>Ga0129306_1000175_pt1 | contig 111378 bp, 103 predicted proteins | sample P827metagenome_FD_94438 | JGI IMG/M metagenome (GOLD analysis project Ga0129306, IMG submission 94438) | Capybara group fecal microbial communities from Wisconsin, USA - P827 metagenome | ecosystem: Host-associated > Mammals > Digestive system > Large intestine > Fecal | place: USA: Wisconsin...
ACACCCGATATGGCCAGGATATGGGCAATCCCGTTTCTCTTAAACAGGTCCTTCGTTTCCCTGTCTATCTCCGTCTTATTCCCGAAGAGCATCGCTTTAATAACAGCTGCATCCGTCGGTTCGAGGAATTTTGCAAGAATTCCTTCACCTTTTAACCTGAGTTCGTACAATCGCTGTTTTATGCGGGAACAGCCGCTCCCTGCCGCGACAAGCCGGCCGTTATATAAGTCGCATATCACTCCGCGGTTTCTGTAATATTCATATGAATCGAACTGCCCGGGATTGGTCGAATGCTCATAACATGATACCCTCCCTTCGACGCACACTCTCTGCCCGATATATACCGTCGTTTCCGCGTCCATATATACCCTTAACATCTCGGAAGCCGCCGGACGGATAAGGTCTCCGTCTCCATTATCTCCGGATTTCTCACTATCAGGCTGCAGATCCCTTATATAAACCTGTATTTCATCCCCATAGAGACTGTTCCCGGCCGATATGCTCTCAACTGTTCCTTTAACCCGCACAGTCTCTCCGTCAATAAAGCCGTATGAAGCCTCAGGCGTATCCGGTATGATCAAAAGTAATGATCTCATCATCAACACGATAACGGCACATACGACGCACAAGGGTCTTATCCTGCACATATGCAGGAACCTGTCCGCGCATTTTCTGATACAGACCACCTCACAATCTGCTTTTGCGTGTTCAAATGATATAAAGATATGCTGAAAAAACGGGCGATCTGCCCTTAAGATCAGTTGACGATATCTAAGTTGCGTTCAAAAAGTGTCGAAAAGACCAGATTATCCGTAAGCTTGATGTTCGTCTCGCCGTCTATGGAAAACTGGACCTTCTGTATGCCCGGGAGCTCCGCGAGAGAATCAACGATCGAATAGAGCATGACTTCGGGACGTATACCGTCAGGTATCAAGAGAAAACCATCATCAAGGTTGACATAACATATGCCATCCTTAACGGTCACGTTGATGATCTGTGTCGCGGGATTCACCGTTGAACGCAGCTGTTCTGCATCAGTGCCTTTTATCAGCTGCTCGACCACAAGTTTCTCTACGGACATACTTGTATTATACTCGACAGACCTGTTTATCTTGGTCAGGCTGTTTCCGTCCGGATCCGCAAAGTACAGTTCCAGATCGATACTCTCATAGGAATTGATCTCATTCCCGGGGTTATCGATAAAAGTGTCCGCCCTCATGGGGCCGACCGGCTGGCCTGAAGCATCCGTAAGATCCCCTCCTTTTAACCTGAAAAGGATGTGATCCACACCCTCTATCTGGCCCAGGGTACGCACAAGAGCGGCCCTTGTCAGCACTTCCTTGGTGGGAGGGAGATTGGCATAATCATCGCTCACGGTCAGTACCAGCTGCTGTTCCTCATATACTGCGGATATTATGGTAAAATCCCTGATTATCTCCTTATTACGGATATCCTCAGGAGTCTTCGACATCTCTCCGATGAGTTCCTCAGTCAGTTTGTCCCTGTCCGTGGTATCAGTATCATAGACATAGTAAGGGAGTGTGTTCTCGTCGCGGTCCAGACAATAGATCTTATATGAACCCTCTTCATCTTCTGCATGCGTATCTTCCGCTCCACCCGCACATCCGCTTATGCCCAGGCATGCACATACACACAGGAGCAGCGATATCATCCGTATTATGTTGGCTTTTCTTATCATTTTTTTCATCATAACATCGGTATCTTTACGGTAAAAACTGAGCCTTCGCCGAGAACGCTCTCGACGCTTATCGTCCCCCTGTGCATGATCACAATATTCCTGGCTATGGACAGGCCGAGACCCGTACCGCCTATCTCTCTCGAATGGGACTTGTCCACTCTGTAGAATCTCTCAAATATATGCTCATAGGCATCCTCAGGTATGCCCATCCCGGTATCCTTGATCATGACAGTGAACATCTGATGGTCGCAGTCCAGGGTCACGAGCACGCTTCCGCCCTGTCTGTTATACTTGACGGCATTCTCGATAAGATTGGTAAATGCAAGATTCAGCTTGACCTCATCGACCATCGCCACAACCTCTCTTGCGCTCTCAAGCACAAGCTCCACATCCGATCCTGCCGCTATGGGCTTAAGGCGCTTAAGTATGAGCTCGATCATCTCATTGATATTGGTTTCTGACAGATCGATCTGTGTATTGGTCTTATCCAGCCTCACAAGCGTGAGGAGATCCGAGATTATCTTATCCTCCCTGTCTATCTCACCCGCTATATCCTCCATGAATTCCCTGTAGAGCTCTACCGGTACATCCCCGCCCTGTGTCAGGGATTCCGCCAGTATCTTCATACTCGTTATAGGAGTCTTAAGCTCGTGTGAGACATTGGCCACAAATTCCTGTCTTGACTCATCCAGCACCCTCATTCGTTTGAGTACTCTGTTGAAGGCCTCGACTATATGCTCAGTCTCAGCATAATCAGGTACCGAGAGGGCCTCATCCGAGAAACCTTCCTTAACATCCTCAATGGCCTTGGTAACCTTGTTAAAGGGGGCTGTCAGAACTTTGGAGAAAAGCATGGCAAATACAAATATCAGCGCTATAAGGGCTATATCAATGGTCCATGCCACTCTTCCGAGTATTCTCATCGTCATTGCCATGGTATCCGTGGATACGCTGGCAAGGATAACGCCTCTCACGACATCGATATCGGATCCCGTCTCTTCATCAGTCACCGTCTCGGTGATCGGAGTCGTCATCTCGATATATCCGTTCTTGGAGTCGTAATTGGCCACCTTTTCTCCCTTGAAGCAGCGTATTACTTCTTCCGAAATGACGGTCTTACCCGCACTTACACCGTTGGTATCCTTGATGGCTCTGAAATTCCCTCCTATGATGAGTATACGTCCGTCGTACAGGTTGGACATCTGCTCCAATTCGGCATTGACAGCCTCTCCTGAGGGATCGTTAAGATAATTATATGTGATAAGATGGTTGGCTATGATGCCCAGCTGATTCTGAACTTCAGACTCGCGCACGCTTATAGCTCTGTCCTCATAACTGGACAGTATCGCACCACGCATCAGAAGGCTCGGAATGATACCCACTACGAGCATCATCACGAATATCCTGAATCTGAAGCTCCGCACTATATGTAAGGCTCCGAATCTGCCCAAAGCCTTTTCGTATATGCTCTTTAATCTGTTCGAAGCATTCACTTTATCTATCTCTTGTTATAGTAACCGCATCCCCACTTGGTGAATACGTACTTGGGATCTCCGGGATCTGATTCTATCTTCTCGCGAAGTCTTCTGACATGCACGTCCACGGTCCTGGCATCAGCCGGGGTCCCGCTGCCCCATATGGTCTTAAGAAGGTCTTCCCTGTTATATATCCTGCCCGGATTACACAGAAGAAGCTTAAGTATATCGAATTCCTTGGATGTCAGGCGTATCTCCTTATCACCAATCATGACACGCCTTAAGTCCACCATCATCGTGAGTTCACCGCACCTTATGTTCTCAGGCGCTCTTCCGGATGAAGCCTGGGCGGAAGTCCGTCTCATGATAGCCTTGATCCTTGCCTTGACTTCAAGCACATTAAACGGCTTGGTCATATAGTCATCGGCTCCGCAGTCTAAACCGCTTATCTTATCTTCATCCTCTCCCTTGGCAGTGAGCATGATGATCGGCACATCCGAGAATTCCCTGATCATCCGGCATACCTCAAAGCCCGTGTACTTCGGCAGCATCACGTCTAAGAGGATCATGTCATATTGATTGGCCTTTGCATATTCAACCGCTTCCTCGCCGTCATATGCACAGTCCACTTCCATCCCGTCCTGCTCCAAGGAGAACTTAAGTCCCTTAACTATCAGTTTTTCATCGTCAACAACCAGAATCTTACTCATATCGTTATATCATTCTTAAGTTTATCATAACTTGCCTTGCCTATACCGCTCACATTCATGAGTTCCTCGGCGGACTTAAAGCCCCCGTGCTCCTCTCTGTATGCGATTATGGCCTTTGCTCTGCTCGGGCCTATGCCCGTAAGTGTTGTCAGCTTATCCTCATCTGCCGTATTGATATTGACCCTGCCTTCGTCCTCAGGTGTCCGTTCCGGAGCGGTGATATACTGCGGCGGATCATCTGTCTGAGACGCGCCGTTTTTTTCATCAACAGCTTCCGTAAGCGTGGGAACATATATCCGGCTTCCATCCTGAAGCTCCATGGCCAGATTGAGACTGTCCCGGCTGGCATCTTCCCTGAAACCTCCGGCCTTGTCGATACCGTCTATTATACGGCTGTCCATATCAAGTTCATATACTCCGGGATTGTTGACGGCACCGCACAGATGAACGACGAGGACTCTCTGCTTACTGCCCTCAGCCGTTCCCGAGCCGTCCGTGTTCTCCGGATAGGGCGATATCCCGACGGCAGAAGGATCAAGTGCATCGTCTTCAGATACCTCCACTATGCCGACTTTGACGGAATTACCGCCTTTTTCGTCTGCCTGTGCCGCATCGCCCGCAACATCGTATAAGACCGCTTCGTCGCCGCAGCCGGCTAAGAACAGACAGGCGATCACTATACACAAGGACACTAACAGCCCTGTGTGTTGGCGCACAAGGCTGCTTACGGTCGTACTCAGATCTCTTATTATACTGCGTAAATATCCTGACATCATAACCTCGCTTCCTTATGATACGGAAGCGGGCTTCCCTTATGACAGGATTATTATATTCGATATGCGTATGTTAATCAAGAGTTTATTCGGATTAATTCTTACCCTTGTCCTTGTCATCATCAGACTTCTCATCCTCGCCCTTGGCTTCCTTGGAAAGCGCATCTTCATCGAGATACTCGACCTCCTGCTCTTCCTTGGGCAGCGTGATGTAATCGAGGGATACTTCCTGTCCCGTTATCTGCAGCTGCAGTGTCTCCGCAAGTTTCTTGAGCGTTGATGACACATCCTTGCCTGACCATATTCCCGCGAAAGCATCCTCAAGAAGCAGCCAGTAATTGGATGTGGTCATGAGCTTGGGCATGGGTACTGAATATGTATACTCATCGGCAAATGCCTTAAGCGCAGCGGCCGTTTCTTCATCTCCGTCTGACCCTGCACCTATGGCGCCGTTTTTAACAGGGAGTTTTCCTGTTCTCTCATACAGGCTGTCGGCATGGGTTACGGTCAAGAATCTTGCGAATTCCTCGGCTTCTTTTGCCTTATCCGTAAAGCCGTTCACAACAACGGTCTCCGTTACCGACAGGCTTCTGCTCTCCATCTCATCGCTGATATCGGGTATCATGGCCAGTCCGTATTCATATTCAAACTCTCCGGCCTCTTTGGCTTCCTTAAGCCTTCCGATGATATCGCTTGTAGCCGTGGCGAATACGAGCTTTCCTTCCTTGAACTCCTCAACGACCTGATCGTAGGTCACATCGCTTGATTCAAACGCAAAGAAACTGTTAAGGCTCTGGAACAGAGTCATGGCCTTGATAGCATCCATATTGTATACATCCATGGTATTGGCATCATCGCCGCAGGCTCCGCCGATATTGATGTAATTCCCGATAAAGAAATAGTTGAAGAACACGTCGCGGACATCCCACTTAAACATGCCCTCAACCTTCTCCGGTGCATCATAACCGTCCGCAAAGGCCATGAGCTCATCAAACGTCTGTGGAATGGACTCCTCAATCTTCTTTTCTATATATTCCGTGAATTCGGCTGTTCCCTCCGGCGGGACGACCTCTGTCTCTTCAGTGGTCTCAGCATCCTCACCTTCAGCGGTCTCGCCGCCGTCATCCTGACCCTCATCAGGTTCCTTGACATTCTCGGCCAACACCTTATTGGTGATCATCTCTCTTAAATAGGTCTTGTTATAGAGGAGCGCACATGTCTCGAAGTAATAGGGATATGCAACCTTATGGCCGTTATATGTCACTGAATTTATGGCCGTCTGGGAAAAATCAGAGCTGTTAAGTGTCTTTCCCTCTTCATCTACAGCCCGCGCGCAGCCGGACAGATAAGCCTTCTCGAGTGCATCATTGCTTAATATGTATACATCCGGGGCACCGTCCCTGTCTATGGATGCCTTGTATACGGATTCTATGTATTCGCTTGAACCGTGAAGCCTGGGCAGTACTCTCATACCGCCGTTTTCATGAAACTCTACCGCCATGGCATTGAGATAATCAGTCATGGCCTCGTCCGTATACCAGACGATGAGCGAGTCATTGTATTCATGGGTCTCTTCTGTTTCTGTCACTGTGGGAGCAGGCTTAAGCCCTATCACTGCCACAACTGCGAGCAAGATCACGCAGACTATGGCCGCGATGACTCTCTTACTTTCCTTCATGAAGCAAATACCTCATTAAGAATATCGTACATCTTATCTATATCCTCTTTCGTTATTATAAGCGGAGGAAGCAGTCTTAATACGTTGACTCCTGCAGTCAACATCAGTATTCCTTTTTCTATGCCCTTGTTCACAATATCACCGGGCTTAACGCCTTCAAGTTCCAGACCCTGCATGAAGCCGAGTCCTCTGCGCTCCTTGATACAGGGGTACTTTGCCACAAGCGCATCAAGCTTCTCTTCGAGATAAGGCGTAAGAGAACGCACGTTATCTAATACTTTTCTGCTCTCAAGCAGCTCAAGAACCTTATCTGCTGCAGCTGTTGCCAGCGGGTTTCCTCCGTATGTCGTACCGTGATCCCCGGCCTTGAGGGATGCCTCTGCGACCTTCTTATTAAGAAGGAAGGCACCTATCGGGATACCGTTGCCGAGTGCCTTGGCAGTAGTCAGGATGTCGGGCTTTACATCATAATGCATGAATGCATAAGGCTCTCCCGTCCTGTAGAGTCCGCACTGTATCTCATCAAGAATAAGGAGAATATCCTTTTCCTGACAGAGCTTGTATATGCCCTCTATAAAGTCCTTATCCGCCGGATATATCCCGCCTTCTCCCTGTACGGTCTCCATTATGATCGCACAGGTCTTATCATTGACCAGGTTGGTCACTGACTCAATATCATTCATTTTTCCGAACTTCACGTCTGCTACAAGGGGAGCAAAGTCCTCTCTGTATGCAGCCTTACCCGTCACGGCGAGCGCACCTATGGTCCTGCCGTGGAATGAATGGTCCAGAGCTATTATCTCATGATCATGAGAACCGTCCTTAAGAAATGCGTACTTAACGGCAGCCTTGAGCGCACCTTCTACGGCTTCGGCACCGGAATTGGTGAAAAAGACCTTGTCCATACCCGCAAGCGCATTGAGCTTGGCAGCCGCATTGGCCGCGGGCTCATTGTAGTAGAGATTGGAGCAGTGCACGATCTTATCGACCTGTGCCTTGATCGCATCATTTAAATCCTTATCACCGTGGCCGAGCGCATATACGCCTATACCCGAATAGAAATCAAGGTATTCCCTGCCTTCGTCATCATACAGTCTCGTACCCTTTCCGTGATCCAGTACGATCTGAAATCTGTTATATGTATGAAGTATATTGGCTTCCGCCTTCTCTATCGTCTTATTCATAATCTTCTCCTCAGACTCTCCGCCATGCGGATCGTCATCACACGCTTACGATCTTCTCTGCAGCTTCGTCATCTGACTCCGTCAGGGATGATCATCGTGCCGATTCCTTTGCTTGTGAATATCTCAAGCAGCATGCTGTGAGGTATGCGTCCGTCTAAGATATGCACATTGTATACTCCGTTCTTGACAGCATCCGTACAGTTGGTGAGCTTCGGAAGCATCCCTCCGCCTATCATACCGTCGGCAATAAGCCTGTCTGCGTCGGATGCCGAGATCCTCGAGATAAAGGATGACTTGTCATTAAAGTCCTTGTACAGCCCTTCCGTATCAGTCAGGAACACGAGCTTGTTGGCTCCGACCGCCTTGGCAATCGCACATGCCGCATCATCCGCATTGATATTGTAGGTATTGAACTCATCATCCAGGCCTATGGGGGCCACTATCGGAAGGAAATCTGTCTCTAAGAGATCATATAAGATCTTCGGATCCACTTCCTTGATATCGCCTACAAATCCTATATCCTGACCGTCCGAGTACTTCTTGTCGCACTTAAGAAGTCCGCCGTCCTTACCCGAGATGCTGACGGCTCTGACGCCGAGTTCCTCGACCATCCTGACAAGATCCTTGCCGACCCTGCCCAGCACCATCTCCGCAATCTCCATCGTGTCCTCATCGGTCACGCGAAGACCGTTGATGAACTTGGGCTCCTTGCCCGACTTCTCGACCCACTTGCTGATGGCCTTTCCGCCGCCGTGAACGATTATGGGCTTGAATCCTACGAGCTTGAGCAGAGTCACGTCCTTGATGACATTCTTCTGCAGCTCCTCATTGCTCATGGCGGAACCGCCGTACTTAACCACTATTATCTTTCTGTTAAACTGCTGTATATAGGGAAGTGCCTCGATCAGCACCTCGGCCTTTTTAAGCAGTTCATCCATTTCTTTCTGTTCCATCATTTTTATCCTTTTTTGAGACTAATACATTATCCTTACGATTATAGCACCTTGCAGCGTTATTACCAAGTAGAAAATGAAGCACCCCGGCTGTTTCGCAATTGTAAGTTTTGACAGAGCCGGGGTATTCATTGATATGCATTGATGCTTTCTTTCTTAGAACCGGTCAGATCGCCGGTCATTTAACTTTTGCAGTCAGATATATCTTTTTAGCCGCCACATTGCCTGCATGGTCCTTATATTTTACGTTAAAGGTAAGCTTATAGCTTCCGGTCTTTTTGATGGTGTTGTTGACCTTGATCGTTCCTATATATGTCCCTGTAGTTCCGGCAGAAGCAGCCGGAGTATAGGTGAAGAATGTTCCGTTCTTATCAGCGACAAGTTCAACGCTCTCAATGATACTGTCATCGGCTGTCTTGCCTGAAGAACGGATCGTAAAGTATACCGCATCTCCATTAAGCGGAACCGTAGTCTTCGATACGCTTCCCGTTGTCTTGGCAGGAGTCTGCTTGGGCTTGACGGTTATGGTCTTAACGATCTTAACCCTGTTCTCAAGAGTTATCTCCAAATTCATCTTATAGTTCTTGCCGGTATCAAGCGGTGCTCCGCTATTGGCATATAATAAGATCTCTCCCGATTCTGATTTGACGGTCCTGCCCCCCGGCAGTTTGTATCCCTTGCGATAATACTTAACATGGAAATTCCCCGCGCTTTCACCGGTCAATGTTACCCCGGACTCCCCGATAACCTTGGTCTGAAGATCCTTGAATGTGGGGATATACCGTATGTAAGTATTCTCTCTGTTGACAAGGTTTATTGACCCCTTACTCTTCAGAGTTGTGAGTTTGGCCGGATCCTTGTCGACTATCCTTACCGTAAGTTTGACCGGCTTAAGCGGAGTATTATCAGCATCATTCAGATGTGCCCTGACTTCAAACTTATATGTTCCCGCCTTAATATATGTTCCATCCTTGACATCTCCTCTCTTGCTCTTGTCGAGCCAGAACCAGAAGTTGGTAGGGTTCACCTCTATATCGAGATAGCCTGTGTCAACAAGTTTTGCCGCTGCTGCGTTTAACGGTGCGATCTCATCGATTTCATAATAATGTGAATACTGCTGATATCCCGGAATATAGATTCCGTTGTTGTATCTTATGTAAGTGCTCTCTACTGCGGTACTGAGCGTTGCAGTATTCCCATACAACAGCCGCATCACCGGTGCCTTCTTCGTGATATTGACGGTAAATGTCACCGGTGCGATCCAATCGTCGGATTCAAGTATGATCTTCTTCTTACCTTCCTTAAACTCCTCATCCGTCTTGATATCGAACTGATAAAGTCTATCCTCACAATAATTCGGGATCTCTATCCCTGTAACATGCGGATCGTCCACACTTATTGTGATCTTATTCGTCACAAGAGTTGTATTTATCCATATATGAGCCGTATCCCCTTTCAGATAGCCGGTCTTATCCATGGACTTTATGGACGGCTTTGCATATGTATATGGGAAATTAAACGAGTAAACAATACGGTCATAATCCTTAAACTTGATCCGCAACTTACATTTGGTATACATCTTGCGGTAATTATCCGGCGTTACACCTCTGTGGTCCAAGTAGAAAATAGTATATTCCGGATCCGGATAGTGCAAAAACTGGTGAACGCCGTATACAGGTCTCCCGCTTAACCGTGCTTTATTATATCCCTCATCATCCTCCGGTATATCCAACCAAGTGTACTCATACTCTATTTCCTCCGAGCTATTGATCGCATATTCTCCATATCCGTCAGAACCACTGATGAACAGATTGGGTTTACGTATCGTTGTCAGCGTTACCTTGGGCTTGGAATTCACAGCCTGTACCGTGAAGGCCTTCTCTACGATCTTCTGATCCGTCTCTATCTGCATCGTAAGTTTCTGTGTAAAGCCCTTATTCTTTTGCTGAAGAGTCTGACGGACTTCATAATCGATAAACTGTACGGTCCATACTCCGTCAATCTTCTTAACTTCCAGGATATCGCTTATCTCTCCTTTATATAAGAGCTTGACATCTTTGATGTTATTGCCGTTCTGGGCGGTAAGAGATATGGGTGCTCCCGTCTTTTTCCAGATGTTTAGCGTAACCTTGGACGGCGTAAGTACGGGATCGGTATCCAGTATCGTCATCGTCATGGTATGGGATGTTGAAGCATACTTCTTGTTATCAGCATTGTTGACGAAAGCAGCCGTAATCTTAAGCTGGCCGACACTCTTATCCGTAAGATTGGGGATCTCCGTATCCGGGACTTTGAGTTCGATGACCCATCTGCCGTTTTCCGAACTGATCGTTCTTGTTTCTACGGGCTGTGTCCCGTCCTTAAGCTTACCGCTTATACTGAAATCGACAGTAAGTCCGATATCACCCAGACTTCCCGGGGTATATCCTGTCAAGCTCGATGTAACTTCATATATCGTCTTCCTGCTTCCCTGGATCACGTCATCGGGCTTAAGATAATCGATGCCTTCCGTCTGTGTCGTTATATCCTTAATGGTGAAGCTGTTAAGTTTTGTAACATATACGGGGACATCCACTTCATAAGGTTCACTGGCAGTTTTCCTGAACTGCACCGTAAAGTACTGTATCTCTTTGCCCTCAGCGGCTTTAAGCACCTTATCAGGTGTTTTCCACTTTACGGATGTGATGGTTTCGGGGACACTGAGTTTTTCCAGAGATATCTGACTTAGTTTGGTCGTGATATTGGTAATGGCATAAAGTTTGGGCGTTCCCGTGCCCAGAGCATCAAGTGCAGCCGTTTCCTCAGGGTCATCCCAGGGGTTCGGCGATATGGTCTCTCCGTTAAATACAGGGATCTTAAATACAAAGGCATTACTAAGCGCACCCGAAGTATTATACATCTCATACACTTTGGATGCTTCAGCTGAAGGCGCTGATATGCTCTGCATATACTGATGCCCATATTCTTTTTTGACAATATTATATTTTTCCAGATATAAAGTATCCTGTCCGGCCATTATGTAATACTTTGAATCAAATTCGGCCCCGCCTCTTAATGACTTATACCTGGTATTCCAATCTTTACCCTTTGCATAAGAAAGTCCGTTTTTATATTGCTCATCTCCCTTACCGGATGCACCGATATTAAAATAATTGTAATAGCCCTCATATCCCGTATAAGTACCTGATATGAGGGGTGATGTACCGGGATTCTGTTCCAAATAAACTCTTGATGCAAGGTGATAAGGACTGACTCCCAGGCTGCTGCCTATTTCATAAAAAGCCTGAGAATAGGTCATACCTTCAGAAGGTATCTCTCCTTTCATAAATGTGCTGCTAAGAACATTCTGAACACCTTCAAGCGTATGATAGGACGCATTATATGTCAGTTGCTCAAACATGAATATCTTGGATTCCGAACCTATAAAGTTCTCTGGATCCATATAGTATTTCAGTCCGTTTCTTGATGCATAGTACCAGTTGCCATCATAATGTCCGTTTTTATATGAATCATCAAGCGTACTGTATACCAGATTTCTCTCCTTTACGGAAAGTTCCTCATCCAGAACTTCACTCAATGTACTCCCAACCTTCTGCGGCACAAATACCCAGTTGTTATGCTTTTTCAGGATCTCCTCCAGCTCATCCCTGTACCTGTCAGGGAATGAGTATAATGACTCCTTTGCCTTGGCCGGTATGGTATCCGTCCCGCCGAGCAGATCGATCTCCCTGTCACCTGCTGAAGGCGCTTCCTTAAGGCTCTCTTCCCATGCAAGGAATCGCTCATCCACGCAGATACACATCTCATAAGGGATATATCCGTCAGTCATCCCGTCGGCGGAATCCGCGCTGACATAGAACCAGAGCTTTTCGTCCTCATATACCGCACTCTGAATATAAAGCGTCGAACCGCATTCTATATCACGGATCACAGCCGCGTCTTCAGACGGGCCTTCACGCAGAGGATATGTATCTTCCAGATACAGAAGCGCCATGATGACTCTCTCATCAATGATCTTATTAAGTGCCTCCATGCGCTCATCCATGAATTCCTTCATGGCCTTCGCTGCTTCTTCGGCATCTTTCTTATCCTTCCCGTCAACTTCTTCTATTGTCTCTTCAGTACTTTCCTCAAGAGTCTCCTCTGTCATGGTCTCATCTTCATCGGTCAGTGTCTCTTCCCCGGACTCTTCAGATGATTCAGTCTCATCTTCATCGGGCAGGATGGTCTCTTCTTCAGTTGTTCCGGTTCCTTCGGATGATCCCTCTGTCTCAGTCTCAGTCTCCGTCTCAGTACCTTCAGATGAAGTTTCCTCTTCCGTCTCCTCATTTCCCGACGTGTTTTCTTCCGTTTCATCAGATAATGCCACAGCCGTCTCCTCGTTTAGGGAAACGGAAGCTGTGGCATTAGCTGTTATGGCTGTATTACCCGATATCAGAGCAGCGCACAATAAAAGTGTGACTGCTTTCTCGATCATTTTCTTTATCTTCTTTTTCATTATCCACCCACTTTGAATATTTACATCGGACTATGATCTGTAATCCGCATTGATCTCCACATACTTCTCGGTCAGGTCGCAGCCCCAGGCGGTGGCTGAAGCCTTGCCGTCATTCATGTCTATGAGCACGATCACCTCAGGCGCCTTCATGATCTCAGTCGCCTTGTCCTCATCGAACTCAGGCAGCGAGCCCTTGTCAAACACCTTCTCCCTGCCGTTCTCGCTCTCAAAGTAGAGTTCCACTTTCTCCTGGTCGAAGTCCACTCCCGAATATCCCATGGCACATAAAAAACGCCCGAAATTGGCATCACAGCCATAGATCGCAGCCTTTGACAGATTCGAGGCGACCACCGAACGCGCCAGTATACGCGCATCCTGCTTGGATCTTGCATTCACGACTTTGGCCGTGAAGAGCTTACTGGCTCCTTCACCGTCCGCAGCCATCCTGCGGCTTAAGTTCTCGCAAATATGGAAGAGTGCCTCCTTGAAGGTCACATAGTCCTCATCCTCAGCCTCGATCCGCTTATTCTCAGCCAGGCCGTTTGCCATTATGAGCAATGTATCGTTAGTCGAAGTATCGCCGTCCACCGTGATCATGTTAAAAGTATCCTTTACCACATCGCTTAATGCCTTCTGAAGCAGACCCTTGCTGATGCTTAAGTCTGTCGTGATAAACCCTAACATCGTACACATATTGGGATGGATCATGCCGGAACCCTTGCACATGGCACCCATCGTCACTTCCTTACCGCTAACTGTAAAAGTGACGGCGATCTCCTTATTGACAGTATCCGTGGTCATTATGGCCTTGGAGGCCTTCGTACCTGCCTCGATCGTATCGGAAAGCTTGCTGCTCAGGGCACCTACTCCGTTCACTATCTTATCAACCGGAAGCTGCATGCCTATGACGCCTGTCGATGCCACGGCTATGGTCGAATACGGCACACCCAGGGCTTCCTCAACTGCCTCTGCCGTTCTGATGCAGGCATCGAAGCCTTCATTGCCGGTGCAGGCATTGGCAATTCCTGCATTGATGACTACTCCGTGCATTGATGACCCTGACTCCACTACATCCTTATCCCAGAGCACACACGCAGCCTTCACGACATTGGATGTGAAGGTACCTGCGCATTCACAGGGAGTCTTGCTGAATATCATGGCCATGTCGTCCCTGTCCTTATACTTTATGCCTGCAGCATGATTGGCTGCCGTAAATCCTTTCGCCGCGGTCACACCGCCTTTGATCTCTCTCATAATCCACTCCATTCCATATCAGACGCCTTGGGATCTTCCGTCACAAAGCATCTCCTGCCGGAAGTATCCGGACTAATTATTATTCAATAAAGTTGACGATATTCTCGGTATTTAATGTGAAGTCATAGTAGTTAAGGTCTTCACGACGGGTCCAGCCGATCTCCTTCCAGAAGGCATTGCCTATGTCATTACGTGTAAAGGCGATAAGCGATACCTTGTTGATGCCTTCCGACTGAAGGACCTGCATGCAGTGAACGACCATGGACTTGCCTATTCCGCGAAGCCTGTATTCAGGATCCACACACACATGATAGAGACATCCGCGCCTGCCGTCATGCCCGCAGAGGATGGCACCGACTATCTTACCCTCAGTCTCGGCAACGACCGAGCTTCCCGGATTACGCTCGATAAAGCGGCCTATGCTCTCCTTCGAATCATCTATGCTCCTTATGGCAAATCCCTTGATCTTATACCATAAGTCCTTGACCTTATCATAATCTTCTATTGTCATTGCGCGTACATTCACGCCCATGTCGTTATTCACGCTAAAACTCCTTGTCAACAGCCTCTTACACGGGATAAGGTGTCCGCCCCGCAGCTTGATATTTCAAGTATTTATGATACCTTAATCGCCCGCTCTTTTCAAGGTTAAGTATTGAACGAAAGGGGCAAAAAATCGCAGGGTAAAAGCACGGATTTTGTGCGCTTTTTGTCTTGAAAGTAAGGCTGTTTGATTGTATACTATACGAATGATTGCGATATTGCGGCGGAAGGTGCGCAAGTCACATAGATAGCAGGAGTATTCAATTATTCAATAATAGGAGGATAGATCATGAAAGAAAAGGTTGTACTGGCTTATTCGGGCGGATTGGACACGACAGTCATCATCCCGTGGCTTAAGGAAAACTACGATTATGAGGTAATTTGTGTCTGCGGTAACTGCGGACAGGCCGAGGAGCTTGACGGACTCGAGGAGAGAGCGATCTCTTCAGGCGCTTCGAAGCTCTACATCGAAGATATCACGGATGAGTTCTGCGAAGACTTCATCATGCCCTGCGTTAAGGCGCATGCGGTATATGAGAACAAGTATCTCTTAGGTACGTCGATGGCGCGTCCCGCGATCGCCAAGAGACTTGTTGAGGTGGCACGTAAGGAAGGTGCAACAGCCATCTGCCACGGCGCAACAGGTAAGGGTAACGACCAGATCAGATTTGAGCTCGGCATCAAGGCCCTGGCTCCGGATCTTAAGATAATCGCAGCATGGAGAGATCCCAAGTGGAACATGAATTCCCGTGAGGAAGAGATCGAGTACTGCAGACAGCACGGCATACATCTTCCTTTCTCTGCAGATTCAAGCTACAGCCGCGACAGAAATCTCTGGCATATAAGCCATGAAGGCCTTGAGCTTGAGGATCCTGCCAATGAACCCAATTATGAGCATCTTCTTGTGCTCGGTGTATCTCCTGAGAAGGCTCCGGATGAAGGCGAGTATGTTACAATGACTTTTGAAAAAGGTGTTCCTACATCGGTTAACGGCAAGAAGATGAAGGTTGCCGATATCATCACCGAGCTTAACAGATTAGGCGGCAAGCACGGCATCGGCATCATCGATATCGTCGAGAACAGAGTTGTCGGCATGAAGAGCCGCGGCGTATATGAGACACCCGGCGGAACGATTCTCTATGAAGCGCATCAGCAGTTAGAGGAACTCATCCTCGACAGAGACACATATGCACTCAAGGCTGACCTCGGCAACAAGTTCGCTCAGGTCGTATACGAGGGCAAGTGGTTCACTCCTCTGCGCGAAGCGATCCAGGCATTTATCGAGAGCACGCAGCAGTATGTGACGGGCGAAGTTAAATTCAAATTATATAAAGGTAATATCATAAAGGCAGGCACAACATCACCGTATTCCCTCTATAATGAGAGCATTGCTTCATTCACAACAGGTGATATGTATGACCATCATGATGCTGAAGGATTCATCAATCTCTTCGGATTATCTACAAAGGTAAGAGCCCTTAAGCTTCAGGAGGCAGGGGTGCTCAAGAAGTAGGATCGTTAAGGCAGGTCAGAACTCCATGACCAGTCCGACCTTGAACTGGCGGACCTTTTCACCGAGTTCTTCCTTCATGATCGCATAAGCACGGTTTTTGGTACAGTGGCCGGTATAGACTTCGTCTATGCCGGTCTTTTCTATTTCTCTTGAGATGCTCCTTATTTCATCCTCCGGCTTGTTATGCAGGTGGAAGCCTCCGATAAGCGCATATACATGCTTATCCGGGAATGTTGCCTTGACCTCGTTGATGATATTGACGGTACCTCCGTGGGAGCAGCTGTTTAAGATCACAAGCCCCTTATCCGTATCAAGTACAAGGCTCTGTTCATGCGAGAAATCATCCGCCATCCATCTGTGTCCGATCCGCCTGTACATGAGCTCGCGCCTGCCTATCGCTGAAAGTCCCGGTGTTTTATGAGGGATGAGCCATACCCCTTCACAGAGTTCATAGTCTCCGGATACCGTCTCTATCCTGTCCGCATAGTCTTTCATCACTCCCTTCGGAATGCCTATATATCTGCTGAAGATAAACTTCTTCGCATAACAATTCTCTGCAGTCGACTCTCTGAGGTAGAATTTGGCTTTACTGTTATCATCGAGAAATCGCGGGATACCATTGGCGTGATCATAGTGGGCGTGGCTTAGTACACCGTAATCTATGTCGGCTATATCAAAGCCAAGCTTCTTAAGGTTATCCGCAAAAAGATCCGTGGATCCCGTATCCAGCAGTATCTTCCTGTCTCCGTATTCTGCAAGGATCGACAGGCCCCATTCTCCCTCGAGCTCACCATCCGGTGTATTGTCCACTATGACTGTCAGTTTTGTCTTCATCATTATTCTCCCATAAAATAATCTCAAAATCTGCGTTTCTTTGATATCATGCGCACCAGAACGTGCATAAGATCGCGCATCTGCACATATTCAGACTGGTTGATATGTTCAGAGCCGAATGCGGCGCGGCTTACGACATCAGCCAGCTTATCGATATCTTCCGGGCTTACGACATCCGCCAGCTTATCAACATCTTCCCGCCTTATATCAGCTGTACGGGCTTCCGGCTGACCGCCACCTGCTTCAGCACCTGATATATCAGTTGTATTCTCATCAGATGCCATCGCTTTCTTAAGGGCATCCGCAACCTCACTGACCGTAGGATATGGAGCATCAATCACTCCATGCGAATGCAGATAACGAAGCATATCCCTGTAATGTATAAGAAGAGCCTCATCCGGATTCCCGGTCTTAAGCAGGGATGACAGGTGATATCTATTCCTTAATATATTGAACAGCCATATGAGCACTATCACCCCGAAGATGATACCTGCTACTATAAGAAAAGGTCCGAAGAAGAAGTCCATGCTCTTAAAGAACTTCGCAAATCTGCTGTTTGCAAGCCATCCCGAGGCGTTAGCGACACTTGTGTCAGGTATTGTGACACCCGTGTCATTATCTCCTGCATTTCGCTCAGTTGAGCTGAATAACCTTGCAAAGAAGTCTGCTATACCTCCTAACTGCAGGTCTTCATCCTCGGACGGCGGGGTGAAGTCATAAGGTATCCACCCATAACCGTCTATATACACTTCAGTCCATGCGTGAGCATTGGCATCAGGTATCTCCACATCGACAACTGCTATCTCATCAGAAGGATCCGGGCCGTCACCAAGTATCCAGTCAGTTGCAGGCGCTCTGAACCCGGACGATTCGATGATGTCCGAAGGATTGACCACATATCCTTCAACATATCTGGCCGGTATCCCCATGCTCCGCAGTATAAGTGTAGAAGATGCTGCAAAATGCACACAGTATCCCCTCTTAAGCTCAGTTAAGAAGTATTCCACCGTATCCCTGTTTATGGGCGTAGTTCCCGGCATCATGCTGTATGTATACTCTTCTTTAAAATATTCCTTAAGACGCTGCATTATCTCAAGCCTGTCAAGCCGTGTGTCAGTCCCGATCTTATTAAGCCCCGCATCCTCTGCGACAAGAGTAAGGGCAAGCGAGATATCCTCAGGTATATCCAGATAGTTGTCGTAGACGGACTTTTCATACTTATCCGTGATGGTCGGATTGATATAATACGGCACTCCCTCTGTATAAGGAATATATATAAGCTCATAATTCGTCGGCTGTGACTCCGGATCCTCCTTCATCTCATCCACCCAGGCAGCCATGGCCTCCCTGTCCTTCTCTGCCTCTTCAGGCGCACCAAGTTCGGCTACGGCATATCGCATGACCTTATCCGATACTCCGGTAGACCTGACGTTCCTTCTGCTGTCAGAAAAGAGCGTATAGTAAGGCCTGTAATCATAGGTATTATCAGCATCCGGACTCATAAGCCACAGTTTCATATATGCGGGATGATCGGTATCCATATAGTTCGCCCCGATCGGGATGTAATCATCGAGGGAGATAAGCTCAGTCTCCCCTATTTTTCCCGGAATGGCCGCCATAAACTGATCCTTGGTATAGTAGACACCGGTGTAGGCCTTGAGATACAGGCCGTTTAAGCGTCCGTCATTCATACCGCCTTCATTCTCACCTGTCGATGTGGGCACCATGCGTACGACGATATCCGTCTCATAATCGGGCGTTACGGAGCTGATACCGCCGAGCTTGCCGTGTGATAAGCCGCCGGTCGCGGAATATCTGTTAAAGAGCGAGGTGATCCCGCCCTGCGCGAGCATCTTCACATATCCGTCCGTCACGTCCTTGACACCGTTTGATACATACTTGGTCTTAAACTGTCCCGAGAACATTCCGCTTAGGATGAGCATCATGGCAGTTGCAATGACGGCACTCACAGCAGAGAGCTGGATCATTCCGGACCCGCTTGCAAGATACTCGTACTTAACGGTCTTTTTTCTGCGCAGAGGGCCGATACGCCACCAGTCGTTACCCTGAGATACGACCGCAAACTGCCGCCCCTTCTTGTACCGGTACGGCAGCCTGAAACGCCCGGATCTGCTCAGTACCTCAACCGTTATATAAACCGTGATGATCATCACGAGATAGGGCATCGGAGGGACGATATCGATGTAGAATGCCACCTGCAGCGGCAGGAATGTCAGCAGGAATGTGGTGAAGAGATCCATGTAAGCGGAGATCGAGATGTTTAACAGGATCGCAAAACCGGCGCCCGTAAAGAGCATGGCCGCAGGTACGGTCAGGCTTCTTTCAGCCACATATTCCGTAGTCTCTCTGGTTGACGGGAGGACGAAGAAATCACTGTAGGCCTTGTAGACCTCATTCAGAAATGCCTGGAATCCGGAATTTATATATGCATATGCGAAGACATACATCACCATGAACGCCAGGAACATGATGATATAGCCCGTGTAGAAAGTGACTTTATTGTAGTATGTGAAGCAGATGAACACTGAGATCGCAAAAAGCGCCAGCCCCACTGTCAGCACATTAAACGGCAGTCCGAAAGCCGCAGTGATGCCCCCGATCGTCCCGAATGTTGACAGGAATACCAGCAGGCCTCTGATAAGGCACAGAGTTGCCCTCTTCATCCCGGTGTCCGTGTAGGGCTCGCCGACAGACAGACCGTTTACGGCAAGCTCAGTCGCTATTCTTTTTTCCTCAGGTGACTTGGGTAAGCGTAACACGAATAATCCTCACATCCGCTCATTGAACGCCATACAGCAGCGCCATACGGAAGCGCACACGGGCCTCCACTATAATCCTCTATACTTCCTCTATCTCCGTCCCTCTCACGCGTATGATGCCGCGCGCTTCGGGATACATCGCCTTAAGCCGCTTATAAGCATAGGTCTCCGGCCCGACGGGCTCGCGAAACAGCATGTACATCACTTCCTTAAGCGACTCCTCATTATCCACGGTCCGTAACACAACAATGTCGCCGTGAGCCTGATAGACCGCCACTCTGTAGATCTCCCCGGCTTCCTGAAGAGCCTTAGCCAGACTGTAGAATGTCTCGAGCGTTTCCTGCAGATCTTCCTCCCTAAGTTCCGGAAGCAGCAGAAAATAGAGTTCCTTGGCTCTTTCGAACTCCTTGACCGGCAGCTCCTCCATACGGGCAGCTAAGAGCCAGTGGATATCCTTAAGCCTGTCTCCGGCACGATATTCCCTTATCTCCCTTAAGTCCCTCGTAAGATCCCCATCGGGAGCCCAAATGCTGTCTTCATCCATGGACTCTGACTTATTAAACTTACGCTGCGACAGATCCCTTGTCTGCGGCATCACGGGTATCTCAAGAACAGTGTCGATCTCATACGTCTTCGTATACATATGAAGCGGATCCGACACCCGCAGCTTCTCAACGCGCAGCTTAAGCATCCCCGCCTGCACAAGCTTCACGGGGACATATATCTTCTTGTCACACTTAGCCTCAGCCGAGAAGAGCAGCTCCCTGCCCGTGTCATCCGGGTGATACATGTTCATGATGCGGAAGAACAGCCTGCAGTTAAGCAGGGGAAGAAATGAAGGATTCTTAACCTCTAAGATCAGCCTGCATTCGTCCGACACCCCGTACTCGATGAGCTCGGGCTTAAGCTCGACATGAAGCGACGGAAGCGCCTTGATCGTCAGATATATGCAGACCGGCGGTATGATAAACAGCAATATAAGGAAAACAGACAGCAGAGGCTGCCTGTAGAATATGGCCGTCAGGAACAGGAAGACCGTCCCGATCAAATATATGATTATGTATGGAAGATTGCCCGCTTTTTCTCTCATGTTATGTTAACCTTCGGCACGGACACCTCTTCGAGGATGCTCTGTAGTGCAGTCTGAAGCGTCGTCCCTGCCGCCCTTCCGGCCGCACTTAACTTAAGCCTGTGTCCTGCAACATACGGGAAGATCGCATGGATATCCTCGGGTATCAGATAAGTTCTGCCCTCTGTATAGGCATAGGCCCTGGCGGTCTTAAGGATGGCTATGCTTCCTCTGGGACTTAATCCAAGCTCAAAGTACCTGCCTTTTCTCGTCTGCTCACAGATCCTCACTATATAGTCAAGGAGGCTCTCATCCACGTGAAGGTCATTTACGGCATTCTGCATGTCGATGATCCCCGCCGCATCCGTCACGGCTCTGACATTCTCAATATCCTGCTTCGAATCCCCCTTAAGCACATCTATGGCACTGCTCCTGTCGGGATAACCCATGGTCAGGGACAGCAGGAATCTGTCAAGCTGCGACTCCGGCAGCTTCTGTGTGCCCGAAGAACCGTAAGGGTTCTCGGTGGCTATGACAAAGAACGGCTTCGGCAGCTGTCTCGTCACGCCTTCGACGGTCGCTGCGCCCTCCTCCATGACCTCTAAGAGCGCCGACTGTGTCTTGGGCGACGTTCGGTTGATCTCGTCCGCAAGGAAGAGATTGGTATATACCGCACCCTCCATGAACCTGAAGCTTCCGCTTGCCTTATCGAACATGTTGAATCCCAGTATATCTGAAGGCATTACATCCGGCGTAAACTGCACGCGCCTCTGATCAAGCGACAGCGCCTTCGAAAACGTCACCGCAAGCGTCGTCTTGCCCACGCCCGGTATATCCTCAAGCAGCACATGGCCTCCCGCCAGTATGCCGCACAGCATCATCCTGATGACGTCATCCTTGCCCTTGATGACCTTGCCTATCTCTTCGATTATCTGATCCGTAATATCTGACATATCGTGTTATCCTTTACCGTATTATTGCAGGCCCCGCCTCTGTTACCTGCCGCCTGCCGTCTGTTGCCTGCCGGCCGCGGCCTTACTTATCCTTTCGCCGCACCTGTCTGCCCGTACCTGCTCATCTTCTTTTTCAGCACGCTGAAATACTTGCTCTTCACGTTATGCTTCGTGCTGTCACGCATCGTGATCGAAAACGGCCCTAACGATGCTATATATGATGTATTGACTATCGTCGTGGGACTTATATACTGAAACATCGGGAAACTGTAGAGATCTCTCCACAGGCTGTCTATGAACACCGTCGCCTGTCTTATCGAGCCGTCCGTCAGATGCACATCCGCCGTATATCCGCCTCCCGTGAAGTAGAGTATGTCCTCCGCCTTCACATAGAAGGTCTCGTATTGATTGCGAAGCTCTATAGTCGGGATATAGTTCTCCTGCTTGCTGCGGATTATCTCATCTAACAGAGCGCTGAGCTCGGCCACCTTGATGGGCTTGTCGATATACATGCTGCCCGGCAGCTCAGGCCCCGACTGTCTGTAATCGATCGTCGAGATACAGTAGACTATGGGAGACAGGATGCCCTTATCTCTGACCGCCTTCGCGATACCGTACGAGTCACATATCGGATCCGTCGAATCTAAGAAGTAGACATCGTAGAGCATCGGAGACTTGACTATGGCCTCCACTCCGCCGAAGGTGTCCACATAGAATCCCCCGGTGGTATTCACTCTCTTATCCGATTCTCTTGAGAGGAGCCGCTCCATCTGCCTGCGATCACCCGGATCGCTGTCACACAGAGCTATATGCAAAGATGTGTCCATTAAGTTACAGAGCCTCCAAAGCATCCGTCAGCCCGCGCCGAACACCCCTGACCGGGCTTATCCCGTCACAGGAATACAATCTCAAAGGGCGAGACTAACACCGCAACCACCAGAGCGATCTGTATGAGCAGAATGGCCGGCAGTCCGTAGAGAAAATACCAGTGTCTGGTCTTGTGCCTGAAGAAGAACATGCCTGCGATCGTGCCTATACTGCCGCCTATTATCGCAACCACAAAAAGAGTTGCCTCCGGAATACGGAAACCCCTCTTCTTAGCTCTTGATTTGTCGATGCCCATGAGCGCAAACCCTAAGACATTGACTGCAAATATATATATAGCAATGATCAATATCACTTTCATAGTGACCTAATTTTAGCACTATATGGCCGTAACTTCAATATTTGCGCATAAAAAGCGGGCAGTAGGACTGCCCGCAGTTACATCTTTTATCATCTGTTTCTATCAGTATACCACTATGATCCCGCCCTCGTTGGCATACAGTGAACTTAAGCCTGATGTGTTCATGATTATATACTCTTTAAAGTCCGTGCATGCCTTGAGCATATCCCTGACCTTCAGTGCGCCCTTAAAGTTATTGCAATGAGTGATTATAAGCCTTCTGTTCTTCATATCCGTGATATTGGCAGTATCCCTGGCTATCCTCTTGACCATGCAGTCCCAGGCCTTACGAAGTCCTATGGCTCTGTCAAGCTGGATGATGTCTCCCATGTGACCGGCCAGAAGAGGCTTGATGTTAAGCGCGTTGGCTGCCAGTGCCCTAAGATGCGACAGCCGCCCGTTCTTGCGAAGTGTATCGATATTATCCAGTACAAAATATGTTGAGATGTGATCTCGGTAATTACTCAACCTTATGGTGATCTCATCAAAGTCATATCCTTCTTCCTCAAGCTCCATGGCCTTGAGAGCCAACAGGCATTCACCTCCGGATGCCGACAGGGAATCTATGACGAATATCTGCTTGTCATCGTGCTCTTCTTCATACATGGTCTTGGCAAGCATGGCTGAATTATAGCATCCGCTCAACTTGCTCGATATGGTGATGATATATATCCTCTTGGCATCCGCATCTAACTGCCTTAAGAATAAGTCCGGAGACGGACATGAACTCTTGGGACAGGTCTTGCTGTTTTTGATGCTCTCAAGGAAATTCCTGATGTTAAGGCTCTTATTGTCCTTATATGATATTCCGTCCACTTCCATATGAAACGGTATGAGCGAGAATCTCGCATCATTCCTTAAGGATGAAGGAAGTTCACAACTGCTGTCAGCTATTATCTTATAATCGCACATATACGCACCTCGACTATATAACCTTGCTATGTAGTATTCTATACTACATAGTGTAGCATTAGTGTCGACGATTGTAAACCCCTTCAGGCAATGTTTTTCCTTTTTTCAGATTTTTACGCAAAAAGGCCTGCAGATCTTTATGATCTGCAGGCCTGTTATCCTGTTTGAGAAGTATCTAGCCCAGGGCCTTAAGGTATCTGTCATACTGTGCCTGTCTTACTTCAAGCACTTCGTCAAGATGAAGGTTTTCAAGCTCGCTTATATATGAATCAAACTCCTTTTCAATATCCTTTTTGCCTGTTATGAAATCCATTGCGGAAGATTCCGCCACATTCCGGATATCGGACATATATTGATTGACGATCTCACTCTCCCTGCTTGTCGCATATATCTCGGGCCACGGGTCCTTGATATACTGTCTCAGAGATGCATTGATATCCGCATGCCACCCCGCCACAAGGATGTCCGTAGCTTCCACGGACTGTGCCGCGGGCAGTACAAAAGCCGGATTGATGCCGAACTGCTGGAGCCATTCATTGTCATTACCCTTCTCGGTATATTCCCTGCTGCCGTCCGGACCCGTGATATAGCTCTCGCCCTCAAAGCCCCACTGATAATAATCCTGACAATGTTCACTCATGGCAAAATCGAGGAACTTGACAGCCAACTCTATCTGGGCGGAATTGGTGTTCACCCCGAACATACCGGACAGGGCGTTCCTGCCTACATAGAAGCCCTTATTTTCACCTGAGAGAGGCGCAGCTCCCACAAAGGCAGTATCAGCCGTACCGTCATAATAAGGCAATACATTGGAATACATCATGGACATTGCCCAGCTGAAGTCGAAGGCCACACCGGTCCTGTCCTTGGATATGAATTCTATGACCTGATCCCTGTCCCACGTATTGAAACCGGGATCTATAAGGCCCTCCTCATACAGGCCGTTTAAGAACTCAAGATACTTCCTGTAATTGACGGAATCCGCATAAGCATATGTCACTTTACCGGACTCATCCGCCTGAAATCCGCTCACAAGATCAAGCCCGAAGGCCGGTCCGAACATATAGGGAAGAAATTCCTTCATGACGCACATCGGGATCTCGTCGGTCTTATCCCCGTTGCCGTTCATGTCATTATCCCTGTAATACCGCAGCAGTTCCGTTAACTCATCCAGAGTCTCCGGCGCCTTAAGTCCCGCCTTACTAAGCCATACCCGGTTATACATTAAGCAGGGTTGATAGTCGTCTGACACATTGAGTCCCGGAACATAGTATATATGGCCGTCCTCCGCGGTAAGCTCCGCTTTCTCGACAGGATTGTCAGAAAGCCACCCGGTATAATTGGGCATATAGTCAAAGAACTCATCAAGCGGAACGAACTGTCCCGACTTGATATATACCTGATTCGGATCGTTATCCGGGATCTTGATGATATCGGCGTCGGTATCTCCTGCACTTATTATGGGGCCCGCCAATGACTCATATTCATCGTAGTCATAGAGTTCCCATTCGACATCCACTCCCGCTTCTTCAAATACCTTAAGCACGATCGGAGCCTTGGATATATCCACATTGGAATAGTTGGACTCCTGAGCCATCACCTTGATGGTGCCGCCATCTCCCGTTATCGGCGGGGTTCCCGTATACAGATAGCCGTTGGTATCCTCGACCGCCGCCGCGTTCTTAATTGCACTGTCCACCCTTGCGGTATCGGCTAACGCTGAAGTCCCGGTCTGTTCTTTAGTATTGTCGGTGCCGTCTGCTCCGCATCCGGCAAGCAGTGTCGCAGCCAGCACCGGTATGAGCATTACAGCCATGAATTCTCTCATGTTCCCGTCTCTCCCCTGACATCAGCTATCAAACTCTCACATCTCTCCGTATCTATATCACCTATGGCTTTAAGTATCCCGTCAATTAATCCCTCTGTATTCCCGTCGTAGGAACGAGCTCTGAGCTTATCTCCGACTCTCTCCATGGCATCTATATCCAGATCTTCACAGGCCTTATGAAGTTCATCCATAAGATCCCTGAGCTCATCACGGCTTACAGGCGGCTTATCATCCTGTCCGTTCGTATCCGGGAAGAATGCACTGAGTTCATAAAGAAGAGCTTCATAGGCCTTAAGAGCCCTGTCCGTCCCCATCCTGATGGTATCCGTATCTCCTGCGTCACCTGCCTTCTCAAGAGCCTCCGCCATATCTCCCAGTTCCATGGCTCCTATCTGTCTTGAACCGCTCTTAAGAGAGTGAACCTTGATGGTATAGTCCTTCCAGTCTTCCCTCTCATAGGCATCCCTTATCTCTTTAAGCTTATCCTCTCCGCAGCGGCAGTATTCCTCTACTATCCTGTCATACAGGACCTCGGACCCGAGTACTCCTATCGCGGTCCCGGTATCAAGACCTGCTGCCCTTATGTCCGTCCGGGGCTGAGTATCCGACGGAGCAAACGTATCCCTGTCGCATTCTTTTTGCTCCATGATCTTATCTGCAGGCAGCCATCTTCTTACGGAGAGCACGAGTTCCCTCACATCGATCGGCTTGGCGACAAAGTCATCCATACCGGCTTCAGCAAACAGACGTCTGGCCTCTTCCATCACATTGGCAGAGACAGCTATTATGGCGGGACGGGGCCTGTCCCCGGCCGCTTCCCTTATGGCCTTCGTGGCATCAACACCGTCTGTCCCGGGCATCATATGATCCATGAATATGATGTCATAGTCCTTCTTAAGCGCCTTGTCTATCGCCTCTTCACCGCCGAAGGCTCTGTCTATATGCATATTGAGAGGGGCGAGTATACCCTCTATGATCGTAAGATTGACTTCGTTATCATCAACAGCCAGTATCTCCGCTTGGGGAGCCGTGAAATCGATCTTAAACTCCTTCTCTATGGCGCCCGCCCTGGCCTGGTTGTATCTGTCGTTAAGAATGTTCACTATATGCATCGTGGTCTCGGGCCTTCTGAGGATCTGAAGATTCATAAGATCGGGCACAAAATCGGAGCTCTGCGGTATCAGGATCACACCGGTCAGCTTTTCATGCTCTAAGAGCGTTCCCCTTATCTTCTCATCATATCTGTCTAACAGGAAGAACAGATAATCCTTCTTGCCCGTGGGCCTGTATTCATCCGGAGAGTCAAGCGCTTCTCCGACAAGCCCGAGTTCGCCCATCTCCCTGACGAAGATGTTCTGTACGAGCGTATCGGCATATACTATGAATGCATGCTTATCTTCCGCATTCTCTATCCTCAGATCGTTGGTTTCATCGACCACCTTCTGAGGTATCGTGAACCAGAAGTCGGATCCCTTGCCGTACTCACTGTTTACGCCGATCTTGCCGCCCATGGCTTCGACAAGCCTCTTGGAGATCGCAAGCCCGAGTCCTGTTCCTTCGACCGACCTGTTGCGCCTTGAATCCAGCTGCTGGAAGCTTACGAACAGCCTGTCCATATCCTCTTTCTTAATGCCTATACCGGTATCTATGATATGGAATGAGAGATCGATCATTCCTTCCTCTGTCTTCTCACACCTTATATGTATCCTCACAAGTCCCTTCTGGGTGAACTTGATGGCATTATTGGCCAGATTGATGATGACCTGGCGTATCCTCATGGCATCGCCGCGAAGGATATGAGGAAGCTTGGTCTCAATTAGCACGAACAGTTCAAGTCCCTTATCTTCGATCCTCGTACCGAGTACATTGGCAATATCCAGATATTCCGAGAACGGAACATAATCATCCTCCATCAGCTCCATCTTGCCTGACTCTATCTTGGAATAATCCAGGATGTCATTGATGATCCCAAGGAGGTTACGTCCCGCGCTCTGTATCTGCGTGAGATTATCATGTACTCTGTCGATATCCTTCTCTCTCATGCCGATATCCGCCATACCTATGACTGCGTTCATCGGTGTACGGATCTCATGGCTCATGTTGGCCAGGAAATCGGACTTCATCCTGCTTGCACGCTCTAACTCTTCATTGGCCTTTCTCATGGCGTTGATCCTCACCATGGCATCCGTAGCATCATGAATGATATACAGTGTCCCTATTATCGAAGAGTTCTCTCCGAGCTTGCGGATGTCGACCTTGAAGTAATAATCCCTGCTGCCGCTGCGGTATGAGATTATCCCCTTTTCATCAGTCGTACCGGCCTTATTGTTAAGCCACTCATCCAGATTCTTCCTGTCCTTAAATCCTTCAACAAGCTTAGGATCGAGAGTGTTTCTTATCATGTCATTGATATGGATGAGATCATCATTCCTGTCATACAGAACAAGGCCGTCACTCATATCATTGGCAAAGCTGTCAAGCGACCATTCCCTCAGCGTCCTGTCGTCATATGATACGACAAAATGCAGGCAAATAACGGTCATCACATCATACATGAAAACATTCATCCATATCGGCAGAAGGAATGTACCCGTCAGATCCTCCAGTATGCTGTACATGATCACCATACCTAACAGTGAATAGTATCTGTTCTTGAATATCCTGTGAGAACGCCCTATGCAGATGAGCAATACAATATAAATGATAATGAAGTTGAGATATATAAGAAGTCTGTAAGACTCAGGATTCATGAACAGCCCGGCATTCTTCGCATCTGCGGCAACCCACCAGGCCTTACGGAAGTATACTCTCTTCTGAAAAGAGAAAATGCGTGCACCAAAAAACTGACTGACTGCCAGAAATGTCTGATATATACAGATACAACCTGATATTACGGTCGCGATCACAAGGTGCCTGAATCTGTCGATCAAAACGATCAGGATTAGTATGGCAAAGAGCAGCCATGCATGCATTATATAAGCCGGGATAAGAACATTTCGCGCTTCACTCGCAGTCCTGACTCCCGGCAGAAGAATGCACAGTATATTACTGAAGGCCGTAACAGCCGTCATGACCATATAGCCGACATTAACCCTCTTGGCGCGCATTGCAAGACATGCACACGCCAAAGTGAGGAATAATAAGAAACCGAATGTCATCTTCAATGCCAACATAGGTTAATTATGTGCTTTATACGCACTTTTGTCAATTATCCGCGCATTTTGGGACGATCTATAGTATACTGTGGATATGATTAGTTTTGAGATAGAAGATCGTAAGAATTTCATGAATTCGCTCCTCATGACCGGAGCTTTTGACATGTTCCTCTTAAGAGAAGCGGTGATACGCACTTCCAATACCGTCACGATCGACGGCACGGAAAATAAGGAGTTCTATGGCAGCGATCCCGACCTTCAGGCTCTGGAATCCTTGTACGAACACTCGCCCTGGGGCAAGATGCGTCCTTTCATAGCTTCGCTCATCAAAGGTAAATACACACCGTTATCCATGCATATCGTACTTTATCTCAATCCCGAACTGCAGGATAATCTGCTTGGGGATACGGGATCATGTGTGGATCATCTTGTACTCACGGTACGCTTCGAAGCCGGAAGGTTAAACCTCACCACGGGAGTCGCCTACAGCGAGTTTACTCTGGACAAGGACGCCGAAAGACTCTGGGATGAATATGTCAGCAGTCGAATCGCACAGTGACATAGTAGCCTCTTTCATTTTCCACTACCGATATCACATCACCTTCTGACACCGTAAGACGCTTATCTCTCGATATGTTATATGACATGGCAAGAGAAGGGTCTATGGTGTAATAGTAGTATCCGCTGGGGAGAACCCCTTCAGTGACGGTCACGTGATCGCCTTCCTTCACTACTCCTTCTCTCTCCATCTTAAAGTCCATTTCAGTCATGTATGTTTCCTTTCAGTCACCCGGATTAACCTGTACCGGCATATGCACGGCTTATGCCGATCGTTTTTGTGCAGGTGCAGCTCATGCCGCTTCACTTGCGGCATCCTTATCAGTTCTTATCTGTGCGAGTATCACTCCCGCAAATACAAGTGCGCAGCCTGCGATCTCTATCCCTGTCATCGCTTCACCTAAGATCACCCATCCTGCCAGCGCCGAGAATACGGCCTCCAAGCTCATTATAAGACAGGCAAGCGAAGGACGCACCTTCTTCTGCGCAACGACCTGGAGAGTATAGGCTACTCCGCACGACATGACTCCCGCATAGAGAAGCGGTACGGCACAGTCCGTAACGGCTTTCCACGTCGTGTCTCTCTCAAATACCAGTGCGAAGACCATGCATATAACCGAGCTTACTCCGAACTCTATCGAGCTTAGCATCACGGCATCGGACTTCGGTGCATACTTATCCACGAGCATGATCTGTACGCCCCAGATAAACGATCCTATGAGCACCAGGCCGTCCCCTCCGTTGAATCCCTCTGCTCCTGTCATGCACATCATATAGAATCCGACTATGGCTATTCCCGCTGCAAGCCAGGCTCTCCATCCAATCTTCTTTCTTAATACCACTCCGTAGAACGGCACGATGATGATATAGAGAGCGGTGACAAATCCTGCCTTACCTACCGTGGTATACAGTATCCCGAACTGCTGGAAGAGTGATGCGGCACAAAGTGAAAGGCCTACGAGTACGCCGCCGATGAGAGTATGTCTTAAGTCCGTTCCGGGCTCCCATGAGGAGCCGGTCCTTCGTCTTCCGGCTCTTAACACAAGTATCACGGGTATGAGAACTATGGCTCCGAGTCCGTATCTTATCGCATTAAAAGAGAATGGACCGAGATAGTCCATTCCCGCTGATTGAGCAACAAATGCAGTGCCCCATATTATCGCCGTGATAAAAAGGGCTAGTACAGACATGCTATGACCTCAACCTCACACAGCACGCCCTTGGGAAGTTCCTTTACAGCCACGCAGCTTCTGGCGGGCTTATTAGGAAAGTACTTCTCATACACTTCATTGAATGCGGCGAAATCACCCATGTCCGCAAGGAAACATGTGGTCTTCACTACCTGCTCATAGCCGCATCCTGCAGCTATTAAGATCGCTCCGACATTCTTCATGACCTGCTCGGTCTGACCCTTGATATCAGTGGCCTCGACATTGCCGGTCTCGGGATTGATCGGTATCTGACCTGATGCATATACCATCTTATTGGCTATAATGGCCTGAGAGTAAGGACCGATCGCTGCGGGTGCCTTATCTGTGGAAATCTTCTTTATCATATTATCTCTCCGTTTCTGTTATTGTAATTGACGGAGACGCATATCTGTGCGTCTCCATCCGACTTACTGAATCAGTGTATCTCTGAATGATACTGCTGAAGCGACTTAACCTCTGCCTGAGGATTCTGCTTCACGTACCTGATACCCTCGGCTGATGCCTTGGCTGCAGCTATCGTTGTCACGTAAGGAACCTTTGCCTTGATGGCTGCCTTACGAAGATAGCTGTCATCCTGTGCCGAAGCCTTGCCTACAGGCGAATTGATGATCAGCTGAATGTCTCCGTTGATGATCATATCGTTGATGTTGGGCTGACCTTCGTATATCTTGTTGACTCTTGTATTGCGAACTCCGGCTTCAGATAACACCTTGCTCGTGCCGTCCGTAGCCAGGATCTTAAATCCGCACTCGTCAAATATCTTCGCTACTTCAATGACCTCATCCTTGTCCTTCTTGTTGACTGAGATAAGTACCGTTCCTTCGGTCGGAAGCTTCGACTGGATAGCTTCCTGGGCCTTGAAGAAGGCTTCACCGTATGAAGATGAGAGGCCAAGCACCTCACCCGTAGATCTCATCTCGGGTCCTAAGATCGGATCAACTTCAGGGAACATGTTGAAGGGGAAGGCTGCTTCTTTAACTCCGTAGTTAGGGATCGTCTTTTCCTTAAGATCATGTATCGGTGAAGGATTGCCCGTCAGATCGGATGTGATGATCTGAGTTGCAAGGGGAACCATCCTTATGTTACAAACCTTGGAAACAAGCGGCACGGTACGGGATGCTCTGGGATTGGCTTCGAGCACGAACACCTTGCCCTTCTCTATCGCATACTGCATGTTCATAAGACCTCTTACATGCATCTCTTCCGCTATCTTGCGAGTGTATTCCTTGATGGTCTTCACGTTCTCTTCCGAGATGTGTACCGAAGGGATGATGCAGGCACTGTCGCCTGAATGAACACCTGCAAGTTCTATATGCTCCATGACTGCGGGAACAAATGCGTGAGCACCGTCTGCTATGGCATCCGCTTCACACTCAAGAGCATGATTGAGGAATCTGTCTATGAGGATCGGTCTGTCGGGTGTAACGCCTACCGCTGCAGCCATATACTCCGTCATCGAATCATCATCATATACGACTTCCATTCCGCGGCCGCCGAGTACGTATGAAGGACGTACCATTACGGGGTAGCCGATCTTATTGGCAATATCTATGGCATCATCAACGGTAACTGCCATTCCTGACTCGGGCATCGGGATACCGAGCTTATCCATCATGGCTCTGAACTGGTCTCTGTCTTCCGCAAGATCGATGACTGCAGGAGATGTTCCGAGAATCTTGACACCGTTCTTTTCAAGGTCTGCCGCAAGATTAAGAGGAGTCTGGCCGCCGAACTGAGCGATGACGCCAAGAGGCTTTTCCTTATTGTATATGCTAAGAACATCCTCGAGTGTCAGAGGCTCAAAGTAGAGCTTGTCTGATGTATCGTAGTCAGTCGATACGGTCTCGGGATTACAGTTGACGATGATCGTCTCAAATCCGAGTCTCTTAAGTTCCATTGCCGCATGTACACAGCAGTAGTCAAACTCGATACCCTGGCCTATCCTGTTGGGACCGCCGCCGAGTATCATGATCTTCTTTCTGTCTGATGAAGGGCTCTCATCCTTTTCTATATTGTAGCTTGAGTAGTAGTAAGCACTGTTCTCGGTACCGCTTACATGTACGCCTTCCCATGCTTCGTGCAGACCGATCGCATCCCTCTTTGCTCTTATGTCCGCCTCGGGAACGGATAATATCTGGCTTAAATACTTGTCTGAGAAGCCGTCTTTTTTTGCCTTGATAAGGGCATCATCCGCAGGAACCGAACCCTTGGATGAAGCCACGAGCGCTTCCTCTTCCTCAACGAGTTCCTTCATCTGCTCTATGAACCAGTGCTTAACCTTCGTAAGCTCATAAATCTCATCAACAGTCGCCGCCTTGCGGAGTGCCTCATACATAAGGAAATGACGCTCACTCGAGGGATTCACGAGACGGGACAGGATCTCCTCCTTGCTTAAGCTGTCGAAGTTCTTGGCATGTCCTAAACCGTAACGGCCGGTCTCAAGCGACCTTATGGCCTTCTGGAAAGCTTCCTTATATGTCTTACCGATACTCATGACCTCGCCGACTGCGCGCATCTGAGTACCGAGCTTGTCTTCAACGCCCTTGAACTTCTCGAATGCCCATCTTGCGAACTTGATAACGACATAGTCGCCGTCCGGAACGTACTTGTCGAGAGTTCCGTACTTGCCGCAGGGGATGTCCCTAAGGGTAAGCCCTGTTGCGAGCATGGCCGATACAAGTGCTATCGGGAAGCCCGTAGCCTTGGATGCAAGAGCCGATGAACGCGACGTGCGGGGATTGATCTCTATTACTATGATACGGTCAGACTTGGGATCGTGTGCAAACTGCACGTTCGTACCGCCGATGACCTGTACCTTATCTACTATCTTGTATGCCTGCTCCTGGAGCTTCTTCTGAGTCTCTTCAGAGATCGTGAGCATCGGAGCCGAACAGAAGGAATCACCGGTATGCACACCAATAGGGTCGATGTTCTCGATAAAGCAGACCGTGATCATATTGCCTTCGCAGTCACGCACTACCTCAAGCTCGAGCTCTTCCCAGCCGAGCACTGATTCCTCTACGAGGACCTGACCTACAAGAGATGCCTGAAGTCCTCTTGCGCACACTACCTTGAGCTCTTCCTTGTTGTATACGAGGCCGCCGCCTGCACCACCCATCGTATATGCGGGACGAAGTACCACGGGATAGCCGAGCCTGTCAGCGATCTGAAGCGCCTCATCAACAGAGTAGGCCACATCAGATCTGGCCATTTCGATACCCAGCTCATCCATTGTGTTCTTAAACTCTATTCTGTCCTCGCCTCGCTCAATGGCATCCACCTGCACGCCGATGACCTTGACATTGTACTTATCCAGGATGCCTGCCTTGTAGAGCTCGGAGCACAGATTAAGACCCGACTGTCCGCCCAGGTTCGGAAGCAGGGCATCAGGTCTCTCCTTGGCAATTATCTGCTCTAATCTGTCAACGTTAAGGGGCTCTATATAAGTGACATCCGCTGTCTCGGGATCAGTCATTATCGTCGCGGGATTGGAATTGACAAGCACTATCTCATATCCCAGTTTGTGCAATGCCTTGCAGGCCTGTGTGCCCGAATAGTCGAATTCACACGCCTGACCGATGATGATAGGACCGCTTCCTATGATCAATACTTTGTGGATGTCTGTTCTCTTAGCCATTTTTCACTCCTTCTTAAGATCCCTGATTTATTCAGGATTACATAATCTGTTTCAGAAAAAAGGAGAACACTTACATGTTCTCCTTTGAACTTATCTAATCAACATTCAATTCATTAACATACTGCTGCGATCTCGTAGCCATCTCCGTATCCGGGAACTCCTCAATTACCTTATTATATGTATCAATGGCATTGACATTATCTCCGGACTTGCGGTATGCATTACCGAGATTGTACAACGCATCTCCATTACTATTATCATACGAGTATGCCTTTGTCAAGTCCCTGATGGCATCCTCATACATCTCAGCCTGATAAGATTTCATGCCGGAATCATAGTATTCCGCACCGACATCAACGCCTACCTTGCTCATCATGAGTTTATATACCGTACCGAAACTCTCACCCGCTTCACTTAAGGTGTCCTCATCTATCTGATCCAGATGCTCAGCCACGGCTTTCATATCCTCGGGATTCTCAAGATAACTGTTGACGGCTCCTAAGAGACTCTCCACTGCAGACATGCGGCCCGACTCACCGGTGTACATATCCAGTTCTTCCTTAAGCTTGTCGATCTGTGAATTGGCAGTCTTGACATCCTGCTCTAAGGAATTGATCTGTGCGGTCTTGGCATCGAGCTGTTCGCCTGCTGCCTTAAGACTCTCATCCACTCCTTCTCTCGCAGCCGAGATACGGGCCGGTAATATAAGAAGATACGCCACCGCAACACCTATGAGTATACCGATGGCCACATTGATTATGGTGGAAACAGTACGATTCTCCTTGCGAATAACGGGAGCTGTATACGAATCACCCGTATCCCTGCTCTTGATGACACTCGAACCGCTCTTGCGTGCCTTGATATCCAGTCCGCCGCCTCCGTATGAATTGTCATCATCATCCATATCAAGGATGTTGCGCGTCTCATTGAGGTAACGAAGGGTAATGGTATTACCCACATCGATCTTTTGACAGCGGTTAAGCTCTCTCTTGGCATCTTCCCACTGTTCATCATGGATATAGAGAAGTGCAAGAAGCTGGTGTGCCTGAACATACTTGGGATTGAGACTTAATACCTTCTTAAGCTGTATCACGGCCAGATCAAGCGACCCCTGATAGCAATAGCTCAGGGCCTGATTGTACTTCTTCACTGCCTGTGAATAGGTATCAAGCTTGGCCGGATTGTCCTGAAGAAGACTTATATAATCATCCGCTATATTCTTGGTGGGACGAAGATTCTTGCTTATGACCCACTCATTTAGCGCCAGTACGTATTCGCCTATCTCAAAATACACAAGGCCCAAAAGGTTCCTTGCGTCCACGTTTGCCTTATCAAGCTTAAGACATTGCCTCAATGTCTCCGCCGCACCGCTCAGATCTCTGACCCTGGCCTTATCGAGGCCCATGTTGTACAGCAGATTCGCAGTGCTGACTATTTTCTTATATCTGGCTACATCCGCCCCGCAGTTGGTACAGAAGTCATTGTGGGTCAGCGTAGCTCCGCAATTATAGCATATCATGCTCTACTCCCGTTACTGCTTTACTTCCCTGTTTTCATCCTTATCTTCCTTGATGAGGCCCACCAGGAGATCTGCGATATCCGTCAGATCCTGATTGTAAATGGCGTCTTCCGCCTCTTCTATCTCAAGTGAAGGATGGAACTTCTTAAGTTCTTCTTCGAAATTGATCATCGTATTAACCTCTCAATATTCCGGTCTGTCGGCCTCTTTCGCTGCGGCGCCTTGCGTAGTTGCAGGGTCATCCGTTACACGCCTCTTCCGCTGCAGTGCCTTGCGTAGCTGCAGGGTCATCCGTTACACGCCTCTTCCGCTGCAGCCTCTCCCGGAATGTTATCTTCTTCTCTGCTATCGGCCGTTCTGCAGACTGTCCAGGTATTCCTTAAGCCCTCCTATAAGGTAGAGAGAGCCGCACACATACAGCCTGTCCGATCCGTTTATCTTACCCGTATACTCCCGATAGGCTTCCCTGAAATCCCCTGACAGCTCGCAGTCCGTCTGCCTGTCTCTCAGTATCTTTACAAGCGCTGCAAGATCGTCTGCGCTCCTGCCTCTGGGCCCCAGTATCGGCACTATACACACCTTGTCAAAAAGCCCCGAATCGGCTATCATCATGAGTTCTTCTTCCGCCTGCTTATCCTTGGCCGCCGAGAATATCATGAATCTCCTGCCGTCACACCTGTCAACGGCCGCACTCCGCATGAGTGCTCTGATCCCGTCGATATTGTGAGCTCCGTCCAGGATCACTCCCGGAGCTATCGACTCCATCCTTCCGGGATTACGCATGTTCATAAGCCCTGTCCTAATGGCCTCAAGGCTTAACTCTTCCCCGGAATAGACGGCTTCCATGGCCATGACCGCCGCCGTTGCATTCTCGGTCTGATATACGGCATGACCCACTACCTCTAGAGTAGCATTATTATAATAATGGGATTTATAGGAAAAATCAATCCCTTTATCATTCAATTTTTTCTCAATATGTGACACGTCCGGTGCGACCGCCAAAGGCGCGCCTTTTGCTTCAGCCTCCGCTCTTATGACATTCATTGCTCCGGGATCATTCTCTACTGCGATAACAGGCACTCCCGTACGGATGATGCCCGCTTTCTCCGATGCAATGCCCTCCACTGTATCACCCAATATCTCCATGTGATCCATGCCTATCTCAGTGATGATCGTTACGGACTTGTCCCTTATGACATTAGTGGCATCCAGCCTTCCGCCCAGACCGGTCTCCCAGATGACCGCATCAAGTTCCCGCTGCCCGAAGTAAACCGCAGCCATAAAGAATATGTAATCAAAATAAACAGGAAAATAATCCTTAAACGGACCTTTCTTCTTAAACTTCTCCAAATATGACATTACTGTCATAAGACAATCGCAGAAGTCATCTCCGGGTATAAGTTCATCGCCGATACGTATACGTTCTCTTACATCCACAAGATGCGGAGATGTGAATATGCCGACACTCCTGCCCATTGCCATGTGGATCGACTTAAGATATTCGCATACACTGCCCTTACCGTTAGTCCCCGCCACATGAAACACCTTGGGTCTTAAGTCGTTTATCACTCCCTCTTCCAGGAGATATCCGTAGAAGGCTGAAGCTCCGACGAACCTGTTGTCAGTATCAGTAAAACGCGGTATCGACTCAAGGAACGATACCGCGTCATCATAATATATAGTCTTATCACTCATCACGCTTCTCCAAGTGAGCCGGGCGCCTCTCGATCTGATCATCCTTACAGACGAATCTCACACACGATTCTTCCCTGTGCAGGGTGAGCTTCGCGGCATCGATGCCGATGTTGGTATTGCGATAAGCATCTCCTCTTATCTCAATATATGAATTGGTACCCGCCGACATCTTGACTGCCAGTTCTCTCTTCTCCTTGCTGATATCATCCAGTTGATCGTAAGAGGCATCCTTCATCACATTGAGCTCGTATATCCTGTCCTTCTGCTTCTGAGTCGCTCCTCTCTCGCTGCTGGCCTTTAACAGTTCGGTAAGTTCGGATACGATCTTGGCCATCTCATCCTTGATCGTCTCTTCTTTTTTATTCAGATTATCAAACTGCATGTAATCGGCATCCGAAAAACCTGCATGAAGATCCGTTATGGGTTCGTTATAATTCCCGGAATTCCTGACTTCCACACCGGACAGGCCGTGTGTATATCCTCCGATCACCGACCCTTTCTTGCCGTCCACAAATACCTTCCTCGAAGACTTTACTTCTGAGTTCATTATGTAGTTGGCGTGGATCTCACCCACTGCGTCGACGGATGCATATTCGATGAAGTCCGCAAAAACATCACCTCTTGCGGATATCTTACTCTTAGCCTGAGCCCCTTTGGCAAGAACAATATCGCCGCCTGCAAATACCTTACCGTTTGCAACCGTTCCGTTGATGGTCACGTTACGCCCCGCCCTTATCGTGGCACCTGACTCCACATTACCGTTTATCACTATATCTCCGTAGAATTCGACAGTCCCGTAATTGTATGTAAGATCGTCATTGACTTCATGAACGGACAAAATCTCTATGGCACTTCCGTTTAAGGATATCTTGCCGGACATCGTCGCAAAGTATTCCTGTTCATCCGGCTCAAATCTCACATACTTGCCCCTGAGCTGAGGCAGGTCCTTGGCTATACGCGGTATCTTCTCCGCACCGGATACATCAAAACCCTTCTCGCCCTGGACAGCCGGGTGATATACTGCTATCTTATCGCCGTCGTTGATATTGGCAAGCTTGTTCATGGCAGAATAATCAACGGTCCCGTCTTCCCTGATCTCCGGGGTCTCATGCTTCGTCAGATCTACAAGCCACTCGAAGTATCCTTCTACACCGGGTACCTCAGGTGTGCCTTCTGCCACAACCATATCCTCTTCATAATGGCCTAAGTTGATCATCTCCATAATGACATCACTCTTGATGCCGAGGACTACTCTGTTGGACCTTAAGGCCGCAATGACCTCAGGTACGCTGTACTGGTCATTATTTCTCGGAACAGACAATCGTACCGTGGCACTCATCTTATCAGCCGCAACATTGACGGTGATGATCTTGGAGCTTTCCTCCTCTTCGGGAGTCGATCCGTCCTTGACTTCTGCCCCGGGTCTCGGAACACCGATACTGGCAGCCGCAGCTTCTTTCTTAAGTTGTTCCCTTAGCTTCGCTAATTCCTCTGACGAGAGTTTTCCGTCTGCCAATAAGGCCTCCCTTTCTTTTGGCTTTCAGTCCGTTATCGTAAGTCCGTACACGGCACTTGACAGCCTGTCAGATACTGCTGATCTTTTCAAGCTGCTTGGTCACCTCTGAGAGCATCTGCCTGTATTTTTCCAGCTTATCCTTCTCTTCCTGTACCTTTGCGGCAGGAGCCTTGGATGTAAAGCGCTCATTGTTAAGCATGCCTTCGGCTCTCTTTATCTCCGAATTCAGTCTGTCGACTTCTTTGTTCAGTCGTTCCTTTTCCTTTGTAATATCGACCAGTTCGGCAAAAGGAATATATATGTTGGCGTCCGGAATAACTACGGATACCGCATCCGATGCTATCCCCTGCATATCGCTCTGTACATTGACATCAGTCGCATATGCAAGACCCTTAATGAAAACTTCACCTGCAGAGAATGCATCTCTTACCTTGTCATTATCCGATACTATATAGAGACTTGACTTCCTGCCCGGTGCAACGTTCATCTCCGTGCGGACATTACGTATGCCCCTGATGGCTTCCTTGATAAGCTCTATGTCTTTTTCCTCTGCCGCATATACCCTTGACTCATCATATACCGGCCAGTCTGAGATCATAATGGATTCTTCTTCTGACTGTAAGGTCAGGAATATCTCTTCAGTTATAAACGGCATATAAGGATGAAGCAGTTTAAGTGCATCTATGAGCACTGTCTTAAGCGTCCAGAGTGCAGCATTTTTGCTTGATGAATCACCGGTATCATAGAGACGTGGCTTAACCATCTCAATATACCAGTCACAGAACTCATCCCAGATAAAGTCATATACCTTCTGGACTGCGATACCGAGTTCGAACTTATCCATATTATCGGTAGCATCCTTGATAACTGACTGCAGCTTACTGATGATCCACTTATCTACAGGCTCCAGTTCCGAATCTGCCGGCTTATGAGGAGCGGCATCTCCCATGTTCATCATAATGAACCTGGATGCATTCCATACCTTATTGGCAAAGTTACGGCTGGCTTCCACTCTGGACATATAGAATCTCATGTCATTACCGGGAGCATTACCCGTTATGAGCGTGAGCCTTAAGGCATCCGCGCCGTACTTGTCTATGATCTCCAGAGGATCGATACCGTTACCTAAAGACTTACTCATCTTACGTCCCTGATCGTCACGCACAAGTCCGTGGAAGAGCACCGTCTTAAACGGCTTCTCACCCATCTGCTCATAGCCTGAGAATATCATCCTGATGACCCAGAAGAATATGATGTCATATCCCGTAACAAGGACATCCGTCGGATAGAAATACTTAAGATCCTCAGTCATCTCCGGCCAGCCGAGTGTAGAGAACGGCCAGAGTGCAGATGAAAACCATGTATCCAGCGTATCCGGGTCCTGCTCAAGATGTGCGCTGCCGCACTTGGGGCAGGTACCGGGTGCCGTGGCTGACACTATGGTCTCGCCGCAGTCCTTACAGTAATATGCAGGGATCCTGTGTCCCCACCATAACTGCCTTGAGATACACCAGTCTCTTATATTATCGGTCCAGTTGTAATATATCTTGTCCATTCTCGGAGGAATGAGACGTATCTCACCTTCCTTTACCGCCTTGACTGCAGGTTTGATCAGTTCATCCATCCTGACAAACCACTGCGCCTTGATAAGGGGCTCTATCGTGGTACCGCATCTGTCATGGGTACCTACATTATGAGTATAATCTTCTATCTTGACTAAGAGGCCGAGATCTTCAAGGTCCTTGACTATGGCTTTTCTTGCCTCATATCTGTCCATACCCTCGTACTTGCCGCCGTTAGCATTGATAGTGGCATCATCGTTCATTATATTGACCTCAGGAAGGTTGTGTCTCTTACCTACCTCAAAGTCATTGGGGTCATGAGCGGGTGTGATCTTAACGACACCTGTACCGAACTCGGTATCAACATATTCATCCGTCACAACCGGTATGGGCTTATCAACCAGAGGAAGCCATACTGTCCTGCCGTGAAGATGCTTATACCTGTCATCATCGGGATTGACAGCAACAGCGGTATCACCCAGCATCGTCTCGGGACGTGTGGTGGCAAAAGTCAAAAACTCAGTCTTCGAAGGCTGTCCGTTCTCATCCACGAGCGGATACTTGATGTGCCACAGATGACCTGCCTGCTCCTCATACTCAACCTCTGCATCCGATATCGATGTATTACATACGGGACACCAGTTGATTATCCTGCTGCCCTTATATATCCAGCCTTTCTCATGCATCTTGCAGAAGACTTCGGTAACGGCCTTATTACAGCCCTCATCCATGGTGAAGCGTTCTCTCTCCCAGTCACATGATGAGCCCAGCTTCTTGAGCTGATTGACGATACGGCCGCCGTATTCTTCCTTCCATTCCCATGCTCTCTTAAGGAAGCCCTCACGTCCGAGGTCTGCCTTGTCGATACCTTCTTCCTTAAGCTTCTCTATTATCTTGACCTCAGTGGCAATGGATGCGTGGTCCGTGCCCGGCTGCCACAGGGCATTATATCCCTGCATCCTCTTATATCTTATGAGAATATCCTGCATGGTCTCATCCAGGGCATGTCCCATATGAAGCTGTCCCGTTATGTTCGGGGGCGGTATCACTATGGTGAAGGGAGTCTTGCTGTGATCCACTTCCGCGTGGAAATATCCCTTGTTCACCCAGTTGTTATAGATCCTGTCCTCCATTCCCTTGGGATCATAGGTTTTGCTAAGTTCTTTACTCATGTGTTCCGTCTTCCTTACCTTTATATTATTATTCTTTTTTGCTTACTTATGCGGCCGGCTGTCCGCCGGGGCTGCTTTCTTATTCTGACCGGTTGCCTGGCTGCATGTGCTGCCTTCCTGTCTCGCCGGCTGCCTGGCTGTCGCGACCGGATGCTTATCCGCTTGTCCCGGTCGGCTGCTTGTACCGATTGCTTGTCTGTCTCGGCCGCAGCTTGTCCGCTTATCCCGATTGACTGCTTGCTTTTTTCGTCTGTATGATCATCCGATAAGCTTGCTTACCGTACTTACGAGCTTGGTACCGTTGATGGGCTTGGGCAGATAGCCGTTGGGCTTAAGGGACAGAGCCTTTACAAGCTTCTCCCTCTCTGTCACGCCCGTCAGGAATACTATTGGAACATTCCTGATCTCGCCATCCATCTTCCGGATATTCTCATACACCTGCGGTCCGTTTTCCTCAGGCATCTCGTAGTCCAACAGGATCAGATCAACTGACTTGCTCTCCATGAACTTGTATGCAACCCTGCCGCTTATGGCAGAAGCAACATCATAGTGTTCTCCGAGATGTCCCTTGATGAGCTTAAGAACCATCGGATCGTCATCAATGACAAGAACGCGCTTCTTACTCTCATCTGCCGCCTGATCGACTGATTCCGTCTGTACGGACGCCGCCGTCTTATTATCTGAATCGGGTGCGGATGCCGGGCTCTTATCTGAATCGGATGCGGACGCCGGGCCTGCCGCCTTCATGCTGTTTATCTGGGCGTCTATGGTAGCCATGGCCATATTCCGCTTCTTAACCGCATCCTTTACTGCCGCCTTAACTTCGTTCATAGGGATCGGGATATTATAACCGTTCACAGCCATACGGCCCGTTACCTTCTGGAAGTTATCGCATTCTTCCTTATAGCCGGCCACCATAAAGGCTACGCCTCTTCTTAAGAACTTATCCTTGTATCCCATGATCATGGGATAGTCTTCCCGGTCTTCCTTCTGTATACAATATAAAAATGCGTCGAATCTTACTGCATCGAGGTGATTGAGAATATCCTCGGGGCGGGTAGAAGTGGTCATGCACTCGAACTCATCATCCATCTGGATGAAGAAATGATCGATGAGTGCCCTGTTTCTGCCTGCCAGCAGAATTCTGTAATTATCCATTATGTAAATCTCCCAATACTTTATAATAACTCGAAAGCCCCAACAAATCAAGGATATGGAATATTACATCGCCTTATAGAATGAAGCGGAGTATGGAGGCATATGGAGCGGCCCGTTGACTTCCTTCTCTTCTCCCGTCATAAGATCAAGGAGTCTTCCGCATCCTATATCAAAGCCTGCGTCAAAGTCTCCTCCGTCAGCATTGATCGCCACGAGTACTCTCTCTCCGTCGCAGACTCTCTGTATCACACACTGCTTATTGGTAAGGAATGGGCTGGAGAAGTCACCGTACATCAGTGCCTTCTCCCGGCTCCTTATGGCTGAGATCTTACTTATATAATCTGACAGTTCGTTCCATTCAGGCGCATCAAACGAGGGACGAAGACCCGGATCGCCATCTTTTTTATCACCCTTGACACCCCACTCGCTTCCGTAATATATACACGGGATTCCGGGCATGGCCATCATCATGGCATAGGCAAGCGGCAGGTGATTCTCATTGGTGAGGGCCGATGCGATCCTTGATACATCATGGTTGTCCACGAACGACATGAGCCACTTGCCCGTGTAGAGACACCACGGCTCGGGGCCGAACTGGCGCTTGAGGCTGTGGACTATCTCGAACATGTTCATCGAATTGAATGACGAGTAGATGCCCTTGTAGCACTCATAGTTGGTGGCCGAATCCAGCATATCCGGCTGGATGAGCTGATTGTAGTCGCCGTGGATCATCTCGCCGACAAGGAAGAAGTCCTGCTTGAGGGAATTGCAGTGGGCTCTGAGTCTGCGCATGAAGTCTCTGTCGACCATATAGGCCACATCAAGCCTGATGCCGTCTATGTCGAAATACTCGATCCAGTACGTAACGCTCTCGAGCAGATATTGGATCACTTCCTCATTGCGAAGATTTAGCTTTACAAGGTCGAAGTTGCCTTCCCAGCCCTCATACCACAGGCCGTCGTTGTAGCCTGAGTTTCCGTCAAAGTTGATGAAGAACCAGTCCTTATAGCGGCTGTCCCACTTATGCTCAAGCACATCCTGAAAAGCGAAGAAGCCTCTGCCGACGTGATTGAACACACCGTCCAGGACCACTCTTATGCCGGCCTTGTGCAGGGCTTCGGTGAGTTCCTTAAAGTCTTCATTGGTCCCTATGCGAGTATCGATCTTGCGATAATCTCTCGTATTGTATCCATGCGTATCGGACTCAAATATCGGGCAGAAGTATATGGCTCCGATACCGAGCTTGCTTAAGTGCGGGATCCAGTCCTTAACCTTAAGGATGCTCTGTGAGAGCTTGCCGTCGTTCTCATAAGGTGCTCCGCAGAATCCCAGGGGATATATCTGATAGAATACTGTTTCGTTAGCCCACATATCTTAGTCCTCGCTTTCTTAGTGTCTCGGTGGTCTGGTGGTGCCCGGGTGGCCGGGCTGTCCGGGGGCCGGGCTGTCCGGGGCGCTTGATCGTGCTGCCCCGGGGGGCCGGGCTGTCCAAGTGCTTGATCGTGCTGCCGCATTTAACAGGCCTCCCGGCCGCATTTCCTATTATATATAGGATATTTTATCATATTTGACAGACTTTTGGCACTTCTCGGAAATTTACGGAACTATCGCCGTTTTTCGCCCTTTGTTCCGTAGTTCTTCGCCTTCCTTGCTCTTAGCTGTACCGGGGTCGGCCAGAATTCTACGGAACTTTCGCCCATATTCGCCTTTTGTTCCGTAGTTCTTCGCCTTCCTTGCTCTTAGCTGTACCGGGATCGGCCAGAATTCTACGGAACTTTCGCCTATATTCGCCTTTTGTTCCGTAATTCTTCGCCTTCCTTGCTCTTAGCTGTACCGGGGTCGGCCTGAATTCTACGGAACTTTCGCCCTTTTTCGCCCTTTGTTCCGTAATTCTCCGGTTTCCTTGCTCTTAGCTGTACCGGGGTCGGCCTGAATCTTACGGAACTATCGCCGTTTTTCGCCCTTTGTTCCGTAGTTCTTCGGCTTCCTTGCTCTTAGCTGTACCGGGATCTGCCAGAATTCTACGGAACTTTCGCCGTTTTTCGCCCTTTGTTCCGTAGTTCTTCGCCTTCCTTGCTCTTAGCTGTACCGAGGTCGGGCTGAATTCTACGGAACTATCGCCGTTTTTTGCCCTTTGTTCCGTAGTTCTTCGCCTTCCTTGCTCTTAGCTGTACCGGGGTCTGGCTGAATTCTACGGAACTATCGCCCTTTTACGCCCTTTGTTCCGTAAAATACCCACAAAAAGGTAAAAAAACCAAAAAAATAAAAAAATGTATTGACATACAATATTATACGGTGTATAACATTATCAACGAGCAATATTATACAGCATATAATATTGCACAAGTTACCACAGTGCTATACAAAGTCACAAAAGTTAAGTAAGGTCGGGCATAGCAGTACAGGGCTAGGCAACAAAAGACACAACAAGCTTAAGCGACACAGAACAGCACCAGACACAACAAGCTTAAGCGACACAGAACAGCACCATGCACAACAAGCTTAAGTGACACAGAACAACGCAAGGCATTACAAGCTTAAGCAGCACAGCTCAAGGTAACATAAGGCCGCACAAGGCAAATGAAGCACTGCATTACGCAAAGATACATTAGCGGCAGAAAGGACAGGTGAGCAGTTTGGTATTCAATACAGGTTCGGCATTGTTGGATGCGATAGTGCTGGCAGTCGTGGCAAGAGACCGGGACGGAACCTATGGATATAAGATCACTCAGGATGTACGATCTGTTATTGAACTGTCAGAATCCACACTGTATCCGGTTCTCAGGCGATTACAGAAGGATGAATGCTTAGAGACTTACGACAAACAGTTCAACGGACGTAATCGACGATACTACAGGATCACGGAACGGGGAAGCGCACAGTTAACTCTATACAGAAGTGAGTGGTTGGCATACTCATCAAGAGTAACCTCAATATTCATGGGGACCAACACAGAAGACTCCGGAGAATCGGAACCAACCGATCAAACGGGACCGACCGGCAGTACGGAATAAAACGACAGCGCGATCCAAGCCGGCAGCACAGAATAAAGCGAAAGCGCGATCCAAGCCGGCAGCACAGAATAAAGCGAAAGCACGATCCAAGCCGGCAGCACGGAGCAATCTTAAAGCACCGATAATTCATCAGATAGTGCAGGAGGAGGAAGATGATGAAAAAAGCAGATTATTTAGACAAGCTGAATGAGCTTCTGTCTGATATATCCGCAGACGAACGCAATGATGCGCTTGATTATTATAACGATTATCTGGATGGTGACAGCCCTGAGGATATCGAAAAGAGAATGGCTGAACTCGGGACACCGGAAGAACTGGCCGAAAAGATCAAGCTGGCATCAGGCGATACACATATAGTGGAAGGTGAATTTACCGAAACAGGGTATTCAGACAGCGCGGATGAGGCGATCGATGCTCCCGACAAGTTCACGCAATTGGCTGAGACAGCTAACGATACCACAGGTAATACGGGTGAAAAAAAGTATAACATATTCGGGGTGACCATCACAAAAAGTGTACTTATACTCCTGATCATCCTGCTGCTTCTCATAATCCCGATTTTCGGAAGATTGGGAGGCAGACTGATAAGGGCAGTAACATCGATACCAAGAGCCATAACGCACATTGGCGATGTTGGTGATATAACGGAAGATATAGGCGATATAGCCGGAGACGTAGCAGACAGCATTGCAGCCGCATCGGGGGATAAAGCTGCAAGCAGCAGTAATGTGACAACTGATGGGAATAAGGTGGTCATAGGGGAAGGCGCTGAAGTCAAGGATATGGAAATAGACGCAGGCGCGATTGCATTTTATGTCAAGAAAAGCTCTGATAATACGATCAGTGCGGAATGCGACAATGATGTCAAGTTCAAGACAAGTCTTGAATCCGGAACGCTCAAAATTGAGGTCGCCCGTGAGAACAAGCATGCGCTTGATTCAGACAAAAAGGCTGTCCTATATCTTCCAACTGACATGAGTGTCAGCGATGTGTCAATTGAAGCCGGAGCCGCACATCTGGTGTGGGAGACGGACTTTAATTGCAAGGATCTTAACATCAACCTGGGAGCAGGTGATCTGAAGATGGGCAAGGTTACAGCCAAGAGTGCTGACCTTGACATAGGTGCAGGCGAGCTGAGATTCGACGACCTTGTTGTCGAAGATGCAGACATCGATGTGGAAATGGGCAACTTCACCATGAAGGGAGATATCACAGGCAAGCTTGATCTGGATGTGGCCATGGGTAATGCTACATTTAACATCACAAGTTCCGAGAAAGATCACAACTACGATTATGAAGTAGGCATGGGCTCCCTGAACATAGGCAAGACCAAGGTATCCGGTATGTCAACCAACCGGAAGATCGACAATAATGCTTCATCTGATTATGACATCAATGTCGGAATGGGTAATGCAGAATTCAAGTTCTGACAATGACAGATGTACAGCGGCATAACAGTTTGGAATAAATGCAATACAGTCTTATGTAAGACCAAAAATTCAACCGAATCAAAGAGGAGGAACACAAAATGGAGAAAAGATTATTAAAGTCAAAAACAGAAAGAATGATATGCGGAGTATGCGGAGGCATCGCAGAATACCTCAATACCGATCCTACGGTCGTACGTATCCTCTGGGTGATTTTCTCACTCATGGGCGGTTCAGGATTGCTCGCATACATAATCGCAGCGGTCATTATTCCTGAGGAATAAGCCGCAAAACAAAGGCGATCAGGATTCAACAGGATCCACAACAGATAATGCCGGGGCGAACACCCCGGCATTTTTCATGCATCAGAACATGATTACATATAAATACAAATATACATATCCCAACCGCGACGGGACTTCCATGCCGGAACTGCCGCGACGGAACTTCCATGCCGGCCAATCACATAACGTGCACGCTACGATTACGCAACGATCACGCAACGACCACAGATCGATCACACATGGAATCTTCTGTACAGTTCTCTCTTAGCTCTGTCGCCGCCTAAGATCACGGTACCCGACAGAAGAAGAACTGACACAAGTGTCGCAATATATACGATATTGGGATAAGTGATCACCCCGAGTATATGCAGCAATATCAGCACAAGCGAAAGAAATACCTGCAGTATCTCCATGGGTATATAACTCTGCCAGTTACGGAAATTGACAAATATCAGTATAAAGATCGAAAGACTCAAAAACAGGATCGCTGAAGGAAGTATGACATTAAGCGACCACCCTCTGTAACCCGTGAGCGCATCGATACCTATGAGTATACCGACTGCCAGAAATGTCAGTATCAGCGTCTTTGACTGGTATCCTACCCTACCCGTTATGGCCATGCGAAGAAGCGCATTGACATATACGAGTATAAGTCCGATTATGACTGTCCATGCCACAAAAGGTGTGCCGATGAAGTTGGCAAGTATAAGCGCCGCCATCGTAACGATCGATAAGAAGAGCACAAGTCTCTCCACGAATCTCCACTTACGCACGATCTTCATCATGTTGGGATACATGGACGGCGTATCCGCACTCTCCGAATCTCCTGTCAGCACACTGTGACAGAGTGGACACTCCATAGTATTATCCAATATCTCAATTCCACATTTACTGCATCTGCTCATTGCGTCACAAACACTCCGTTAGTCTCTATCCTTGCATCCACGCCATCTTCCTTAAGCTGTCTGAAGAACGCTCTCTCAACCGATGTATCCAGGAAAATCGTACTGAAGGTGAACACATAATCATCCCTATAGGCACAGATCGTACCCTTCAGATACTGCCCCTTAGACATGGCTATATTGGCATGGAACCTCTCAATATACGGCTCATATCTCTCATCGATCTGAATCTTACCTATATTGGTAACAGTCGATGTGTTGGCCAGAGCCGACTGATTATAGACCACCCGCATCGCTATTATCTTAAACGGAAGAGGGAAAAGTCTGAGTGCCAGATTCTTCTGATTGCCCACGCCATACGAGAACAGATCCTCCAGATGTTCCTTGTTGATCTGACTCTTAAGGCTCGCATCGATTATCTTAACCACCTCTTCAAAACTGTATTCCCTGCCGTCCGGCATGAACTCTGCCGACACCATCATAAAGAAATTCTTGGTGGTATTCGAATCATAGTAAGGTCTTAAATTGACCGGGACCGCTATCCTTATGGGCTTATCGGAAGGGCCCTTCTTAAGGCATGCAACATATACACTGTATGCAAAATTAGCCACGAGATAAGTGTTGACAGATACGTCATATCTCTTGCAGACTTCCTTGACCTGACTGATCGGAAGATATCCGTGCATCAGCCCGAACTCGCCCTCCGGCAGCTTCTCGGCCTTGATCAGGTATGCCTTCTTATTCTCGAACATCCTGGGCTTGAATGCCTTGAAGTTTCTGACAAAGCTGTCATCCAGGTTAAGGGACGTGTCATCATCCAGTGCATCTCCCTCGCCGGCAAGCTCTTCATGGGAAAGACGAAGGTATTGATATGCAAGTTCTCTTAAGAAATTGATACCTCCCATACCGTCCGTCAACACATGGAATACCTCCAGGTTGATCCGTCTGTCATAATATGTCACTCGGAAGAGATAACTGTGATTCTTATTAGCTCTTATATATCTGCAGGGAAATGTGCTCTCCTGCGCCACCTTCGGCGCCGGCTTGCCGTTCTCCTCAAAGTAGAACCAGAAGAAACCCTTGCGAAGCCTGACATTGAAACCGTCCATCTTGGGAAGGATGATGTCGAGAGCCTTCTGCAGTTTCTCTCCGTCTATCTTCTCAAACAAGGTGACGCTTATGCGATATACGTTGGTTGCATTCTCTCCTGCTATGGCCGGAAAAAGATTGGCCGTATTATCCAGTCTGTACCAGCGTATTACCTTGTCCGCAGAATAGGGCTTAAGATGCTTACGTGCGGCCTTACCGGCGGTCGCTTCGGCACTTCCTGCAATCTCTATTGAATTGTCAGTGTCGATCTTATTTTTTTTCTTGCGTGCCATATCATTGATTCTACCACATTTACGGAGATACTGGTAGACGCAAAACGGACCAAATAAAGGCTTAAGGACCAACCGAAAAAGCGGACCCCAAAAAGGGACAAAAAAGGACCGCCGTCATATGACAGCGGTCCGTATTCTTCGATCAACTATGTCCTCTCGACACAAGTGTCACAATGCCTTTCGCAGGTATACAGCTGCGCAGGCACGCAGAAGCGCCTGCTTACCGGCACTGAAGCGCATCTTTGGATCATCCTTCGATCATTATCATCTTCTTCTCCGGAACCTTGGCCTTGTCGATCTTCGGAACCGTGAGGCTCAATACGCCGTGCTTAAACGCAGCCTTGATATCCTCCTCAGTCAGGTTATCACCGACATAGAAGCTGCGCTGCATAGAGCCCGAATACCTCTCCTGCCTGATGAACTTGCCCTTCTTGTCGTTCTCATCCTGGTTAAGATCCTTGCTGGCGCTCACTGTCAGATAGCCGTTGTTTAACTCAAGACCAATCTCTTCCTTCTTGAATCCCGGCAGATCGATGTCGATCTCAAAGTGATCGTCGTGCTCACGAACATCGGTCTTCATGACCCTGTCCGCATGCCTGCCGTACAGCTTTTTCTCAGTCCGATCCATATCCCTGAAGTCCGGGAAGGTCGGGAACCCAAACCAATCATCAAAAAGATTCTCTCCAAAAATACTAGGTGCTAACATAATCCTTACCTCCTTCTATATCCACAATGATTAAGGCTTAATAACCCGGGTACGGAAGCCGCTCGCCTCGCTTTGCAACTCCTTTTCCCTTTGTTCGATTATGTTATACCACCATTGTTAGCACTCGTCAAGGGTGAGTGCTAACAACTTTTTATAAACTTTATTAACAAAATATAAAAATGGCGCAGATTGGGCGTTTCTAGGCTCCGAGACAACGAAAGACCGGGGCGAACACCCTTGTCCTGAGTGTTCGCCCCGGCCTGATGTATCATATATGCCTCGTAACAGTAAATCGCTCCAGTTTTACCGGCTCATTCTCACCGATACCGCCCTTGCGCCTGGCGATGGATACCTGTTCATCGATCGTGTCGACGCCGTCTAAGTCCGGAAGGAGCAGGCCACGCTTATATCCGCTCGTGACGATGACGCCGTACTTCCTGGGATCGAGCATGTCCTGACCGGAGATGGGCTCGGGGTCGCTTAAGACGTCTACGTTAATCTCAAGCCACGGGAGCTCTTTCTCTTCGATGGGATCGAACCTCGGGTCCTTTGTCGAAGCGCTCACGGCATTCTGTATGATCTCCAGAGCCAGCGACGGTGCGGTCGGAAGGATCGTGCCTATACAACCGCGCAGACGTCCGTGCTCGTGGATTGATACGAAGGCGCCGGCTCTGCGCTCCTTAAGCTCGGGGGTGAGCAGATCTTCACATTCATCCACAGAGATCTCCTTGCCGGTCCTTATATAGTGTTCCAATGATCTGCGAGCCAACCTGACATACGCGTCAGAACGCTCTTGTGCAGTGTCGATTGCAGACTTCTTATGCTCCATATATCTTTCGAGAAAATGCCTGTCAGCATCCTCACCCTTGACCATGTATGTACATATTCCATATCCTACTCCCGTCACATCTTCGTGTGACAGCTTCTCCACATCCACAGCTTTGCCGTCCAATGCACCTGCCATCATCACAAACGACCTGTGTCCGCACTCAGCCGCCTTGTCGCAGAAGCTTTCATCAAAGTCAAAAAGCTCCGCAAATGCAGCCCTTCCGCATACATCCATGATCTTCTCGTCATACTGCGGACCCTCGGGTGCAAATCCGTACGGACCGTAAGTCTGAAGCTTATGTGACAGATCACCGCTGGCAACATATACGACACGTCTGTCAATTTCATCTGCTGCCTGCGCTATGGCCATTCCAACCCTGTAGTGTTCCGACAGCGGAAGTCCGGACAATCCTATCCGAACCAGCTTATAGTCAGTATAATACTTGTTGATAAAATATAACGGAACCATCGTGCCATGGTCAAGCAGAGGATCCTTCTCGCCCAGGGTTCCCGCAGCTATGTCCTCAACATCAGCGATATATTCGATACGGCTTACAAGTTCCGTATCATATTCCACGCGGAAAGCGACATCCGGCGCACGGAATCTTGAAAATGACCCCACGGCATTGCGGCCGGGTGATATATGGAAGTAATCGCTGTACATCACGGAATGCGGACTCGATATGACAATAGTGTCAGGTTTTAATTCCGCGATCTGTCTCGCCACTTTGTCATAAGATTCCGTGGTCTTACGCACTCTCTCTTCATCACACTGTCCCACATCGGGCACGATCATCGGCGGGTGGGGTACCATAAATGCCGCTATAACAGACATGCCAATTCCCTCCTTTTTTCTAGATCAATGTATCCTAACAATTACCTGTATATACATAGTTAATCCGTTCGCGCGCAATATCGGCCAGATGATAGATAAGGCCCACATCCGTCGCGGCCCTGTCTGTCATATGAAACTGCGGGAAGAATCTGGAAATGTGAAGCGGTATATCCGGGCCTATGACACTTCCGTCATGATCCGTAAGCCCGGCGATAAATTCAGCAATGGCGCGCATCTCTTCTTCGCTGTCATTCTCGCCCGGAATGATGAGCGTCGTAAGCTCCACATGACAGACCTTCACGGCGCCTTCTATGAACGCTTTCACCATCTGCAGGTCGCCCATGATCAGTTCGCGGTAGAACCTGTCGGTAAAAGCCTTGAGATCTATGTTCATGGCATCAATGTACGGTGCCAGCTCATCTAAAACGGACACCGAAGCCATGCCGTTAGTCACGAGTACGTTGACCATCCCCGCTTCATGAATAAGACGCGCCGTATCGCGCACATATTCCCAGCCTATCAACGGTTCGTTGTAGGTGAATGCCACTCCTATATTGCCCTTGTCACGGCAGGACAGAGCGATATCTCTGAGTTCTTCCGGGGTCAGAGTGTCCGCCTCGGTCGCGAATCTGCAGGCTCGCTCGGACCAGGAAATGTCACTGTTTTGACAGAAAGGGCATCTGAGATTGCAGCCGTAACTGCCTGCGGAGAGGATCTTCGCTCCCGGTCTGAATCTGTTAAGCGGCTTCTTCTCTATGGGGTCGAGTGCAAGTGAAGTGATGCGTCCGTAGTTGGCCGCAGTGACTCTGCCTCCCGTGCAGATCCTTGCCCTGCAGAAACCGAGAACACCCTCGGCTATATCACATTGTCTGTAGCAAACATCACATTTGGCCATTACATTTCTCCCTGCGTCAGCTTATGTTCCCCTATGTTCCCGAGGCAACCGAATACCGGCCATCACACATCACAGTACATGTACACGCTCAACCACCGCTCCGAACGGTGCAAGCGCCAGCTTGGCTATCTTAAAAAACTGCTTGCCCCACGGAATGCCTATGATAGTGATACAAAGCAGACATCCGGCGATCACATTGCCCAGCGCAAGCTCCCAGCCCGACAGCAGGAACCATAATACATTCACAAGAAATGATACAGCCCCTCCCTCATATCTGACTTCCTTTCCGAACGGACTTAAGGAAATGGATGACAGCTTAAAACACTGTACTCCTATCGGGATGCCCACGATCGTAATACACCACAGCAATCCGGCTGTGATCCATCCCAATGCACTAAGCAGTCCTCCAAGTAATAACCATAATATATTTCCCAGCAATCTCACGTTATGCCTCCTAAATCTTTTATGCTCACATTTTCCGTCACTTTCACCTTTCATCCGAGGATGATCGGATATCATTTATTATAACATATACAGGTGAAAAAAGCGGGCGTCTGACATGCTTCCACGCCAAACGCCCACACTTCATATGAAGATCAACACTCTCAGATCATTTCAACATATCCTATCCGTCATCAGTTCGAATATATCTTAAGCATCTTCTGTGTCACACGACCGGTCACTTCAAGATAGTACGCCGCATCCAAGGATAAAAAGAAACAGAACGCAAAAGAAATCAGCCACGGGCTGTTATTATCTGCAACTCTTTATTTCAGTATGAAACCTTTATCCAAAGACCAGCTACCTTTCCAGATTGAAGCATAATCTGTTGCCCCAATCTTAAACTTCACAGTCTTCACTCCACTGTAATCTCCAACACCTCGAATGATGATTGAAGCATTACCCTTCTTAATATTGTTATAATATCCGACGATCTCATAATCCTTATCAAGTTCAAGTGTTGCTCCTGTAGAACTATCAGTTAGTGTCAGATTCTGAATGGTAACAGGACTTCCTGTATAAGCCTGTGCCGGTATAGCCGCCACTTTGGCCTTACCTATATCCTTAAGTGTCCGGATCTTATACCTGACTGATTGTGTTCCGGTATAATTGGTTCCCGTACCTGTGACCACCGCTCTTATGACCATACCGTTATAGATACTCGTGATCTCACCGCCCGTAGAATCCATCAGATATTTAACGGTGTAATCGGTCTTCTCCTTTAGCAGTGTCCCATCCATATCATATACCTTAGGTGCGGACTTATAGTTTGTCCCGCCTTTTCCGGTAGACATCTGCTTATCGGCAACTATGACATTAAGATTAGCGACATCCTGTCTGCCGATCTTGAACTCCATAGTCCTGCTGCCTTTGAAATTACCTGCACCCTTTATCTTCACTGAAGGAGTCTTCTTAGTCACTGTTGACTTGTTATTAGAGTAAGTCAGTTTGTAGTCTATTCCCTCTCTAAGCGTGATAACAGGGCTGTCTGAGTTATACTGGTAAGTTATTATCGGAACAGGTTTTGCTCCACCCTTAACCATAGGAACATTCTTATCAACGAATATATTGACCTTACTCGTATCCTCCATTCCACACTGCACGATCGAGAACTTCTTGGTAAGAGTTCCTGTTACTCCTTTACTCTCAATACCCGTTACTGTAATGACTGCCGTTCCTTTATTAACATTCTTTGAGTAAGTAACATTGTATGCATCCGCAGGAACAACTCCTCCGCCCTGTTTTGCAGGATATCTGACAGTCACTGCAGGAGTTATCGCAACCCCGGTATATGTGTATTGATCCTTATAAGGTGCGTTTTCTATTGTTACCGTAGAGCCCTTTAAAGCTTTACATCCGGTAGTTGCAGATACTTTTGTTCCTTTCTTGTATATTGTAAACATACCTTCAGTCTCACCGGTGAAATTTCCACCTGCCTTGGGATAAACTTTTACGGTATAGTCTGTATCTTCATCAGCCTTACCATATATAGGTGCAGGATATATGAGTGTATAATCCTTATTGTTCTTTAGCGTCTTTCCGCAATATGTAATGGTCACCTTCGGAGTCTTGGCTTTTCCATTGTAAACATCCGGCTTAATGCTGACATATGCATCACTCAGGTCACCGCTTGTAATCCGAAACTCTTTGACTATCTTTCCCTTATAGTTTCCCTTTCCGGTAACAGTCATCATAGCTGTTCCGACAGTTGTATTCTTATTGTATGTAATTTTATACTCACTGCCCTCTCGCAGTAGTGTGCCCTTATAGTAAACTTTTGGATCCTGTGTTATCTTAGATCCGGTATATACCACAGACTCCTTAAAGCCTGTCAGCCACAAACCTTCCGGAGTTTTGAAAGAATCGCTTGAAGAATCAATCTCCTCATCTCTCATGACATCTGAAGGAGTAACAACCACTGAACATGTATCAGTATATCCTCCGTCTGCAGTTGTTACAATCACAGACGCCTCACCCTCTGAGATACCTGTTATCACCCCATCTTTGATGCAGACTATACTTTCATCATCGCTTCTCCATATCAAGTCTTTTATGGTTGCATCAGTTGGTGAAACAACAGCATCAATCTTTAACGATTCATCTATATTGATATGAACCGTTCTTTCTTTGAGACATACGGATTCTACAGACACAGTACTCCACCCGGCATAGAGTGTAATATCACCTTTCGTTAATATCTTGGCAGTATCTGTGATCAATTCACCATGTTTAGGTGAAGTAAACCAGCCAACGAACATTCTGTCATCATTGGAATTCGGACTAGGAAGATCGCCGTAGTTCTGACCATACCTGCGTTCAACATTATCAATCTGTTCATCTGTACCGGTAACGAAACTGATGGTACGCTTGTCACCCAGCCAATGAGCAACCAGTGTATGATCATTCGGAATACTAAGAGCAGTCGACTCCGTAATCTCTACATTCGAATCGTCAGACTCATACCAACCGGTAAATGTATAGTACTCTCTGGGCTGTGGAACTGGCAATGCTCCATATTCACTGCCAAACTCTATCTCCAGAGTGTCATCTATAGGTTCTCCACCATTTGTATCGAAAGAAACTATATATGAACAGACTGTCCAGTGAGCATAAAGAGTTAAATCCTCTTCCTTTTCAAGGATGGTCGTTGGTTCAACCTTATCACCATCTTCAGTCTCCGTAAACCATCCGTCAAAACTGTAACCCGCTCGTACTGCCTCAGGAAGCTCCCCAAAGGCCTTACCATATTCCACATACATCTCAGGCGTATCAGTGTGTCCCTCGCCGGCATCCAGTGTTACAATCGAAGCATACAATCTCCACTTAGCAAAGAGCGTGTGTTCATAATCTTCTTCTACTACTGAAGTATTCGTAACAAAATCTTCTGCATCTTTTGTTAGTGTCCATCCTTCAAATACATATCCTGTCCTCTTATCCGGAACTGGCAATTGACCATATGGTTGTCCATATTCAACCATTTGCTCATCATAATCGTTCTCATCTCCATTTCCATCAAAGGAAATGTTATATCGAATATGGACTGTAGTTGTGCTTGGTATTACAGAATTCATACTGTTCCATACCGCAGCACTTCCGTAATAAGTTATATCTTTCAATTTATTGCAACCTTCAAAGGCATTTTCACCTATTGAGTTGACACTGCCATATATCGTAACCTCTTCCAACACACTACATTCACAGAACGCATTATTACTTATATGTTCAATACCATCCTCTATAGTCATCCTCTTTATATCATTCTTAACACGATCCCACGGAGCATTACCTTGATCATAATCTGTCATTGCTCCTGTTCCGGATATTGTCAGACACTGATCATCATCCAAAACCCATGTAGTATTTAAACCGCAAGATCCAGCAGGACTGTCACCGAAATGAACAGTTGCGGAACTAAGAGCTATATTTCCACTACCTTTAATAACTCTGTTCCAGTAAGCTTCCGTATACTCATAGTATACGTCTCTTAAGCCGACACAGTTTTCAAACGCATTATCCTCTATCTTTTTAACACTATACGGAATATAAACATCGGTCAGACCGGTACACCCCATAAATGTAGAAGAACTAATCTTTGGCAAATTATCCGAAAGTACAACAGTCTTAACCGTTGTTACACCTGAAAACCAACTGTCATCAATCGACTCAATATCATTAGGACAAGTGACATGTATAACACTTGGGATTGCGTTCAGAATATCTCGAAGTGATTCCGTCCGTTCTTCACCAAAACTGATTTGAACATCATATTCGCCTCCAATTGGACCCGCTGTAGTAAGTGACGGACACTCTTTAAATGCATCTTCACCAATTGAGTGGAGACTGATTGGAAGTGAGATTGCTTTTAAGCTCACACACCCCATAAATGCATTGTTTCCTAATCCCGTTATACTCTCTACGAATGCAATAGTTTCTAAGTTGTCATTATTGTTAAATGCATTATCCGGTATTATTCCTTCCCATCCATACTGTATATCGTAATCACCGCCAACAGGGCCGGCTGTCTTCAGCTTCGTACAACCCTTAAACACACTATTTCCAACCGTCGAAACATTACTGGGAATAATAACACTGCTGAGATTGATGCAATTCTTGAACGCTTCCTCGCCAACCTCCACCAAATCCTCTGACAAAGTAACTTGTGTTAATGAGTTATTATCCTCAAAAGCATTATTCGGAATCTTATCTTTCCATGCATATTGAATATCATAATCTCCACCAACTGGCCCTAACGATGATAATCCGGCGCAGTCTGAAAATGCACCATTTCCTATAGAAGTAATGTTTTCAGATATCACTACACTTTGGATAATGCTATTTCCTCTAAAAGCATTTTCCGGAATACTCCCAGTCCATGAATACTGAATATTATAATCTCCTCCTGTCGGTCCCACTGTGATTAAATTCGAACAATCCTTAAAGACTTCTGATCCAAACTCACATGTTCCTTGTCCGAAGACAATTTGGGCAAGCTTATCACATCCACTAAATGCACAATCGCCTATGTTTTCGACAGAATCTGACAATTCAACTGATGTAAGATTATATAATCCATTAAATGAATTGGCACCGATATAACTAATTCCATCGGATAGTTTTACAGTTTTTATCGATCTAATAATAGTCTTCCAAGGAACACTATCTGCTTCAAAATCATACATTTCACCTGTTCCGGAAAGTATCAGGCATCCTTTGTTATCCAACATCCATGTTACATCATCACCGCATACACCCTCTGAATATGCATCGGAATAGTGTATTTCCACATTTTCAGGAATCCCACTTTCTGCTGATATGTTTATTAGACCCCACTTTTCTGCAGTACTTCCATAATATATGTCTGTCAAACTGCTGCAATTATAGAATACTTGGGCAGATATAGTTTTTATACTATATGGTATATATACTTCAGACAAGTTTGTGCATCCATAAAACACATTACTTCCTATGCTTGTTAATCCTTCTGGCAATTCGATGCTTGTCAAGCCAGCAAATCTATTGAACATACTAGCAGGAATTTTGTTCTTCCATCCAAATTGAAGATTATAATCTCCTCCTATAGGACCTGCTGTCTTTATTTCACTACAACCCGCAAAAGCCTCACTTCCTATACTCGTTAGGCTTTCTGGTATTCTTATACTCGTTAAGCTACTACAATTATAAAAGGCCTTACTTCCTATGCTTGTTACGCCCTCTGGGATATCTATGCTTGTTAACCCACTAATAGCATAAAATGCACTGGCTGGTATGTTTTTTCTCCAGCCATATTCAATATTATATTCTCCGCCTTTTGGACCTGCTGTTTTAATTTCACTACAACCTCTAAAGACATTATTTCCTATACTCGTTAGGCTTTCTGGTATTTTTATACTCGTTAAGCTACTGCAGCCATAAAAAGCATTATCCCCTATGCTTGTTACGCCCTCTGGGATATCTATACTCGTTAAACTACTACAATTATAAAAGGCCTTACTTCCTACGCTTGTTACGCATTCTGGGATATCTATGTTCGTTAAACTGCTACAATCATAAAAGGCCTCACTTCTTATGCTTGTTAATCCTTCTGGTAACTCTATACTCGTTAAGTTTTCAAATTTGCAAAACACTTTTGAAGGAATACTGTTCTTCCATCCAAATTGAAGATCATACTCTTTTCCAATAGGACCTGCTGTCCTTATTTCAACACAACCCGCAAAAGCCTCGCTTCCTATACTTGTTAGGCTTTCTGGTATTCTTATACTCGTTAAGCTACTGCAATTATAAAAGGTATTACTACCTATGCTTGTTATCCCTTCTGGTAATTCTATACTCGTTAGACCACTGCAACCACTAAAAGCGCTTCCCCCTATGCTTGTTACACCCTCTGGGATATCTATGCTCGTTAAACTACTGCAATTATAAAAGGTATTACTTCCTATGCTTGTTATACCTTCTGGTAACTCTATACTCGTTAAGCTACTGCAATGGGAAAAGGCACTAACTCCTATGCTTGTTATCCCTTTCGACAGTTCTATACTCTTTAAACTACCACAGCCGGTAAAAGCTCTATCCCCTATGCTTGTTACGCCCTCTGGAATATCTATACTCGTTAAACTACTGCAATCGGAAAAGGCATCAAATCCTATGCTCGTTAATCCTTCTGGTAACTCTATACTCGTTAAGCTACTGCAATCGGAAAAGGCACTAACTCCTATGCTTGTTATCCCTTTCGGCAATTCGATGCTTGTCAAACTACTAAAACCATGAAATGCATTGCCCGGTATGTTTTCTCTCCAACTATATTCAAGGTTATATTCTCCGCCTTTGGGACCTGCTGTCTTTATTCCACTACAACCGCCAAAGGCAGGATGTCCAAAAGTTCCTATTCTTGTTAGACTTTCCGGTATTTTTATACTCGTTAAACTACTGCAACCATAAAAAGCACTATCTGTCTTTATTCCACTACAGCCCTCAAAGGCCTCAAAATCTACACCTGTTAGGCTTTCTGGTATTCTTATACTCGTTAAGCTACTACAATTATAAAAGGCCTCTCTTCCTATGCTTTTTACACCCTCTGGGATATCTATACTCGTTAAGTTACTGCAATCATAAAAGGCTCCATTACTTATGTACGTTATCCCTTCTGGTAATTCTATGCTTGTCAACCCACTGCAACCAGAAAATGCACTATCCCCTATACTTGTTACACCCTCTGGGATATCTATACTCGTCAAACTACTGCAATTGTAAAAGGCACTGCTCCCTATACTTGTTACGCCATTTGGGATATCTATACCCATTAGACTGTTACAATTGGCAAAGACACTAAACCCTATAGTTGTTAATCCTTTTGGTAATTCTATACTCGTTACCATACTGCAATTATAAAAGGCCTTACTTCCTATGCTTGTTAATTCTTCTGGTAACTCTATACTCGTTAAACTACTGCAATCATAAAACGCACTATCTCCTATGCTTTTTATCCCTTCTGGTAATTCTATACTCGTCAAATTGCTACAATTATGAAAGGCATCATATTCTATAATTGTAAGACCAGGATTGATTACCAATGTCTTAATATCTTTCCTCGAATAAAACGCTTTTCTTGCTATACTTCCGGTACCCGAAATCACAAGTTTTCCATCTTCGTCCAAGGTATATGTAGCATTGTCACCGCACGACCCAGAACTAACTATGTCATCAGATTCTCCGAGTAGAATAGTCTCTTCACTCTCTTTTTCGATAGTTTCCTCAATTGGATCTGCGAACTCATCAATTATCTCCTCATCTGAGTTTAATCCTGATTCTTCTTCGATAATTGATTCTTCAATCGACTCACTTTCCTTAGTTCCTTCATCAATAACTGATTCTTCTTCATCTTCACTATCATTTGCAGATTCACTCACGTTCTCTTCTTCTGTTTCATCAGATAAGTTTGACGAAGAAAATGTATCTATTGATACACTCTCTTTCTCATTGTTAGTAGCAGCAAAAGCTGTCATATCTATAGATGACAAAACAATAATGAATGCCATAAGTGCGGATAATGCTTTTCTTTTCATACAACCATACCTCAAATAATACGACCTTTACTTCGATATCTTTTAATCAATCAACTTAATCTCAAACTGGTTTCTAAGATCTTCATCATATAGCGGACCCTTCTTGTTCAGATTAGGGGATTTAGGAATAAATACATAATTCGAATGTCCGGGAAACTTTGTCGATTCAAACCTAATACACCTGTTTTCATCATCATGTTGCGCAATCGACGCAGTAATCAGTTGCGGTATAACATAATTAGGCATGAAATACGCAACTTCCTTGTTGTCATCTGACTTATTCATATCATTTTTACAAATATGGACCGCAACGGATAATAGCAATTTCTTTAATCCCATCGTCGATAATTCTATTTCTTTATTGTTTAGATAAGAAAGATCATAGAAAGAAATATTGTCCAAAGATTTGAATTGTGCAGTGACGGGAGTCTCGTCATTCTTTGGATCCCCAATTTCTTTGCAGCAAGTTTCCACGTTATCACCTAAATATATACACGGAAAACCCGACAGACTAAATCTCTCATTTCTTACCTTATATCTTTCATCAAAGGGAATATGGAATAATTGATCTTTATAGTTGTTTCTAACATTAGTGAGTTCTTTAGATTGTACATTTCTTCTTCTATACAATTCAATGCCCTTGTCTTCATTCTCGCTGATATATGAAGATAATCCATTATTCGCATATAAATAGTTTTTGGCTTTTGCAGTAGCTGACAAAACCTTGCCCTTAACGAAACACCTATAGATATCCATAATCTTATCACGGCTCTTGTCATAGTCCTTTTGTAATTCCGGATGATGCTCCTTTAAGTGCTTCGATATATCAAGTGTAAGCCTTGACTTCTTGGCCAGACATACCACACCCATGATCAGGGCGACCACCGATGCCGTAGTTGACAACCATGTCACGTGATTGCATATACCGAAGATGGCTATAACAAGTGATGCCATCCCCACTATAATCCCGGGGCCCCAACAGTCTGCTGCCCGGGATGCTTTGTTATCCTTAAGCATCTGTATCTTAGCGAGCTGCCTGTTCTTATCAGGCTTCACATAGTATGAGCTGTCAGACGGATTATACGATCCCGACTCCACACTTCTCTGAACTTCACTGCCCTGAGCACCGTTACCTGCCGGCACTACAGCACTTTCTCCGGATACAGGCACCATCTCACCGTTCTGTCCCACCTTCGCTCCACAGTTAGAGCAAAACTTCATTCCCTCAGGCACCTCAGTGCCACAATTCCAACAATAAGCCATAATTACTTCCTCCTATTTATTTGCTGTGATAGGTTATCACCACATGTGCATTCCTGGGATAGACATCTCCGTCCTCGAAGTCGTCGTCCCCGTTTATAGTTATCATTTCCACTCTGCCGTTCTTCCTGGCACTGAACATGTTCAGGTCATTCAGCGGAACGGGCGTCACATTCGTGAATCCTGCCCCTTTGAACAGCATGACCATACTGTTATAGTTTTTGTCTTCATAGTCGAGCATACTGTCAGTCACGCATGCTTCCGTTGAGCTGACAAATCTCTTCTTTTTCTTTTTGTCATTCTTAACATAAGTAAACAGCGCAATATAAGCACCTATTATTATTCCCCACATTCCGCCCACAGGCTCGGCAATGCAGATCAAAGCACCAATCAGCACAAAGGCCAGCGCGATTCCGTACGCTATAAGCATCGATCTTCTGTCTCTCGAGATCTCGCGTTCCTCAAGCTCCAACTCCCGGAGCCTGATCATCCTCTCCGTCTCAGCCTGCTTAATACCCGCCTCATCGATAGTCCTGTAGATGTGCTCGTTATCATTGGTTATTATCACTTTTGCGCCGCAGTATGAACAGAATATCTGATTTCTCTCATCCTCCACGGACAGATCCGCTCCACACTCCGGACACTTAACTGATACAAACTGAATAGCCATCTCTTACTCCCTCCAAACTAACCTTTAATCCTGCTCTTCTCTGCCGCCCTCCGGCCTGATGACCTTGTACCCGTATGATTCCAGGGTCGCGATCACCTCCGGAGTGATATTGACCTTTAGGTCCACATCCGCCGTATCCGCGCGATCTATGACCTTATGCAGATCATCAACCGAGACATTTATCACTTCGGCCAGCCTCTTGAGATTGTCCCTATCCGGAAGCCCGCCGTTCACTTCCCACTTGGCGATCGCCGACTTCGATACTCCGATCCGCCCCGCCAGCTCCTCCTGCGTCAGTCTCATATACTTCCTTCTTGCCGCGATAAAATGTCCGAAACTTTCTTTATCTCCCAACACTACCACCTCCTTAATGGTATAGACCTGACTGTCTTATATCAAATTACTTATTTCTTACGCCGCGTAATCTCATTTGCGCATTTCCACATCCAAGCCTGTATTTATCGTACCAGTTCGCGCACAAAAAAATCCCCACCAAAAAGGTGGGGAAATTCACTCAACGTAACACTTTATTTACTTTTCGTAAGAAGGAGTCTGTTATGCCTCTCCCAATTTAAACTTAATTACCAGCCCTGTTTATTGAAACAAATGACAGTTCACTCTCCTTGCCCTCATCAAGAATGCTCAGAAGGCGATATGCCGGTCCTGTTGGATGTGTTCTTCCCAATTCCCACGCTTCGACAGTTTTCTTGGATACACCCATATAATTAGCAAAAACCGTCTGCGTCATTCCAGCTTTTTTTCGAATGCTCTTGATCTCTTCATTGGAGTATTTCTTAACAGGCATGATAACAAATGTCGTGGTCTTCGCTTTTACTTTACCGCGCTCATAATCAATGGCCTGCTGCAGCCCTTCCTGAAGATCTTTAAAAAGAGTATTCATACAATTACCCCCTATTCTTTTCCGCTTCCCCTTTATCGTATACCCTACATTGTAGGGTGTCAATACTCTATCCTCCAGTCTAACAAGCCTTATTCATCGCAAATGCACGCCGGCGCCTCACTCTTCCTTCTCGCCCGCCACAAGCATCTCAAATCCCTGCTCGATCAGCATATCATCAACCCGTCCCAGGTCAAATATCCTGTTATTGATCGCCACGATCAGGCATGCATCGCGCTTATCCTTGGCATACAGCTCCGTCATCCCGTAGAGCTTGAGCGCCCTGTTTGTCTCCAGCAGGCTGAAATGCCCGGCGAAACACAGCCGCAGGATGTAATCCCGGTCCCTCACATGCTTCTCCATAGTCACGATCTTGCTGCCGTAAGACTCCGAGAACCCCGCAAACGAATACACATCCTTAAGCTTGATCCGCTTCTCGGCCAGCACATCCTTCATATAGTAGTAGAACGCCTTTTTCTCATCCGCCATGTACCTGCTGTTGTCCTTCAGATACCCCGCGATCTCACCCGGCTTCATATTCTCAAGAAGCGCATTCAGTTCATCCGTCGGCTTCTGTTCCATCACGATCCTCCGCCATTTCCTCAAGCACTGCCCGAAGCTCCGCCGCTGTGTACCTCTTCTCGGCATCCAGACTTATACATCTCTCAACGACCGTCCAGTACGGATCCGCCGCCCGCTCCTCCTTGGGCAGCTTCCCTGTCAGCATCACGTTTAGCAGTACCCCGAGCGCATATATATCCGTCTTGTCAGTCGATGCCGTAAGCCCGTACCCGACCTGTTCCGGCGCCGCATATCCCTCCGTACCCAGATACCTCGTATCATCCGTCTTATCCGGATCAGACCACTTCGCCACGTTCATATCCAGCAGATACACCTCATCATCATCCGTGACGATCACGTTCGACGGCTTGATATCCCTGTGTATGATGGGCTTCGGTAGATTATGGAGTTCATCCAGGATATCGCAGATACACCTTGTTATGTAAACTGCGCGCCCCTCAGACAATGGTCCCTCTTCCAGCTCCTGTGCCACCGTGCGACCACCGATATACTCCTCGATCACGATCAAGCAGTTATCGCTCTCATACATCTCCACGATCTTGGGCATATGAGCTATGGGATGCTCAATCAGATACTCATATATCGTCCTGTCATATGTAGTAAGCAGCTTCTTAATGTAAAAAACGCCCGAGTCTGACTTCCTGACCCGCGCAATATCTTCCCTGCCCCCGACGAACACCTCATCCTTATACAGAGACAGCGCCAGTACATCCTCATCGGATAAGCCCTTATAAGGATCACGAAGTGATGCCTGATACTCATCCTCCGACAGATACAGTTCACTGACATCTATAGGATTGACAGACCCACACTCCGTGCAGGTCCACTCTCCGCAGTCCTCACTAAATCCCGGCTGGATGTTCAGCAGAGTACCGCATCCGTCACAGATCCATACTATATCAGAATCGGCCTCCGGATTGATGAGCATCTGCCCGCATCCCTTGCAGATCCAGTACGGGAGGCTGTTATCATATCCCTTCTGCATCGTAAGATTCGCCTCACAGTTGGGGCAGAATTCAGCGATAACGCAATCACTGCTCATTTCAGTATTTTCCCTTTTAATTCTAGGATTTCCCTCCCTTTTTTGTATATATACTTCCTTTCATCCGCATCCCCATCATCATCATGATACTTATAGTTCTCTTCTATTGCTATCCCGTCTTTATTATCTACAAATGAGTATGTAGTATTCTCATTCCGAATATACCTTCCACTAGAACACCAATCGCTTATCGTTTTTCTATATGACTTTGCTTTTCCGATGTATTCGTTCTTATTTTCAACCAATTCCAACAACTGATCCAACTCGTATTCTCTGAATCGCTGTCCCGATAAATCATAATACTTTTCTGCTTCTTTTCTCTTTTTCCTTTTGTCCATAATTACCCCCTTAAATCATATTAAGAATATGTGGTCAAAGATTACACAAAAAGCATATCTTAACCACTCAAATAATGTCAATTAAATGTGAGCAGGACATACAATAGTCCAACCCAAAAAAGAATCCCGATATCCCCGAATATCGCAAAAAGGACTATAAGTGCAACACATGCAATTGCCCACTTGATCAATGCTCTTTTCATGTTTACCCCCTCTCACATGCAAACAACAGTTACAAAAAAGCAATAATAGAATAGATAGGGAGAAAATCTCCCTATCACTCTGTCCCAGGAAGAGCCTTGGTTGCGGCCAATCCCAGAAGAGCCACGACGAGATCGTCGATCGGCCCCGGAACAGCATCCACCGGCGACACTATATAGAGTATCACCAGCACCAACAATGCTCCCTTAACTACTCCATTCATAACGATACCTCCCCTTTTTCCTGCCATAAAGGCGCGACCGGTTTCCTTTTACATTCTCATTATAATCCAGCCAAATAAGCGCAACAATCAACCAGCAGTTTAATTTTCCCTTGGTATCGCCGATAACTTTATTACTCCGATCAACCTACAACAGTGGCTTCGTATGCCTTACGTCTGTCATCATATTTTTTTAGTCTGACAGTGATCGTGGCTCCATTAACTATAGATGTTCCCTTCCACTTGAATGTTGCTTCCTCTCCATTTGGAAGCTTCCCTCTTCCATATCCGCTCTTTTTATCTATCTGCGTCACTTCACACGTATAATCCTTGTCCAGGTCTATATCCGTATGGATATTGATCATTGCAGATAATGTTCCGACAGATTCATTATTCTTCTTGTACTTTTGATATTCGTTATAGTTGTTGTCTCTCTTTCTGTCTCCGTGCTGCTTTCCTAAATCCCTATGACCGCCTCTGTCTTCTTTCACACGCGGCAGTTTTATCAAGTCTTCAGTAACAAGTTCCAAGTTGGGATAGCATAATATACGGGCAACGTTTTCCAGATACTCGGGACTTCTTGCCGGCAGGTTTCTCGCTCTGTCCTCGTTCTCAACACTATATGTGAACAATTCCGACTTTATTCCCTGCGCCGGATTAATCCTTATTGTAGCCATTTCCTTAGTCTTATTTCCGTTCTTGCCAATCTGTTTCTTCAGATTCTTTACCGGATCGGATTCTAACATAAAGGAGGCATCCACAAAATGTGAAGAGAGAACACTGGATAATAAGTTGATCACATTCTTTTGATACTTGATATCATATGTAAAGAATCTGTCAAAAACCTCGCTGTAGATATCAAGCAAGCTCCTGTCCTGCTTAGCATAGTAATGGAAATGATCTATATAATTTCTCAAGGAATATACATTCCCCTGCTCCTCAAGTACACCAAACAGTTCATATCCGGCGTCGGCATAATAACCGGCATTACTTGTAGAATAAAAGCCGGAATCATTCAGCGTATACTCACCTAACAGTTTGACCTTATTTGCTGTTTGTTCTCTATCACCAACCGCTTTTATGCTTCCATTTTCATCTGCAACATACATGGGCAGCCCATAAGTATACATGGCAATTATCTGGTACAATATTGCACCATTAATAGTTTTATCCCCAACGGTTAAGCTCCTGTAGTTATCTGACTTTATGCATTCTTCATTATGCAGGCAGTAGTAGTGGAATCCCAATTGGAAATACATAAAATCTCTTTCCCTCATAAGACTTCCGTTAATAAGCTGTCCCTGCAATTCATTGATAATCTCGGAATAGTCAACTACATCCCTCAACTCTACCTTGTTCTTCTTTTCCTGATATGCCTTGATCTTCTTAAGAACATCAAACGATTTGTAGGTACCCGTCACCTTGTAATCTTCGATCTCCGCACTTTTTCTGTAAAGATCCTCGATTTCTTCTTTGTTGTTCTTTTTAACAATCTTGCTGATCACATTATCAGCTCCATACAATTTGGCCAGGATAAGGTTGCGATTAAGGATCGGATTCTCTCCATCATAGAACAGTCCGATTCTCTTATCCTTTGCATACTCCGTATTACAGAACGCTTTAAGCTTTGCAGCCGGAGATATGCCAACATTTTCATATTCAGAACCTATATCATAGTATTTGAAAACATATTCCGCAAAGGAATCTTCATTATCGAAATAGTCTGCGACTGTGTTAGATGTTGTTCCGCTTATCTGAATGCACATATCTATTATGCGGACAGCTGTCCTGATGTATGCTCTGTCCGCCGAGCTGTCCTTTGAAAGCGAATTCCTTGTCTGTTTAGCTCTTCTTTCAACGTCTTCACTGTACTGGACATAGCTTCTAAGAGAACCTGCAAGAAAATTCTGCTGCCTGGGTGCGAGCATTCTGCTTAGAATATAATAGTTAAGCAGAGACGGATCTTCATTGATCAATCCGCTTAATTCCGAATAAATATTTGAACCGGACCTGACAGTAAAATCTTCCTTTGAGACTTCCCTGTATTCGTGAGGCTCTTTAAGAAATGCAAAATCGCTGCCATCAATGTATTCCATGAACGCATCTCTAAGGGCCTTATACAGAAGCATCTTATAATGCTTATATATAGCCTCATTTTCTCCGGCATCTTTTGTCAAATGTGCTTTTGAATTACCACCATTCTGGAGGTTTTGCTCGGTCATAATGATCTGGCATATCTGAGCCAACGAGAAATCAGGATTGGCCTGCTCTATCTCTTTTATTCTCATGGCAAAGTTTTCTATGGCCTTTGAATCAGTTTTCTTATCTTCTCTGGGTTTAAGGCTCTTCACCTTCTTTATGAACAGATCCCTGGTAGACTTGTCCTGTATAAATGCATTGTAATATATCTCCTTAAACGCATAGTAAACAGCACTGTGCCATTTTGACAATTCTTCGGTTCCGTTCAGAGCAACATTTATTCTTAGGTCATTGCGGAGATATTCCGCAAAATTACTTCTGACAAACACCTTATTGAATGATGGTATCTGCGAGGCTCTCTCCGCATATTCAGCGTAAATACGACCAACCAGTTTTTCAAGATTTGCTTGAGAATAGAACATCGGCAGATTATTGGAATATAGTTTTTCAATCTGAATGGAGGATGCCCGGTTTGAATCGAACTCAAACATCTTGGCTATCAGTTCGCTGCAAGCCTCTGAATCATTCTCGTCAGCAGTATTATAGTGAAAACTGTAATTTCTTAACGAGTATAATGCATTTTTGATCGCAACAAGCAATCGAATATCTGCAGTATCATCTTCCGAAACATCTTCAAACGGTGACCCACTTTTCTCCCACAAAGAATTACCGCCGAAGTATTGCAGTACATTTCTTCTGATATGAGGTTTACATTCTTTGCCCAAAGCATTTTCACCCAGCAGCAGAATATCTTCCCTCTTTTCAGACAGATTAACAGTGGCTGTAGCCAGATTATTTACGGCAAATGCCACATAGGTCGCTGTCTCTCTCTGAAGTGTCTCTTCAGCTTTGATCTGCTCATAATCAAACGAAGACATCCCGCCTTTCTTTTCGGAGATGATCTTCCCTATATTAATCTCTTTTGAGTCCGTATTAATATCATCTGCAGCAAAATGATATACTGCCTTTCCTACTGCAATATACTTGATGGAGATGAAGTTAATAATATCCTTCCATACTTTTTCACCCAGATATCCCCGAGTCAGTTTGTATGTCTTGTTTGCATTTATATTTGCAGTTATTCTTTCTATAGCGTTTTCAATATGATGGATCCAAAATGCGTTTACATCTGCATTTTCAAAGAACCGCCCCTCTGTATCATTAGCCACAGTCTCCGTAGTCCGCCTGTAGTCCATCATATTTTGATTTCTGATGTTATTTCTCGTTGCACGCATATCCAGTTTCTTCCGGATTGTGCCGTTTCTATCCGTTGTTTCAATGATTACCGCTTCACAATACGGAGTCGAGTCATTTCGACGTGCACTATGCTCGAACCAAATATCGCTGTCCTCATTTACCATATGTCGGGCTTTATTCGTGTTTCTGTAATTAAGAAAGAGGTGAAAATATGAAGAACACGTTAGTGCCCGCTATGTCGGGCTTTCTTCATGTTTCTAATTCTATTCCTTTCATACACCAAACCTCAAGGTTAGTGCCCGCTGTGTCGGGCTTTCTTCTTATTCCTTCAGAAGCTTTTACTGAATTCATTGCAGAATTGGTTAGTGCCCGCTGTGTCGGGCTTTCTTCTTATTCCCTTATAGATCTTACGAACGAGATAAACTGGAAGGTTAGTGCCCGCTGTGTCGGGCTTTCTTCTTATTCCCCTGTCTTTTATATACCGCATTATTACAGGGATGGCGGTTCAATTTGCGTGGCAAATGTGAATATTCAGGCAACTGTATCGTAAACCAAAAGGCTCTTCTTCAAAAACAGGTCAACCATGCATATCGTGGTAATTTCCTTGTCTATTTATACATAAATGCAAACACCTGACCCAATTCATTATACCGCTCATCAGCGTTATTCGAAAACACCCTGTCAGAAAACGCAGAAAAATTGGCCTTGAGGAAGTGAACCAGTTCATCACATATTGCATTTCTGTCATTCTTATCCTGTTTCATATCACTTATTTCAGCATCAGAATACATATTAAGAGCAGTTATAGTTTTCCCTTCATTTCTCAGACATTTGTGTCTCATATCTTCATATTTTTCCGCATACTTAAGAGCGCCTTTCTTAAGGGCAATCAACTCTATATATTTATAGATCAGTTCCCAAGGGTGCCCTTGCGGCTCTTTCTTATCAACCGTTTTGATATGGGTTTCTATATCCCGGAGTTTTGCCCACAGTCCTGAATCAATATTGTCATCCCCAAAACAGTATAGCCCCCTTATAACAATGTACAAAGCATATGACTTATGGATGGGAGCATTCCTATCTGCAGTCATTTTTAATAGAGCATTTATTCGTTCCGGATATGATGACATACCATCCATATAATCAGTCAATTCTTCCTCAAACTTCTCTTTGTATCCCATGTCTGCGAGGAAATGCAGCAAATACGACTGAGTGATCTTATAATTGGCAGATCCCTTTTCAAACTTATTCAGAGATTTTCTAAACTCCTCTTCAGCATTTGCATCTCGCATAACCGCAAGAACTCTGGCATGTTGGCTGATGGCTTTGCCTTCGTGTACATATTCCAGATCATTATCAAATATTGAACGTTTCATATCCGATGCAAGTTCCTGATATCCCACGATATCTTTTGCAATTATCTCAGCTTTATCCCATTCAAACGAATCTTCAAGACAAACTACCAGCTTATTACTTATCCTAAGGAATGATTCAAAATCTGCATATGCTGCATATTTCTTGGCCTTTTCATAATATATCAGAGCGTTTTCAGAATCCCCTATATGACAATAAGCGGACATCCCCACTTCATAAAGATTAAACAGTGCTACTGCTCTGCTTTCTTCACTATCATATTTGTCAGCAACTACAGATGACATTTTTTCCAATTGCTGCTGAATAAACAACAGTTTATCCTGGTCAAGATTATTTGTATTGATCAGGCGAAACGCATCATGCGTGGCATCAGAGAATGAGTTGACCGTGATATCCTTAATCAATCTGTCTTCCAGTTCGCAAAACCATTTCTCTTTATAGTAGTTACTGCAGTTTCCCTTTCTCACTCCGGCATCGTATATTTCGCTCAGAGCTTCAATCACTCTTCCTTTTTTATAATGATCCCAGGCTCTATTGTAATAATCATCTATATCATCATACGCAAACACGAGATTTTTACTTTTGGGATTGAGCAAATCAAGTCTCTCATCAAAAGCATATATCCAATCCTCTTTGTTTTCAGTCAGTTTATAACCGATGCACGCACATAAGGTATCTGCCAGATACTGATACTCCATGTATTTTGCATCATCCCCATAGTACATTGATTTTACCGTGAAATGTGAAATCTCAACATCAGACATCTTTTCTCTGTTCATCTCTTCGGCAAGCAGAGTTCTGTAAATGTCTTCGTTCATAACACTGTAATATTTATATTCACTGTTTGTTTTCGCCTCTGATAATTTGAAACCCTGCTTGATATATTCCTTAATCAAGCGTTGATCCAGAGTATCAATGGGCGCTGAAGATCTGGTTGAGAGTTCAAGATCCAAGCTCAGTACATCATTCTTTGCTGTCCCCTTATTGTTGTTCTGTGGAGTAAAATATAAGGGATTATTCAGAATGATCCGGTGAACAACACTTTGTGACATATGGAAGTACAGATTCGAAGCAAAACTGTCTCGAATCATCATATCATTATTTCCACCTAATCCTTTCTTCCCTTCCGCACTTTTAAAATATACAAATAAATGATATTCCCCTTTTCGAGGAAATATGGTTTCCCCCGATTCATCTCTCAATTCTTCCCCATCAACAGTACCAAAACTAAGGAATTCCGGAATAGTGTCATCAAACATCTGCTTAACCGGAGCTATAACCTCACTATTCCGTTGGCCATCACCGTTCGGATGCAAATCCCTTGGATAAGCCAGTTCGGGATTAACCTTAGATAATACCGACTTATAGTATGCCCTTATTCTTTTTATCTCATTTGATAATTCATATTCATTACCCTTATCATCAAACAAAAAGCCGCCTATAAACAACAAACTGGTTCTGTCTGTTTCAAATTTCCCCTGTTCATCCAAAGCAATCTTGATCATCATCTATCTCCTTAATCATAGTTAGAATGAATAATCTCATTTTATCATATATAAATCCGTAATAATATCTTTATTATGGAAGAAGCAGGCTCATCGCCTGCTTCTTCCATAACCACAATCTCCTCAACAGAGACTCCGAAGAGCCTGCCAAGGGCCATGAGGTTCGCCACATCCGGGAGCGACAGACCCTTCTGCCATTTGTACACGGCCTGGGGTCCGGTAAAGCCCATATATTGGGCTATCTCCACAACACTGTATCCCCTGCTCCTACGCAGGCGCTCGATACGGCGTCCTGTGGCTTCCATATTAACGGTCTCTGTATACATATTCATCATATCTGCCTCCTCATATACTCGAATCAACTGTTTTCAGTTACAATCATTCTCTGACTGCACCTGCTAATACAATCATTCCCGTACCACCGGTCAAAAGAATGTGAGTCTATTTTAGAGCAGGAGATTATAATACCGCTATTAATGAGCATATTCAATATGGAAAAATGTACAATATTAAGGTTTGGTTTTTATGCAACATTAACAATGGATTGAAGAAGTTCACAACACTCATCATAATCTCTGTAACCACAAAGCAACGCGCTGTTGCGCACTTCTCCAAGCATTTCCAAAAAGATTGCCTCATCGCCCTTCTTAATATCACACATGACTAATCGTATATCAGTCCCTTCCTTGATCATCTCCCTTGCTTTACAGAGCCTGATTCCATATCGATATGATAATCTGATATGGAATTGGTCTTTTGTATCCACAAATACATATTTGTAATGCAGCAGTCGTCTGTCTTTCAATTTATAATAATTTGTTATCATACAACCCATCCTCTGCAAGTCTTCTCTGATAACAAGAATAATACTGCAGGGATCTTGATACAATAAACCAATGGTTGAATTCAAGATCCATTGCATATACTGCATAATAGTCCTTGAAGGAATTCTTCAATAACATCAAAAAAGTGGCGCTGATAAATTTTGCCATAATCAACGCCACCCGAATTACTAAAACCTACAATTATTTATTTATATTCTTGCTATGATGATTCAACTTTTCCTTTAGAATACTTGATAATTCATCCATCACAGCCGCGCTTTGCAAGTCTTGCTCTGACAATTCGCCTATGTAAATCTTGCTCATTACCTGTATATAGGCTTCGCCTAAAGCAGTCGTTAATGCAGCCGCAGTTGCTCCACTTATAGTTCCACCTGCTGCCGTACCTATGCCAGGAATCATCTTCAATATATTAGCCACTATAGTTCTTCCAGCTAATGTTGTTCCAGCGGTTCCTATTAGAGACGAAACTATTCCTGTAAGCATTGACTTGGATATTTCGAGTCCATAAATCGCTGTAATACCGGCTATCATTCCAACCTGCGTCGGCACTAAAGCAAAGCAGTCAGAAAACGGTAGAGGTATGTATCCTTCTCCAAAGCTCGCTCCTGCCGTTGCAATCACTAATGCATGTGATCGGTCCTGCTTTATTTTGAGAGAAGCCTTTTGAGCATTAGCCCAGGCCTTTTGAGCGGCCTTCGGTAAAATGGAATAAGTATATTCAACCAAATCATCCACCCCGAAAGGATGTAATTCTTTTCCCTCATCATCCACATACGATTGTGCTCTGACAATCAATACATTACTAGCATTAGTATTTTTCTTCTCTATCTCATTCTTAAGAGATAAGGCCATATTTTTAATGATACATTGAGTCAGGACAATGATAACTGGCATCTCCTTAGACACTTCATTAATAAACTCTTCCTCATAAGTCTCAAATCTGGCCCCATTTCCATGAACACAGTACCACATGGCGTGGATCAGTTCATCTTTATCAGCTTTCTTTTTCTTTTCTTCACATAGTTCCTTTATTTGTTTAACCGCATAATCCTGCCTTTCAGCACTAAGTTCTAGACCCATTGTGTCATAAATACGCAGAGGATACTTTTCTTTAGTGTATAGCCGAATATCATCTGTTACAGGTTCACCCACACCAGTTTGGGCTAAATCCTCGCGAAATGCGGCATTAAGAAGCGTACTCTTTCCTACACCAGTCTTTCCGGAAATAATAAGATTAACATGTCCCATACTTCTGATCTCTTCATCAAATTTTGCCAAAAAATCTTCAAAGATATTGTCATTTTCATTCGTTGCCATAAAAATCATCCTCCTCTTGTTTTTTCTTATAGTACTGTTTTGATTGATAGTAAGAATAAATATCCGCTATTTTTGAGGGCAGATAAAAGAATGCTGCTGCAGTAACCGGGATAAGTGTAATACCCGCAATTAGCTTAAAAGCTTTTTTCTTCCGTTCCTCCCTTTTTCTATCCTCATAATACTCTTTAATTCTTTCAACAGTAATATATTCATTCATGTTGTTAATTCCTTTCTATTAGACAATTCATTATGGAGCATATGGGACTTGAACCCACGACCTCCACACTGCCAGTGTGGCGCGCTCCCAACTGCGCCAATGCCCCTTGTTTTGCAAACAAAACAATTCATCAATTATTCTATCATATACCCGGCTTATATAAAAGAAAAACGCGTCAAGCGGTGCCGTTGAGATCCTAAAAAAACACACTATGTAATCAAATAATTACCGTGAGCAAAGTATAACGGCTCTTCAAATCATATATCCCCACCAAATCGGTCAATGTCATTAAGTTAGTCCTTGCTAAATTATATTCTTTCAATTTCCATACCATATTTTTCATCACTAAGTCGCGAAATGTAAATATTCCCGCATCCAATTTCATTTGAAATCTGATTCAAGCGACCTTTATGCATATCCGAACAATTCACACCAGCAATAATTCTCTTCACACGCAGTCCAAAAGTTGATATTTCAAAGTTTTTCCCTATTGCATTGGTAATTGGTGCTGCAATCCTATACTCTTTCTCATGTGCCCAGCTTTCTCCCTTTATATACAAGTTTTGTCGTATAATACTTGCAATTCTTTCTGCCTCCCAAGAGGAATTTTTTCTATTGAGAATGGTCTCATTGAGGGCATCTTTCAGCCCAAAAAACAAACTGCCTATCGGAATTCTCTTTGTTTCATACTGAACCTGATGTATACATGGCTTTTTTACCACTTCATATTCTATACAATATCCTTGATAATTATTTGTATAGTATGCCCACATAGGAAGATAATCTATGTTTCTACCAGAAAAGCATGCAACACCATATTCCTCCATACGCAAGAATTCCTTAAAATATCTAATGAATTCATCCGGGTATCCATTATCCTTAAAGACCTTCTCATTCACCACCATTCCCTTAAATTCGTAAGGATCATTCAGATTAGAAATCGCAGAAAACCACAACATATTATTTTTTAATGTATAGAACTTTTTCTCGTCCGAGTCTTCTCCATAAAGACAGATAAACTTTATTAGTACATCTGGTATATCTTTCTCTCGAAGAATTTCAGCCTCTTCCTTTTTACCTTCGCCAATTAGTCGAGTATATTTTTCAAATTCGTTAGGTGTCATAGTCATACTCCACGATATTAATTGTTAAATGATTCCCTAGACATTTCTTTCGCCAAAATGCACAAAAGCTACCGAATCCTAATTTATTAATCTTTACTTACTCTTAAGCTGACTAGGCATTTCAGATAATCTTAGAAATGAATTAAAAAAGAGCCTACCTGTTGAGAGGGTAGGCCCTAATAATTATTCGAATGTAAATTTGAACTCGCCTTCTACTACATTAGAATCGCCTATACCACTATTTTGTACGTACTGCCCGCCTATCTTCTCACCTTTTTCACCTATGACAGCCCTAACTGAATCCTTTTGAAGACTAGGAAGACTCATACTTACTCTTACAGTATAGTCGCCTTTTAATGCTTCGCCATTATCAGAGAACTCGGATGTATAGCCTGTACCAGTAGCGAGTACAACTGCATTATCTTGAGCCATATAGCCATCATCATTTGTCACTGTTACCATTAACTCTGTATCTTCCGGAAGGTTAGTAGTCACACCAAATAATACAGAGCCATCATCAGTATTTACATTAGGTTCTACTTCTAATGTAACTTCCATAACTTCTGGGTCATCCTTTACACCAACTGTAGGCTGTTCGTTTTGCTTTGTTTCATCAACTACTGCAGCAGGTTCTTCGGTCTTTGTATCTTTAGATCCACCACCTAAACCAATGAACAAATACACTATCCAACCAACTGCAATAATTCCGTACTTAAGAGCAGGGTGCATGTCCTTTTTACGCAACATCAATATGGTCAATGGTACTGGAAAAATAAATATCCAACCCAACACCCAGAGCCAAGTCTTTGACTTCTGCTGAGGTGCTTGCCCAGCAACGTACCAAGTATAACCACAATCCTTACATACGCCTACTGTACGCCTTACAACGCTTGTGCCTTTCTTACTTTTGATCTCTGCTTGTTTTTCGCGATTAAAGGTCACGTTAGAACTACCGCATTGAGGGCAACCTTGCTTATTCAGTTGCTCCTGTTCCCTTTTCATATTGTATGATATCTGAGAACCACATGAGTCACAAAACTTACTGTTTGCCTTAATCTCTGCTCCACAACTTGGACATTTCATGCTAAAATCCTCCTTTAAATATGCATAATAAACGCAATAAGTATAGTCTGATTTTAAATAAAAGTAAAGACCCAAGCCGTTTTGTATCTTTACTCTATTGCGGAAAACCTATCATTATTTCAAGAAATCCAACGAGCCCACACATAATCAAAAGAACCCTAGCAGATTTTCCACTAGGGCTCTTGAAAACTATCTTCAATTCGGACAATAGTATTATCAAATTATCATGCAATTCTCTTTTGTGTATTTGCCGAGGTGTTAGATAGGGACACATAAAGTGTTAAAAACGGAGAGCTTTAGTGTCTTCCCCTTATCCACCCCATCACTCTCCAATAAAGTGCGTCCAGAGATGCTCTTCCTTCTCGGGCAGGCCGTACTTCTCCATGCCGAGGGCGATGCTCTTCATGAGGAATGTCATATTGCGGGCCAGCACTCTTACTGTCTGCAGGCCTTCCAGATCCTTTTCAGCCTGACCGGGCGTCCTGCCGTGCACACTGTTCCAATACTGGCTCGAAGCGACCGGCATACCGCTTATCGTAAAGTACTTATTGAGCTCATCAAATGTTGCGGAGCATCCGCCGCGTCTGGCGACTACGACGCTTGCGCCCACTTTCATCGTCTTATCGAAGTGGCTGCTGTAGAACAACCTGTCCAGGCAGGCTATGAGCGTTGCATTGGCCGAAGCATAATAGACAGGGGACGCGACTACCAGACCGTCTGCTGCTTCAAGCTTGGGTGCGATCTCATTTACCACATCATCGAACACGCACCTGCCCTTATCAGCGCAGGAACCACAGGATACACATCCTCTCACATCTTTGTTCCCGACATGCACAATCTCTGTCTCGACACCCTCTGCATCGAACACCTTCACCATCTCATTGACGGCGACCATCGTGTTTCCGTTGGCCTTTGGACTCCCGTTAAGTATCAATACCTTCATACATACCTCCGATCATTCTCTTGATCCACATCAATCTCTTATATAATTCACACAATACACTAATCTATAAGCCAAATTATTAATGCATTATAACCGCGGCATCGTACCTGCCCCTATATATTACTCCCCAACCATATCCTGCTGATCAGGTCGATCATGAACAATACCGCGATCACGATAAAGCATACATTATGAACCTTCGAATCCCTGTACTTCTCCTGCAGCTTTTTGACTGCCGGCTGTATCAGACACATCGCAACCCAGATCATCAGGCCGAACATAAGGTCAGGGACCAGGGCGATCCTTCCGTCGTAGTTTAGGAAGTATCCCGTATAGTCCCACATCGGCGTACCTACGGTCGCATCAATTATATAGCTTGCTATAAGTTCTGCGACTGTTGCAACGATCGTACCGACTATAAATACCCACAGAGGCTTCTTTACCTTGAGCAGGGCAAAGATACCCATGATTATCAGGAATCCGATACCGTATATCGGAAGCCAGGGTCCGAAGAGAAAGCCGCGGTTGATGAATCCTCTTCGGTGGTATATCATGCAGCACCATACCGATTCATATATCCATCCGAGCACACAATAGAGTAGGAAATACTCCATATAGTCACGGAAAATATTCCAATATTTCTTCTTGCCTATCTCCATGGTTCTGAACCTTTATTCCTCATATGTATCTGACATGATTCCATGGCTGCAATCGCGGTATCATGACCTGCAGGTGTTACTCCTGCACAGCAAGCAGCATCCACAAATATCGGGATATTGGGGAAGTTCGCCTTGAGCATCAGCGCATTACTGATCACGCATACATCAGTACACAGTCCAACGAGCTCGATCTCATCAACTCTATCATTCAGTTTTTCAGCGGCCTTCTTTACAACTCCCGGCAGATCCACCGAACCGAATGTCACTTTCTCAACCACAGCTGTATCCAGCTTACCGTTCGTTTCGCTCTGAACTTCCGCAGCAACATCGCCTACGCCTGCGCACAGTTTCCAGCCGTCTGTCCCCTTGATACAGTGCTCAACCGGCAGATTCTTTCCTTCCTCAGTGCTCATATATGCCTCATCATGAGTATCCAGCGTAAAGAAGATACCAGTTTTCTCACTCGATCCAAGTTCACGATATTCCTTTACCTTACTCACAACATTATCAACGATCGCCTCAGCCTCTTTAGTCCCGAGACTTCCGTCGACAAAGTCCTTCTGCATGTCAATCACGCATAATACCTTCATGGTTCACCTCCGTATCCATTGTACGACATTACTTTAACAGATTTGCAAACTCCAGTGCCTTACCTGCATCACCGTCGACCTTAAGCTTACCGGCCATCTTTCTTACCTTTGTCAACAGTTCGTCAAATGTCATAGTCATACCCTCCTTATAATATCTATCAACTCCTCCGGTCTTGAAATTATCACATCAGCGCCGTTTTCTTCAAGTTCCGTGCGGTCACGGAATCCCCACAGCACTCCGACCGTATACATCCCGGCGCTCTTGCCTGTCTTCATATCGGTGGATGTATCGCCCACATAGAGCATGTCCGAAGGCTCAAGGCCCAGGGTGTTCGTGACGAATATCGCTCCGTCCGGACTGGGCTTGCGCTCAATCTCCTTCACTTTTCCCTGGATATGATCAAAGAGATCCGTACCATAGAGCTTCTGAACCACCTCGATGGCCTGCTTATGCGGCTTGTTGGAAAGGACGGCGAGCTTAAGGCCCAGGCCCTTGAGGTGCGCACACGTCTCGGGCATACCGTCGTAGGCCGTCACATGATAGTCAGCATACCGGGCAAATGTCTCGCGATATGCCGCCCTAAGCTCATCATAGCGCGTGCACTCGGTATCGCCCGATGCGATCAGCATGCGCCGCACCAGTTCGTCCGCCCCGTCACCGACAAAGTACCTGTAGCGGTCCTGCCCGTATGTCGGCAGCCCCAGCGACTCAAGCGCCAGATTGCCGCTTATCGTAAGTGATTCAAGTGTGTTGGACAGCGTCCCGTCCAGATCAAATAAAATGCCCTTCATACGCTTCCTTCCGTATCACCCCGCATACCGCCTTATGATCGACAGGGCCGAGCTTAGATAGCCACCGCCGAAGAGATTGTAGTGGTTCATGACATGGTAGAGATTGTATATATCCCTCCTGTCATCATATCCGGCCTGCGCGGGAATCTTCTCATGGTACCCCTCGTAGAATCCGTGCGGCATCCGGCCAAACAGCTCCGTCATGGCGATATCCGCCTCAGGATGGCCGACATATGCCGCAGGATCGATGAGCACGGCATTCCCGTCGCGGTCGATCAGATGATTGCCGCCCCACATGTCCCCGTGTAAAAGTGCGGGCTTCTCAGGTTCTGTCAGAATGTCACCAAGCTTATCCATGAGGCGGACACAGTTCTTTACGGCCTGTTCATCCAGCGCCCTCTCCGCCATCCTAAACTGCGGCTTAAGCCTGCACTCCCTATAGAAATCAATCCAGTTATCGAACGGCGTGTTGATCTGCCTGGTCGCCCCGATATAGTTATCATGCAGGAATCCGAAGCGTCCGCCCTTAACATATCGTGTCGTATCCGCCAGATGCATGCCGGCGAACTGCCGCCCCATCTCATACCAGGTGTTCTGCCCCGGAGCACCGGTAACGATCTGTTCCATCATAAGGAATGAAATACCCTTATCCGGATCCATGCCCTTGCAGAATAACTCCGGTGTCTTTATGACACCCGTGTCAGCTATTGCCGACAGTCCTTCCTCCTCGGCATCAAAGAATGCACTGTTAGACGCCGAGTTGTACTTAATGAAAACCGACCTGCCGTCGGACAGCATAAGAAGCCTGGCGGAGTTGATATCGCCTCCGCCGACACTACGGCTGTCCTCTATGTTCACATCAGTCCCGAAGCAGCCTTTCACCGCTTCTTCTATCGATCCGTATGAGACAAGTCCCATCAGAAGTTGCTCCCGTTCCAGCCCCAGTCGGGTGTTGCGGAATACTTGATATACATGTGATCGGGTGCAATACCCAGCACCTCTCCGTAGATCTTGGTTATCTCGGCAGTCATCCTATTAAACGCATCCTTATTCGGGCCGCCGAAGATCCTTACTTCCACATAAGCCATCGGCTCACTGTTGTCACCTCTGAAGTAGAGATGATAGTCATCCTCAAAGCCCGTCATGAGCCAGCTCTCGCTCTTGCCCGGGATAAGCGATATAGCCTGCCCAAGCCTGCTCTTAAGTTCCTTCTCCTGGTCTTCAGTGATCTTAACGCTTACTTTTGAATCAATGAATGGCATAGTCTTCTCCTCCTGAATATTTATACTTTCTATCTTTCATCGCCAGCCCCGCCGGAAAACTCAAGCCCGGCGAACATCATCTCCCCTCAGAACTTTATCTTAAGCTCGACCTTCACCGGATCCTTTACCAGCGAAGCAAAATCCTCGCCGTCCTTAGGTTTGCCGACTGCCGTGCCGTAGTGAACGGGGATCGCTACGGAGGGCTTCATCTCATTTATAAGGTCCGCCGCCTTCTTAGCATCCATCGTAAATGTCCCGCCAATGGGGATCAGCGCTACATCGCACTTAACAGCCTTGGCCTCAGCTGTCGCGTCGGTATCGCCGGCCACATAGATCTTCTGACCGCCTATATCGAAGATATATCCGACCCACTGCGCGCTCTTCGGATGGAACGGCTTCATAAGGTTATACGCTGCCACGGTGTCGAATGTCAGCCCGTCGATCTCATAGTGTCCGCCCGGACGCACCGTCTCGATCCGGCTCACCATTCCCGCGATCTTCTCTGCTTTTCCAAGCATCTTCTCGGGCACGATCATGACAGTAGTGTCACATACAACCTTGGCTATATCCTCCGGCGAGAAGTGATCGTAGTGATCATGCGTGATCATTACAAAAGCCGCGTCCTTCGGCTCTTCCTCCATACGAAACGGATCGATATATATCGCACGACCGCCGTCCATGATCCTTATACTGTTCTGTCCGAATACCTCGATATTCTCTGTCATTGCCGTTCCCTCCCTTTATATGATCTCAATCTTAAAGCACACCGGCTTGTCCGTGGCGGGCTTGCGGTCCAGAACGATCGACAGGCCGTCGCTATTTCGCTCGGCCGATACGATCCGGTGATCCCCGAGCACGCCGACACTGCCAGTGATGATATCGTGGTCATGCCGGATATTAAGCGACCGAATCAGGAATCGCTCGGAGTCGGGTCTCATGCAGAACGCATACAGTAAGCCCTTCTTGTAGGTGAACCTGTAGTCCGCTGAGGTAAAAAGTTTCTCGTCATTATCCTGGAAGAAACCCTCGGAATTATTGACACTGCCCTCGCCGAACACCTTCCACGGAACGGTCCCATAGATGCCTTCGCCGCATTCGCTCATCCACTCTCCGAGTTCCTTAAGCACCGCCGTTTCTTCATCCGTGATCGTCCCGTCTGACTTGGGACCGACATTTAATAAGAGCATCCCGTTCTTGCTGACTATATCCACAAGGTCGCAGATGATCTGTCTGGATGACTTAAACTCATTGTCACGCACATAGCCCCACGACTTCTTGCCGATCGCCGTATCGGTCTGCCACGGAACGGGAGAGATGCCCGTGAGCGCCCCTCTCTCAACATCAAACACAGCCACCCCGGGCGGAAATGCCTCATGCTTATAATTGATGGTCACTTCCCTGCCCCACTCTTCGGCACGGTTATAGTAGTAAGCGCAGAGCTTCTTAAGATACGGCTTGAACGCCACATGCTGTATCCACCAGTCGAAGTAGAGTATCGAAGGCTGATACTTATCGATAAGCTCGGCAGTCCGTACGAGCCAGTCCTCCATCCACTCCTCATCGGGCGCTGCCGGCGAATACGGATCGACAGTAGTCTCGAATACCTTATCACCGTCCAGTTCCGGACACAGATATGCCGGTCCGTAGAAGTCTCTGTATCTCTCATCAGTGACGTCACTGTCAGCTGCTCTTCCCATGTTCATAAAGAAGTAGTGCTCTGCTCTGTGTGATGATGCGCAGAATGTAAGTCCGCGGGCCTCACACGCCTTCCTTATCTCTCCGGCTACATCGACGCAAGGCCCCATGGAAGCTGCATTATAACGGTTAAATTCCGTATCATACATCGCAAACCCGTCATGGTGTTCGCACACGGGTGTCACGAACCTCGCGCCTGCACTCGCAAAAAGCTCAACCCATTTTTCCGCATCGAACTTCTCCGCCTTAAACATCGGGATGAAGTCCTTATAGCCGAACTCCTTCTGATCGCCGAAGTGCTCCCTGTGATACTTATACTCATGATGCGCCGGGTCATACATCTCTCTGGCATACCACTCGGTGGCATAAGCCGGCACGCTGTACAATCCCCAATGGATGAAGATGCCGAGCTTCCCCTCATAGTACCAGTCAGGCGTCTTGTGCCCCGTAAGCGACGCCCAGTCCGCCTTGTACCTGCCCCGCTCATTTACCTCATCTATAAGCTTAAGATAATCCTTATGATCCATCTGTTTCTCCCGCTTTCCGTCAAGCCGCACACCGGTCATATCAGTCCTTCTGCCTCTCCATCCGAAGCAGCATCACCCCGTGAGGCGCTATCTCCATATCTCTCATCACCATATCGCCCTCAGCAATCCGCTCTCCGGTCCACAGTTCCAGGCCGTTCTCTCCAAGGCCCGCATCAAGGTCCACATCAAGCTCAGCGGTCTCAACACTCTCATCCGAAATATTGAACACAGCCCTGTACCTGCAGTCCCTGCCATCCGCTTCCCATATTATGACACTCGTGTCACGATAGACTTCCGCAGAGCTTACGATATCCTTCGCCATCGCATATACATCTTTATTGGTCAAAAGTGCAAGCGTCTCGGGATCAAGCTTAGTCAGCTCTGCTCCTATCATCAGGGGCGAACGGAAAATGATCCACAGAGTGAGCATTGTCTTCTGCTCATCGGTCGTGAAATTGGTCCTTCTCTCCTCGCCGAACCCTTTTCCCAAAAGCCCGAGAGGCAGCATATCGCAGTCAGGGTATCCGCCTTCTCTTACATAAGGCTGCCATTCCCTGCACCGGTCAAACATATCCTTAAGCGACTCCCAGCTGTCCCAGAAATCATCCGTCATGCGCCACATCTCGGCATTCTCATGATAGAACTCCTGCTCGCCAATTAGCGCCGGTCCCGGAGAGAGACTTAACACTATATCTCTTCCGCACTTTTCTATCGCTTCATGAAGTAGCCTTATCTCTCCCTTGCTGGACGGAGCATCCATTCGGCACACATCATCACACTTGATAAAGTCAACACCCCATTCCGCATAGAGTTCAACTATAGAATCATAATATGCCGCAGCCCCTTCGCTTCTTAGGTCCACTCCGTACATATCGGGATTCCATGCGCATATCGAATACGGATCCGCCACCTCATTGGCGGTCAGATCACAGCCCTTTATCTTAGTCCTCAGATATGCAGCAGCTCTCGGGATACCCCTCATGATATGTATGCCGAACTTAAGTCCGAGAGAATGCACATATTCAGCCAACGGCCCAAATCCCCTGTCGCCTGCTGCCGACGGGAACCTATCCGTATCCGGCATCAACCTCGAATACTCATCCAGCTCTACTTTTGCAAAGGGCACATACTGATACTTATCCCTCTGCTGCCCCGCCTCCTTGGAATACCAGGCTATATCGACCACGACATATTCCCAACCGTATGATGCAAGGTTACACGCCATGAACTCAGCATTGGCCCTTACCTGCTGCTCATTAACAGTCGTGTCATAATAGTCATAGCTGTTCCACCCCATGGGCGGTGACTTGATCGCTCCCGTGCTGCTCATCATCAGTCTCCCGTAAACCTACTCCAATATCCTGTAACCGTAGATCTCATCATATACACCCGTGAGCTTGAAATCACCTATACAGGCATCCTTAAAGAAGTCATCCCTGCTGCGGAACCACTTGCCGTTAAAGCATACCGCACATTCCTTACCCTCCGGAACGGACTCCAAGGTCTGCTCGTCACCGTCAAATAAGAACGTGATCTTATGAGGTGTCTTGAGCAGATAGTACAGATCAAAGAAATCCATGTTCTTCTTATCGAATTCAATGAGTTCATACAGATCATCGATGAGCCACTTCATGATGTTCAGATTTCCGAAGAATGCATTATGATATATCCTCTGCGCAAGGAAATCCTTGGCATAGAGGTACAGCCTCACGGCCTCATCCGTCCTGCCCTGTTCCGTCCTTATCTTTGCAAGACGGGTGAATATCTCAGGCACCGGATCAAAGAGATTCTCCTTATCCTTAACCTTCGGATACAGGTCCTCTATGATTGCCTCATACTTAGCCTGATCCTTCTCCACATAGTAGCCGTTCTTATACATATCAGCCACCTTATATGAAGCCAAAAGATCGCCCTTTTCCATGAGCTTTGAGAAGTACCCGAAAGCCTTCTCATAATCCCTCTCACCGGTCCTGCCGTAATACCATATATATCCCAGGCACTCATAGGCCTGATCATAGTCGTATTCCGCAGCCATCTCATAATACTTAAGCGCCAGGTCAAATCTTCTGTTCTCATAATAGAACCCGCCCAGCCACATCATATCGCCCGGATCATGCAGCCTCTCAATCAGGAATCCCATAGCCTCCGTGAACGTGAACACGTCTTCATCCGTAAGCTTGCGGTTCTCATCAAAGTTCCTGACTATCTTCCTTGCTTCCTCTACCGTCATCTCATTCCTCTCCGCATATCCCCTTGTAAAAATCGACCGCTTCTGACAGTTCCGTCTCGTCGGGGTGTCCCTTCTGTATTCCGCCGACCAGCTTGAACGGACCGTATGTATCATATCCTTTGCACATGAACCTGCCGACTTCCCTGCACTTCTTCTCCTCCGTTATGGATGTGATGGATGAAAAATAGTTCTTCGCAGGATTCCCCGCTGTCGCAATGAAGAATACATCCTTACCCTCTGGCAGACATTCCCTTGCCATCTTAAGCACCTGCTCCGAGAACTTGGAATAAAATATTCCGGATGCAAACCCTATAAGGTCATACTCCGACAGATCCTTCTCATGCACCTTAGTCGCATCGACAAGTTCAACCTCACACTCCTTAGCAATTGCATCGACCACCTTCTTCGTATTCCCGTGATGTGTCGATGCATAGATGAGCACTGATCTCATAACGCTTCCTCTCCTTTTCCATAATCATATAAAACAGAATAGACCCATCATTATGACAGGTCTATACATGTAATGTCATCCTTCAGCCAAAGCCAGCGCATCATCAATGGCGCGCGAAACAAATTGATTGATGGTTATTCCTTCATTAGCCGCCTGAAGCGCGACTTTCCTGTGCTGCTCCGGACGGATACGCACATTAAAAGAACCCTTGTATTCCTTCTCCGGCGCCTTGTTAAGCTTCCTGCAATACTCAAGGTAATTGTTCACGGCATTCTGAAACTCTACAGTCAGCTCGTCAACCGACTGCCCGTGAAAGCAAATGTAATCATTGATTCCCAATACCTGCCCGACAAACATCTGATCATCCTGATCAAATTCAATCTTGGCATGATATCCTTCATACTCCATCAAAGAACTCATCATTATATCTCACCAACCTCTCGTAAAAAAGCAATAATCTTCTTTATCTGGTATCTGTACAATTCATTTCCGGGATGCGGACCGTCAAATTGTATAATTCGTCCAGTTTCCTCATGCGCATATCCAATTCCAGATCCACGTCCACCCTCAAACTTGATACATCCGCACTTTCTCATAAGCAGGTCAAGTTCTCTTGTAGTAAAATCCGCAGGAGCAGGCTTACGCATCAGTTTTCTTATCAGTTCATACTTCTTTGGCATTGGCACCTCGTTGCAACTAATTTCTAGTTACATTATATCATGCCGTATTAATCCGTCAATAATTAAATATATATATATATTTCGCATCTGCACGAAAGACGCTAAGAGAGTATCCTTTTGAAAACTATACTTTTGACATAACGGATACGCCACTAATGAGGCTGCTTACGAAAACAAGTCAAACTCATTCACAAGGAGTTTTACTAGAAACTTTGCACTTTCGCGATCAAACTGTAGTGACTGACTTATTTTCTCAGGAATAGCTCTGTCATCTTTTCCATAGGTATCAATCTGCACATATATATTGCCATCTTCATCAAACACAGAATAAGTGGCAGCAACCTTTGTATGCACAGAGTTTGCTCTGATATTGTCATCATACCTTTAATCCTCCGTAAATATTATAAAAAAATCTTTTTATAATGTAAATACAGAGGCTTAGTTTTACACAAAATGTTTTTAGCAATTTAGTGGTTTGATTTTTTCATTCTATGGCCTCTTCTAAGGTATTTATATTACTAGAATAAATCAAAAGGTGTCCGATATTCGCTACACCTAGCGCGTATGTATGTCTGTGTGCGTTTTATCTCTCATAGATTGTATTTCAGATCACATTTATGGTTGTTTCCTGCGTATTGTCTGTAGATAACACTCATGTCCTCTTCAATGCTGTAGAGAAAACCACGGTCACGCAGGAACTCGAGTACAACCCCTCCATATCGAGCATCATACCCGTCTTTTTCAAAGCTGTATCTCCCGATCGTCCAGCAGCAACTGCCACACAGCCACTTGTTCTCAAGATTATTGTCGGCCTCCGCCCTGGTTACAAACCCATAGTCCTCCTTCAGGAAGCGTTTGATGAATACGTTAAGATCTGTTTCAAGTTCCGGATTGTTATTAACCCAGGTTTCCAATCTGCCAATCAAGTAAATGTCATCCAACCGATAGAAGAACGAGTTGAATCCGTTGATCTTCTCCGGGTGCTCAACACCGTATCCTTTCTGACATGCCTGGACAATCTCTTCATAACTCTTTTCCTTAGATTCATCGTGATAAAAAAGCCTCATAGTCTGTACCTCCTTCTATTTTGTCCATAAAAAGAGGCCCATCGACTGATGAGCCTTAGTGTGCTTATATGAGACCCATCATTCAAGCTTTCGCACCTTGCCTTCCCGGTAGGTTGCGGAGGGGTCATTGAGCTTGTCTCTCGCCCTCTCTCTATGGTGATTCCATTATATTATTGTTAAAGAATGCCGTCAATATGATTTGATTGCATTCTCATTCATTTAAGCCCTACTCCCCCTCAAACTCCTTCATTATCTCCTCATACCCTCTCTTCGGGGTGAGGCCGATGGCTTTCATCATCTTGTTGCCGGCGTTGTACATCATCCTGCAGGCTTCGTCCTTGGGCAGCCTGTAGTTGTCGAACATCATCATCATCGCCAGGCCATGAGTATAGATCACAGTATCACGCACCATCTCGCCTAAGAGCTTCGGATCCACATCATATTGCGAAGTGAATATCTCCAGCGCCTCAGAATCAAACTGGTATGAGAAGATGCTGTTCTCCCCGTGCGGACGCTCCCCGATCGTATCTAACGGATCGTCCACATTGACGAAGCGGAATACGTGGGGGTGGTCACAGGCATTGGAGATATACATGATCCCCGAGATGAAGAATGCCTCCACCGCCTCTCTGCCCTCCATGGCGCTTTGCAGATTGCCGTACAGCTTCATTCCCGCATAGTCATACAGTTCCTTCTTGAGTTCCGTCATGCTGCCGAACTGCCATGAAACAGGCTGAGTCGAGCAGCCCAAGCGCGCCGCTATTGATTTGATAGCGACCGCTCCGATGCCCGACTCATCCAACAGTTCATATGCTGCATCCAGGATCATCTCTCTGGTTATCTTAGTCTTACGTCCCATATTTCCTCGTCTATTGATAGGGTCTGTAGTCTATGGGTGTGGTGCACCCCCAGCCCTCTGCGATCTTCTTGAATCCCATCCTGGCGACCGTATTAAACATCAGCCCCAGCAATACCCTTACAGGCGCAGGGAAAACTTCGGGGCCCGTGAACTTCTTACATTCATCGGAGGTGAACGCCCCGTCGCGAGCGAACACCCGGCCCATCTCAGTGTAAGGCGCCGTTATTTTTTCCCGCTTATCCTTCTCTAGAAATCTTATACTAAAATTGTCCCCTTTGACAAGTGTTCCGGCGTAATCGCATCCCAGCCTTACGGCCAGTTGCTCAAGGTATGCCTCACCGCATCTTAGCTGTATTCCCTCGGCAAATCCGCTCTGCAGGATAAAGGCCATCCGGGAACCGTCTGTCTTGGGTGTCAGGGTCTCAAGAAATTCCATAAGAAGCCCGGGAATGCACTCCACATACAGAGGCAGAGCGATCAGGATGTTCGTATTCCTGTCGAATGCCGCTCTGATATCGTCCCACTGCTTCTTATCCGATATCTCATACTGCTCGAAGGTGGTGCCGTTCTCAGTCATTCCTTCGGTGAACTTCGCTATTATCTTATCCGTGTTGCTGTACTCCTTAACACGGGGACTTCCGTTTATCACTAACACATGCATGATACAGCCTCCTTTACTTCATCTGTGCCGAACACTCCGAGCGATTTGCTCTCAAAGTTGAGTGCTGCCCTCTCATTCCAGCGCTCAAGATACTCTCTGTCTGCTTCTCCTGTGATGATGAGGCCCACATCTGTGCGCTTGTCATATCTCGGTACATGGCGCATCTGGTCGCCTCTGAATCTTAAGTACATGGTGGCTATGGGTAGGATCCTGTCGAATATATTCTTGCCTTTATGATCGATGAATCCGAGTGCCGTATCCGATATCACCCACATCTGATCGGCGTGGATGACCTTCTTGAGGATGATCTCATAATCATCCTTGACCGCACATACTCCCGGTGTCTTGAGCCAGCAGTAGTTGCATCCTATACAGTGGCTTATGCTTAGTGCGCCGGCTTCCACGATATCCGTATCGATACCGCGCTCACCGGCATACTTCTTTACTTCTTCGGTTATAGTCCTGTCCGAAGTGGTATTGACTATAAGTACCATCTGAATACCTCCGTCCTTTGTATATTGCTCTTTCCTCATGTTTCGTTATTTTTGCAAAATAATATAAACCTGTTTATATAAACAAGTTTATATTATATCTCAGGACAGAGATTGTCAATATGTTATTTACATTTTTCTCTATGCTTATTGCGGAAATGCCCGATATATCCGCTCTTACTCTTCATACACCGTGTAGTATTCAAGCCAGGTCTCGTCAGGGAGTTCTCTGATTATGGCCATTCCGTCATAGGCCCTGATGAGTTCGCCCCGCGCTTCCAGATCCTGCGCCTGCTTCGGATTGAGAGAATACTGTGTTTTTCCTATGCCGGTGGCATCATATTCTTCCGTATCGAGCCTGTAGACCGCAAACCATACCTTTAAGAACCTGTCGCCGTATTGCTCGCCGATGACTTCCGAATCAACCACAACGGAAAACGCGTTATTGGCATACATCTCTCCGTCCGAGGGCGACTCGCAGTAGTATCCGTTATCCATGAACCCGCCGAACGCATTATCATCTCCGCAGCTGTAGAACTCGCTCTCTTCTAAGCTGTAACCGAAGTATCTGCCCAGGACCTTGTTCATGGTACTGTGATCTAGCCTGTAGTATCCGCCTCCCTTATCCAGATGTTCAAAGTCATTAAGTTCCATCCACTTAAGCGCAAAGTGCGCATAAGCTGCTGGGTATACGCCCGTCCTGAAGTTCTGCTCTGAAAAGTTGGAAAGGAAGATATTGAACTTATACTGCTCATCCGCTGTCAGATCTACCTGTTCGCCGGCAAGCTCAAGAGGCCAGTTATAGACAAGCTGTGTCATGGACGTACTCTCATAATATGAGAAGTCTTCTCTCTCATTTACAGATCCCGGAGCGAAATACTTATGCAGATATGCATATTCGTATTCATTGGTGACAAGCGGGCCGTCCTTTGTCCCGAAGTTAAGCAGAATGCTCGTCATATCGATCGCGGAGACCTTGGCGAGGTTCGCCTCATAGCGCTTGCCGGTATGCTTGGCAATGTGCTCTTGCATCTCCTTGGAATTGATGTTACCGTCCTTATCTATTATGTTATATGCCTTCCATTCACCGCCCGCATCGGACCATATGTCCGTATCCCATACCACGGGGCCGCCGGTGCCGAATGTATAATGGGCAAACAGTATCTCATCCCTGTTCCTGCATGCCATATCCTGGAATTCGATTATCTCGCCTTCATTGGGGGATGCTGAGAAGTCCTGAGTCTTAAAGCTCTTGCCGTCGGAGAACTCGACGACATAGTGCTTACCTTCTCTTCTGATAGTATCAGGCTTGTGATCGCCGTTTAAGTCCACGTCCTTATATTCGGGGATTATGACACCGATATCACCTTCGTAGTCTGCATACTTGCCGCCGTCCACCATGTTGATGGCATACTTTTCTGCCGCTTCCTCGATGGTAAGATTCCGGAATATCCCATAGAACTCATCCGCTATCGAGTCAAAGTCGGGGCCGCCGTCCCAGACATTCTCGCCCTCGGTGGTCGTATCGGAGGTGTCGGTATCCGTCGGGGCAGCCTCTGTGTCAGTCGCCTCATTTTTACCGTCCTGTAATTCTTCATTATCCTGAGTGTCCGACTTGCCCTGCTCCACGGCGCTGTCCACATCAGACTTAAGCTTATCCGCTATACCGTCTGTGCCTGATGTGCTGCCGCAGGCTGTAAGCAAACTTGAAGCGATCATGGCTGTGATGATCGCTGTTGCTGTGATATGTCTTATCCCGTTCTTCATCTCATATCTCCCTGTTGTCCGTATTGTATGTCATGTCTCTGCTGTCAGGTCTGCCCCGAACCGATCATATCTTTCTTGTCAACGACAGACTTGCCCAACCACTTTTTCTTATACCAGTAGAACATGACGATCAGGCCTCTGATGCATTCATCCGTGGCAGTCCCCGCGAATATCCCCGCAACACCGACGCCAAGCGCCACACCGACTGTATATCCCGTCGTAAGGCCCAGACCCCAGTTGCATACAATACCCATGATGAGAGGGAAGATGTATGCCCCTGCTGCCTTCAGGCTGCTGACAAATGTCATGTTGAGGCACCGTCCTGCCTCTACGAATATATCCACGATCATGATCATCTGCCCGAGCATGATGATGTTCTGATTCTCCGTAAAGATATGAAGTGTATACCGGCAGAAGATCGCATTGAGCGAAGCCAGTATCACGGTGATCGGCATCGATGTCCTGAGTGTCTTGAACGCTCTCCTGTAGGCCTCGTCAGACTTGCCTGCTCCGACCAGATGACCGATGATTATCTGTGTGGACATAGCGCATGCATTGGAGAATATCATAGCAAATGAGATGAGTGAATTGCAGTAGGCTCTGGCATTCACCGCGTCATTACCCATCGCATTGACAAATGACAGCAGTGTCGTCTGATACAGATTGTAGGTCAGGTTCTCTCCTGCCGTCGGCAGTCCGATCTTGATCATCTTGACCAGAAGCCTATAGGGGAAGGGCCTAAGATAGCGCAGTGAGAATCTGCCCGTCTTCGTCACATAGAAGAATATGATGAGCACAATGACTGCCATGGACCTCGCAGCGACAGTCGATATCGCCACACCGGCCACGCCCATATTGAGGAACTTAAGAGGCCCGTATAAGAACAGGTAGTTGCCGCCTATATTGATGATATTGATGGCAAAAGTGACCCACATTCCGATTTTGGTATATCCGTTGCATCTTAAGATCTGCAGCATAACATTGGAGACAGCCATGATAAAGCCGCCTCCCCCGACGATATAGATGTATATCATCGAATAGGGCCGCATCTCGGGTGACACATGAAGGAAGTTCATGATCAGAGGATTGGCTGCGCAGAATGATGCACTTAGGACTACACCTATGACCAGGTTGACGCCAAATGCAAGTGTATAGATCATGTTCATCTTGTCATACAGCTTCGCACCGAGATACTGAGCTACGACCACGCTCGTGGCCGTGGCTATGACGTTGAAGAGTATGTTCATCATGAACATGATGATATTGGCATTTCCGACTGCTCCGACCGCATACTCATCGTAGTGGCTTAGCATGAGCGTATCCACGTTGTTAAGCATGGTATTGAGGAACAGTTCCAGGAACATCGGCCCCGCAAGCAGCAGAAGCGGTGTCTTTTCATCTATGATTATCGACTTGTTCTTATTCATCAGTCTTCTTTCAAACCTGCTTTATCATTGAATCAAGAGGGGTTTCCTGCTTCCTTTATAAGAGCCTCATTGAATTCGGGATAATCCTGCTTCATCCTAATGGGCCTGCCCTCTGTGTTTAAGAAAGCATGAGAAGACATAGCTGTGCACACGATCTCTCCGGCAGCATTCTTCATCTCATATCCCAGGTGCAGCTTGACACCCTTATATTCCCTGACCGACACACGGATGGATATCTCATCGGAGAAGTATGTCGGTTTCTTATAGTCGCATGACACACTTAAGACCGGAGATACGATTCCCATATCCTCCAGTCTTGCAAAGTTAAATCCTATATCTGACAGGAAGGCCACTCTTGCCTCTTCCATCCATCTTATATAGTTGGAATGGTGGGTAATTCCCATCTTGTCAGTCTCATAATACTGTACCGTATGTATGTATTCCATCTGCTCTCTCCTTAAGGTGTCCGTTCTTTTCTATATTTCGGATATCCTGCCGCTTCAGAATCTGTCTCTTATATGATCTCTCAGTCAGTTCACCTCACATGCTCGCTCTGTATATATCCAGCATGGCTGCCTCATCAAGTACCTTGGCAGAACCCATCTCTCCGCCGACACCTATGGCACACTTCTTAGCCATCAGCTTAAGCTCATCCTCAGTGGGTTCTACACCCAGTTCCTTAAGATTCGTAGGCATATCTATACTCCTGTAGAAGTCTTCCATGGCCTCGATACCTGAGAGTGCTATCTCCTCATCACTGCCGTAATCCTCTACTTCCATAACATTGAGGGCAAACTTCTTGAATCTCGGCAGACAATCCCTGTATACATATCTTGCCCATGTGCCCCAGATGGCAGCCAGTCCGGCTCCGTGAGCCACATCATAGAGACCGCCGAGCTCATGCTCAAGCTTATGAGTCATCCAGTCACCGCCGTCATTACCGCAGCCTGTGAGACCGTTATGAGCAAGGCTCCCCGCCCACATGACTTCTGCGCGCGCATCATAATTCTTGGGATCTTTCTTAAGGATAAGCGCATTCTTTTTTACCGTACGGAGAAGTCCCTCAGCCAGCGCATCCGTGATCTCCATGTTACCGCCGTTCGTGAAGTATCTCTCCATCGTGTGCATCATGATATCGGTACATCCGCATGCGGTCTGATAGTCGGGAAGAGTCATCGTAAGTTCGGGATTCATGATCGCAAACTTCGGACGGCAGTAGTCGCTGCTGTATCCTCGCTTAACAAGGCCATCCTCCTTGGTGATAACGGATGAATCGCTCATCTCGCTTCCCGTAGCCGCAAGAGTAAGTATAACACCTATGGGCAGGCACCCCTTGGCCTGTCTCTTATAGTCATAGAAGTCCCAGACATCGCCTTCGTTGGCCACACCGTAGCCCATTGCCTTGGCCGAATCGATGGCACTTCCGCCGCCGACTGCCAAAAGGAAGTCAACCTTCTCCTTCTTGCACAGCTCTATTCCCTCATATACAAGTCCGAGATGGGGATTCGGAACGGCACCGCCGAGCGTCACATACCCTATCCCTGCAGCATCAAGCATATCAGTCACTCGCTTTAAAAGGCCTGAGCGTATAACGCTGCCGCCGCCGTAGTGTATGAGCACCTTTGTACCCCCGAACTCCTTGATAAGATCGGCTGCACGGCTCTCCGTGTTCCTTCCGAAAACAACTTTTGTAGGTGTGAAATAATTAAAATCAAACATACCGATATTCTCCTTTCCTTATGTTCACAAGCGTAATACATATGGTGCGACCACTTCTCCTCATAATTTGGTTTATCCAATATCATTTTTTGATATGAGGCCGCAGTCGGGTTATGTCCTCCGTGATCATGCTCTCCTGCCAAGTATGATTAATACGCCCATAAGAAGTGCACCGCAGGCGATGAGTCCTATCCACGGACTGCCTGTCAGACCTATGATGAGATATCCGAGCGCACAGAGGACTGCCACAAGGGTCGCATAAGGTATCTGCGTTTCCACATGCTCTATGTGATCACACATGGCTCCGGTAGATGACATGATCGTCGTATCTGATATCGGTGAACAGTGATCACCGTATACTGATCCTGCAAGAGTCGCACCGAGCGCAGGTATCAGCATGGCCTCCGCACCCGTTCCCTGACAGATCATGGATACTATCGGGATCAGTATGCCAAACGTACCCCATGAAGTTCCCATCGAAAATGACATGAGTGCAGCAATGACAAATACAAGCATCGGAAGGAACGCAAAAGAGATATCGGCCGATCCCACAAATCCGGAGATAAACTCGCCTGTTCCGATCATCTGGCGGCATACTCCGCCGAGTGTCCATGAAAGTATGAGGATAAGCATCGGAGGCACGATCTTGCCGATCCCGACTACAATGTTCTCTATAAACTCCTTGGGCTTCATGATCTTTCTCGGGATATACATGATAAATGCCGTCACAAGGCCTGCAAATGCGCCGAGTGACAGACCTGCCGTGGGATAGTATCCTATTGCTTCCGAGAACGGTGTTCCCTCAAAGAAGCCTCCGACATATGCCATTCCGAGTATCGCCGTAATGATGAGCACGATGATCGGAAGGACAAGATCATATATCTTACCGTTACCCTGTTCATCATCTGATTCTTTCTGTGCATATGGTATTGCGGAAGATGACACTACTGTCATTTCCGTCTTTTTCATCCTGCCGAAATCTAACCCTGTTGCACATATGAATGCGACCATAAGGATAGTTAACAGCGCATAGAGATTGTATGGAATGGTAGAGAGAAATGTATGGAATCCGTTGGTATCGCTGATCTCTGAGGCAACGGCAACGGCCCACGATGATACGGGAGCTATGATGCATACCGGTGCCGCAGTGGCATCTATTATGTAGGCCAGCTTTTCTCTCGATATCTTCTGTCTGTCATATATCGGTCTCATGATCGCACCGATAGTAAGACAGTTGAAGCCGTCATCGATAAAGATCAGCACGCCCAAGAGCGCTGTCGCAAGCATCGTCATCTTCTTACTCTTAAGTCTCTTCTGAGCCCACTCACCGTAGGCCTTCATCCCTCCCGATCTGCTGACGAGAGTTATAACGGCCCAGAGGAGCGCCAAGAAGATGATCATATATGAATTGTCGGCGATCTTCTCAGCCATCATGTCGAATGTATGAGAAAAAACGGCGACTGCTGTCTCCTGCGCAAATACCGTATATATCACCATACCGGAGAGAACACCGATAAAAAGCGATGAATATACTTCCTTGGTAATGAGTGCAAGCGTTATCGCTATTAACGGCGGTAAGATCGAAACCCATCCCGTTTCTATCATCCGGTTCTACCTCCTATCCTTTGTCTTTTCCCCATTCGGAGAAATCCGTGTCCATTCCTATCTGAAGCTGATAGTCGGGGAATGCCTTCTGGACATCCTCGCAGACACTGTTATAAACTGCTTTTCTGTCTTCCGCGCCGAAGCTTATGACCGTATCAAAACGCATCGATCTGGTCTCTTTGTCCATATAGAAACCGTGCATCTGAAGTACATACTCATGTGAGCGGACAATGTCGCCGACCTTCTTTCTGGCCTCCAGGATATCCTTATCTTTGGTATTGACGGAGTAGATACCTATGGCGGTCAGTATAACCTTATGCTTATCGTACACTTCTTCCTGAATGCTTCGTATAAGCTTATCCAGCTGATCCGCATTATAGGTATCGGGCACCTCGATATGTATTGAGCCGTTCCATGTATCAGGGCCGTAGTTGTTAAGCACCAGATCATATGCTCCCTGAACATCCGGGAACGATCTTACGGTTGCCTTGATACTCCCCGTAAGGTCAGGATCGTTGCTCTCTCCAAGAAGGTGAGAGACGGTCTCTTTTAACATATCAAGACCTGCCTTGATGATTACAACAGAGATGATCGCACCGAGCCAAGCCTCCAATGAGACACCGAATATCATGGATATCGCTGCCGCTATGAGAGTCGATGCAGAGATGACGGAATCAAGGGTCGCATCCTCTCCTGAATTGACAAGAGAAGCAGAATTAACCTTACGTCCGACACCCTTGACATATATCCCGAGCACTATCTTGACGACTACCGCAACTGCGATGATCGCAAGTGATACGGCCGAATAATCAGGCGTGACCGGATTAAGGATCTTCTTTACGGATTCAACAAGTGATGTCAGACCGGCATAGAGTACGATGACCGCGATCGTCATCGCGCTTAAGTACTCGATACGGCCGTAACCGAACGGATGCTTCTTGTCGGGTTCCTTGCCCGCAAGCTTGGTGCCTATGATGGTTATGAGCGAGCTTCCCGCATCGGATATGTTGTTCACGGCATCCATGACGATGGCGATCGAGTTGCTCATAAGACCTATCACTGCCTTAAATCCCGCAAGAGCGGCATTGGCGATGATACCTATGATACTCGTCCTTACTATTGTCTTCTCTCTGCTGTCTTCTGCCTCCCACCTGCGGGGGACATGCTGCTTGGTGTCTGTCATTTTGTACTCCTTCTCATACCTCTATGCCTTTTTCATCCAGGAATCTCCGGATCTTCTTATACCGCTCATTCACTGCCCGATGGGCTTTATCAGGGATCCAGCTTCCGTTGTGATGGTGTAATGTATAGCTTGATCCTGTACTGTAGATGATCCCCGTATCAAAGCTTTTGCCTGTCAGCATTTCAAACGGATATATCGTAATGTCTTCCACAAACTGGAAGCCTCCGTTTTTCTTAAGGCCGTGCTTTTCTATGACCCCCGTGTAGCGCACCGGACACGTTGAAGTGTCCCATGTTCCGTCTGCTCTCAGATACGGCCTGCTCTCATAACTTGCGCAGAACTCACGCATGATCGGATGTCCGGGCTTAGCCCCCATCCCCGATCCGCATTCAATACGATCTAAAGACTCGAAACTCATATAGGCATCATTATACAGCAGATCATCGATTGGACGAAGCATCTCAACATCCAGGTCCATGTATATCCCGCCATATCTGTACAGAATATCCGCCCTGGCATAGTCAGATGCAAATGACCAGTTCTTATGTGCTATAGCCTGTTCAAAGAACAGACAATTGTCCGCCCTGTAACTCTCAAGATCCCAGATCTTTATCTCATAGTCAGGCGCATATTTTTTCCATGATGCCAAGCACCTCTCATAGAGCTCAGGCAGGGGTTCACCTGAAAACCAGATCCCGTGAATGATCTTCGGGATCACCTGACTATCATGCTTACGAAAATCGGCCGGCGGCTTCTCTGCCGCTAAGAGCAGCATATCCTCATACAGTGATTCAAGAAAAATCGATGGGACAGCTTCTATTGAAGCAGTTCCCGCATCTGACCGTAACTGAGACAGGATCTCCTCATAACCGGTGACGGCTATAAGAAGCATCTTGTCGCTGCCGCATAAGTCCGCCAGTTCATCTCTGCCGATCTTAGCATATGTACGGCCGTTGATCCCTGTATATGTACGGTCGCCGTTCCCTGCATATGTACGGTCGCCGATCCCGGTGTCCGTCATGCCGGGAACATCCACAAATCCGATGAGATTGTCGATGAGGCCGCTTTTACATAAAAAGGGATATGAAATGTAACGAAAATGTTTCCCATACCCCCAGCAGATGATCTCTTTTGTCTTCAGTTCCTCAAAATATTCAGCGATCGTCATCAAGCGGTTTAAACCCCTGGTCCATCCTCATACGTGTATCTGCTCCATATAAAGAAGAAATCGGAGAAAACACCGGGAGTCTCTTATGCAGACTTTTCCTGAAAGGCATTTTCTCCGTAGTATCTATGAACATGAACGTTCCGTTCGCCATGAAACTTTTTTCCTGCCTGGTGTTATATAACAAAACTTTAATGTCTTATTATATCATTTGTTATGCACAATATCCAGTAATATCAAGGTTTTCTCCACACTTATAGGATGGATCCGTCCCCTGTGTCCGATTGGCTTTTCGGTTATTTTTTATATCTGAGGCTGCATTAAGATCCTTTCAACATCCTCTCTTCTCTCATACAGGGTACATCCGCCCGGATGATCCTCCAAAAGATAGCCTCCGTCACGCAGTTCTCTGAACAGTCTTGAGTTCATGGCATCTCTCAGAGATGTATCTCTTACATTGATGTCCGAATAGGGCGAGAAAGGACACCGTGCGAATTGAATTCAACAAAAATGACGGCTTTACAGCCCTTGTCGGAGACAACCCTCTCCACCCCTTTTGTCATATATGATTGAATATCAAATGTCTCGCCCATATATCATCCTTCAAGAAACTTATATAACAGCCTGTAGAGTTCTTTTGTATCTTTCTCAGTTAAGGGAGAACCCTTTTTAGCCAGTTCAAACGGTATGTCCTTACACTTTTCCTTAAGCTCATTACCCTTCTTCGTGACAGTCACTATAGTTACGCGCTCATCTTCTTTTGAACGTTCTCTTGTCACATATCCCTCTTTTTCAAGAGTCTTAAGCAACGGTGTGAGCGTTCCGGCATCCAGATGAAGGATGCTGCCGAGCTGACCGACATTCACACTCTCCTTCTCCCACAGAACCATGAACACCACATACTGAGTATAGGTGAGGCCAAGTGGCTTTAAGTAGGGTGTGTATGTCGCAACTATCTTTCTCCCGCACGCATACATAGGGAAGCATAATTGATTCTTAAGTAAAAGCTGTTCGTATTCCTGTGCCATAATTCCAAGTTCCTCTCCTGTCCGCAACGATCACATTAATCCGGCTACGCACTTATCTACTTCATCCATGTTAACGGTGGGCTCAAATCTTGCAACCACATTACCGTTTCTGTCGATCACAAACTTGGTAAAGTTCCACTTGATCTCGGGATTATTCTTATAATCCTTATCGATCTTCTTAAGCATTGCACTCATCGCAAGTGCTGCAGGTCCCTTGCCGAATCCTTCGAAACCCTTCTGCTCCTTAAGGTACTTAAACAACTGGATAGCAGTCTCACCGTTGACATCAGACTTCTTCATCTGCGGGAACTGTGTGTTGTACTTAAGCTGGCAGAACTCATGGATCTCCTCATCTGTTCCCGGAGTCTGTCCTGCGAACTGATTGCAGGGAACATCAACGATCTCAAATCCGTTATCATGATACTTCTCATACATAGCCTCGAGATCCTTGTAATGAGGTGTAAAGCCGCATCCTGTTGCAGTATTTACAACAAGAACAACCTTTCCTTCATATTCCTTCATGGATATCTCTTCGCCGTTAGCTGCTGTTACGCTCTGATCATAAAATGTCATATTGTTTTCCTCCTATCTGAATAACCGGTGTTCGTTATCTTTTGTCATATTATATTTTATCAAAGGTATTATGTCAAGGGCTTTTTTTAAATTTAAGGACGCGCCCAGCCGGACACGTCCTCTCCGTAGTCTCTACTCCATCGTATAAGTCATCATCTCATACTTAAGCCTGCTGCCTTCCCTAATCTCGGGCGGAAGCAGTGCACGTGCGACAAGCTTAAGGTCGTCGGATTCAATATCCGTCCTTCTTAAGTTGGCATAATCTCCGTCAATACTTTCAACAATATAATACATGGTCTCCATATCTGCTCCTTGGTTTTACTTGTGACTACGATTCCTCTTTTATCTTCCCGGCAAACTCCGCTGCCGCTTTAAGATCGTCGTCGTTCGGCCTGCCCTTGTGCAATCCCTTGAATTCGCCCTTGCAGTGGAACTCTTTTTCAAACATGGGGATTCCCACTTTATCAGCTTCCGCCTTTATCTTCTTATAGGTTGAATTGAGCATCGCTGCCGATCCGAAGTTTACGATCTTCCCGACCTTCTCCTTATCAAGTGATGCAACAAAGCTTCTTACTTCAGGGTCGATGGTGAATGCATAGTATGAGTTCCCAAGGAAAAGAATATCAACCTTTTCCTCTATCGGAGCACTTATGGGAAGTGCCTCAACTCCGAGTTCATCAGCTACAGCTTCTGCAAGTCTTTTTGTGTTGCCGGTTTTGGTATAGTATCTTACAGCATATTTCATCTCTTGATCTCCCTTCGTATTGTTATTACCAATTGTTATTGTCATTTAGCGCATTATTTTACGTTTTATCTCCGAAATAACGTGCTACACCCACTCTGCAACTTTCTGCTTTGAATTCTTAGCTTGCGACCCCACAATAGCAAGTCCGTTCATATCCACTTCAGCACCCTTGCACATCTTCTTCACGTCAGAAGGCATGCTTGCCAGTCCTGAGCCTTCATGTGTGCTTACGACTCTGATCCGTTTACCAGTAAAGTCCAACCCTTCAAGAGCCGTCTCAATCTCCGGTGCATATGTTCCCCAGTAGATCGGACTCATAACGAAAATGGTATCGTAACCGGAAATATCCGTAAGTTTCTCTTTAATCGGAGCATTTCCAATACGCTTCTTTGCCTCCTCAATACAAGTCTTGTAATCAGCCGCATAAGGAACCTCAGGCTCAACCTTAAACATATCAGCCCCGGTCAATTCCTGGACAAACTCAGCAATATATTCCGTGTTTCCCTTGCTAATGTAGCCAACAGAATAGTTTTCGTCAGCTCTTGAAAAATAGATGATCAAACTCTTGCTCATTTTTGTACAAACCTCCTGTCATAATATCTCCAATATAATCGACAATCACTCATTAAGTGAAACCACATTTTGCAGACATTTAAAGAATCTGCGTCTCAAATACTTCTCCCATATACTTATCTCCATATTATCTCTTAACTGCAAAATTCATTATTCCATTGATGATATGTATCACAAAAAATAAAACCGCAGTCCCCACTAACAGATAATTGCTTTTCCAAAGACCAAAGAACAGATAGTATAGTGGAACAACTGCAAACTGACTGATTATGATCAGCCATCCATATTGGTACCCCATGCCGACCATTCACTATGTCTGAAACTATTCACTTTATTGAAAAATCTTGCTCGAAGATGTATAGAACGACTCTATCGCCTCTCCTATATATTTCGCGGATCCGCTTCCGTATACTGAATCCAGAGCCGCTATCAGTTCTTCGTTTTCCTGATATCCCTTTGCAATATCCATCAAAAGGGGCTCGGCATCCTTAACCTGATAGAGCTGTTTTGCTACGAAATCATACTCGCCGATCAGCTGTCGAACTTCAAACGAAGTAACGTCCGTCCCCTTCTTCTCGGCAATTCTCTTCTGAATATCATCGATTCGCTTCTGGTAAGCTGCAAACACTTCTGAATTCGGCTGATTCTTGACGGATTCTTTTACGGCTTCCTTTCCGCCATACCATTCTACAACTTTCGCGTAATTCTTCTGAACCTTTTCATCGGAAGCAGCTTCCATCATATGCTGTTCCCACGCTCTGATGCTTCCATAATGATCAATGAAGATCTGCTTCTGTGATTCGTTCATGTTCTGAAGCATATCGGTGAACATAGTTCGGATCTCTGTCTCATCAAATACTGTTAAATCCATGTTTTGATCTCCTTTCAACATTTCGTCAATGCTGGCGATTATGCGCTCGATCCTCTGTGATTTTGCGCAGAGCATTTCACGCTGTTTAGCCAGGACCGTGTTACGATCAAGATCCGGATTATCCATAATGAGCTTTATGTCCGCAAGCGGAAGATCCAGTTCGCGGAACACAAGGATCTGTCCAAGCTTATCTATGGCTTTATCGTCATAAAACCTGTATCCCGTTTCCTTAACTTCAGTAGGTCTGAAAAGACCAATCTCATCGTAATAATGAAGCGTGCGCACCGAGATACCCGTAAGCTTGGATACTTCCTTTACTGTTTTCATTATGATCGTCCTCCTGTCTCTTGATGAACCCATCGTAGTCTATGACGGAACGTGAGAGTCAATAGGTTTTTTCATCTTTTTGGGGCTTGATGAAAGTATTACTATCTTTTTCATTTACAAGCTCCTTCCCAGCCGATATGCCTCTTCGGGATATCTGCTTCTTTTTGTCATAGATGGAGTGCCGCAGCCATATCCCAAAACCATCCCCTCATCCTCGAAGTCAATATAACGAACAAGAGTTTTATAATGCGACACCAAGGCTTCAAAGGTCCAGTCATCCGCATTCCATGCCACTGTAAGAAGTGCTGATTTTAAATGTCTGCTGTTTAAGCTGCTGTTGTAGGCACAGAATCTGTCCACCACTGTTTTTAACTGTGCGCTCATTCCGTAGTAATAAAGCGGTGTTGCAAACACTACCATATCAGATGAAAGAAGCTTCGCCTTGATCATCTCCACATCGTCTTTCTGCACACAGGGTCCTTCATAACCACAGACTACGCACCCGATACAGGGATGTATATCGGCATGACATACATCTATTACATCACAGGTATGTCCGGCATCCTCTGCTCCTTTTTTGAACTCATCTACAAGAATATGTGTTGAGCCATTTCTATTAGGGCTTCCCATAAGTATAGTTATATTCATAAAAATCACCCTATGGATCTATGGATTGTATTTTCCTTTAAAAATCGCACCGTACCATTTCCGGTTAAGGATCTGATGGATAATGACGAGTGCAGTCATGCCCATTCCGATCCATTCATGCAATACTTCGCCTGTAACCTGATAAGCCATCAGGCATAATAAGAGGACGGTCATACAGACATCCACTATTCTTTTTATCATGGTATTATGTTTTCCTTGCACGTAACCGTCCTTCGCTCTTTCTTTACTGTAAACCCTCTATCCAGGATCTGATCTCATCCTCCGATGCTCCTGCTCCAAAGCGCTTTCCGTCAAGCCATGTACCGGTTCCTGCATTATCCGCAAGGTTCTGACCACTTCTTCCTATTCCACTGCTGCTTGAAGTACAGAAGGGGATCATCGTAATGCCATCAAAGCTGTGGCTCTCCACAAATGTATCCATGATGCGAGGCTCTTCTCCCCACCAGATAGGATACCCGATATAGATTGTTGTATATCCGTCCAGCGATACTGCATCACTTCCGATCTCAGGTCTAGCGGATGAATCATTCTGCTCCTTGGTTGAACGGCTGCTTGAATCATTCCAGTTAAGATCAGCATCCGTGTACTCCTGTGCCGCCTTGATCTCATATGTATCTGCACCTGTGATACCTGCAATCTTTTCCGCTACACCCTTAGTGGTTCCGGTTGCGGAGAAATATACGACCAAGGTTCCGCCATCTTCTTCCGAACTTTCTGTAGCTTCTGAAGAAGTATCTTCCACAATCTCATCAGTTGCGTTTGAGGCATCTTCACTTGTCACAGTCTGTTCTGCTTCTTCAGTATTATTCGTATTTTCTGTTTCCACAGAACTCTCAATCTGCATATTCTGAGTTGCATCAGCCGATACTTGACTATTGTTATTCCCACATGCAGTAAGACCAATAGCTAATAAAACCGCTGCAAGTGCTGATATCTTTCTCTTCATCTTGCGTCAGCCTCCTTACATCTTTCCTCCAAACACAGGGAAAAAGCCATGTTCGCCGTAATCCTTTATATGCTCCACATTTTTTAGCGCTTCCATGTCTTCATCTGTCGTTTCATTCCATACTTCCTTAGCCAGGCGAAATACCGCCCATCCCTTTGGCCATCCTACATACATGGTGGCATGAGTTATAATTGCAGCAATCTCTTCCTTTGTAACGCCATGAGCCTTCGCATTCCGAAGATGATATGAAAGCGATGAATCTGTAATACCGGAAGCCATAAGTGAAACTACCGTAATGATGCATTTTGTCTTAACATCTATTGCTTCTTCATTCCATACCTCACCAAAGAGTACGTCATCATTTAAGTGTGCGAACATCGGCGCAAACTCACCAAGCTGATCTCTTCCTGCTGTCTGTACGATTTTTTCTGCCATCTTATTTCTCTCCTCCTACTATTTTCTGTGTCGCACTCCTTCCACGTTACAGTACTTCATTGAGCCACTTTTTGATCAAGGCTTCATTGGGGCGGTTTATCTGTACACCCTTTTTCCATTTCACAATGCCACTTACATCCTTATGGAGTTCTTCATCGCTTCTTCCTACACCGCTTCCTCCTGAAGTACAAAACGGGATGATCGTCTTTCCGCTAAGATCGTAGCTTTCAAGGAATGTATCGATTATCCTTGGAGCAACTCCCCACCAGATCGGGAAACCGATGATCACCTTATCATATGAAGCCATGTCTGATACTGTACCTGCAATCTTTGGTCTTGACGAAAGATCGTTCATCTCGATACTGCTCCTGCTCTGTTTATTCATCCAGTTAAGATCATCGTCTGTATAAATTTTCTCCGGTACTATCTCAAAGAAATCTGCACCCGCTATCCGTGCGATCTCTTCTCCTACTTTTTTCGTTACACCGCTTGCTGAAAACACAGCCACCAATATTTTCTCTGCCATTATGTTTCATCTCCTTTTTTCAAAACTGATTAAATAAATCTGTCTGCCGTTTTATCATTCTGTCTTATAAAAGCTTTAACAGACAGTTGTTTGTTAATTCAAAAATTGATTGATATACAAAATCCACACTTGCTTCCTTCATTGCCTGCCTCTGTTTGTCAGTCACTGCAGTATAAGGATATATTCCAAACATGAACGGGAAGAATACATAGATGAAATCCTGAATCTCCTTGACTGTTTTCTCAGGGCAAAACTTTGTGAGTATCCTGCACACATTCTTTATTGATTCTCCATAAGCAACTTTAAATGGCGTCAAAAGTTCAGGTCTGCTGTTCTCCTCCATGTCGTAGTTATTCATGGCAAGGAGTTTTAACAGCTGCTGTCTGTTTGCAATGGATGCCGCCAGTTTCTCAGCGATCTGTTCTTTTGCAAGCTTTTCGTTTTCCTTAAGAATAGACGTAAGTTCCTCGTTCCAGCGGATATACTCCCTTTCAAAAAGAGCCAGGAATATCTCTTCTTTCGTATGATAGTAGTTATATATTGTCGGTCTTGAGAAGGATGTTTCATTCCCGATCTCTTTAAGAGTGATATCTTTAAAGCTCATGGTCTGATACAGCTTCTCGCAGGCACTTATGATTTCTTCTTTTCTTGCTGCGGTTCTTTCCGGTGATCCTTTTGGCATATTTGCCCTCCGTAATTTGTATTCTGACATCGTGTCAAGATGAATTATACATATATTCTGACATCGTGTCAATATATATTTTCAATTTTTATAATACAAAGTCCGGTGCTTACTTTATCAATAAGCATCGGACTTACTTTCTTTTTACATTGCATATCGGGTCTGTATTATACACTGCCTCCTTTTTTAATATCCAAGGACCCTTGCACCTATCGCTGTACTTGTTTTCATGGCACATTCTCTTTTGTAAAATAATTTTTGACCATAACGAAAAAGGACATCTTCTAAGATTTCTCTTCCTGTATAATCTCCATATTGAATTCTGGTATAATTCACCATCAGCTTTGCTTAAAACATGTATCTACCCATTCAATCAGTTCCTTGCCCATTTTTTTACGTTCAAGTTCACATACTTTTGCATTCTGACGTTCCGTTTTAAAGACAAGCCTGATCCCAAACGGGATTCTGGTTATCATTGCATGACTCATTGATTCATATGATATATGTTTTACAGGATAGTTAAAGCCACTCTCGCGCAGTCTTTTTTCTATATATAACGAGCTGTCATATGACGGCCATACCTCATCCCTTTTTGAAGACAGCAAAAGTATAGGGGCTTTGATCTTTTCCACTGGGATGACTGTCTCAGGTGTGACATTTTTATCCCGGTTAAACCTGATAATATGCAGTTCCTTTTCCTCCCGGAACATCTTAAGAATATCGAAGGACCTTTTATTATACGGAGCATACGGGATCTCTTCTCCCTTATAGCTCCAGCACGATGTTCCTGACGGACCTTTGCTCTTGCCCTTCCCGGACAACCCTTCACTTACAAAGTATGAAGGCACTCTTGCTATCACACAGGATATTTCGGAAAACATGGATGCCGACAGTAATGCCATTTCGCTTCCTTTTGACATGCCATCTATTCCGATGTTTTGATAACCTTGTTCTTTAAGCCACTTTATTGCATTTTCAACATATTCAACAGGAACTCGATCAAGAAATTTACCGGTCTGCTTCGTCTTGAATAAGGCAAGCGCCAGTGCAGGAATGCCGTTTTTATGATAGAACAAGGCCTCAGCTTTTGTAAGCTTCATCCCTCCGTTAGATCCCGACATGACGATCATCACTCTATTCTTTGTTCCGTCACCTGAGTACAAAACTCCTTCAAATCCGTTCACGGCTACAGTTGTTGAAATTGTTCCATTCATTTTCATATACCTATAAAAACCCTGCTACGTCAAAATAGTTATAACACCGGAAACTATTGCTGCCAATACCGGAAAACCGACAAGTGTTCCCACCCATTTTGTCACAAGCGTTTTTCCGTATATATAAGGGATAAACTCTTCAGTCCCGGGAATGATCCATGCCTTGGTCTGTCCTACCCACCACCAGTCGATAAACAGACGGTCAAACAATCCCTCTATCAGATAAATGATCGTCAGTTGAATAAAATGATCAAGGAATCCGCTTGCGCCATTATAAAAATGTACGATTGCAGGAATCACTATCAGCATTGGAATCCACATCGCCAGACCTGAAATGATGCTGGTCTTCTTTATCCTTTCTTTCGAAGTCAGCCCCAATTCAATGACCCGATCCTGTACTTCCTGCTCATAGAAAAGAACAAGCCCAACCGGCCCTTCTTTCGCCATGCCGACCACACATATGAGCAAGAGCCAAAAACTAAGGATTAGTCCTTCAAAAGCAACGATCATAATAGTCCTCCGTTCATAGAAAATAAAAAACTTCACCACGAAAGTGATCGTGGCAAAGTCTCGCTTTTAACAACACGTTCCGGGGAAAAGTTTTCCCGTACTGACGAAAGCATGTTACATATACCTTGATATGCAAGCTACTCCCTTTGACTTCTTCATACTATCAGAGAACCATATGGAAGTCAATGACCACGCATATCCATATCTCACATGCATTCCAATCTCATACAGCTTTATCTTCCGGTTTATTGTTCTATTGATTAACCGGTGATTACATTTGTAATATCACTCAAATTGCGAAGCTACCAGTTTAAGATTGTTTCTTATCGGCAGATGCTGAGGACAGATTCTCTCGCACTTTCCACATCCTATGCAGTCACCCGGCTTGCCATATACCTGAGTAAGCCTGTCATAGTATTCGCCCTGAGGAGTAAATGGTTTACCTTTATATTCCTGCATCTCAGCATTATAAACAGAAAAATACTTTGGTATCGGTATTTTTTTAGGGCATCCGTCCACGCAGTATGCACACCCTGTACAAGGTATAGCTATGCTTGAATTTATCAAATCCGTTACTTTCTTTATGATGTCCATCTCTTCAGCGTTCAATGGAATAAAATCCTTCATATACCCTGTATTATCTGTCAGCATGTCCATGTTTCCCATACCGGAAAGAACCATCTTTACATTTGGCTGACTTGCTGCAAATCTGATTGCCCAGGATGCGATCGACATATCAGGCGCATGATCCTTAAACAGCTTTTCAACCTTCGGCACTACGTTAGACAGTGTTCCGCCTTTGACAGGCTCCATAACGATCACTGGCTTACCGTGTTTTTCGCACACTTCATAACATTTTCTTGACTGTATTACCTCACTCTCCCAGTCAAGGTAATTGATCTGGAGCTGAACAAATTCCACTTCAGGATGATCTGTAAGTATCCTGTCCAAAAGGTCTGCCCTGTCATGATATGAAAAGCCCATATGTCTGACATATCCTGCTTTCTTCTTGTCAGCCAGCCATTCAAAGCATCCAAATTTCTGATACTTCTTATAATGGTCCTCTCCGAGGTCATGAAGAAGGTAGTAGTCAAAATAATCCACCCTTGTTTTCTCAAGCTGGGTATTAAATACTTTCTCTCTTTCTTCCTCACTGTTAAAGAATCCTGAGTGAAGCTTGGTGGCCAGCGTAAATTCGTTTCTGTTATGTCTGCTTACCAGTGCTTCACCGGCAGCATCCTCACTCTTGAACCCACAATACATCCAGGCAGTATCAAAGTAAGTAAAGCCTTCGGATATAAAGTAATCCACCATCTTCTTGGTAAGCTCGATATCGATGTTTCCAAACTTTCCGGATGTAGCAAGTTCAGGAAGTCTCATCATTCCGAAACCAAGTTTCTTCGTGTTTTCACCAAAAACATTCTCCATGTCTCCTCCGCCTCTCTTTTTTATTTCTCCCTTTTTACGAAAGTGTTTCTATATGTACAAACTTGAATTTATCGAGTTCTTTCACTTAAAATCATCCCGACAAATGCCGATTTGTCATTGTCTATAAAACTGGAATATATTCCGATATAACTTACTATCGCATCATCCCGACATACTTGAATTCAACTGTATAAAGAACTATTCTTTCTTCTGCTTTCTCCGAATCAAGAATACAATACATGCGCCAATTGCTACACCGCTTGTGTTTAAGATCAAGTCATCAACATCCGTATGTCTTCCGAGGAAAAAGAGCTGAGTCACTTCGATAATCAGAGTAAACCCGGCACCTGCTAATATAGTCTTTTTTATCGTATCAAGTTTTCTAAAGCAAATTGGCCATACGATCCCAACCGGTATGAACATTGCAATATTCGCAATAATATTCATCTGCCAACCATGATACCGGTCAACAAGAAAGTAAAATGGAATGATATTGATCATATCACGTATATCATCTTCAAAGCCTACCCTTAATGTCTGTATCTTTCCATTCTCAAGATGGAATTCGAAGCATACAAATCTGCAAATAACAACGATACACACATACACCAAAAGCAGCTGGATTTCACGCTTTACTGAAAATGTCTTCAATCTTATCGCTATGATACATCGAGTAATAATCCATATTATTGTTATAAATAGAAAAAGTTGAAAATATGTTATCTCAATCATGAGCTGTTTATTCCTTCCAAACATTTAGTCAATTAGACTGGAATTTATTGTTTATTTCCCTGTAGGATCATTGACAGTGGATACCCCCTATGATCTATTGAGGAAAACCCACCGCTGATATCATGATCAAACTCCTTTAGCCCGGTGATGACAATTCCGTTATTACACATTCCGGATATTATTTCTGACAATGAATGAGTAAAATCGGTAAAAGTCTTAGAATGATAGTTCTTCAGCGTCATATAATACATGCCGCCATTCCCGGTCCATTCATGTTCAAAGTAAGAAAAATGACATTCCATCTTATGCTCAGGATCAAACTCAGCATCGCCTTCCGTAGCTAGCATATTCGTGCATGGATGCTGTTCATTAAGCACGATCACTGCTCCGGGTTTCATGCATTTTGCCACGATTTCAAAAAAGGGATTCAGATTTTCAAACCAGCATAGTGCTCCGATAGTGATGATCACAATATCAAACTGTTCTCTGAAACGATCATCAATATCATAAACATTCACAGCTTCAAATATACAAGGCAGGTTCAATTCTTTTGCTTTTTCATTTGCAAAAGCCACTTGGTTTTCAGCAATGTCAAATCCAACACCCTTTGAGGCATTTCCGCTTTTTACCAAAGAAAGCAGCTCTCGACCGTTGTTACAACAAAACTGACCGATCGTCTTTCCTTTCGTATCCATGTTTTTCAAAGCATCCGCCATTTCCTTTTCAAAAAACGGATAGTCTTCTTTCTGTATACGTTCCGTTATATCGGCGCCCCATGAGGCATCCCTTTTATCAAAAGCTTCTTCCCAAGCCGCTTTATTTCCTTCAATATACTTTTCCATAAAAATCTCTCTTTCTTCTTTCGTCATTAAAACTG
>Ga0129306_1000178_pt1 | contig 110076 bp, 102 predicted proteins | sample P827metagenome_FD_94438 | JGI IMG/M metagenome (GOLD analysis project Ga0129306, IMG submission 94438) | Capybara group fecal microbial communities from Wisconsin, USA - P827 metagenome | ecosystem: Host-associated > Mammals > Digestive system > Large intestine > Fecal | place: USA: Wisconsin...
AGCATTTTGTGCATATCATTAGGTCTTAGAAGATATGCATAAAATGCTTTTTGTGAATATAGCGCCTTAGAGATTAGGCTATTTAGGGTTTAGGTGTACTAAGTTTTGAAGGAGGAATTGCTATGCGTCGTCATGATCGAGCAGTTACAGACAAACAGGAAGTTGTAAAGTTGATTAAGAGTTGTAAGGCCATTCGCCTTGGACTTCGCGATGGAGAGCGCATTTACATTGTGCCACTTCACTTTGCTTATGAAGAAGTGAATGGAGAAGATGTATTTTATTGCCATGGTGCACCAGTAGGTCGCAAGGTGGATTTAGTTAAAGCCACTGGTTATGCTGCCTATGAGCTCGATGGAGGTCAGAAACTTATGCCAGCAGATATTGCTTGTGATTTTTCCTCTACTTTCTTTAGTATCATTGGGGAAGCTAAAGCTAGCTTAGTCGAGGAGATGGTAGAAAAGGAACATGCCTTAAATTTGATTATGGAGCAATATACAGGGCAATATAAATGGGATTATGAGCCAGCTATGTTAAAAGGGGTGGCAGTTATAAAATTAGTGAGCACGGAACTTAGTTGTAAAGCTCAATTATAGTTAAAAAAGTGTTCTCACTAAAGAACAACATGTCTCTTTCAGAAAAGTATCTTTCTCAAGGAAAACTTATCTTTAGTGGTAAAAAAAACCATGTCTCTTCAGTGGCGTCTAGATTAGACGGCGTATGTAGAGACATGGTTTTTGTTTGAGTATTTAATTGTGAATCTAACTACGAACTGAATTATGAATCTAAATAAAAATTTAAATCTAAATCTAAATCCAAATCTAAATCTAAATCTAAATTAGGCTTTGTGATCAATATGAAGACCTTTTAATAATGCTTGCTCAGAATGCTCCATGTGCATACGTGCAATTTCACGGGCTTGTTCTGCATTACGCTCTGCAATAGCTTCTACAAGTAAACGATGCTCTTCCCAAGTTTTGGCAAGTCGCCCTGGCTGGTTCATAGACATGGTGCGGAAGCGTAAGGTTTGTTCGCGCAGATTATGAATGATTTCTACTAAGCGCTCATTGCGAGATGCCTTGTAGAGTACTTCGTGGAAGTTAATATCGGCTTCTACCACTTTGTCGATGTCTTTTTCTTCCATGTAATTGCCGATTTCTACTAGCATCCGCTCTAAATATTCAATTTCATCTGGCGTAATGCGTTCTGCTGCAAGAACCGCCGCAAGCTCTTCTAAGGCAGAGCGAATTTCAAATACTTGGGCAATATCTTTTAAAGAGATGTCAGCTACATAGGTGCCGCGATGAGGAATCATAACGACGAAACCTTCAAGCTCTAATTTTCTAATGGCTTCGCGCACTGGTGTGCGGCTTACGCCAAGTTCTTCTGCAAGTGGGATTTCCATAAGCCGTTCGCCTGGTTTGAATACGCCATCGCGAATAGCTTGTCGCAAAGATTCACAAACGACTTCGCGTAAAGGTTTATACGAAGTCAGTGAAATGGGTTGTAAACGACCTAAATCTTTTGACATTATTTTAAAGCCTCCTTACCATGGGTTTTGGTGATAAGTGAAAGCCATGTATGCCCTTGGTTTTTGATTTCTTCTTGAAGGGACAAGGCTTCACGGGCTGTTGGTAAATATACAATCATTGAAGGGCCGCTACCGGTCATGATAGTAGTATAGCCTCGTTGAATGAAAAAGTCTTTGCATTCTTGTAGTTCTGGATGAAGTGGGAAGAGAAGTTCTTCAAAGGTGTTGCCGCTAATCTCCATAGCTTCGCGGATGCGATGCTCTTTTACCGCTTCTACTACTTTATCAATGGTATGGCTAGTCACCTTGGATTGGCCATTAAAGCGTGCATACGCATCGGCTGTTGAAACAGAGAGCTCTGGCTTTACTACGAGAAGCCAGTGGGGCTCGCCAGTTGGTAAGTACTCAAGAATTTCGCCGCGTCCCGTACCACGAGCGGTACCGCCCTTCATTAAAAATGGCACATCAGAGCCTAGTTCATCAGCTAGTGACATAAGTTCGGCTTCAGTGAGGCGAAGATCCCAGAATTTATTTAGACCTAATAACATGGCTGCTGCATCAGCACTGCCGCCGCCAAGGCCGGCAGCAGGAGGGACGCGCTTCATGAGATGAATGGCGCCACCGGACTGACAACCAGTATATTTTTGAACTGCGCGCAAGGCTTTCATAGCTAAATTTGTATCATCATAGGGAATCATATTTTGCATATATGGTGGCAAGTCAGGGGCCATGCCAGAGAATACCACAGAGTGATGTTTCGCAAAATAGATGGAATCACCAAGATAGATGGATTGGAATACAGTATCAATATTATGATATCCATCTTCTCGTTTGTCTAAAATAGCGAGGCCGATGTTGATTTTACTGAAACTTAATTGCTCCATAAGGGTCTCCTTTATCGTTGTAATTGAGTGTATCTATTAGGACTATATAAACTGCTTTCGTTTTACTTGCTTTCCTAGTTGAAATTATATAACGCTTGGGTTAAGATGGACGTATATAGTATCTGTATATTGTATACGAACAAGTTTAAGCTATTTAAAATTATAAGCTATTAGAAGAGAAATTTCAATTTTAGGAGGACCTATCCATGCAGTGGAAGCGAACAATATATGCATTAATAATGACAACGATTGGTTCCATAATTTTTGCCATAGGGATTGATGCATTTATTGTGCCTCATAAATTAGTAAGTGGTAGTCTCAGCGGCGTAGCGTTGATGCTATATTATTTGACTGGTATTCAAGTAGGTACTTTGAACTTGCTATTGAATATCCCTATTTTATATGCCGCCTATCGTTGGCTCGGTCGTTGGCATGTGGGGATTACGATATTTGGGACTATTGTAATTTCCCTGTGTATTAATGCTCTGACTTTTATGGAGTCCTATCATTTGACTACAGATCCTATTATAGGGTCTCTATTAGGAGGTATATTCTGTGGTCTTGGTTTAGGTGTAGTGTATCGCGCTGGTGGCAATACAGGTGGTTTAGACCCTATTGCGTTAATCATACGAAAATATTATGGTCTACAAATGGGCAGTATTATTTTTGGTATTAATGTATTAATTTTATTTGCTGCCGCTATAGTAGTCAGTGTGGAATCAGCCGCTGTTACCTTGATTAGTATTTATGCTATGGGCATGGTAACAAACAAAGTAGTAGTAGGATTTAACCAACGAAAAGCAGCCTTTATTATTTCTTGTAAGCCCAATGAAATTTGCGAATTAATTATAAATAATATGGGGCGAGGGGCGACTATTTTACATGGCGAAGGGGCCTATACACATCAGCAGAGACAGGTTGTCATGGTTGTCGTAGGACTTATGCAAGTGGCTAAGTTAAAGGATAATGTAGAAAAAGAAGATCCTAATGCATTTATGATTATTACTGATGCGGCTGAGGTGATAGGTCAAGGTTTTACTATGCCTGTAGCCCCTAATGTGCGCCCTGAAGTAGTAAAAGATATATTGGAAAAGGCTGATTTAAATAGCCAACCTAAAATTACAAGTCAATCCGTAGAGGAGTCTATTGAAGTGGAGCGCTCCATTGAAGTGAAATAGCGTTGGGAGCGCCGTTACAGTAAAATAGAATTCTGCAGTTTAAGGAGGCGCTTATTAGAAGCTTATTAGGTTATAAGGATATAAACATTTAGAGCAGTTGGCAGTACCGGGGAGATAGTTCGCAAGACAGAAGAGATTGAGCGTGTTGAGTTAGTTTGTAAGAGCCAATTAAAGGAGGCCCTATGACTTTACGATGGACGTCAGAAGAGTGGAAGATTAAGATTTTCTCATTAATTAAGGTTGTATTGGGAACTATCATGTTCTCTATTGGTATTGATGCTTTTTTAGTGCCCCATAAACTGGTAAGTGGCGGTATTAGCGGGATTGCCTTGATTCAGTACTATATTACGGGTATTCCTATTGGGGTTATGAACTTAATTTTAAATATACCTATAGTATATGCTGCCTATCGTTGGCTAGGCGGTTGGCATGTGTTTATGACTGTCTTTGGGACCGCTGTGTCATCCTATTTTATTGACCAACTTCACTTTTTATCGGCCTATAATTTATCTGGAGACCCTGTAGTAGGTTCTATTTTAGGTGGTATTTTTAGTGGCGTAGGGCTTGGTATCGTATATCGTGCCGGCGGCAATACAGGGGGCTTAGACCCAATTGCATTGATTATTCGCAAATATTATGGTATGCAAATAGGCAGTGTTTTATTATCTATTAATATGATGATTTTAGTAGTAGCTGCCTTTATTATCAGTGTGGACTCAGCCGCCATTACTATGATTAGTAGTTATATTTCTGCATTTTTAACCAATAAGGTAATTGTAGGATTTTCACAGCGCAAAGCTATTTTTATTGTGTCGCGTGAGTCTGATAAAATTTGTAATCTTATTTTACATAAAATTGGTCGTGGCGCCACTATTTTAAATGGTGAAGGTGCCTATACACATCAACAGAAACAAGTTATTCTAGTGGTAGTAGGGCTCATGCAGGTGAGTAAATTAAAAGAGGCCATTCAAAGAGAAGATCCTTCAGCTTTTCTTATGATTAGCGATGTGGCAGAAGTCATTGGGCAAGGCTTTACATTTAAGTCTGATAAAGCCTTAGTTGATAAAGCGCGCGAAGCGCGTGAGCAAGCTGACTTAGTAGATGCACAGGCACAGGCGCTGCCAACAGCACTTGCCTTAGCAGAAAGCGGTCAAGTTGACGCAGGCGTTCATACTGTGGCTGATGTGGGGGCGCGTACTATGATACATAAAATGGCTGGTAACAGACCTACAAGTCCAAGTCGGTCTGCTCGAATACGCAATCGTCGTAATCAGACAAATCGCTGATGGAAACCTAAGCAATAATTATTTCAGAAGAGAGAATATATTAAGTAGTAGGAGGAACATTGATGATTAGTGAGTTAGCAGGTAAAAAGGTGCGTCCTGAAGATTGTATTCATGTGGCTACATTAACTGAGGCGTATTATAATTTAGTGCCTCGCCCTGAGGTGAAGGGGGAACGCATTTCCTTTGGTACATCTGGTCATCGTGGTAAATCCTTGGAACGTAGTTTTAATGAATTGCATGTGGCTGCTATTACACAGGCTATTTGTGATGGCCGAAAAGAATTTGGAGCTACTGGTGTATGTTTTGTAGGTCATGATACACATGCATTATCTACGCCAGCACTGCATACTGTGCTTGAAGTATTAGCAGGCAATGGTGTGGTAGCTGCTGTTGATGAAGGAGAGGACTTTGTACCGACACCAAGTGTGTCGAGAGCCATCATTCGGTATAATCAAATTATTGATAAAACATTGCAAGATGCTAAAGGATTAGAAGCGAATAATTCAGTACAATATGCAGGGCATTTAGGTAATAAGGGCTATGCTGATGGCATTGTCATTACGCCTTCTCATAATCCTCCAGATCAGGGGGGCATCAAATATAATCCTACAAATGGCGGTCCTGCTGATACAGCGGTGACTAAGTGGATTGAAACGCGGGCTAATGAATATATTGCTAAAGAAGGTCAAGGGATTAAGAAAATCAGTAAAGCTAAGGCTGACCCGCATTTGCGTTGGGCCTATGATTTTAAAGGACAATATGTTAAAGAATTAGATGGCGTTATTAATTTTGAAGCCATTAAAAAAGCTAAGTTAAAAGTATTGGTCAATGCTCTAGGAGGCAGCGGCGCTAATTACTGGAAAGCTATTAGTGAAACCTATGATTTAGGGCTTACTATTATAAATAGTGAATACGATCCAACCTTTAGCTTTATGACCTATGACCATGATGGCGCGATTCGCATGGATTGCTCCTCTGCGTATGCCATGGCGGATGTGATTGCTCAAATTGGCTCCTATGATATGGCTGTGGGCAATGATCCTGATTATGATCGTTATGGCATCGTTACAGCTGATGGACTTATTCCACCAAATCATTTCTTAACTGTAGCAGGGGCGTATCTATTTAAGACTCGTCCTTGGGAAGGAAAAGGCTTTGGGAAAACAGCTGTTGTTACTAATTTAGTGAATCGTTACTGTGAAGCCCAGGGGATTCCTGTATATGAAGTGCCAGTAGGATTTAAATATTTCTCCTCCCTTTTATTTGAGGAAACTATCGGCATTGGTGGGGAAGAAAGTGCAGGCGCATCATTCTTGATGAAAGATGGTTCAGTTTGGACTACTGACAAAGATGGCATGGTTATGGCTCTATTAGCACTAGAAATTTTAGCGGTTACAGGAAAAAGCCCTGAAGCTCATTATGAAGAATTGACACGCACCTATGGGGCACCAGTGTTTAAGCGCTTTGATGCGGCTTGCTCTAAAGAAAGCAAGGAAAAGTTGAGTGCTCTACAAGCATCTAATGTGAAAGCTACTGAATTGGGCGGTGAGCCTATTGAATCGATTCGTACTACCTCCTTATACAATGATTACCCGATTGGTGGTGTCCGTGTAGGCACAAAATCTAGTTTCTTGGTGGCCCGTCCATCAGGTACTGAGGACTTATACAAAATCTATGCAGAAAGCTTTAATGGTGAAGCTGCTGTAGAGGAGTTACTTGTGGAAGGGCAAAAATTAGTGGATGAAGCGATTAGCTAATATAGCTATGATTGCTTGCCAGATTAGTAAAACTGTTAAGGTTTAAAGCGGAATAATCTAACCTGTTAAAGGTCAATTATGAAGCGGACAGCTGTGCAGTGTAGCGTAAAAATGCTATACAGTAGCGGTCTAAAAATGCTATAATATTTTATTATTTAAGAATCTCTAAATTAAGCAGTAGGTATAAAAACACCTATCGGTTTTGTAGGCAAAGAGAGAAAAGGTGAAGTATATGAAAATTGTAGTAACCGTAGTGGGTGTAGACCGCGTAGGGATTATTGCGCGCGTAGCAGCTGTGTTAGCTAAAAATGAGGTAAATATTGTATCTATTAACCAGACCATATTAGATGGTATGTTTAATATGATTATGATGTGCGAAACCGATGACAAGAATTCATTAGCTCTTGTTCAACAAGAATTAGCTGGTGAAGGAGAATCCTTAGGCGTACAGATTCAAGCACAACATGCTGATATTTTTGTTAGCATGCATCGCGTAGGGTAGGTGGTTTCATGCTAAGTATTGATAATATTTTAGAAACGAATCGCATGATTCACGATAATAAACTAGATGTTCGAACGATTACAATGGGCATTAGTTTACTAGGTTGTACAGCAGTGGATGGCAAGACTCTTTGCAATCGCATTTATGACCATATTACTAAGGAGGCCGAGCATTTAGTAGCCACAGGGGAAGCTATTGAACGCGAATTTGGCGTGCCTATTATAAATAAGCGCGTCGCTGTAACACCGATTTCTTTGGTGGCTGCAGGCAGTGATTTGACTAACTATGTGTCGGTTGCCAAGGCCTTAGATAGAGCGGCAAAGACTGTAGGGGTCAATTTTATTGGTGGCTTTTCTGCTTTAGTGAGCAAGGGCTATACGGAAGGTGACCGCCGTTTAATTGCATCTATACCAGAAGCCCTAGCAACTACTGATATTGTATGTAGTTCCGTAGGGATAGGCTCTACTAAAGCTGGTATTAACATGGATGCAGTGGCACAGATGGGCGAGATTGTTAAAGAAACAGCAGCATTAACAGCACATCAAGATGCCTTAGGCTGTGCTAAGCTTGTTATATTTTGTAATCCTGTGGAAGACAATCCATTTATGGCTGGGGCCTTCCATGGTGTTACAGAAGGCGATACGACTATTAGTGTAGGCGTTAGTGGTCCAGGCGTTGTAAAACATGCCTTGGAGGCTGTACGCGGTAAATCTTTTGATGAAGTGGCAGAGACGATTAAACGCACTGCCTTTAAAATTACTCGCGTAGGTCAGCTCGTAGCACAAGAAGCGTCTCGTCGCTTAAATAAGAAATTTGGCATTATTGATTTGTCTTTGGCTCCAACGCCAGCAGTGGGCGATTCAGTAGCGCATGTATTAGAAGAAATGGGCATTACGTCTTGTGGTGCTCATGGTACTACAGCAGCTTTAGCTTTGCTAAATGATGCTGTAAAGAAAGGTGGACTTATGGCTTCATCCCATGTGGGTGGCTTAAGTGGCGCTTTTATTCCTGTAAGTGAAGACCGCGGTATGATTGATGCAGTTGCTGTAGGCAGTTTGAGTTTAGATAAACTGGAAGCAATGACTTGTGTTTGCTCCGTAGGCCTTGACATGATTGCTGTTCCAGGCGATACTTCAGCAGCGACTATTTCAGCGATTATTGCTGATGAAGCAGCTATTGGGATGATAAATAATAAGACTACAGCAGTGCGGTTGGTTCCAGTTCCTGGTAAGACTGTTGGTGAGATGGTTGAGTTCGGTGGTTTATTGGGTTATTGCCCGATTATTGAAGTCAGTCCATTCAGTGCTGAAGAGTTTATTAAACGGGGCGGGCGAATTCCTGCTCCAATACGCAGTCTAACAAACTAAGAGCTAGCACGAGGAGGTGCGAGAATGACGGTGTACGTGTGGGCATTTGTAATAGCTTGTGTTATTACGTTTGCGATTACACCGCTAATTAAACGGTTGGCGATACAAATCGGGGCAGTTGATAAGCCCGATGCGCGCAAAGTGCATCATGGTATGATGCCTCGCATGGGGGGATTGGCCATTTTTATTGGTTATATCTTATCCGTGTTATATACAGTACAAGATGTAAAGGCTATTTTGGGTCTTATCATTGGATCCGTTATTCTAGTGGGCGTTGGCATTTGGGATGATGTAAAACAGATAGGCCCTAAGACTAAACTTTGTGGTCAAATTTTAGCGGCTAGCATGATTGTACTGTTTGGGAATCAAGTGGAGTTTATTACTAATCCATGGGGACATTTATTGTACTTGGGCTATTTTGGCATACCCTTGACAATTTTTTGGATTGTAGGATTTACAAATATTGTTAATTTAATTGATGGCTTAGATGGTCTCGCTGCAGGGATTTCATTTATTTCCTGTTTGGCTATATTTACTGTATTATGGCAAATGGGGCAAGTTGATTTAGCTTGCATTGCTCTAGCTTTAGCGGGCGCAGCGGGAGGCTTTTTGAAATATAATTTTAATCCTGCTAAGATTTTCATGGGCGATACAGGTAGTATGCTTTTAGGATATACAATGGCGGCTATTTCCGTTATGGGCGCAGTTAAAACAGCAGCTACTATTTCATTGGTAGTGCCTATTATTGTTTTGGGCTTGCCTATTCTAGATACGACCTTTGCTATTATACGTCGTAAAATTAATGGACGTCCTGTATTTAAACCAGATAAAGGTCATGTGCACCATAGATTATTAGCATTAGGCTTGTCTCAAAAGCAAGCGGTGCTCTTAATGTATGCGGTGACAGCAGCCTTAGGCTATGTAGCAATTTTATTAGCAAAAGTAAATTGGCTTATTGGGGTAGCACTAGTATTAGCTATCCTATGTGTATGCGTATTTATAGCAACTAAATTAGGAATGATTGCCAAAGATGAGGCAATTAATAAAGAAAAGGCAGCCACTTCTAATCGGCAAAATTAATCAATTGAGTTAATTGGCCAGAGCGAAGGTGTGCGCGGGAGGATTCTATGTTAAAGGTAATGACGATTTTTGGAACGCGACCAGAGGCCATTAAAATGGCACCTGTTGTTAAAGCTCTAGAAGCAGCTCCAGATATGGAGGCTATCGTTACAGTAACAGCACAGCATCGGGAGATGCTTGATCAAGTGCTCAATTTATTTGATATTACACCACAATATGATTTAAATATTATGTGTCAAGGTCAAACTTTATATGATGTAACGAGCAAGTCCTTGCTAGGGCTTCGCGATGTATTGTCTGATGCTAAGCCTGATGTGGTCTTAGTTCATGGCGATACGACTACGACCTTTGCTGGTGCATTAGCAGCCTTTTATCAAGAAATTCCTGTAGGTCACGTGGAAGCGGGCTTGCGTACAGGTAATATTTACTCTCCATTCCCAGAAGAAATGAATCGCAAATTGACTGGTTCTTTAGCATCCTATCATTTTGCGCCGACCTCCAGTGCAGAAAAAAATCTAATGAAGGAAAATATTAGTTCTGCTCATTTATATGTGACTGGCAATACAGTTATTGATGCGTTGCAAACTACTGTAAAAGAGGACTATCATTTTGATGAAGAGTTACTAAATAATTTAGATTATGAAAGTCGTCGCGTAGTGCTTGTTACTACACATCGCCGCGAAAACTTGGGCGAGCCAATGCGACAAGTCTATAAGGCGATTCGTCGTTTGGTAGACGCTTTTGATGATATTGAAGTGGTATTCCCAGTGCATCGCAATCCTAAAGTGCGTCAAATTGTAAAAGAAGAGTTAGGTGAAGTTGAACGAGTTCACTTAATTGATCCATTAGAATATGAACCTTTTGCTAATTTGATGGCGCGGTCTTATTTGTTGCTTACTGACTCCGGCGGCATTCAGGAGGAGGCGCCAGCTTTAGGTAAGCCTGTGCTTGTTCTTCGCAATACAACGGAGCGACCAGAAGCAGTCACAGCAGGTACTGTTAAGTTAGTAGGCACTGATGAAGAGACGGTATATACTACAGCTTACCGCTTGTTAGCTGATGCTGATGCGTATGAAGCGATGGCTAATTCCATAAATCCTTATGGCGATGGTATCGCTTCACAGCGCATTATTGAAGCCTTGCGATACGAGTTCTTAGAAAGTGGCAAGAGGCCTAGCCGCTTTGGCTATTAGTTTGCTTTAGCTAGTATAATTAACAATTTGATAACAATTGAATGAGAAGAAAAGCCCCCTGTAGCTCCTGATGAGAGTTACAGGGGGTAATTTGTTTTTCTAGGCTGTGAAATTTTCCGGAAATACTACATAAATATTTAAAATATAGAAAATATGCTAACTTTGGATATATTTTAAGCTTATACGGAAAGAGGGCGGAGATTATATTCATTTACGTCAAGTTATTCTAAAATGTGATGAGAATTCATTTTATATATTACTTTTTGGAATAGTTGGGTATTTTTACAAAGGACAAAAATCTGTTGTAAAGTGCAAAAAAATTTTGTATAATCACTTTATAAGTCATGTAAACATGCATATATTCAAGGTTTTGAATATTATTTGTTAAATTGATGTACACAATTCAAGGTAAAAGTATACATGTTATAGTTGCATTGGTGATATAAGTGCGAAAAATGCTATAATTTAATAAGTGTTAAAGTAAAGCAGTAGGTTTGGCTCTATTTTAAGACATTCATATGTGACAAGAACTGACTTTTTATACCTTGTGTTGTCTGTTTAATTCATCAAAGAGCAGGTGATCTTAATGAAACCCATAGATCGGACGACTTTAAAGGCATTGAATGTAGCCATGTCAGCAGGCTTTAGCTTGCTCGTGTCTATATTAGGATGTCTGGCGATTGGTGTGGGGCTTGATCGTATCTTAGATACATCACCTTGGTTCACTCTCATAGGCAGCTTAACAGGAGGTATAGGAGGTCTTTATTCTTTGTACCTGCGCGTAGTGAAGTGACTAAGGAGGAGTATTGCCTTCGTACAATTTTTGACGTTTGTTAAGAGGATGCTACTGCACACAGTGGTAGCAGCATTGGTAGTAACATTATTGTTAGAGATTGTAGAGTTAGAACATTATATTCTTGGCTGGATTTGGGGATGCTTAACTAATATCATTTATATGGTAGTGTTAGCGGTATTAGTCATTAAAGATGCCAAGAAGAACCCAGTTGCAGCAGCAAATTCAACAAAAATTGGCATGTTTATCCGATTTGGTGTTGTGGCGATTGCTACTGTATTAGCAGATATAATTTTTATAGAATTTCATTATATTGCATACTTGGGCGGTATATTCATTTGGAAACCATTTTCCTTCTATGAACATATACGCTCCCGCATTCTTGAAGAGCGACATGCTGTACTTAAAGGTTAAGTTATTAAGGCTTTGGTGCAGGCCTACTCCAAGAAGCGAACAGTTTGACATTTCAAAGTAAGATGGGTCTTGCTAAAGCGCAGGCTAATCACAAAAGGTCTATCTTTTTTGAAATATGAGAAGAATATTATTACCTTCAGATAGAAAACAATAGACGGAAGGAGGTGAATATTATGGAAATGCATGCAGGGACTCATCATGTCGTTCAGATGTGGGGGCTGTCATTTAACATGGACACATTGTATATGACTTGGCTTACCATGGCAATTATTTTGATTATTGCGTTCTTTGCTACAAGACAGCGCAAGATGGTTCCTACGGGCCTACAAAATGGCGTGGAAATGGTGCTTGAGATTATTGGCGATCAATTAAAAGGCTCCTTAGGGGAACATTTTAATAAGTTTAGCTCATTGTTATTTACGTTCTTTTTCTTTATTTTTATAAGTAACGAATTAGGCTTAATTCCAAGTCCCCATATTCTAGTATCTCCAACTAGTGACTTGAATACGACGCTTGGCTTAGCGATAGCTAGTTCAGTAAGTATTTGGTTAATTGGTTTACGTGTTAAGGGTGTTGGTTATCTGAAACATTTTTTCCAACCATTCGTGGTTTTCGTTATCTTCCACCTTATGGAAGAAATTTCAAAACCAGTAACACTTAGCTTCCGTCTATTTGGTAATATTATAGCCGGGGAAATCGTATTGGAGTTATTAAATAGCTTAGCCCCTTATTTAACACCGATTATTTGGCTCGTTTTCAGCCTTTTTGTTGGTATTGTTCAGGCCTTTGTATTTACAATTTTGACCACTGCTTATCTAGGCATGGCTGTGGCTGATGAACATTAATCCTATGTAGCAAACAAAAGAGTTTATTCCGTTTAAATTGTATGTAAAAAGATTTTTAGGAGGAATTTTATTATGGAAAAAGCAATTGTATTGTCAGTAAGTGTATTCAGTGCATGTTTAGTAGCTGGTTTAGCAGCGTTAGCAGCAGCATTTGGTGATGCTCTTGCAGTTCGTAAAGCATTTGAAGGTATGACTCGTCAACCAGAAATGGCTGGTAAACTTATGACTAATCTATTCATCTCCATCGGTTTGATCGAATCTATTCCAATCATTGCTGTCGTTATTGCAATCGTACTTGTATTCACTGACGTTGTAGTAGGTAAATTATAATCCCTTGTTTAAAATGAACATTGCGATGGGCAAGTTATAAACCATTTTTAAGAGGGGGTAACGCCGTTGGTAGAAGTAAACGGTACATTGATTGTTCAATTTATTAACTTCTTTATTTTAGTGGCTATTTTAGCTAAATATGCTTTTAAACCATTGCAACAAGTAATGGAAGCGCGCCGCAGCAAAATCGAAGGCGAATTGGCTAATGCACAAGCGACTTTAGAGTCTGCTGAAGCGACTAAAAAAGAGTATGAAGAACAGTTAAGTAATGCTCGTAAAGAAGCGCAAGCTATTGTAGAAGCAGCCAATAAAAAAGCAGAAGCTAATACACAGGCTCAAATTAATGAATTAAGAGAACAATTAGTACGCGAAAAAGAAGAAGCTCGCCGCGATATTGAACGGGAACGAGCAAAAGCATTACAACAGATACGCGAAGATATGATTACTCTTTCCGTAGCTGTTGCTGGTAAAATTGTAGCCAAAAATCTTGATAGTCAAGCTAATATGGATTTGATTAAAGAAGCAATTGAAAAGCTTGATAGTAAAGCGATAGGGTGATGGTATGAGTGTAGACATTGTAACAGATAAATACAGTACCGCTATCTTTGAATTGGCACAAGAAGGCAACATTCTCGAAGAAATTGAAAAAGATCTTTCCTATGTAAAGGATGTTATGGATACGCAGCCGGAACTCGGCGAATTTTTATTGTACCCAGCCTTAGAAACACAAGCAAAATGTGATGTATTGACTAAAATCTTTGGTCAGTCCATCAGTGCCTTGGCTCTTAACTTTTTGTTGGTCATGGTCACTCGTGGTCGTATGCGCTATATTGTGTCTACTATTAAAGAGTTTATTATTAAAGCTCGTGAAGCTCGCGGCATTTTCGCTGCTACAGTAATAGTGAGCGAACCAATGCCTGATGAAATTTATAGTAGCTTAGCTGACAAGTTAAAAGCTGTTACAGGCAAACAGTACATTTTTGATATTAAAGTGGATCCTACGATTGTAGGTGGCATTATTCTTCAAATTGGCGATACTCGTATTGACGCTAGTGTAACGCGTCGTTTAGAAGATTTGAAGAAACACTTGCTTACAACAGGTGCAACTGAGATTGGGGTGAATGGTTAAGTATGAAAATGAAGCCTGAAGAAATTACTGCCATAATTAAACAGCAGATTCAGGACTATAATGTGGAACTTAACGTTGATGATGTGGGCAAAGTTCTCGAAGTAGGGGACGGCATTGCACACATTTACGGTCTTGAAAAAGCCATGGCGGGCGAATTATTAGAATTACCTCATGGCGTATATGGTATGGTTCTCAACCTTGAATTAGACAATGTTGGTGCTGTACTTTTAGGTAATGACTTCTTAATTAAAGAAGGCGACCAAGTACGTCGTACAGGTCGTATCATGCAGGTTCCAGTAGGTGATGAACTTATTGGTCGCGTAGTTAATGCCTTGGGACAACCTATCGATGGCAAAGGTGATATTAAACCTGAAGGCCACCGTCCAGTGGAATTCCCTGCACCAGGTATTGCGGACCGCAAATCTGTATTTGAACCATTACAAACAGGTTTAAAAGCAATTGACGCAATGGTACCAATTGGTCGTGGCCAACGTGAGCTTATCATCGGTGACCGCGGTACTGGTAAATCTGCCATTGCTATCGATACAATCTTGAACCAAAAGGGGCAAGATGTAATTTGTATCTATGTAGCTATTGGTCAAAAAGAATCCACCGTAGCTCGTGTAGTACAAAAATTAGAAGAAGCAGGCGCTATGGATTACACCATCGTCGTATCTGCTGGTGCTTCTGAAGGTGCACCAATGCAGTACTTAGCGCCATATTCTGGCGTTGCTATGGGCGAACATTTTATGTACCAAGGTAAACATGTACTTTGCGTATATGATGATTTGACTAAGCAAGCGGCTGCTTATCGTGCGATGAGTCTATTGCTTCGTCGTCCACCAGGACGTGAAGCGTATCCAGGGGACGTATTCTACTTACATTCCCGTCTACTTGAACGCGCTGCTAAATTATCTGATGAATTGGGTGGCGGTTCTATTACAGCACTTCCTATCATCGAAACACAAGCTGGTGACGTATCTGCTTATATTCCAACGAACGTAATCTCCATCACTGATGGCCAGATTTTCCTTGGTACAGATATGTTCTACTCTGGTGTTCGACCAGCGGTTGACGTAGGTCTTTCCGTATCTCGTGTAGGTGGTAGTGCTCAGATTAAAGCGATGAAACAAGTTGCTGGTAAACTTCGTCTTGACCTTGCACAGTATCGTGAATTGGCGGCATTCGCTCAATTCGGTTCTGACTTAGATAAATCCACTAAAGCTCAACTTGATCGTGGTGAACGCTTAACTGAAATGTTAAAACAGCCACAATATTCTCCTTTAAAAGTTGAAGAACAAGTTGTTTGCTTATATGCAGGTATTAATGGATACTTAGCATCTATTGAAGTAGCTGATGTATCTGAATTCCAAGATGCTTTATTACGCTATATTCACAGCAATCATAGTGATATTTTGACTGATATTGCCACTGCTAAGAAATTAGAAGAAGCAACAGAAGAAAAATTAAAACAAGCGATTAAGGAATGTATCGAGTCATTTGGGGATACCCATCACTTGATTTCAGAGGAGGCGTAGTTAATGGCCAGTGCACAGGATTTACGTAAGCGTATAAAAAGTATACGAAATACGCAGCAGATTACTAAGGCCATGAAAATGGTAGCCTCTGCCCGATTGCGCCGTGCACAGACAAAAGCAAAATCTACGGAGCCTTATGCAGAAAAGTTAGGCCAAATCTTAAATAATGTAGCAGGTAGCTTGGATGCTGCTGAATTAGCTGCATACCCTCTTATGGAAGTAAGAGAAGTACAGCGCACCGCTTACATTATTATAGGTGCTGATAAAGGCCTAGCCGGTGCATATACTAGTAACCTAACTAAATACTTTACTCGACTTGTTGAATCTGAGGATCGAGCTAATTACGAAGCTATTACTGTAGGCCGTAAACCAATGGATTATTTAACTCATCAAAAATATCCGATTACTGAGTCCTACTATGGCTTCTCTGATAAACCAGAATATAGCCATGCACAGCGTATTGTAAATGATGCTACTAAGCTTTTCTTAGAAGGCAAAGTAGATAAGGTAGTAATGGTATACACTCACTTTGTTAACTCCTTAACACAAACAGTGCAAAGTGTAGACTTATTGCCAGTTACAAGCCCAGAGCAAGATGATTCAAAAATGCAAGAGTTATATTATTATGAACCTAGCGCACAAGCTATTTATAGTGAGCTCTTGCCTAAGTATTTAGAGATTACAGTATACAATGCATTGTTGCAGGCCTCCGCTAGTGAGCTTGGTGCTCGAATGACGGCAATGACCTCCGCAACGGACAATGCAGGTGAATTGATTAGTACCCTTAATTTGGAATACAATAAATTACGTCAAGCTGGCATTACGAATGAAATTTCTGAAATTGTCGGCGGCGCGAATGCCTTGCAATAGGTAGAACTATAAAGGAGGAGAGACCTCTTAAATGAGTAATAATATTGGTAAAGTTGTACAGGTTATTGGACCGGTAGTTGATATTCTCTTCACGGCGGGGAACTTACCAGCTATTTACAACGCAATTAACATTAAAAAAGTCGATGACCAAGGTAAGGAAGAAGTCATTGTAGTTGAAGTTATGCAGCACTTAGGTGATGATACCGTACGTGCCGTAGCGATGAGCTCCACTGATGGCCTTACTCGTGGTATGGATGCTGTTGATACTGGCGCAGCTATTTCTGTTCCAGTAGGTGATGGCGTACTTGGCCGTATTTTCAACGTACTTGGTGAAACTGTTGACCATGATGACACACCTGTAAAAGCAGATGAACAATGGCCAATTCATCGTCCAGCGCCTAAGTTTGACGATTTAGCACCAGAAACAACTATCCTTGAAACAGGGATTAAAGTCGTTGACCTTATTGCCCCTTATGTAAAAGGTGGTAAAATCGGTTTGTTCGGTGGTGCCGGCGTAGGTAAAACGGTATTGATCATGGAATTAATCCATAATATCGCTACAGAACATGGTGGTTACTCCGTATTCTCCGGTGTAGGTGAACGTACTCGTGAAGGTAATGACCTTTGGAACGAAATGAAGGAATCTGGCGTTATTTCTAAGACTGCCTTAGTATATGGTCAGATGAATGAGCCACCAGGAGCTCGTATGCGTGTAGCCTTAACAGGTCTTACTATGGCGGAATACTTCCGTGATGTTCAAAAGCAAGACGTGTTGTTATTCGTAGATAATATTTTCCGTTTCATTCAGGCTGGTTCTGAAGTATCCGCTTTGCTTGGCCGTATGCCATCTGCCGTAGGTTATCAACCAACCTTGGCTAATGACGTAGGGGCATTGCAAGAGCGTATTACTTCTACAAAAGAAGGTTCCATTACATCTGTACAAGCTGTATACGTACCTGCCGATGACTTAACTGACCCAGCACCAGCGGCAACATTTGCTCACTTGGATGCAACTACAGTATTGTCTCGTTCAATCGCTGAAATCGGTATTTACCCAGCGGTGGATCCACTTGACTCCACAAGCCGTATTCTTGACCCATTAGTACTTGGTGAAGAACATTACAAAATTGCTCGTGGCGTACAAGAAGTACTTCAAAAATACAAAGATTTACAAGACATCATCGCCATCCTTGGTATGGAAGAATTATCTGAAGATGATAAATTAACAGTTGCTCGTGCACGTAAAATTCAACGTTTCTTGAGTCAACCATTCTTCGTAGCTGAAGTATTTACTGGTTCCCCTGGTAAGTATGTACCATTAAAAGAAACTTTACGTGGTTTCAAAGAAATCCTTGAAGGTAAACATGATAATTTACCTGAAAATGCTTTCTACATGGTTGGTACCATTGATGAAGCCGTTGCTAAAGGAAAGGAATTGTTGGAGAAGGGGGAATAATTCATGAGTAGCGAAAGCAAAATCCATTTAAATGTGATTACTCCTGATAGCACCATATTCTCTGGCGATGCTAAATTCGTTGTAGTACGCACTAAAGATGGGGAGCTTGGGATTTTACCAAGACATGCCAATTTAGTTGCTGCTTTAGACATGGGCCTACTTCGCATTGATACTGTAGAAGGGGAGCAATTGTTCTTTGCTAATTTTGGTGGTTTTATGGATGTAAAGCCAGATGAAATTAACATTGTTACACCAAATTGTGAACTGCCTAGTGAAATTGATGTAGATCGTGCTGAACGGGCTAAAGAAAGAGCGGAAGAGCGTTTAAAAAGTCATCATGAAGATGTAGACTTTGATCGCGCACGCTTAGCTTTAGAACGCGCTCTCTTGCGTATTGAGGCAAAACATAAAGTATAAGACAGCGACTGAATTAATTAGCTTTTTTATGGAGGCTAGTTGATTAATAGGCGTGTCTGTAACTTGTGATCTCTTTAGGTGATGGGGAGAACGACGAATTATTAGTAGTGAATTTACTATAAAAGTCAATGGACATAAAGAAAGGACTGCATTGTGCAGTCCTTTTTGTTTTGCCAATTTATTGAATTTTGTGCTTGGTGAATTTATTAGGTTTTGTTCTTAGTGAGAGTACATGAATATAGTTGTTCTTAATCAGTTGTTATAGTTTATGCCTATACCTATGAAGAGTATTTCAAGATTCAACTGAAGAAAGAATGCCTTTAATACAGTGTTTTAAGTTAAAAATAGAGTCTTTTGTAAAAATGGTACTATATTATTTACGATAGTTTTCAAGTCTTTTGTGAGTGGAATGAAGTAAAATGAGTGTTGACACTTGAAGGTCACATTGGTATAGTTACTACATCAAGTAAATCAACTAGTGCAGTTCAAGCAAAGCTCACATAGTGTGATGGTTTGATAATAGCATACAGTAAAGACGATGAAGAGATAAGTATTCGCAGGAAACTGCTACAGAGAGTCCCGTAAGGTGAAAGGGGATGCAAGGGAATGCGATGAAAATGGTCTTGGAGTAACCGAGGTGGAATGCGCAAGCTTTAGTCTCGGCGGATGCAACCGTTATAATGCCACAGTATAAACTTATGGAGTCATTTATATTCATAAGTCGTACTGGTTGAGGAGTATATTGTGAAATATACTTAAATCAAGGTGGTAACACGTTTATACAGCGTCCTTGTTCATACTGATGAGCGAGGACGTTTTTTTATATAGCAAATTAGGAGGCGATAGGTAGAAGATTGAGGCCATAGGGGTTGAGAAAAAAGGGAGAGCAGAAAAAGGGAGAGTAGAAAAAGGAAGAATTCAAAAAAGAATTTGAGCAATAGAAAATTAAAAAGGTATGAGAAGAATAATAAACCAAAAGGACAGGAGAAAAAGACTGAAAGTTATAAAAACAACTTGAGAAAAAAGAGATTTGGGATGAACGAGTAGTGATATATAAGGGAATTGGGAGGTGATGGAATGCCTATTACAGTGGTAAAGGATTTACCGGCGATTGCAAAACTGGCAAAGGAAAATATATTTGTTATGGACTCTGTAAGAGCGGAGTCACAGGATATACGGCCTTTAAAAATCTTAATAGTCAATTTGATGCCTACTAAGGAAACGACGGAAACACAATTATTAAGAGCCTTAAGTAATACGCCATTACAATTAAACATTACCTTACTGCACATGGCAAGCCATAAAGCCCTTAATACATCAGAGGAGCATTTGACATCATTTTACAGAACCTTTGAGGATATAAAATCAGAGTTTTTTGATGGCATGATTATAACCGGGGCACCTGTAGAGTTAATGCCTTTTGAGAAAGTAAACTATTGGCCAGAGCTCGTAGAAATTATGGAGTGGAGCAAAACTAATGTGTACTCTACTTTATATATCTGTTGGGGGGCGCAGGCTGGTATTTATTATCACTTTGGTATTGATAAGGAATTGCTACCAAAGAAACTCTTTGGAGTTTTTGAAAATGAGGTACATAATTCACGGCCCATGATTCTTAGGGGGATGGATGAGGTTTTCTATATGCCTCATTCAAGACATACAACGGTGAGTAGTGAGTTAATTAGAGCTAATGAAAATTTAGAAATTTTAGCTGATTCTAAGCAGACGGGAGCTTCAGTGGTGAGAAGCTTGGACAATAAGCATATTTTTGTATTTGGCCATTCTGAATATGACCGTGACACTTTGCAGCGAGAATATGAACGTGATGTAGCCTTGGGCTTAGAGATTGATGTACCAGAACATTATTATCCAGATGACGATCCTACTAAAGAGCCGATTGTGCGCTGGCGCTCTACAGGTACTTTATTATTTACAAATTGGTTAAATTACTATGTGTATCAGGAAACACCATATATTATTGAACAAATTCAAAAAATGAAGACACAAATTACATAGTATCGTAGTAATCCGTAAGGACACGTTGGGGGAGAAGTAAAGGGTAAAAATATATGCTTCAATGAGGGACCTGAGAGATCCGGAGAGGCTAGACAGATTGATATTAGGTGTGAGAAGCCTATTGAGAAAGAGGAGAGATTAATTATGAGCAACAACAAACAGTATAAATTCGAAACAATTCAATTACATGAAGGTCAAGTTATCGACGAAACAGGCGCACGTGCGGTGCCAATTCACCAAACTACTAGCTATGTATTTAAAGATGCACAGCAAGCTGCTGACCGTTTTGCACTTCGCGATCCAGGGGCTATTTATTCTCGTCTTGGTACCCCAACAAACGATGTATTAGAAAAGCGTGTAGCCGCTCTTGAAGGTGGTGCTGGGGCCTTATCCGTAGGCTCTGGCTCAGCGGCGATTACTTATGCGATTCAAAATGTAGCAGGTACAGGTGATAATATTGTGGCAGCCTCTACTTTGTATGGTGGTACATATAATTTATTTAGTGCTACTTTACCACGTTTTGGTATTACCACTAAATTTGTTGATCCTGATGATTTAAGTGCTTTTGAAGCAGGTATTGATGATAAGACTAAGGCTATTTACATTGAATCCATAGGCAACCCCAATATTAACTTAATCGACATTAAAGCAGTGGCTGATATTGCCCATAAGCATGGCATTATTCTTATTGTTGATAATACATTTGGCACGCCATATTTGATTCGTCCGTTTGAACATGGTGCTGATGTAGTTGTTCATTCCGCTACTAAGTTCTTAGGTGGTCATGGAACTACGATTGCAGGTGTTATTGTGGAAAGTGGTCAATTTGATTACAAAGCCAGTGGTCGCTACCCTGACTTTGTTGCTGGAGATATACATTATAATGGCTTAGTATATGGCGATTTACCAATTCCATTTACTGTGAAAGTGCGTGCTCAATTATTGCGCGATACAGGAGCTGCCTTAACTCCATTGGCTGCTTGGTTGATTCTTCAAGGCATTGAGACCTTGTCCTTACGTGTAGAACGACATGTAGAAAATACGCGTAAAATTATTGATTTCTTAGTAAATCATCCTAAAGTAGCCTGGGTTAATTATCCAGAGCTGGCAACTAGTAAATATAAAGCCTTAGCCGATACATATTATCCAAAAGGCGTTGGCTCTATCTTTACTTTTGGCATAAAAGGCGGTAAGGAAGAAGGCATTAAGTTTGTTGATGCATTACAGATATTCTCTAATTTGGCCAATGTGGGGGATGCTAAATCCTTAGTAATTCATCCATCGAGTACAACTCATGCACAGCTAAATGAAGAAGAACAGAAATCTGCTGGCGTAAGTCCAGATATGATTCGCGTATCTGTAGGGATTGAAAATGTGGAGGATTTAATTGATGATTTGGCACAAGCTTTGGAGCACGTATAAAACGGTCGTAGCTCATACAACACCTTATACCTATCCACAATATTGGTGGTACTAATAGATGGTATTAATCTAGAGACTTTCTAAGTTAATACGAAACTCTCCTTAACATAGTAAGAAACGGTAACCTAGTCGTTGGATAGGTTACCGTTTCGCTTTGTAATGGAATAAATTGTAATAGGAATTTTAAATGGAATAAAGTGTAATAGGAACTTTATAGGAAACATATTGTATAGGAAATTTTTAAAGAGTTGTGTAATAAGGACAAAAATATAGAATGCTAGAAATTTAAAAATATAAAATAATGAATCTTTAAAATATAGATGAGTTAAGAAATTTTTTCTGCAATTTGGTCGCTGGATGAATTAGTTTAAATGAGCAATTTTTTCTTAGTCGGATATAGAGAGAGGCTTAGAGCCCAGGTTTTAACTTGCTCTATGAATTGGTTAAAATTATTAGATAAGATTTTAATATCTTCAAGGCTAGCATCATCTAAATGGATGCCAGTTGTTACTGTAACCGTAGTATTTAGAGCTGCTGCTAATTGCAAGGCGCCTTGACGTGCTAAGGTATCATCCATATGTCCTTGCACACAGATGATTGAGGCAGTTGCTGTGCGCTCTTTGCCTGGGGTCCAGCTAGTACAAGGTGTTCCTACCGCAACGGCTCCGATGTGTGGTCCCTCACTGCCTCCTATAGCGAGGATTAGATCATCCCCTATAATAGTGGCTGTACCATATATATGATAAGGGGCGTCTCCAAAGTTAAAGTGTTGTGTAATAAGTGATTTTAAAGGTGTTGTAGGAGTCGTAGGCGTAAGCTCAGATTGTTTTGATAGGCTTGAAACTTGTTCTTGGATATTTGAGAATTGCTTTACTGTGCTCATAAGATTACATGCCTTCCCAAGGAACGAATTCCTTATAGTCTATTCCAAATTGCATAAGAACTTTGCCAATAATATGTTGGATTTGCTTTTCCACAGAATTTGAATTGTTGTAAAACGTTAGCAATGGCGGCACGATGGAGACGCCATATTCAGCCAGTGTACTCATGTTTTTTAAATGAATACGGCTTAAGGGTATTTCTCGTGGAACGATAACTACTTTGCGATTTTCTTTTAAACAAACATCAGCAGCTCGATTGAGGAGATTATCAGCGTAACCATTGGCGATACCAGATAGACTTTTCATACTGCAAGGGATGATGACCATGCCATCAGTTTTGTACGAACCGCTAGAAATAGCGGCGCCTAAATTGTTATTTGCATATACTACATCGGCTTCGGCTTTAACGTCTTCTAGTGTTAAATTTGTTTCGCAAGAAAAATTAAGAGCCGCCCCTTCAGTGATGATAAGATGTGTTTCTATGTGGGGAATGAGTTTTAATGCTTTGAGCATATGATAGCCTAAAATTACACCACTAGCACCGGAAATACCAACGATAAGACGCATAATAACCTCCAAAATAAATACAAAATTATAGATTTGAAATCATTTTTATGCTTTATGGGGCCCTTTGTTTTAAGTTGAATAATAGAAAGTTAGTTTATGCTTGATAGTAGTACTTAGACCTATGATTAATAGATAAGTAGCTTTGCAACTGCTATTTTAGACAAACGCTAATAGTAGTATGTCAATCTAAGATCAAGGGTATGGTTATACTACCACAACCCGATAACTTTCCACCAAGGGACTTCAAATAAGCAAGTAATAATAAAGAGAACAAGTGTATAAGGAAGACCGAATTTGATACATTCCTTTTCACTATACATGCCATTTTCTTCCCCCGCCCCAACGAGGATAGCTAGATTGTGGAATGGCAAGATAAAGTGAGCGTTGATGGCTGTGTAAGCAACCATAACAGGGATAATAGGATTGATGCCTAGGGCTTCGGTAAAAGCTAACATGGCAGGAATAACAATACCCATAACGGCAATAACACTGCCAAAGCACAAGTGAATTACAATGGCAATGAGTGTAACAAAGGCAGCTAAAATGAAGATATTCTCTGGTACGAATGACGGCAATAAGGTTTGTGCTAGCCACGCATTCATTCCTGTTTGTGCCCCTACGCGGCCAATAGCAACAGCAGCAGTTAAGAATAATAAGGTTTGTACAGGGACGGCACTCCAACTAGCAGGTGTAAGAACATCACCAATTTTAGGCATAGCCATCATGACTGCAATAAAAAGTGTTACCCAACCAATATCAATGCCGTGAATGGAGTCTGTCATCCACAGAATGATGGCTAGTACCACCCAAAAAGCTGTACGTTTTTCTATACCCTTCATAGGCCCAATTTCAGCACGCTTTTGGGTAATATCAGCTTGGTTAATCTGTACCGGTTGAGTTGGTTTGAACATGAACATAATCATAAGCATCGTCACAATGCTAGTTAAAATCATAGGGACGCCCATAACTTCGAACCACATAAGCCAGCCTACTTCTACAGGTTGCGCATATTGAGCTGCTAGTGGATTGATTGAAGCATCACCGGTTAAGAAAATCATGGATACAGGAATTGACGCTGTAAATACGGTGAAGCCAATTTTAATGGCATCTTCTTTGGGCATATTAGCACTTTTTATTACGACGGCCATAACTGACATGATGAGAAAGGCACGAGGCCATGGATGTGGGATTAAGAGTGATAGGATAAAGGTGAGCACGAAAATAGAAATAATAATGCTATTGAAATTAGTTACGTATTTTGATATATACCAATATGCAATGCGTTCACCTAGACCTGATTCTTTTACAGCGGTGGCAATTAAATAGGCGCCGATGATGAGATACATCATAGATGTGTTCCAGGTGGAGAAAATGAGTGTTTTAGGGGCTACATCTAAGACAGCTAATAAAACTAAGTAAAGACCGGATACATAGCCTGGTTGAGCTACACCAAAGGCCCAAAATACAACGGTCATGAGCGATAAGGCGAGACAAATATGGCCAGGGGCTGCGAGGTCGGCAATAGGGATTAAATATACAATGAGACCTAATAAGAGACCTGTAATTAATCCGATGAGTCGTTTATGTTTTGACATGGAATCACTCCTCGATTAATAGTTAATTTCTTAGCCGAAGTGGCTATTAAGAGTATGTATTTTTAGTACCCATGTTTCATCTACATGAGTATGTTGATTGCCCTTAAAGAAGTCTCTAAGGGCAATCAGTACTAGAATTTAAAGTTATGAGTATACTGTTGTACCAATTTGGTATGTATAGGTTGAAACTTGTTTGGTTGGCTTAGGCCTTAAAATCAGGAAGCCATTTAGTAGGGTCCACTTCCATAAATTTAGCACGGTGGAAGCGATCTTTCTGATTAAATGGAACCGTCGCATCGAAGATAGTTTTACAAGCAATACCATGGTCGCGAATTGTATAGCTACAAGTTGGGTCATTAGAAGGGTCTAATGGATGACAGCGAACGCCTGGAATATTGATAATGTCAATATCACCTTGCATGCGTGTAATCATAGCCCACATAACATCACTAAGATCAAAAATATCTACATCTTCATCGACTAAAATAACTTGTTTTAATTCTGAGAAGGCAGAGAAGGCAAGAAGGGCTGCTTGACGTTGACGACCTTCGTCTGATGGTACGGTTTTCTTAAATTGCATAATAGCTAAGAATTTACCACCACCTGGACGGGCTGCATATACATTAAGTAAGCGACCTGGCATAGCTTTTTCAACCATGTCAATAATAGATGCTTCAGTTGGAATACCTGCCATATTAACATGCTCTTCAGATGGTCCTATGCAAGTTTGCATAATTGGATTTTTACGGGTTGTTACACATTTTACTTTGATAATAGGTACTTCTGGATTAGCTGGTCCAGTATAGCCAGGGAATTCTGGCATAGCTTTGCCCGTATTGCTGTTAATATCTTCACGCATGCGCTGGCCTACAATGAGCTCGCCTTCAATAACATACTCTGCATTGGCAATACATTTTTCGTCAATTGTAAGGCAAGGGGCTAGTTCTACGGCTTTGCCGCGAATAGCGCCAGCTACAGCTAATTCATTGTAGCCAATTGGCGTAGTTGGTGGTTCAAAACATGCACCAATTTCGATAGCTGGGTCCACGCCAATACTGATGGAGATTGGCAGTGGTTTACCAAGAGCTTCGGCCTTTTCACGGAATGCACCTAGATGACGCGCACCTGGGGTGAAGAACATGGTGATTTCATCTTTAGATTGTAAACAGAGGCGGTGAATTGTTACATCTGATTCACCTGTTTCTGTATCAGATGCATAGCACATGCCAAGTGTGATGTAAGGGCCTGCATCTTCTGGTGTATTAGTAGGTGCTGGGACAATTTTACGAATATCAAAATCTGGGTCAGTAGCTTTATAGACAACTTCTTGGCATTTAGCCTGGCTATTATCAATCGTAATTGGTTGGATTGGATTTTTTACGGAATCGCGAAGTAAAAAGCCTAGTTTATTTGCTTTTGTACCAAGTAAAGCAGCCACGCGAGCACGGTCAGATAAGACGCCAATGACAACTTTGGCATCAGGATGACCTTTTACATTATTAAACATCATGGCAGGGCCAAGTTTTGTAGGTCTTTCTACAGTACCGGCAGCGCCTACATGACGATATACACCGGCTAGTTCAGCTGATGGATCTACTTCTACATCGGTTTCTACTAATTGATTAGGCAATGTCTTAAGTAATTCTAAGGCAGAGCGTAAGTCGATAACTTCATTACTCATAAGTAATCCTCCTTATACCAATAAAATACTCTAGGGCTAACTCTGTAAGAATAGCTAGAGTGAAGTCCTGTGATCACAAATTAAGCATAATCTCGATACTTACTATATAGTCAAGGCGCTTTTGCTATGCTATTTATGAATTTATAGATAAAAAAACTGACGCAAATTGCAATTTGCGTCAGTTAGAGTTGTAGTAAGGAATATATTATTTTTTCTTAATGGGCATTTCTAGGAGGCAAAAATCTACATCTTCATCGTTTTGGTAAAAGGTAGTATCTAGTAGGCAAGTGTCGATTACATCACCACAAAGTTCGTATCCTTGGGCATCAATCCACTGTAATAATTGGTCGATATACTTAGTTTCGTAAGGCATGCCGTATTTATAAAGGCAGGCATATTCTCCAGCTGGTAAAATGGTAGAATTAGAGTCTTCAACGGGCATTACAGGCACGAAAATACAGCTAGACGCACTATCTAAGGGACGATGAGCTTTAACCGCTTCCTCTGGGAAATAGGAGCCAAAGCCGGCAGAAGGGAGGAGTTGATGCGCAAAAATATCGCGCCATAAGGCCATCAAGGTGAGGTGAAGGTTTTCCTTATTAATAGGTTGTAAATAGGGTTCATAAATAATTTGTCGTTCTGCACGATAGGTAATAAAAGGATCGTGTAGATTCATTTCGTTGACTTCCAAGGTTTCTTCAAATAAGTTAATTTGCTGCTGCAGTCGTTCACGCATAGTATTGAGAGCTGCAATTTCCTTAATAACTTCGCGTTTACGAGCTTTTAAAAGTGTTAAGCTATCTTCAATATTGTTCTTATAGATGTACTCTGTAATATCTTTTAGACTAATTCCCATGGCTTTTAAAAAGCATATTTTTCGAAGGAAGGGAATTTGTTTGCGGCTGTAGTAGCGGTAGCCTCGTTCATCCGTGTAATTGGGCTTAAAGAGGCCAATGCGATCATAATGGATTAAAGTTTGTCTTGAAATGCCGTGAAGTTTGGCCATTTCGCTGATTGAAATTAAATGTTCCATATATACCTCGCTGTAAAAGTTACGGGACAAGTTATGATAAAAACTGAACAGAAAATTGCATAGAAACAGTAAAGATTGTAATATATTGAAATACTAAAAGGCTGTATAGTAATTATACAACTGTATAGTAGCTATATAGACAATAGGCGCTTGAAATTTATGCGTAGTATTTTATTATTATGTTCTCTTGACTTAGAGTTAACTCAAAGCTTTATACTAAGAGTATAATAGATAGACTATATTTAACACATAATAAAGGAAAGAGGATATATATGACTATAAAAGAAGTAGCTGCTAAATTTGATATTACGACTGATACTTTGCGCTATTATGAGCGAATTGGCTTAATTCCTGAAGTGCCGCGTACTGCTGCAGGGATTCGTGACTTTGATGAGGTAAGCATCAAGTGGATTGAATTTGTCCTCTGCTTTAAAAAGGCAGGTGTACCTTTAGAAGGTATTGTAGAATATGTGAAGCTTGCGCTGCAAGGCACTGGCACTGAAGCTGCACGGCGAGAGATTTTGGTGGAAACAAGGGAAAGCTTATTAGAAAAGCAAGCCGAAATTCAGGCTTGCTTGGAAGTATTAGATTATAAAATCGACATAGTGTATAAGGACTGTAATGCTGCTACGGCTAAATTGGTAGAGGACTGGAAAGCAAATCAGAAATAAGGGGCGACTGACTATTTTTATCTGCTATTTCTTTTCTTTGGGATGAGCTCTTAGACCGTGATCTGAAGGGGCCATAACTTCAATGGTTTCACCAGCTTCACGGCGCGCTTCGATTAAATTGGCACCCCAGTCTGACATGTCTTCTAAAATGTGGCGAAGACTAAGACCTCGTTCTGTTAAGCTATACTCCACCCGTGGTGGTACTTCATTGTAAACAGTTCGACTTATAATGCCTGCTTTTTCTAAATCGCGTAATTGTAGGGTTAGCATGCGTTGTGATATGCCAGGCATGCGTCGCTTTAGTTCGCCTGTTCGTAAGGTGCCGTCTCCTAGATGGCAAAGAATTAAGAGCTTCCATTTACCGCTTAAAATTTCAAGTGTTGCATCAATGGCGAGATGATATAAGTTGCGCAAAATATATGTCCCCCTTTAAGGCCCAATAGAGCTTAATTGTAACAAATTTGTTCCTATAGTAAAAAAATGTGCCGTCTTTTCAGTTAATTGTATCTATTTTATAATAGCATGTGACGGGATACCTATCAAATATAGTGTCCATTATATTCTATTTGTATAGAGTAGAATTAGAGGCAATTTTGATAGAGTCAATATAATTATAAAATAAATGCGCACACCTGAAAGAAGGTGCAAACTAGATTGAGTGAGAAAGGACAGTATGATGAAAGAAATTTCAGTAAAAGAATTGCAATTAAATCCTATGACAATGATTTCTGATGATTGGTTGTTAATTACAGCTGGCAATGAAGAGCGTGGCTTTAATACCATGACCGCTAGTTGGGGCCATTTAGGAGCTTTATGGGCTCATAATAAGGGCTTGCCAACAGCTATTGTGTATGTGCGCCCACAGCGTTATACAAAAGAGTTCGTTGACCGTGAAGAGTATTTTACACTTTCCTTCTTTGGCAAGGAATATAAGCGTCAATTAGCTTATATTGGTACTCATTCTGGTCGCGATGAAGATAAAGTTGGCAAAATGGAATTACCGCCAGGTTTTGATATGGATACCACTTATTTTGAAGAAGCTGATTTAGTTCTGATTTGTCGAAAAATTTATCGTGCTCCTATTGTAGAGGAAGGCTTTATCGATAAAGAGATTATGGAACAAACTTATCCAGAACGCGACTTCCACGACATGTATGTAGGTGAAATTCAAAAAGTATTAGTTAAAGAGTAAAGAATATTAAAAAGGCTATAACAAGTGAGAACTAATTTTCACTTCGTTATAGCCTTTTTGTATTAGTAAATATGTTAGTAAATTTATAATATTAGGTCTTTATTTATGATTGAATGACCTGTAGCGCATACTGTATTTATTATACGCTTCAGTTACTGTATTATACGCTTCAGTTACTGTATATATCTCTTTATTACTGCAGTACATGCAGGGATATAAGAGTAGGTCTACTTCTATTTCTATTTTAAGTCTTTTAGTAAAGCCACTAAATAGGTATAGATGCGATCTACAGAAGATAGGCTGACACGCTCTTGTGGTGTATGAGCATGAGTAATGTTAGGGCCAAAGCTAATCATTTCTGTATTTGGCATCACAGATTTTAAAAGGCCGCATTCGAGACCGGCGTGAATTGCTGTTACGAGTGGTTTCTGCCCTGTTACTTGTTCGTAGATAGCAGTGGCTTGTTCTTCTAGTTTGCTGCCTGGTTCATATTCCCAAGCTGGATAGCCTTCCCCTACAGTTACAGCCAGGCCTAATGTTTTAGCTAAGAGTTGGAATTTCTTCACTAAGAAGTCCAAAGAGCTATCGGATAAGCTGCGGATTGATACAGATACATTAATTGTATGTTCCGTTTCTTTTACGATGGCAATATTATTACTTGTTTCTACTAAGCCTTCAAGCGAATGGTTCATGCTGAATACGCCATTAGGTGCTAAGTATAAGAAGGTTAATAAGGATTCAGCAGTATCACCGCCATATACTGTGTCAGATAGTTCTGCATCACTGATGAGAATGTCAATATTTTCATCTTGCGGTGTATATTCGTGGCGATATAGTTTTACTTTTGCTTTAATCCAATTGGTTACGGCTGTTACATCATCTTCTTTGAGTAAAATCGTAGCAGATCCTACGCGAGGGATGGCATTGTGTTTCGTGCCACCTTCAAAATTAGCAAGTTGGAAATTGTATTGAAGGGCTAATTCGTAGAGGAGGCGTCCAAGGATTTGATTGCCATTAGCGCGTTCTTTATTGATCTCAATACCAGAGTGACCACCTAAGAATCCTGTAATGCTTAATTTTAATGCCTTGTTGAATTGTGTATCGCGATTGTCGCGAAGGCGTGGAATCTCTACAGTTACGCCACAGCCACCAGCACAGCTGACTACGAATTCGCCTTCTTCTTCGGTGTCGATATTGAGTAAATATTGGCCTTTTACTTGACCTTCTTTAATCGCATTAGCGCCTACCATGCTAGTTTCTTCAGATGTTGTGAAGAGACATTCTAGTGGACCATGAGCCACCGTTTCGTCATCTAAGATAGCCAGTGCCATAGCTACGGCAATGCCATTATCTGCACCAAGGGTAGTTTCATTGGCGTGAAGCCAATCGCCATCAATGATGTGCTCAATAGGATCTTTTGTGAAATCGTGTGTAGAAGCATCACTTTTTTCACAAACCATGTCCATATGGCCTTGAAGAATAACAGAAGGTCTATTTTCATAACCTGGTGTTGCTGGCTTGCGAATAATTACATTTAAGGCTTCGTCCTGCTCTACTTCGAGTTGACGATCTTTGGCAAATTGGACGAGCCAATCACTGACAGCTTGTTCATTGCCAGAGCCACGTGGGATTTGATTCATTTGTTCAAAGTATGCAATCGTTTTGTTGTTGCTCATACTAACACCTCGTTTAAAATTTACGTAAAAAACTCCATGTCTCTATACTATCATATTTGTTATGATTTGTGAAAATACATACATCTTTGATATAATTTTATTAGAGTTTTTAGGTTAGGAGGAGGCTGTATGTATTCAAATAAATTAATTATTATAGGAACTGGTGGAACTATTGCAGGGCAAAGTGCCACTGCAGATGATTTAACTGGGTATCATGCAGGCGAATTAAGTGTAGAGTCCTTAGTAACATCCGTTCCGGGACTGGCTGAATATGGTCCTTTTGAAAGTAAACAATTTTGTAATATTGATAGTTCCGATATGACTGTTAAGCGGTGGCAGGGCTTGGCGCAGCTCGTCCAGGCTTATGTGGATCGTCCTGATGTGGATGGTGTAGTGATTACGCATGGCACTGATACGATGGAGGAGACCGCGTATTTCTTGCATCTTACAGTTCATACCAATAAGCCAATTATTTGCACGGGCTCCATGAGACCGGCTAGCGCAATTAGTGCAGAAGGGCCGTTAAATTTATTACAGGCCGTACAGACTGCACGATCTAAAGAGGCCTGGGAGCAAGGCGTATTAGTTGTCCTTAATGGTGCTATTGATTGTGCTCGTGACGTACATAAAGCCCATACAACCGCGGTAGAGACTTTTGAGAGTCCTTACTTTGGTCACATGGGCTTTGTTCAAGAAGGTGTACCAAGATTTTATTATAAAAGCTTACGTAAGCACACCGCATCTAGTCAATTTGCTGTAGCAAAAGAGGGCAAAGGGCATGAGAATGAGCTTATTGATGAAGCTTGTGATTTGCCATTAGTCATAAGTCTTACTTTATATGCTGATATGCCGGCGGCGATATTGGATGGTGTGTTAGCACTAAAGCCTAAAGGATTGGTCTTAGGCGGATTAGGCCATGGCATTTTACCAGAAGTGATTCATCAAAAAGTAAGTCATATAGAGATTCCTGTTGTGAGAGCCTCCCGCACAGGTAGTGGTATGGTTAGCTCCGGGTCGTCCTTAGGGACACCATTTATAGTGAGCGACACATTGACGCCACAAAAAGCGCGCATTTTACTCATGTTAGGCTTATGTCAAACTGATAATATAAAAGAATTGCAAGAACTCTTTTATACATATTAAGCTGCGTTTTAAGATGTTAAGTTTTTAGGATTTGAAAGATTTAAGCCGTATGATTGGCTTAGCTTACTATGTGTTTTAATAGCTTAAGCTGCACTATTGGTTTGTCCTGAGAGGCAACTTGTGTTTTAACTTAAGCTTTAGTACTTAAGTTAGCACGTTCTCCATTTTCTAAGGCCCGGCTAATAGCGAGGCGTACTGCTTTGGCCAAGGTGTCGCCAAATTGGGAGAACGTACCTGTGTCGGTTAATAAAGGTCCATTGGTGTCGATTGTTAAGATGACGCCATCTGTAGCGGTACCAGTAGCCATATGATCTCCGGTGGTGCTGCGAATTTGAGCTTTTCTTAAAGCCACAGTTTTCGCTTCTGTAATTGTTATGAGGGCTTTTGTCATGGCACCATCAGTGAGGGCTTGATTGGTAAAGAGTAAGAGGTTGATTGTATGTAATGGTGCGAAGTGGCCATCTGTTTCAATATAATGATAGCCATCGCCTGCGCGATGAGCTGTTTCGTCGTAGCCTGCTGTAGCGATGGCTTCGACTATGATATTGTCCACTTCCACTTTGGCATATGCATGCCAGTCCATAGAGGCACTTGTAATAAGGCCAGTGCAAAAATTAATAGGATAATCTTCTTGTTCAAACTCGAGGCTTAAGTAGTTGGCTACGGATCCACCAGGTAATTCCTTTTCGCTATCTACATAAAATTTGAGCTGTTGATTGCGCAAGGCGAGGGTGTGATGAAAGCCTCCATTTAGTGGGCTAGTGCTGAGACTGTAATGCACTTCATCGAAGGCCACTGTTAAAGCTGAATGCGTGGTTGATACATAGCCACCGACCATTAATTGGTCAGGTGCTGCATAAGGGTTTAAGGAATTTCGTTTTGTCATAAAGGCTCCTTGTGTATATGTATATATAATTAGTTATAAAAGAGTATTTGTTACATATACTCATACTAAAATGATGTATATGTTTTTAATATAAATTGTTTTTTCTATTTTGTCATCTAGAAGTATTGGAAAGAGTAAAGGAGACAGACTATGTTATTAGCAAGTGTAGACGCTGGCACCGTATCCAATGCGGTGGAAACACAAGTGGCTAATAGTGCCACTTATGTAGATAAAATTTTAGACTTTTTCATTGCCCATGGCCCAAGTATTATCATGGGGATTGTTATATTTATTATAGGTACGTATATTGCAAGATTTATACGCGATTTTTCTATCCGCGTCATGCAACGTGCTAACTATGATCATACCGTTATATCCTTTGTAAGCCAGATTATCTATTATGGGGTTATGTCCATTGGTCTTTTATCAGCGCTTAACTCAGCTGGATTCCCGACAAACTCCTTATTAGCTGCTTTTGGTGCCTTTGGTTTGGCTATTGGCTTGTCTTTACAAAGTAATCTATCGAACTTTGCTTCAGGTTTGTTAATCTTAATCTTTAAACCATTCCGCGCTGGTGATTTTATTACAGTGGGTACCATTTCAGGGACTGTGCGAAGCATCCAATTTATGAATACTACAATTATTACTAAAGAATTGCGCACTGTATTTATTCCAAATTCCATGCTTACATCACAGCAGGTGACAAATAGTACGTATAATGAGACTCGCATAGTGCCATTTGTTTTTGATATTGGCTACAATAATGATCACCATCAAGCTATTGCCGTATTGCGTGAAATTTTTGAAAATAATGAGCGCATTGTAAATCGCACGACCGTGGAAATTGGGATTAGCGAGTTTGGTGATAACTCTGTGCGTATTGCAGCGTATCCAATTGTTAAAAATGCAGATTATTTAACTGTTTTCTATGATACTATGTCAGATGTAAAAGACGCCTTTGATGAAAAAGGCATTGATATTCCATATCCTCAACGGGTAGTTCATGTAGAATCTATTCGCGGTGGTATTGATGAAACTAAATCCCCTTTAGGTGATGTGAGTAAATACGTAAAATAACAGAGTGTTACAATAAGAGAGTTTGAGAAGGTGATTGTGTGAATTGGATTAAATGGTCTAGATTAGGGGCCTTTGTGGTGTTGCTAGGCCTGCTCTTTTCTTTAGGGCGTGCAGGTGCTAGTGCGCCTACGGTGCCTAATTTTGGTGCTGAAGCAGCAGTACTTATAGAGGCTGAGACGGGCCGGATTTTAGTGGCCCATAATGAAAATAAGCGTATGCATCCTGCCAGTACAACTAAGATGGTAACCTTGCTTACGGCTTTAAAAGATTATGGCACACGCTTGGATGAGTTGGCGACAATTTCTCCGTATGCTACCTCTATGGAAGAATCGAATCTAGGCGTGAAATTAGGCGATCAATTGCCTTTGCAAAGTGTAGCAGAAGGTATGATGGTAGCTAGTGGAAATGATGCGGCCGTAGTAGTAGCGGAAGCTGTAAGCGGTTCTGTATATCGTTTTTCCTTGGCTATGAATGAAGTGGCCAAAGAGGCGGGGGCGACTAATAGCCACTTTTTAAATCCTCATGGATTGACTCAGGTGGGACATTATAGTACGGCCTTAGATTTAGCCCGTATTGCTTCTTATGGTATGAATATCCCGATGTTTAGAGATATGGTGGGCTTTGATTATTATCGCGTAAACTATCAAAATCGCGCCCCTGTTACGGTGCGCACAACCAATCATTTTATTCGTAGCCATTATGATGGTGCTAATGGTCTGAAAACCGGTTATACTGAAGCGGCAGGGGATTGTTTAATTGCATCTGCTACTCGAGATGGGCATACCCTTATTGTGGTGTTATTAAATGATGATGATCGATGGACAGATGCGCCTGCTTTATTAGATTATGGCTTTGCCTTACTAGCCAGTGAAGCTTGATAGATAGGGTAAAAACTAAAAAGTAAAGGTTAGAATGAAGGCTAGCATACAAGTAAAAGTCGGCATATAAGTAAAAGCTAGAGTGAAAGCTGATATATTAGTAGAAGCTAAAGTGAAAGCTGGCATATAAGTAAAAGCTAGAGTGAAAGCTGACATATAAGTAAAAGCAGAGTGAACATTAGCATACAAATAAAAGCTAGCGTGCAAGCTGATGTATAAGTAAAAGCCAGAATATACGAGGTTATAATGAAACAATCTTCCTTTTTTGCATTTTTAAGACGCTTGCGTTTTATACGCCGTTGGGGGTTAATGCGCAATACAGAGGTCGAAAATAATCAAGAACATAGCCTAGACGTAGCATTTATTGCTCATAATCTAGGATTACTGCATAATTTGCAGGGAGGGCAAGTTGATGTGAATCGTCTAGCTGTACTCGCCATGTATCATGATGTGAGTGAAATTTTTACAGGCGATATGCCAACACCGATTAAATATTTTCATCCTACCTTGCGAAGTTTATACGGTGAAGTGGAACATTTGGCGCAGGAGAAATTATTACATACCTTACCAGAGGAATTACAACCTTATTACGAGGATGTATTATTAGGTCAAATGAGCGAGGAGGAAGCGAAATTGTTGAAGGCTGCTGATACATTGGCTGCCTTTATAAAATGCGCCCTAGAGCGGCAGGCTGGAAATGGTGAATTTAATGAAGCTTATGAAAGCATATTAAAAAAGCTCCACAGCTTTGATATGCCAGCAGTAGAGCAATTTTTAGATTTATATATCGATTCTCTAGGGAAGTCCTTAGATGAGTTGAATTATTCTTTAGTATAAATAGTAGCATATATATTAGGCTTTAGAGTGTGGTTCTAGAGTGTATACTTGATCAATCAATACTTAATAAATATGCGAGAAGCATTAAGACCTAGTACATATACGGGGTTCACTAGTGCCTACAACATATTTGGGGGAACTAATACCAGTATATATTAGTGTGAATTAATATGGGTTCCCATCTTAGTTGGGCCTAATAGTTTTGTAGAATAAGAGAAAGGAGCAATCCAGTGCATGGATTACTCCTTGTGTTCTACAATATCAAAATTGCGCAGTAAGGTAGCTTTACCGCGCCAAGCAAAGGCTCTATGGCCAAAAGCTTCCTTAAATTGTCGGTTGGATAAATCTTGTAAGTCTTCTTTTTTTAAGACTGGTTCTATATGTTGGAATTCCTTAATGGGCGTGAGGGGAACTTGCCGATTGTGAGGGCATACATCTTGGCAAATATCACAGCCCCAAATGAGGGCAGATTTTTGAATAATTTTTTCCTCTTCATCGGTGAGCTCGCCCTTTTTCTGCGTTAAATAGCTTTTACAGGTTTGAAAGCGAAAATCTTTGTGACCTAGTGATTGACCTGGGCACGCTTTGACACAGCTATTGCAACTTAGGCAGGTTTCATCCATAGGTTTATTGGGCTCTAGTGGGATAGTAGTGAGCAAGGTGCCTATGGAAGTGTAAGAGCCCCACTGAGGGTTGATGAGTGCTCGATTGCGGCCGAATACACCGAGTCCAGCTAAATACGCCATATAGCGATCGGCGAGAGGTGAGGTGTCGCAATGAACTTCAAATTGCACTGATTCATCTACTTCTTGTAATGCTTGACCAAGCCTAGTTAGATAGTCTTTTACGACTAAGTGGTAGTCATCAGCCCAAGCATATTTTGGCAGATTAGCGGTTTGACGTCCCATAAAATAAGGGAAGAGGCATACGATGGCGCTTTGTGCAGAAATTTCCGTATTGCCCGTGAGGCGTTCCTCTAAAGTGCCATTAATAAAGGGGCACGGATTTTCTGTGTGAATATAATCTGTTGCATTGGCTGGTAAAGGCCAGGGTGCAATGCCAAAGGTAGGAATATGTAATTGTGCTGTTATTGTTTCTATTGTTTGTCGTGTTATCATAATTTTATTATATACTGACTTAATTATTTTGACTATCTCAGGTCTTGAACGATAAGCGATAACTTAGTGTGATTCATTGAAGCTGCCATAGATTGTAATAGTTATATTTTAAGTGATAGTTATAAATTTTAATATATTGTGTATAGGGTTTAGGAGGATAGAATATGCTAATGTACCGTCAAGTGTTACAACCAAGCACTTTGGAGGAAGCCGTAGAGTTGATGAAGAAGCAAAAGTGGACGCCTCTATTAGCTGGTGGTTGCTGGATTGGTTTAGGGACTCGTAAATATCCTGCGGTGATTGATTTATCGGGATTGAATCTTCGCTATATTAAAGAAACCGAGTCAGATTATCATGTAGGGGCCATGGCGACACAAGGGGATGTGGAGCAATATGAAGCATTTAAAACTTTAGGCAAGGGGATTTTACCTAAGGCGATTCATACAATTTTAGGCGTACAATTTCGTAATATGGCGACTATGGGTGGTTCAGTAGCAGCGCGATTTGGCTTCTCTGATATTATTCCTAGCTTACTTGCTTTAGATGCGCGCGTAAGACTCCAAGAGAATGGTGAAATGAGCCTTTTAGAGTATTTATCCTTTACTGCTCGTGATTTGTTGGTGGAGATTATAATTCCTAAAAAAGAGCAGTCCGTGGCAGCCTTAGCGTTTCGCAAGTCTGTATCGGATTTTCCTTATTTGTCAGGCGCTATTTGTAAAAATGAAACAGGCTACCATATTTATGTGGGAGGACGTCCAGCTAGAGCGATAGAGGCAGTGAAGGCGGGGCAGATTTTAACTTCGCAAGGCACAGAGGCCTTAGCTTTATGTTTAGACGCTTTAGTAGAGGAAGTACGCTTTCAGACTAACTCGCATGCTTCGGCGGAATATCGTCAAGCTATGGCCAAAGTTATGGTGAAACGTTTAGTACAGGAGGTAGAACAGTGGACGTGCAATTAAAAATAAATGGTAAAGTTACCAAGGTTTCCATTGAGCCTGATGAGATGCTAATAAAGACGCTTCGCCGTGAAGGGTTTTATAGTGTGCGCTGCGGCTGTGATACGATGAACTGTGGACTATGTACAGTTTGGATAGATGGCGATACGATTTTATCTTGTTCTTATCCTACCTTTAGAGCCGTTGGACATGAAATTACTACCTTAGAAGGTTTAGCTGAGGAAGCGGCTATCTTAGGTGATTGTCTTGCCTCAGAAGGGGCCGATCAATGTGGGTATTGCACAACAGGCATGATGATGAGCGCTATGGCGGTGCGCCGCAAGTATGAGAATCCAACGGAAGAGGAGATTCGCGATTATTTAGTGGGGAATCTCTGTCGTTGTACGGGCTATGAATCTCATATGAGAGGCATTGTAAAATATTTAGAGGTGATGAAATCTCAAGAGGTGGCACCATGAAACATGTAGGTAAATCATATAAAAAAGTGGATGCAAAAACTATTTTAAGTGGTCGCGCTGCCTATACTGAAGATTTGATACCAGCTAATGCGTTGGTGATTAAAATTTTGCGAAGTCCTCATGCGATGGCCAAGATTTTAGACATTAATTATGCTGCAGCTTTGAAAATCCCAGGTGTAGAAGCTGTATTTACTTATAAAGATGTGCCGCAAGTACGCTTTACTTTGGCGGGGCAAACATATCCTGAAGTATCGGCTTATGATAGCTTAATATTGGATCAAATTGTTCGCTATGTAGGCGATGCTGTAGCTATTGTGGTGGCACAAGATGAAAAGACAGCACTACAAGCTTGTGATGTCATTAAAGTGCAGTATGAAGTGATGGAACCAGTGCTAGATATTCATACCGCTATTGACCATCCTACAGTAGTCCATCCAGAAGATGATCTGATTTACAATATGCCTGTAGGCGGTGAGCCAAAGCGTAATATTGCTTGTTCATATAGCCGTGTAGTAGGCGATATTGAAGCAGAATTAAAGGCTTGTGACTATGTAGTAGAAGACACCTACTTTGACCAGGCCACCGTGCAATCGGCGATGGAAACCTTTAGAACATTTTGCTATATTGACCAATTTGATCGCTTAGTTTGCACGAGTTCAACACAAATTCCGTTCCATTTGCGCCGCCATTTAGCGCGCGCCTTAGATATTCCAGCGTCTAAAATTCGTGTTATAAAACCGCGTATTGGTGGTGGCTTTGGGTCTAAGCAAACGGCTTGTAGTGAAATGCTTTGCGCCTTTGTTACATGGAAACTGAAAAAGCCAGCGGTGTTAATTTATACGCGACATGAGGCGAATAATTGCTCTACAAGTCGCCATGCCAGGGAATGGAACATTCGTTTAGGTGCTACCAAAGATGGCATCATTCAGGTTATTGATATGGTCGCCTTATCTGATGCGGGCGCCTATGGCACTCATGCATTTACCACATTTACAGCAGGCGAGCATAAGTCAATTCCTCTATATAATAAAGGGAAGGCGGTGCGCTATGAGTCCAAGATCGTGTACACCAATCACATGGCAGGTGGCGCTTTCCGCGGCTATGGTGCAACGGAAGCGTTATGGCCTTTAGAATGCGCGGTCACTAAGCTGGCAAAGAAAATGGGCATGGATGAAATTGAATTACGCCTTAAAAACCTCATCGATGTAGGAGAAACTTCCTTAGTATATGAACCTGGCGAAGTGCTAGAGTCGGGCCTTTTAAAAGAGGCTGTTGAAAAAGCGAAGCAAATGGCGCGCTGGGATGAACGACCTCATAGTTGGCAAATCGATGAAACACACCGTGGTGGTCTTGGTGTGGCCTTAGCCTTCCAAGGCTCTGGGGTGGCTAAGTTCGACGTAGCATCTGTTGAAATCAAATTGCAAGACGATGGCAATTATACTTTGTATACTGGTTCTACTGACATGGGTACAGGCTCTAATACAGTACTTATGCAGATGGCTTGTGAAGTATTGGGCTGTCCGTTAGAAAATATGACTTGTTATGAAGCAGATACTGATGTAGTGCCTTTTGACCCAGGATCTTATGCATCGAGTACGACTTATGTAACTGGGACAGCGGCTAAAATGGCAGCAGAAGAATTGCGCAGTAAAATCGTAGCTACTTTTGCTAAGTATTTAGATGTAGCTGAAAGAGATATTGAGTTTGATGGCCTTACAGCCCGTACTTTAGATGGCTCTAATAAGACTATGACAACTGCTGAATTAGCGCCTAAATTAGTAGTTAGCTTAGGCCCTGAACCAGAGCAATTAGTGGGTTTTGCGACATGGGGCAGCCATACTTCGCCGCCCCCATTTATGGTGGGCATTGCAGAAGTGTCAGTAGATACTGAAACAGGCCAAGTGACGCCACTTGATTACTATGCTGTTGTAGATTGTGGGACTATCGTAAATCCTACGTTGGCAAAAGTACAAGCCGAAGGCGGCATTGTACAAGGCTTAGGCATGGCCTTATATGAGGAAGTTAGATATTCTTCTAATGGACATTTAGAAACTAATAATTTTATGACCTATAAAATTCCTACGCGACAGGATACGGGGCGCATTCATGTAGACTTTGTAGAATCTCATGAGCCAACAGGTGCCTTTGGGGTCAAATCGATTGGCGAAGTTGTTATTAATACGTCTTGTCCAGCCGTGCAAGGAGCCATCCTTAATGCATGTGGCGCAAATCTTACTACATTACCTATGATTTCAGAAAAGGTATTTCACGCTTTGATGGCGAATGAATAAGTATAGAGTATAGATGCGTAAATAAAAAGGAGGCTATACGATGCAGGCGAAACATTGGAGCAAACTAGTGCGCCCGGGGATTACAGCCATTGTAGGGGCTGGCGGTAAGACTACAGTTCTATCCAAACTCGTAGAGTATGGAGGTCTTGAAGGACAACCAACCTTAGTAACGACGACAACTAAGCTTTACGAATCACAAGTGGCGGCGTGGAATCCTTATTATGGAAATGACTTTAATGAAGCAGAAGCGGCTTGCCAAAAAGCGATGCAACGAGGTCGCTGTGCTTCTTGGTTTAGCGGTGTGGATGGAACTAAGGTAACCGCTCTTAAGGCGCAAGAAATCGATGAAATGCATATGGTTCATCCTAATTGGCAGATTTTAGTAGAAGCTGATGGGGCTAAAGAAAAATGGCTGAAAGCGCCAAAAGAAACTGAGCCTGTCATTCCTTCAAAGACTACAACTACAATTGGCGTAATTAATTTGCAAATGTTAGGTACTACGATGGATGATAAGCATGTGTATAATTTACCTGATGTGGCAACGATTATGAATCGTCCAGAAGGGGCTGTTGTTACATCGAGTATGTTGGCGCGCCTCGTATTGCATCCAAGAGGGCTCTTCCAATACAGTAAAGGGGAGCGAATCCTGTTTTGCACTGGCTATGATACAGTGCAGCATCGTATTATTGATGCCTTTTTAGATAGTTTAACGGATAGTGGCTTATCCATGATTGTGCTAGCCGATGGATATAAGGCGAGCTGTGAAATTGCGCGTGTATTGCGTTGGCAATAAAGTGTTATACAGCGCTAACATGTAGTGCAAGTAATACAGGAAATATTGCGTGCAAATGTGAAAAACAGATAATACTTGAAGTATTGTGCGCAAATAAATTTTTTAAATTACTTGTATATTATTTTACGTATTATTCTACTGGAGCATATGAATAAAGAGGACCGTCAAGTAAATGTAATTTTATTGGCCGCTGGTCGCTCTACACGCATGGGGCGACCTAAGGCTTTACTTCCTTGGGGGGGAAGTATTTTACTGGAGCAGGCTTGTAGACCTTTTAGCTTTTTGAAAGGGCAAAAAATTGCTGTTTTAAGTGCTCCTTTAGTAGGGCATAAAGAAGCTGTAGAGAGCCATGGCTTTGAAGTGCATATAAATGAACATCCAGAAAGAGGTCAAAGTGAGTCTTTGCATATAGGCCTAAAGGCTCTTTCTAAAGATTCTAATAGACCTCTATTTTGCGCTGTCGTAGATCAGCCTTTACTCAGTGAAGTTGTAGTAAAAGAACTTTGTAATGCGTTTGACCACTTGGTACAGGGGGGTGCTGATAGGGAGCGATTGATTCTCTGTCCTCGTTATGGAAAGCAGAAAGAGCGCGGCAATCCAGTTCTCTTTGGGGACTATTGGTTACCGTATTTACAAGCTATTGAAGGTGATCAAGGGGGACGAGCCATACTTCGAGGTGCTGGCGCTACATATGTAAAATATATTGATTTTGAAATACCGGCTGGTGTAGATGTGGATACACCAGATGACTATACATTGTTATATGAAAAGTGGGGGTCGAAATGAAACCTATAGTATTAGTGCGCGGCGGAGGCGACATTGCGTCTGGCTGCATTTATCGTTTGCGTAGAGCAGGTTATGCTGTGATTGTTAATGAAGTAGCTATTCCCACTATGATTCGCCGTAAAGTGTCTTATGGCAATGCTGTACATCAAGGTGAAATGGCTTTGGAGCGTTTTGTAGCACGCCATGTAAGCCTTACGGAAGCCTTGCGGATGTTTGACGTAGGCAGTTCGGAAATTCCAGTAGTTACTGAAAGCTATGAGGCTGTTTTAGAAGCCGTGGAACCAGCCATTGTAGTAGATGCTATTTTAGCGAAGAAAAATTTAGGTACTAAAAATGATGATGCCCCATTAGTGATTGGCTGTGGCCCAGGGTTTACAGCAGGCTATGACGTAGATGTAGTGATCGAAACGATGCGCGGTCATAGCTTAGGACGATGTATATATGAAGGGAGTGCTATTCCTAATACGGGTGAGCCAGGTAATGTAGGAGGCTTCACAAAAGAACGCGTGATTCACTCTCCGGCAGATGGATTGTTTACAGCACGTCGTCATATTGGTGAAACTGTAGAAGCTGGTGAAACAATTGGCTCTGTTGATGATGTGCCAGTAGTGGCAAAAATTCCAGGTATTTTGCGCGGTGTGTTGAAGACTGGGCTTATGGTTACAAAGGGCTTTAAATTGGCCGATATTGATGCCCGTTGCGAAGAACAGCATTGTTATTCTATTTCAGATAAATCATTAGCTGTTGGTGGCGGTGTTCTTGAGGCTGTTAGTGCGTTTATGTATGAAGAAAGTTTGAAGCTGAGCCCATTTAAGCCATTTGCTGGTAGAAGAACACGGAATTACAAATGTGATCCTACTATAAAATAAAATATAGATTAGAATTTTAAATAGAATTCTAAAATAAAGATATAGAATAAAAAATCGTAGAGAAGAAGAGTTTAAGATATGTTACGAGGTGTGTATGAATTTATATGAGCTTATTGAGCAGCGATTAGAGCGCGAAGAGCCGTCTATAATGGTGACCATCTTATCTGGTGACCGGGAAGGGGAAAAGGTTCTATATAGCCCAGAGGGCGAAGTTGTTTATGGACATGGTATTGATGGTTTGTGCATTACGCCTAAACAGCGAAATGAAATATTAAATCTTGGCAATATGGAATGTTTTGTTCAGCCCGTAGAGAAAGACCCTGAAGTATTAGTTTTAGGTGCTGGACATGTAAGCCGTTGCATTGCTGATATGCTTTTATTCATTGGTTGCCATGTAACAGTGGTAGATGATCGCCCAGAATATGTGCGCCCTGATTTCTTTGATGAGCGAGTAAAGCGCCTCTGTGTGGATTTCCGGAATTTAGCTGCTGAGTTGCCTTTAACAACCTATAAAGGGATTATTATTGTGACCCGTGCTCACGAATATGATAGTATTTGTCTTCATCAATTGCGCCATTTAGTTGGCACTACATACATGGGGCTGATGGGCAGTCATAAGCGCATTTTCCACGCCTTTGAAGTTTTAAAAGAAGAGGGCTGGACACAGGCTGAGCTAGATGTACTATATGGGCCAATTGGTTTGTCTTTAGGGGCTGAAACGCCAGAAGAGATTGCTCTCTCTATAGTGAGTGAGTATTTAGCAGTGACAAGAGGAAAAACTGGGGGATTTTTATCGCGAGGAGGACAGAGTCGATGAAGAGAGAGTTTGTAAATTATTTGCGTGGCCATGAGAAAGAGACTTTGGCTATTGCCACAATTTTGCAAACCCAAGGATCTACACCACGTAAAGCAGGCACAACTATGATTGTGCATACCGATGGAGGTATTTTTGGCACTATCGGTGGTGGTCGAGCAGAGAATGAAATTCGCCTTCAAGCCTTAGAGGCGTTAGCAAATAAAGAAGCACATCGTCGCATTATGGTTGATTTAAATGATGATGTAGCCGTTAAAGAAGGCATGGTTTGTGGCGGCAATTTAGATGTGTGGATTGAGACACAAAATATTTAATCTATAAGCACTGAATTATGCAGTCTGTGAAGTTATGGGCCAGAAAAGATGGTGCTGTTAATTTTACAGTGATGGCAAAATAAGGTAAAATATAAGGGTACATGTGCATCGCACAGTACCTTTATTTATTTTGTAAAACACAAGGAGTTGTTGTATATGGCATTACAGCTTCAGGGCTTAATTGATACATTCCGCTTCGGAGATGTGGTTGACATCCTATCGGTAGCGGTACTTATATATTATTTATATAAACAAATTCGCGATACACGGGCTATGGCTTTGCTTAAGGGCTTAGTTGTATTAGGGATTATTAATGCGGCTAGCCGCTTTTTTGACTTGCATGTTATTAGTTGGATCTTGCAACAAGGTATGACCGTCCTCTTGGTGGCATTGCCAGTGGTATTTCAACCGGAATTACGGCGTGCTTTAGAGCGATTGGGGCGAGGCCGATTATTTTCAAAATCACAGGATGTAAGTGAAGTTGAAATTGACAATTTAGTTGGCGAAGTAATGGCTGCTGCTAAGGTTATGTCGCGGGAGCGCATCGGTGCCCTCATCGTATTTGAGCGAGAAGTGGGGCTCGGTGAAATTATCGATACAGGCATTGAAATTGATGGCAAAGTGTCGCGTGAATTATTGAACAACATATTCATTCCCAATACGCCGCTTCATGATGGGGCCGTAGTAATTCGCAATAATCGCGTTATGGCAGCTGCTTGTTTGTTACCGTTGACACAAGACCGTTCTTTGAGTACTGAATTGGGTACGCGTCACCGTGCAGCTATTGGCCTTAGTGAACAAGCCGATGCAGTTGTTCTCGTAGTGAGTGAAGAAACAGGTAAGATTTCCTATACTTATGGAGGACATATTTATCGCCATTTACCAGAGGAACAATTGCGAGAGTCTTTGCGCGCATTTATGGAACGTCCTAAATCAGCATTATCCTTCTTACGGAAATGGGGGTTTAGCAAATGATGAGATTCTTACAAGGCATTCAAGGTCATTGGTTGGCTAAAATACTCTCACTTTTAGGTGCTATCTTGCTGTGGTTCTTTGTTATGAAAGAGCAAAATCCAATTGTAGAGATTACCTATACTGTGCCAGTTGAGGTGCAGGGGCTAAGTTCAGAGTATGTAGTACAAAATGTACCAAAAGAAGTGCGTGTTCGTTTGCAAGGACCGCGCAATACAATTTTGGCAGTTAGTCAAAGTTCGTTAAAAGCTCATGTGGATATGAGTGATGTAACGCCAGGGCAACTTAATTTACCGATTGAAGTTGTACCGCCATCTGGGGTGAATCTAGTAGAAGTTACACCTGATTCGGCACTTGTGACCATCGATGAGTATACAGTGCGCGAGATGCCAGTTGAAGTTCAACAAGTGGCAAAAGTCCCTGATGATATAGCTATTAAAAGCATTGCTACAGTGCCGAAAGTTGTATCCATTAGTGGCGCTAAGGAGCAGGTAAATCGAGTAGCTCATGTTATGCTCAAGGTGAGAATGGCTGATCGTCGTTCTAATTTTACTGCTTCCGGCAATTTAGTGGCCGTTGACAGTGCAGGTAAAGAAGTTGATTCTGTTATGATTACGCCACGACAAGGTCAGGCGCAAATCTCCTTGGAGCAGATTCGCTTTGAGAAAAATTTAACGGTTAGTCCTAATTTTATTGGCTCAGTGCCAGATGGCTACATTATAAAAAGCGTTACAGTTGAGCCGCAGCAAGTTTTGATTAGCGGCAAGGAAAATAGCATTAAATCCATGACAGAGATTAAAACAATACCAATCGCACTCGGCAATCAGACAAGTACGATTGATGGCGATTTTGATATTCTGTCCAGCGATATGTACAATGCAAGTCCTGGGAAAGTTCATGTAACAGTAGAAATTATGAAAAAATTTATAGGAGATACTACGGATGCTAAGACTAATTAATTTTCGTATCGATGTAAAAGAAAAAGCACCTTTGGAATCTCTACTTACTCATAAGTATCCTGTGTTGAAAGGACAAATCAAGAAGATTCATGTGGTGCGACGCGCCGTGGATGCACGGAAAAAGCCGCATATTTCATTCGTATATACCCTCTTTTTAGTGGTGGCTGATGAAGCCTTGGTTATGAAAAAGCTTCATCGCGATAAAAATATAAGTACGATGGACCCGATTTTACCGGAGCCCATCGTATATGGTAAGAAAGAGTTAACACATCGCCCTGTAGTCGTGGGCTTTGGCCCTGCAGGGATGTTGGCGGCCTTTTATTTAGCTCGTGAAGGCTATTGTCCCATCGTGTTAGAGCGTGGGCAAGATGTAGACCAACGCACATTAGATGTAGAGGCTTTTTGGAATCGTGGCGAATTTAAGCCTGAGTCAAATGTACAATTCGGCGAAGGCGGTGCTGGCACATTCTCCGATGGCAAATTGACGACTCGTGTGACCCATCCAAGGCTACATGAGATTGCTACGTATTTTGTGCAATTTGGTGCGCCTGAAGAGATTTTATATAAGCATAAACCTCATGTAGGCACTGATGTGCTGCGCGGCATGGTAAAAGCCATGCGAGAGCAAATTATTGCCTGGGGGGGCACCGTTCGATTTGGTGCTAAGGTGACCAATCTAGATTTAGAAGATGGCCGTGTAGTAGGCGTAGAAATTAATGGTTCAGAGCATATACCAGCTCATATTGTACTTGCTGGGGTGGGGCATAGTGCTCGTGATACCTATGAAATGATGTATCATAAGGGCATAGAGATGGAAAGTAAGCCCTTTGCCATTGGCGTGCGCATTGAACATGACCAGGCAGTGATTGATTTATCACAATATGGCGTAGACCCTAAAGAAGTGGGGCTCGGGGCAGCCGAATATTCTTTGGTATATCATGATAAAGAAACGGATCGCACGGCCTATAGCTTCTGCATGTGCCCTGGTGGTGAGGTAGTAGCGTCCGCCTCGGAAGAAAATCACGTAGTAACAAATGGTATGAGTCTCTATGCTCGCGATAGTGGTCGTGCCAATAGCGCCATTGTGGTCACTGTAGGGCCAAATGATTTTGGCACTCATCCATTGGCCGGTATAGCGTTTCAACGAGAGTGGGAAGCGAAGGCTTTTAACTTAGGTGGTCGTAATTATAAGGCACCAGCTCAAACAGTAGGGGCCTTTTTGAACCATGAAACGCCGACGATGCCAAATGAAGTGGCTTATTCCTATCGCCCAGGCGTGGTGCCTGCTGATTTACATGATTGTTTACCAACATATGTAACCGATGTAATGGAGCGCGCACTTCCGTATTTTGGACGACGTATAAAAGGATTTGACGCCCCTGAGGTTTGCATGACTGGCGTTGAAACTCGTACGTCTTCACCACTTCGCATCAATCGCAATGAAGAGCGTGAATCGCCGAGCACCAAGGGTTTATTCCCTATGGGCGAAGGCGCTGGTTATGCAGGTGGTATTATGAGTGCAGCCCTCGATGGCGCAGAAACTGCCATTGGAATTATGGCTGAATACAAGCCTTTTAAGGCTGTGGAAGGAGAAAAATAATGGCTAGATTATTTGGAACTGATGGTGTACGCGGCGTAGTAAATGAATTTTTGACGCCAGAACTTGCGTATCATTTAGGACGGGCGGCAGCGTCATATTTTAGCCGTTCCAAAAAGAGACCGACATTTTTGATTGGCCGCGATACTCGTATTTCTGGTGCTATGTTAGAAAATGCATTGGCTGCAGGTATTTGCTCTGTTGGTGGTGATGTAGTCGTAGCCGGCGTTATTCCTACGCCAGCTGTAGCCTACTTAGTGCGCCAGCATGGTTGGGATGCAGGGGTTGTTATTTCCGCCTCTCATAATAAATTTCCTGATAATGGAATTAAATTCTTCGACGGTCAAGGTTATAAATTACAAGATGCAGTAGAAGATGAATTAGAAGACTTATGCCGTAAGAGCGGTAACAATGAATTACCACGCCCTGTAGGTGCAGATATTGGTCGCATTGTTCAGGCACAGGCTTTGGCTCATGAATATGTAGGTTTTGTTAAATCTACTATTGATGTATCCTTAGAAGGTCTTACTGTAGTGTATGATGGCGCTAATGGGGCTGCCGCTAATGTAGGCCCAGAAGTATTACAGGGCTTAGGGGCGAAGGTAATTGCCATTAATGTAACGCCTGATGGAGTTAATATTAATGAGAATGCTGGCTCTACGCATATGGAAGGGCTTCGTGAAGCCGTGCTTGCCCATGGCGCTGATGTAGGCGTAGCCAATGATGGTGATGCAGATCGTTGCTTATTCATTGATGAAAAAGGGAATACCTTAGATGGTGACCAAATCATGTTACTCTGTGCAAAACATTTGAAAGAGCAAAATAAGCTCAATGATGACATGATTGTTGGCACCGTGATGAGCAATATTGGCTTCCATAAAGCAGCACAAGAATTGGGCATGAAAACTTGCTCCACATCTGTAGGTGATCGCTATGTATTAGAGAAAATGCGCGAAGCAAACTACTCGATTGGTGGCGAGCAGTCGGGGCATGTTATTTTCTTAGATTACAATACGACTGGTGATGGCTTGTTAACAGCAGTTCAGTTGCTAGGTGTATTGAAAGCGTCTGGTAAGACATTATCAGAGCTAGCTAGTATTATGGTAAAATACCCACAGTTATTAGTGAACGTACGGGTAGCAACTAAGACAGGTTGGGATGAAAATCCATTGATTCAAGCTGAAATTTCTGAAGCAGCTCGTGAATTAGGCGATAATGGTCGCGTATTGGTTCGTCCATCTGGTACAGAACCATTGATTCGCGTTATGGCCGAAGGTCCAGAACAAGCGCAATTAGAGCGCCTATGTCAGACTATTGCGGACACAATTAACCGCGAACAAGGAAAAGCAGAAGATTAAAACTGAAGTCAAAGCGGGGCCTTTGGGCCCCGCCTTTACATTTGATGTCCATATCAGCTATAATATAGTTTGATATTATGCCCTCTACAGGTAAAAAATAAGTCTTATAGGAAGGCTTAGTGGGAAGGTATAATATAAATATAAGAACTGTCGAAACCTAAATAAAGGAGAGTTTCCAAATTCGTACAGGCGAATAGCGCAAGCACTGCTGGGAGACAGCCCAGACAGTAGACGAGGAAGAGGAGTATCGAAGAATCAGCGGATGCCTCTCGGCTTGCTTTAGTCGTTATGCAAGAAGCAAAGTCTTTTGGTGACAGAGGAACAAAGAGCTTGCAAAAAGCAAACTAACTTGTCGTAATTAAGGAGGATACAACCATGTGTGGTATTGTAGGATATATTGGTTTTGAGGACGCTTCGACGTTCATGTTGGAGGGCTTATCAAAGCTTGAGTACCGCGGCTATGACTCTGCAGGTATTGCCGTAATCGGTGCAAACAATGTAATTAAAATTCAGAAAAAAGTAGGTCGCTTAGCTAATTTAGAGGCAGTAGTGAAAGCGGATGCAAACCCAGGTCATATTGGCATTGGTCACACTCGCTGGGCAACTCATGGTCGTCCATCTGATATGAATGCACATCCTCATTCAGATGCTAAAGGTCTTTTTGCTGTAGTTCACAATGGCATTGTAGAAAACTACTTGCCAATTAAAGAAGAGTTAATCAAAAAAGGCTATGAATTTAAATCTGAAACAGATACAGAAGTAGTAGCTCATTTATTGGCTGATTTATATGATGGGGACTTTGAAGGCACTGTGCGCCGTATGCTTGACCGCATCGAAGGGTCCTACTCTTTAGTAATTATGTGTGCTGAAGACCCTAGCCGTATCATTTGTACTAAACAGGACAATCCGTTGGTAATCGGTTTAGGTAAAGGGGAAAACTTTATCGCGTCTGATATTCCAGCTATTATTAATCGCACCCGTGATACATACATCTTAAATGATGGTGAAGTAGCTATCGTGACTAAGGATTCTGTTGCTGTAAGCGATCGTGCAGGCAATCCTATTAATAAAAAAGTATTCCATGTAACTTGGAATGCAGAAGCGGCTGAAAAAGGCGGCTTTGAGCATTTCATGTTAAAAGAAATTTACGAACAACCAAAGGCTATTCGCGATACTTTGACTGGTCGTATTTCTAAAGATAATAAAGAAGTGGTTTACGAAGAGCTTGGCTGGGAACCAGCAGATGTGGCTTCCATTGACCGCATTTTAATCACTGCTTGTGGTACAGCATATCATGCAGGCTTGGTAGCTAAATACTATATTGAGCAATTAGCGCGCATTCCTGTAGAAGTAGATATTGCATCTGAATATCGCTACCGCAATCCATTGACAGATAAAAATACTTTAGCTATCGTAATTAGCCAATCTGGTGAAACGAGTGATACCTTAGCGGCCTTAAAAGAAGCAAAACGCCTTGGCGCACGTTCTTTAGCTATTACTAATGTGGTAGGTTCTTCCATTTCTCGTGAAGCAGATCAAGTAGTGTACACTTGGGCAGGCCCAGAAATCGCAGTAGCCTCTACTAAAGCGTATACTACACAGCTCGTAGCACTTCTTTTATTAGCTGTATATCTTGGTCAATTAAATGGTAAATTAGATCCTGCATTAGCTGAAAAAATCTTAACTGATTTACATGAACTTCCAACTTTATGTAATGAAATTTTCGAAACTGTAGATGATATTAAAGCTTTTGCTCGCAATTATGGCTTCCGTGAAGATGCATTCTTCTTAGGTCGCTCCATTGACTATGCAGTAGCAATGGAAGGATCTTTAAAATTAAAAGAAATTTCTTACATTCACGCTGAAGCCTATGCTGGTGGGGAATTGAAACATGGTACCTTAGCTCTTATTGAAGAAGGTGTACCAGTGATTGCCCTCGCAACACAAGATGATGTGCGCGAAAAAATGATGAGCAATGTGAAAGAAGTTAAAGCTCGTGATGCTGTAGTTATCGGCCTTGGCTTAGCAGGCGATACAGAGCTTGAAAAATATGTGGACCACACTATTTTTGTACCACGTGCTGATAAATTTACAGCGCCTATCTTAGCCGTTATTCCATTGCAATTATTGGCCTATTATGCAGCCATTACTCGTGGTGCAGACGTAGATAAACCAAGAAATTTAGCAAAATCTGTAACCGTAGAATAAGAGTTTGCGGTAATATACGGCGCTCGACTGCCGATATAAAAAGTGGCCGACTCGCTCGGCCACTTTTTTATATCTCATTAGGTCATGTATGTAAATAAATTGATTCTAATTATCGCGCGGATTAAACTTATCAACATCATAGGTAGATAAAAGATTTCTTATATAATTTTTACAATAATAGTGTAGAACTTAGGAGGACTATTATGGCAGTAATTTTTTCAGGGATTCAACCAAGTGGTGAATTAACCTTAGGCAATTATTTAGGCGCATTGCGCAATTTCTTAGACTTCCAGGATACTGATGAATGTTATTATTGCATTGTAAATCAACATGCTATTACAGTGCCTCAAGATCCAAAAGAATTGTACGCTAATACTCGTCGATTGGCTGCCCTTTACTTAGCTGTTGGTTTAGATCCTAAGAAAGTAACACTATTTGTGCAATCTGAAGTGCCAGAACATGTGCGCCTCGGCTGGGTTATGACGACCCTTAGCTATGTAGGTGAATTAGAGCGCATGACGCAGTATAAAGATAAATCTCAAAAACGCGGAGATTCCATTCCAGCTGGGTTATTGACGTATCCACCACTTATGGCAGCAGATATTTTACTCTATCAGACTAATTTTGTGCCTGTAGGGGAAGACCAAAAGCAACATATGGAATTAACTCGTGATTTAGCACAGCGCTTTAACCGCATGTATGGAGAAGTATTTACTATTCCTGAGATTAAATTAGGTGTAGGCGGTGCACGCGTTATGAGCTTACAAGAGCCAACCAAGAAAATGAGTAAATCCGATGATAATCAGATGGCTACTATCCGCTTGTTGGATGATGAAGCAAGTATCATTAAAAAGATAAAACGCGCTCAAACTGACTCTGAAAACTCTGTTCATTATGACAAAGAAAACAAACCTGGCATTTCTAATTTAATGGGCATTTATGCAGCCATTACGAAAGAGTCTTATGATACAATTGAAGCCCGTTATGTAGGTCAAGGCTATGGTACTTTCAAAAAAGATGTAGCTGAATTATTGGTAAATACATTAAAACCAATTCACGAACGCTACAATGAATTAATTGACAGTCCTGAACTTGATCGCATTTTAGACGAAGGGGCAATTAAAGCGCGTGAAAAAGCGAGCCAAACGTATCGTAAAGTAGAATTGGCTATGGGTTTACATCGTAAATAAACTATTTTAGTATCTAATGACAGGGCGTAGATAGACTAATAAGTTACAAAGTCAATATGTTAAAAGCCAGTTAGTTAAAAAGCAATACGCCTATAGTTAGTCAGCTGAGAAGTTGATGAGCTTGAAGCCAATCAGCTGAAAAATCAATAAACTTAAAGCTGATTAATTGCAAAGATTTTTGAACGATAGCGATAAAAATATTAAAAATTTAACTTTCTGTTAAAATTTAGTAGGAGTATGAGCCCCTTATATGGAATACATATATAGAGTATGTTGGGGGATATACTTCAGGGATTAAGTTGTAATAGATGCATATATGAGAAAATAGTGGGCCTTGAAGATTGACATTACATAATGTGTAGGAGGTGGAGACTATGGATAAAGAAGAAGTAGAGCAGCGATTTGCCTGTGGTACAGTGGAATCGTCCTTTTCTGATTATATCGTAGTGTCCTGGGTTATGTGGTTGCTCTTCGGGGCCCTTGCTACATGGTCTTTGTGGAATGCGCAGCGGGGCGGCTCTTGGTCTCACATAACAATGGATTATATAATTATTATATTTTGCGTTTGGCGCATGACGCGGCAGCGACGACCCCTTGCCTATGTAGCTGAACGAGGACTTGTGATTCGCCGTCGTCCCGGAAATCTTTGGGAACGCATTGATATGTTAGTGCATGGTGATGATTATTATATCTTTATTCCCTATCCTCGGATTATGGGATTTACTTCAAATTGGGAAGAAATTCATGTTGTATCTGAGCAAGGGGGCATATTGATTGTAGTAGTTGATTTGCAATTTATGAAGTACAGTGATAAGATGAAGCTCCTTACTATTATAGATGATCGAAGTCATATGGGTGGTAGTGAATCCTAGGAGAATAGGGTGTTTGTGATTTTAGCATAGTAAAGTTGCAAAATAAAACAAATGAATGTAAATTTAATGCTTTACAACTTTAGCGAGATAAAGTACAATAGGTCCATGAAATAAATGGACCTATTTTTTTATAGTAAAGGCAGGTGAGGCATATGGTTGACCATCATCATAGGAATGGGGTTAAAAATCTATTTTTGATACAACAGAGTAGGAGAGAGAACAATGAATATGAAAAAATGGAAACAAATTATGAGTATTGGCTTAGCAACCATTGGCCTAGCTGCCGTACTAACAGGTTGCGGATCTAGTAATGCAGCTGACAATAACACGCAGGAATTGCCTAAGAAGATTGTCATTGGTTTAGATGATAATTTTCCACCTATGGGTTTTCGAGATGAACAAGGCAATTTAGTGGGATTTGATATTGATCTAGCTAAAGAAGCGGCTAAGCGTGCCGGTATGGAAGTTGAATTTAAACCGATTGATTGGAGCAGTAAGGAAGCGGAGCTCAGAAGCAAGCACATTGATGTGTTGTGGAATGGCCTTTCCATTACACCAGAGCGAGAAAAGAATATATTATTTTCTAAGCCGTATTTAAAAGGAACTCAGATTATTATTGTGCGCAATGATTCCGACATAAAAACCAAGGAAGATTTAAAAGGAAAAGTAGTTGCGACGCAGCAGGGCAGCCACGTAGAACCTTTAGTTGAAGCTGATAGAGTGACATATGGGTTTAAGGATGTAAAAACTTATAGTGATTTTATCAATGCTTTCATGGACTTAGAATTAGGCCGTGTAGATGCCTTGGTAGTGGCTGATGATGTGGGTAAATACAATATGACAAAAAATCCTGGAAAATTTAAAGTTACTGAGGGCACATATGGCGCCGATATTTCTGGCATAGGATTCCGTTTAGGCGATACAGCATTAAAAGAGAAGTTTGATGGCATTTTAAAAGATATGATGGCTGATGGCACAGCTGATAAAATTGCTGAAAAATGGTTTGGTGATACGGTTAAATTAAATAAAGAGGCATTTAAATAAAGAGGTTGAGTGCTTAATAGAGTACACTTAATAGAAAATTAAAATAAAATTAATTTTTCTCTTTACAACTTTAGCAAGATAAAGTAAAATATAAAACATATTAAACATGGAATACACTTCTATGAGCTTGATAGAGAGAACATTGTAAAATAACTATAAGAGTTTACGTAAGGGTTTGAGTAGTAGAAAGGAACATATCATGAATATTAAAAAGTGGTTAGCCGTAAGTTTAGCAACAGTAGCAGTAGTAGCATTTACTGCTGGATGTGGTTCAAATTCAGATAAAGCAGCAGGTGGAGAATTACCTAAGAAGATCGTGATTGGCTTGGATGATAACTTCCCACCAATGGGCTTTAGAGATGATAAAGGTGAAATTGTTGGCTTTGATATTGATTTAGCTAAAGAAGCAGCTAAACGCGCTGGCATGGAAGTAGAATTTAAAGCTATTGACTGGGACAGCAAAGAAGCTGAGTTAAAAAGCAAACGTATTGATGCTTTATGGAATGGTGTAACAGTAACACCTGATCGCGAAAAAAATATTTTATTCTCCACACCATATGTACAGGATAAACAAATTATTGTAGTTCGTAATGATTCAGCAATTCAGGGGAAAGCAGATTTAACTGGCAAAGTGGTAGGTACACAGCAGGGCAGTAATGTAGAGCCAATTTTAGAACAGGATGCTAAAGAACGTGGCATTAAAGAAGTTAAAAAATATGGAGATTTTGTTAATGCCTTCATGGATTTAGAATTAGGTCGTATTGATGCGTTAGTAGTGGATGGCATTGTAGGTCAATATACAATGACTCAAAAACCTGGCAAGTTCCGCGTAGCTAATGATGATTACGGTGCTGATAAAATGGCTGTAGGGTTCCGTTTAGAAGATAAAGCCTTACAAGAAAAAATTAATGGCGTACTAAAAGAAATCATTAATGATGGTACAGCTGATAAAATTGCTGAAAAATGGTTTGGCAATGGTAATTTGTTAAATAAAGATGCTTTTAAATAAGTAGCAGCTAATACTATATGAGCAGTTCCAGAAGGGAGGCAGTGCCTCCTTTCTTGTTTTGAAAGGAGTACAATCCATGATGGATTATTTGTTGAAGATTACACCGGTCATATCGCAGGGCCTAGGCGTGACATTATCGCTATTTACAGTAGTACTTGTACTATCTGTGCCATTTGGCATATTAGCGGCCTTATTGCGCTTATCGCCGATGGGCATTGTGCGCAAGATCATGGCCTTATATGTATATATCATGCGCGGCACACCATTAATGCTACAGATCTTATTTATTTATTATGGTTTGCCTTTCATTCCTTATGTTGGCGTGCAATTAGATGATACAACGGCTGCATTGATTTCCTTTGTGCTTAACTATGCCGCGTATTTATGTGAAATTTTCCGTGGCGGCATTCAATCAATTCCTAAAGGACAATATGAAGGTGCTAAAGTATTGGGCTTTACCTATGTGCAAACGATGCGCAAGATTATTTTGCCACAAGTGATTAAACGCGTGTTACCACCATTGGCTAATGAAACAATTAACTTGTTGAAAGACACATCCTTAGTGTATATTTTAGCTATGAACGATGTACTTCGCATTACACGTAGTATTGTGCAGCGTGATTTTGATACATCGGCTTTTATTGTGGCGGCTATTTTCTACTTAATCATGACTTTTGTATTAACTAATATTTTCAACTACTTAGAAAAACGCTATGCCGTTTATGATGAATAGGAGGCTATTATGAGCTTTATTAAAATGGATAAAATCGAAAAAAGCTTTGAAGGCTTACCAGTTCTCAAAGAAGTGTCCTTGAATATGGAAAAAGGTGAAGTTGTTGCCATTATTGGGCCGTCCGGCTCTGGTAAATCGACCTTCCTTCGTTGTTTAGGGCAATTAGAGATTATTGACCGCGGTACGATTGAGGTGAATGGCACTGTTATGGCTAAGACCGTGGGCGAAGGAGCTGCTGAATATGCGGACAAGAAGACTTTGCATAATCTCCTCTTACAAATGGGCATGGTATTTCAACAGTTTAATTTATTCCCTCATATGACTGTGTGGGACAATATTTTAATTGCACCGCAAATGGTAAAAAATATGAAGGCTGCCGATATAGCTCCAATTGCTGAAAACTTGTTAAAGAAAGTAGGCCTTTGGGAAAAGCGGAATGTGTATCCCGCTAAATTATCTGGTGGTCAGAAGCAGCGTGTAGCTATTGCCCGCGCGTTGGCCATGAATCCTAGCATTATGCTCTTTGATGAGCCTACATCGGCGCTTGACCCTGAACTGACAGGGGAAGTATTGCGCACTATTAAGCAATTAGCAGAAGAGCGCATGACTATGATTATAGTAACTCATGAAATGGCTTTCGCTCGTGAAGTGGCGGACCGCATCATCTTCATGGCAGATGGCATTATTCAAGAAGAGGGCACACCAGAGGAAGTCTTTGGTAATCCTAAGAATGAACGAACTAAAGCATTCTTAGAGTCTATGCTGTAATTCGATTCTTTAGCATTTATGCTGTGTTAAAGCGTCCTTGGAATTTATGCTGTAAGTAATTAGAAACTTTAGGATGTATACTGTATTAATGCTTTTTAGTGGTTATGTAAATGCTTTTTAGTAGTTAGGTAAAATGTTTTCAGTGATTATGTAAATATGCTTTTAAGCAGTTACGCAAAGGGTAAAATTTTTGATTCTTGTTTTAGTTCAAGATTTTTCTATCTATATAGTCATGGACTTGGCTCTTTCTATAATGGTAAGAATATTCTATAATAGGAAGAGAAAGACAGTGCAACTCATAAAAGCCTATGAAGAGCGATTGCTTTTATAAGTAAGCGCTCTTTTTTATAATTAATGCATTGAGTGATAGGTACTAATGGATATATCAGTGGTGTTCACAATAACATTAATGTTAACAGTGTTTTAATATTTGCAGTATGTACGGCATTTACAGTATGTACAGTAATAGTATCGTTCGCACAATAGCAGTGGCAATCTAAGCGCTGAATTGGCACTAGCATGTTGATATTTAAAATAGCAGAGGTAATCTAAGCGCTGAGGTGGCAATAGTATGTTGATATCTAACATTGGTATATGACCCAACTATGGAGGTAGGGTCCATCTAGATTCAATGGACTAAGAGAGAGTAGGCGCAAAGCGATGAGTTGGTATTGATAGATATTGGAGGAGATGAAATGACACAATCTTGGAAGATAAAAGTGGCGGCGGTAGCAGCTTTAGCATTGACAAGTGTTATGTCCTATAGTGAGGCGCGGAGCTTGCCAGCGTATGATACAACGGCAGCAACGGTGGAATCGCAAACATTTGAAGCGCGCGGTATGAATGAAGATAATACATTACCAGCAGCATATAAAAGTTATGCCACCATCATGGAGACTGAAATTCGCGACAATCATGAAGGCTACTCATTAGTTATTCCTTGGCGGTTAACTAATGGCCGTTATACTACACAGGAAAAAGAAGATGGAACTAAAGAGACAGGCTATTATTTTAATGTGGCAGAAAGCTCTATTGCAGAACCATTTTTAATCTCCTTTACTAAAAGGGATAATCCGGTAGAAGGCAATGCTTCTTTGGAGCAGTGGAATACGACCTGGTACAACAAATCCATTACTAATATGACTAAGGAGGAATATCTAAGCTTGTGGCGCACTAATCGCCCTGACCTCAATGGTTATACTTTAGATGGTGATCTATTTGATTTTAAAGGGGCTACTACAGCTCGTTGGGATGCGTTTACACGAGATGGAGAAGGCTCTACTGGGTCTACCTTCTTTGATGCGGAATTTATCATGAAAGAAGATCCTACACATCGTTATACATTAACTATGATGTACCCTAGTAAGTATCAAAACTTCATGCGTGAAGGCACTGTAAAGACATTGATTCCATCCTTTAATTTAATTAAAGGAAAATATAAGTCAAAGGGAAATTTAGAAATTAACTCTGAAATTAGCTTTGTAAAACCTGATGGTTTCAAAGTGGTGACTAAAATGAATACAGGGGCGGTGCTTACAAAAGATCGCATGCGCATCGAAGTGGGGATTTTCCCAATGAAGCAAACAGTTCCATTAGAGCGCGGTGCTGCTTATCCAACTATGACAGCACGGCAACAAATGGCTGACTACTATGTGGAAGAACTAGTAAAGAATTATGATGCGAAAATTGATGTGTACCGCACCTTGATTGACAATCATAATACAGGTGCTCTCGTAGCTGGTATGCTCAATAGCAATGCGGGCGAAGGTACGAAGTTTGGCGCTTATATTACCTTAACTGACAAGGGTGATGTAGTGGTAGCACGTGTACTAGCACCAAGTAGTTATGATATTACCAATGAAGCCTTACTCGAATTAGTAGAAGGTGTTAGAATTCAACATCAAGGACTTGTACAATCGGGGGCAATTACTTTATAATAAAAGAAACTTAAACGCCTTATAAAAATACACAGTGCATAAAATAGTGCAATATATAAAATAGTGAGTATACTTATTTTAAAATTTGTAAAATATTTTATGAAATAAAAGAGGATTTTTTGAGGTCAGTAGAGAATATCTACTTATAGAAGAAGAAATGCGAAATAAATTCGCTTTTGGGAGGGATTCACATGAAAGTAGAATACAAAACAATCGTTGTGCCAGCAGATGGTTCTGAAAACTCGAAACGAGCTTTACAACATGCCATTTCAATTTGCGAACGCAATGAAGCACAATTAATTATCGTTCATGTTGCTAACATCGTGTCAGCAATTTCTAATTTTGATCAAACTCCAATTAGTGGTGGTTATGTATCAGAGCAAATTGCAGAAGACATGGAAGAAACAGGCAAAAAAATCTTGGAAGAAGTATCTAAAGATGTGCCAGCAGATATTTCTGTGAAAAATGTATTTGAAGTGGGATCTCCTGGCCCAGCAGTTCTTGCTGTGGCAAAGAAATTCGATGCTGATCTTATTGTAATGGGGAGCCGTGGACTTGGTCCATTGAAAGGCTTGTTCATGGGTAGTGTAAGCAGCTATGTAACAAGTCATTCAACATGTCCAGTTCTTGTTGTAAAATAAGAGTTTAAATTGTGAGGCTTTGCTCGCCATAGGGCAAAGCCTCTTTTTTAAAGTGGAGGGTCTATGGATAAAAAACGAATTGTTTGGCTACATGAAGAGCTTCCAAAGTGGGAATCTAAGGGCTGGGTTAGTAAAGAAGCAGCGGCGGCTATGAAAGTCTTTTATGGTGAAATAGGGCCGCGCAAGACGCCTTCATTAATGCGTCTCGTAGCCTTGTTTTTGGGGCTGTTGTTAGTTGGTTTAGGAGTTTTCTTGCTCTTTGCAGGCTACTGGTATAGTTTTTCCCCGGCAGGTCGTTTAGATTGGTGTATTGCGTTATTATTGATTGCGCTCATTATTCTCGGTGGTGGCATATGGAAAGCGCCACGAGGAGGGCTCCTAGCTGAAGGGATAGGGCTCTTTTTCGTCTTGGTACTTACTATGGTGACCTTTTTAATGGCTGACACCTATTATACGGGGGCAGGCATAGGTATTTACTGCCTAATTATTATGCTCTTATCTATGCAGGCTGTATATTTATTGGGAAGCCAGTTAGCTATGATTGCCATTTTGGGGATTTCATTGCTTTGGAGTACTTCGCCTCACGATATTACTATTTGGGGTGAGCCGGCGTGGCTTTGGGTGCTTCTCGCATTGGGCATACCATTTTATGCAGAGCGCTGGCGCTCCCGCAGTGTAGGGCTCATATCTACTTTATGGCTATCTTGGGCCTATGTGGCAGCTCTATTTGGTGCTTTTTTCTTTACGATTAACTCCTATCAATTATCACTAGGATTGTTCTTTGTAGCTAGTTTGTCGGCCGTTACGTTTGCTCTAGGTAGTGTATCTAAAGAGCAAGGTTTATGGACTTTGCCTTTTAGAGGGATCGGTGCGCTAGGCTTAATTTATGTGGTAGTGGATGGCACCTTCTTGGGAACCTGGGAAGAAGAAGCGGCTACTGTGCCTGGCATAGGGACTTTGCTCTTAGCTGTAGCTGCTTTAGTGCTCGTGGCAGGAGCCATTCGAGCGCTGTGGCGCGAAAAACAGGGCTTGGAAATCTTAATTACGCTCTGCCCATTAGTAGTTGGGGCGCTCATTATTACTGTTCACATGGGTGTGACTGCTTTGACTACATCTATTTTGTTTAATGCCTATGTAGTTGTGTTAGCCGCTGTTATGTTCTTCCGTGGAGGCATGACAAATCGCGTGGCTTTGGTGAATGGCTGTATATTTGCATTTTTAGCTATGATTGGAGCGCGCTTCTTTGACCCTGCCTTCACCTTTGTGGAGCGAGGCTTAACCTTCATTATTTCAGGACTGGCTATTTTTATGGTCAATCTCTTTTATATGTGGCGAAAACATGCAGAGCGAGATGCGATTAATTCTTCCGTAAATCGAGCCAATCGCCGTTTGCAACGAAAAGATGCTACTGGAAACGCTCCTAACGTTGCTCCTACAGGCAGTGCATCTATGGGAAGTACAGCAAGTAACTCTAAAGGCACTGTTTCCTCTAGTGCTTCTTTAGGTGCAACTGGTGGAATTGATTCTGATGGCGCAGCATCTGAGGCTGTAACTAGTGACGAGGGTTCTAGTATGTCTGGTGGTAGTACTAACAATACTAGCAGTACTAAAGCTTCAGAGAGCGCTGTGTCTGTTGAGGATACTACATCACAGGACTTGCGAGGGACCAATACGGGGGCTCAAGGGACTAAAAGATTTTCCTCGGATACTAAACAAGAACGATTTAGACCTTGGGGGATAGCAGATGGAGAGGAGGATCATAATGAAAAATAAGCTTCCTGTTAAATGGATTTGCTTCGTTATTATGGCGATTCTCACTATTTTATCTCCATTTTATATTCAGCAACGATCTACTTCTTTACGCCAAGGGGGCGTGGAATATCAATGGCCAGTGGCTTTGAGTCGCACAGCGAGTTGGATTCCATCAGACTATTTAGATGTGAAGTTCTTAGGTAGTCGTACTAATTGGCAAGGCACAGGGCTGCCTGTAGTAAATCAAGAGGCTTATATTTGGGTTGAACCAAAAGCCAATGGCATTTTAGAAGTCAAAGGGGCCTCTAATGAAAAGCCTGCTACAGGCGAGTATATATTAGCTCGTTTGACGAAGGTAGAAAAAACAGACGTAGAGTTTCAAATTTTATTTAATCGTGTTACCTTAGATTTAAATAAGGTGGATCCACAGTTCTATACTACCTATAAGGGCACTTTATTAGCCACTTTGAAAATTAAGGATGGTTATGGTGTTGTAACTGGTGTATACTCAAAAGGTGTATCCATTGAAACGGCTGTGCCGGAAAGTGTGGAGCAACAAGAATTAGATAGCAGAACTCCATTGTCTCAAATTGGTGAACCTAGGGCCGTGGATACAAAAGAAACTGAAGAACGTGAACAACAATAGGAGAGGTAGCATGGATTTAGGTCATGAACAAGTGGATGTGCAACAACTAGCGGAGTTGTTTAAAGTATTGGGCGACCCAACGCGCATTCGCATCGTTAGACATTTATTGAATAAGGAAATGTGCGTATCAGAAATTGCTGATACTATGGGGATGGGGCAGTCAGCCATTTCTCACCAATTGCGCGTATTGCGTCAGGCGCGATTAGTTACATTTCGCAAGGAAGGGAAAACTGCTTGGTATAGTTTAAATGATGAGCATGTGGTAGTCTTATTAAAGCAAGGCATTGAGCACGTGTCACATCAATAGTGTTAGTCATATATAATAAAAGCCCTTTGTTTACAGGTCATGAGTTAGTTTGAAATATAAATTTTCTTATGGAATTGTAAATGAAGGGCTTTTTGCATGAAATAGTAAGGCCGTGTTTGAATTAGACAAATGGAGCCATAAAGGCTTATAATAAAGTGTTAACGAAATTATTAGATATAAAGGGATTTGTATGAAATATATAACCATAGAACAGGCGCAGGAGCCTCTCAATCTTTGGCATGCTTTTGCTGGTGAAGAGCGAGTCTACTGGTATAATCCTGTGCGTAAACAAACTATTTTTGCAGCTGTACGGGCTGATGCCATATCTGTATCATCTGCTGAAGATAAGGCGGAGCAGGTGGATGCCTTTGCTAAGGAATTTCCTTATACTTGGCTTAGTGAAACATTTTTTCCTACCACAAAGACTTCCTTGTGGGATGGGATGGGCAATGAAGTCGTAGCTTTTTCTTATTACTATATAAAAGAAGGGGAGACACATCATTGGTTAATCGATGAGTCGCAAGGAATTGGCACAGCTAGTGAATTAGAGCATCGTATAGATACAACAGCTAATAATACAGCACATGATAATGCAATAGTTGATAAAGCAAGACAAGATCAAGCAACCTATGTTGCTAACAGCGTGTCTCAGCATTACAGTCATTTTGATGCTACTCAGATAGCACCTAATGATAAGCTAAACTGTGAGTCACATCAATATACCATGAGCGATGAAGATTATGGAGATTGGTGTACTTTCTTTGAGGCGATTCAAGATACGATTCAAAGCGGTAAGGCTATAAAAATAGTGGCTTCCAGAGCGGTCACTTTGCAAAGTGACAAAGCTTTCAATATTGTGGATATGTTGCGTCGTTTACAGACCTATAATGTAAACAGTTTCGTGTTTGCCTATGCGAAAGGCGATGCTGTCTTTATTGGTGCAACACCGGAGATTTTAATTCAAAAAGAAGGCACTCAGATGTTAAGCTATGCCCTAGCCGGCACTATTAAGAAACGAGGCGTTGTAGATGAGGCGGCAGGTCAAGCCTTGTTAGGAGATGCTAAAAATTGTCATGAACATGGCATCGTAGTAGATATGATAAAGTCTACTATGAGTCAGTTGAGTCCTCAGGTAATGGCGGAACCTATGGGTTTAATGGAGCTTAAAAATCTCTTCCATTTGCGAACCATAATTCGAGCTGATGGAGGGGATTCACATATATTAAACTGGATTCATGCCTTACATCCAACGCCAGCTATGGGCGGACAACCGCGTGAGGTAGCGCTTGATTTATTAGCGAAGAAAGAACCTCATGAGCGCGGCCTTTATGCAGCGCCTTTAGGTTTTTTAGAAACGAACTCTAGTGGCGTTGTAGATGGCACTATTGTAGTGGGGATTCGCTCCGCCTTGGTGAAGGGACATACAGCCTATGCATATGCCGGTTGTGGCATTGTAGGCGATTCTGATTGTGCCAGTGAATATGAGGAAACCAAGACAAAATTGGGCACTATTTTAGAAGTATTATAGTGCAAGAACGCATTTAATAGATATGTAAGACATAGAGATAAGATAAAAGAGGTAAGAATGAACGAATACTTGGCGGCTCTCGTTGATGAGCTTTATACGTTGGGTATGAGAGAGGTAGTGTTTAGTGCAGGGTCCCGATCTACATCTTTGGCGATGTTATTTACGGGCTTTGGAAAATATAAAACATATATGAATATAGATGAACGGTCGGCTGCGTTTTTTGCCTTAGGTATTGCTAAGCGCACGGGCCGTCCAGTGGGTCTTGTTTGTACATCGGGATCAGCGGGGACTCATTATTTCCCTGCTGTAACAGAGGCTAAGGCGAGTCGGATTCCATTGGTAATGCTCACGGCTGATCGACCTAGTGAGCTTCAATTTGTTGGTGCGCCACAGACGATTGATCAAATGAGACTCTTTGGGGATTTTGTGAATCATTTTGAAACGTTAGAAGGTCGGACGGATGACTTTGTATATCCGCGCCAAGTGGCACAACGCGCTGTGCTCAAAGCATTGGGCAGTGGCAGTGAAGTAAGCGGGCCAGTACAGATTAATGTGCCTTTGCGAGAACCTTTAGTGCCTAAACTCGATAATGAATACTTTGAAAAGGGCCGTAATACACAGGCATTTCAATATATAAAAGGTGAGATGCGCAGCACGTATACAGGTGAAGAATTAGCCGGTAAGCGAGGCCTTATTATTGCTGGTCCTTATAATGCGCCACAAGGTGAAGACTCTGCTACAAAGGCACATCATGAAGCGTATGGAGCGAGCATTATTGCTTTAGCACAGCGTCTGCAAGCGCCTGTGATAGCGGATCCTTTATCTCCTTTGCGGGGCTATGAAGATGAGTATGTTATAGATAGTTATGATGCCTTTTTGGTGTCTAATGAAGTGAAGGAGAATTTACGACCAGACTATATTTTAATGTTTGGTCAACTACCGGTGTCAAAGTGAGTCCACCAATTCTTAACATATCACAAGGATGTGCTTACCATCCAAGTGGATCCATCGTTTGAATATCGCAATGGCATGGTTACAACGCAGCGTGTAATAGCCTCCTCGCCAATTGAATTGGCCAAGAGTATATCAGTAGTGAATGAAGATACGTCCTATCTTTCGTTATGGCAACAGGAACAAGCATCTATGCGGCGTCAGCTAGATACTGTTCTTGAGGAGCCTTCGCTGTTTGAGGGGCGTATAGTGAAAGAAATGCAAGCTCTTATGCCTAAGGGGAGTCAAATTTTCATTTCCAATAGTATGGCCATTCGCGATTTTGATTATTTTTGGTCCAAAGGTTGTAATGAGGTGCGTCTTTTTGGTAATCGAGGCGTGAATGGTATCGATGGGACGGAATCGACAGCTCTCGGTATGGCTAGTGTAGGTCAACCGACAGTCTTAGTGACAGGGGACTTGTCCTTTATTCATGATATGAATGGTCTCATTATGGGGCGTCAGGCGGGCATATCCTTAACCATTGTGCTATTTAACAACGATGGGGGCGGTATTTTTGAATACTTGCCTCAAAAAGGAACGCCTTATTTTGAATATTTATTTGCGACGCCTCAAGGTGTTGATTTTTCAGGACTCAGTACTTTATTTGGTATTGACCATGAAGAAGTAACATCATATGAACAGTTTAAGACTTTGCTTATGGAGAGCCTTAATACGCCAGGGATTCAAATATTAGAAATAAAAACTGGCAGAGAATCTTCCTGCCAATTACATAGAAAGTATACGGTGCGAAATTATGAATGATGAAATTGAAAACATGGATGAAGTACCTGTATATGACCAGGGGGAGCGACAGGAGCTAGATACGATTTTACATGATGCAGAAGATGTATTTGTTACTATCGACAATGTGTCTTATCATGTGCTACTTCGCGGTGAAGGATTCCCCTTGATTTGTTTGCATGGTTTTAGCGAGGCTTGTAATACCTGGCAAGATTTACATTTGCCGGGGTTTCGCTTATACTGCATAGACTTTTTAGGCCATGGTTTTTCCGATAGACCTAAAAAGGCAGATCTTTATGAGTTTAATACGGCCTTAAGACATTTGTATACATTGATTCATACTTTAGTAGGTGACGAACACTTTGGTATATTAGGCTATTCTATGGGTGGCCGTATGGCATTACAATATGCTGCCATGTATGAGCCAGAGTATTTAGCCTTCCTCATTTTAGAATCAGCAAGTCCTGGTATAAAGGATTTAGTGGAGCGCAAATTGCGTGCCTCTTATGATGAAAAAATTGCCAAAGCCGTGGAATCACACTCCATTCAGTGGTTTGAGGAGACTTGGTCAGGGCTACCAATTTTTAGCTCTCAGAAGACTCTTCCTGAAACTATACAGAATAGCATAAAGCGACGTCGCCTTAGCAATGATCCACAAGTATTAGCCCATACATTGCGCGGCACTGGACAAGGAACAACTCCTTATGTAGGAGACCGCGTGGGCGATTTAGACCTAGAGATTTTATATATTGCTGGTGAATATGATGCTAAATATATGGAATTTGGTCAGCATATCTTTGGAGATTGTCCTAATGTATCCTTTGTGTCAGTGCCTCATGCTGGACATAATGTACATGTGGAAAAGCCGAGGGAATTTAATGATATAGTAGAGCTGTTTTTGTCAGATTTTAATGATAAAAGTATAAGCTAGTTTGTCATAGAAGTGCTTTAATGTATACTTTGGAAGCTAACTAGGCTATGGAACAGCTTTTGATATTGATACTATCGTATTTTAAAATTTAAACATATATTTCAAGATGTAAATTGGTTTAAAAGGAGGTTTACAATGAGTAAATTTGATTGGCAAGTATTAGACCGTGGCTATGAAGATGTAATTTATGAAACATATAATGGCATTGCTAAAATTACGATTAATCGTCCAGAAGTGCGCAATGCATTTCGCCCTAAAACTGTAGTAGAGTTAATTGATGCATTTACTATTGCTCGCGATGATGCGGAAGTAGGCGTTATCGTTTTAACTGGTGCTAATCATGGTGGCGATGTAAATAAAGAAGCGTTTTGCTCTGGCGGCGATCAACGCGTTCGCGGTAATGGTGGCTATGTAGGGGAAGACCGCATTCCACGCCTTAATGTGCTGGATTTACAGCATTTAATTCGCATTACGCCAAAGCCTGTTATTGCTATGGTTAATGGCTATGCTATTGGCGGTGGCCATGTACTTCACATTGTGTGCGACCTAACAATCGCCTCTGAAAATGCTAAATTTGGTCAAACTGGTCCACGGGTAGGTTCTTTTGACGCAGGCTATGGTGCAGGTTATTTGGCGCGTTTAGTAGGTCATAAAAAAGCGCGTGAAATCTGGTTCCTTTGCCGTCAATACACAGCACAACAAGCACTTGATATGGGCTTAGTAAATACAGTAGTACCATTTGAACAATTAGAAGAAGAAACTGTAAAATGGTGTGAAGAAATTTTACAATTATCCCCAATGGCGCTTCGTTTCTTAAAAGCATCCTTTAATGCTGATACAGATGGTCTGGCTGGGTTACAACAATTTGGTGGCGATGCGACACTTATGTACTACACAACTGATGAGGCAAAAGAAGGTCGCGATGCATTTAAAGAGAAGAGAAAACCTAATTTCAAACAATTCCCTAAATTCCCTTAATCGGAGGTCGATAGTCAATGAGATGGTTGCGTGAACAGGTACAAAAGCGACCTGATCAATCGTTTCTAAATGGATACTCCTATAAGCAAATTTATGAGCAAGCTGTGTTAGAAGTAGGTTTTTTAGAAGGCCTTATACAGAATCGCAAGCGTATTGGTGTTTGCAGTGAAAATTCTGTCAAATTGGCTGTTTTACTATTTTCGCTTTGGTTAGCAGGTAAAGAAGTTTTCTTAATCAACCCACAGTTAACTGTGGAAGAGCGCATGTCACAGGCGGTGAATCTCGGGGTGGATTTAATATTCACCTCGCCGCAGGTGCAAAGTGCTGTAGTGGCCGAGCAAACAGCGTCTGATGAAAAGCAATTAGAGTTGGGCAAGGCTAAGTTTTGCTCTTTAGCCGGCTGTGTGAGCTCCGCTATGGCACAAATTCGCTGGCAAGCAGACGGTGGCGAACATCTAGTGCAATGGCAAACCATGCCTGTATTGCCACTTATGGATGAGCGTACTGCGAAGCGCTTAGTGAATTTGTTTGAAAAATTATTACCTCAGACGTCAGGCTCTGAAGACGATGCTATTGCGGCTATTATGACGACAAGTGCCACTACGGGCAAAGTAAAATCTGTGCCACTTCGCTGGGGGCAGATTGAGGCTCACGTAAGGGCATCCGCTCAAGTTTTAGGTGTGACGGATTGCGATAATTGGCTCATTGTGCTTCCTATGTTTCATGTATCGGGCCTATCCATTTTGATGCGCACCCTGTTTAATGGCACGGCCGCTACGATTTATAGTAGCTTTGATGAAGAGGCTGTGCTTAATGTTATTAAGCTTGGAAAAATTAATATGGTGTCCTTAGTGCCTACTGTATTACAGCGTTTAGTCCATAAAATAGAGGCGCATCAATTGCGAGTGGTTCTCTTAGGTGGCGAGTTTATCCCTAATGCTTTAGTAGAGGCTTGTTTAGCTAAAGGGCTACCTATTTTTAAAACCTATGGTATGACGGAGACGTTTGCGCAGAGCACGACTGTTAATATTTCAGCCTATCCTAATAAATGGCAATCTGTAGGTCAGCCGTTGCCGGGCGTGACTATAGACATTCGCCCTCTTCAGGCATCAGGCATGAAGGATTTAGATGCAGGGCAAGTAGAATTAAATTCGAAGGTGCGTGCTGAGCAAGCAGAGGTAAACTCTAAGGAATGTGAGGCGCAAACAGAATTAAATTCTAAGGTACGTGTTGAGCAAGTAACGGTGAATTCTAAGGCATGTGAGGCACAAACAGAATTATATTCTAAGGTACGTGTTGAGCAAGCAACGGTAAATCCCAAGGCCTATGATGAGCAAGTGCCCCTTATTGGTGAAGTTTGGATTCAATCGCCGATGGTCATGAAGGGCTATTTAGGTCAGCCACCAATTGAGGGATTTTTCAACACCGATGATATGGGTTATGTAGATGAAGATGGCTTTTTATATATTGTAAATCGGCGCAAAGATATCATTATTTCTGGTGGAGAAAATATTTATCCTAAAGAAATTGAAGATGTATTATATAAGCTAGATGGCGTAACCGAATGTGCTGTAGTTCCTAAGGTAGACTCTAAATGGGGGCAGGTGCCTGTTTTATACTATGCAGGGGAGCCGGAAGAGACTGCTGTAGCAGCGTATTTAAAGCAACATTTAGGACGGTATAAACAGCCTAAAGAAATTTATAAGCTAGGGGCATTACCAAGAAACAGTTCTGGTAAAATTTTGCGTCGAGCTTTAGTTTAGAGATAAAGGAGGAAGGCATGCTTGTAAAATCCATACGGCTTTGGCGCGTTGTGTTGCCTATGAAATTTGATTTTCGCACTGCAAAAGGTTTAGTTCGAGAGAGACACACCTTAGTTGTAGAAGTAGAGACTGACCGTGGCTTTCGTGGATTTGGCGAAGTCGTAGCCTTTGATACTCCTTTTTATACAGCAGAAACAATTCATACAAGTGAGGAATGGCTACGCAAGGTCATTCCTTATTTTATTGGCTATACTATGGAGAATCCATGGGATTGCTATACTTGGGAGTGTAAGCAAATTACAGGCCAAAGTGAAATGGGGAGTAAGGAGAACACTAGGGCTATAAATGAGGTTTGCACAAAAGACACGGCCTTAGATTTATTGCGTCATGCGCGTCTCCCTATGGCTTGGGCCGGTCTCGAAAATGCGTTGCTTCATGCATTCTTTGAAGAAGCCAATGAATTTATGATAGGAAGTTTAGTGGAATCGTCTTTAGGGGCATTAGAAGCGCTTGACCCTATAGTAAGCCCAGAGTCTATGGATAATATAAGGTGTTCAGGGTCTGTTCGAGACGCACATGCTTTGGAAAATCTTCAAGGAGGGCGCACTAGGGAGTATCTTCAAGGAGGAAGTACTGAGGAGAGTCTTCAAGGAGAGCATGCTAGGGGGACACTTCAGGGAGTGCATGTTTTTGAGACACTTCCAGGTACACTGCCGAGGACTGGATCAAGTAGATGCGCTTTGAATGAGATGATTCCTTTAGGTCTAGTATTTGGTGATATGCCAATTTCAAGATTGTTGGATAGTATAGAAAATGCGGTGGCACAAGGATGTAAGCGCGTAAAAATTAAGCTGACACCAAAGGATGCACTAGAGCGCTTAGCTGCTGTGCGAGCACAGTTCCCTAATTTAGAATTAGCGGCTGATGCGAATCGCAGTTTCTCTAGTGCTGACTGGGCTATGGTAAAGGCCTTTGATGAGTATAATCTTAAATCTTTAGAGGAACCTTTCGAAGTCGTTGGCTCAGCAGCACATACTTATAGTAATTTGCCTGTTGAGTTTTGGCAGGGCTGGCAGACACCCTTGAGTTTTGATGAAAGTGTGCAATCCTTGGAAGAATTAAAGGCTCTACATAGAGTTTTTTCTGCTTTAGTGGTTGATATAGCGATGCAGCCTATACTCAATGTTAAAATAGGGCGGCTTGGAGGCCTTCGAGAAACTTTGCGCTGTATTGCCTATTGTAAGGCCCACAACTTAGGATTTTGGATAGGTAGTATGGTGGAAAGTGGAATTTCAAAAATTCTTCATGTAGAATTAGCGGCCTTGCCTCAAGTGTGGATGGCTGGAGACTTGTCAGATTCTAAGCGATACTTTGAAGAGGATTTAATTATACCGCCTATTCAATTTGACCAAGGATATATGACGGTGCCGAGGGGCTCAGGGCTAGGAGTAAAAGTAAATTATGACATACTACAAGCCTATGGTACAATCATAATGGATGCCTCATTATGACATCGTTAAGAGAGAGTTGTTGAAAGGATTGGATATGACTTTAATTGATCAATTAAGTATTGAATATGTAAATATAACAGGCCAAGGCTTTGAAAGTGCCATGACATTAGGCGAGTTTCATAAACAGCCCTTTGGATTTTTAAATGGTGGGGCTACTTTGGCATACTGTGAGATTATAGCGGGCATGGCGTCTAATAAATTAGGTGAAGCTGAGTATGAAGCCTTGAAGGCATCTATGAGTATCACTGATAATGATGTAAAGACTGTAGACTTTGAAGGCTTAAAGGCAAAGGCTGTAGATAGTAATGCCGTAGCTGACATTGAAAAATTAGCTAAAGGCCCTTATGTGGCTGTAGGTCAATCTGTAACAGGTCAGCATTTAAATGCTATAAAAGCAGAAGGCCGAGTTATTGCCGCCGGAGCATTACTAAAACAGGGGAAACGCAATCATGTGTGGCAAATTGATGTGCGCAGTGAAGCGGGCGTGCATATTTCGCAAGTAACTGTTGTCAATGCCCTAATATATCCAATGGGGGCGAAGCGTAAATGATTAATAAACGGATATTCGCTTTACTTGTTCTTACTGGACTCATGGCAGGCTTAGTGGGGATTGCCTTTACTAATTTAATGCATTTTATACAACATGCTACATATAACTATTCGGCTGCCGATCATTTTAGTTTTGGCATGGGCGTTGCAAATGTATCGCCTGAGCATCGAGTTATAGCCTTGCTTTTATGTGGTATTGTAGGCGGTATTGGTTGGCATTTAATTCATCGTTTCGGCAGTTCCTTGGTGGATGTGAAAAAAGCCGTGACCAATCCCGATATGCCGATGCCTACCTTGACTACATTATTTCATGCTACCTTGCAGATTATTACTGTAGGGATGGGCTCTCCTCTAGGGCGTGAAGTGGCTCCACGAGAAGCGAGCTCTGCGCTGATTACGTGGGTGATGAAATTTGTAAAGGTCGCCAAAGATGAGCGGAGCTTGTTAATAGCTTGTGCTTCTGGTGCTGGTCTAGCGGCGGTGTATAATTCTCCTCTGTCAGCGACTTTGTTTGTATTAGAAACTTTGCTTTTGACTTGGAATAGCAAATCCTTAATTTCTGCTTTAATTGCCTGTGGCGTGGCTACCTTTGTAGTTCGTTTGGGTCTAGGTGATACCATCCAATATGATATGCTTCAGCCTGTGTTAGAAGGCCATATAGCAATTTTTTCAGTTCTTCTAGGCTTAGTTATTGGTGTGGTAGTAGTGGGTTTTGATAAGGCGCAAGCAGCCTTGCCTAAAATTAATCGTAAAAGTCCTAAATTAATTATTTGGTTTATCTTAGCTTTTACCTTTGTAGGTATTATGTCTATGTATTTTCCTTCCATCTTAGGCAATGGTAAGGCTGGTAATCAATTGACCTTTGCTGAACTAGTGAATTGGCAATATGCTTTAGGCATGTTTGGTACTAAGTGGATTGCCGTTATTTTAGCCTTAGCAGTAGGGGCCTATGGTGGTAAAATTACACCTTCTATGATGCTAGGGAGTACATTAGCTCTAGCGATGGGCGTTGCTTGGACTGCTTTAGTTGGGCCTATATCTCTTGGCGCAGTGGCTTTCTTAGGAGCTGTTGTGTTTTTAGGCTTAGCGCAAAAGATGCCTCTTACTTCTGCTGTATTTATGCTGGAGCTATCTCGATTTTCTGTAGAGTACTTGTTCCCTATTACTTTGGCCATGGGGATAGGCTTGCTTACACATGGGTGGGTAAAATCTAAAGTGTAAAAATGTATAGATACATTAAAAGTTGAAACATGGGCTTGAGTGCCAATGTATAAAAATTAATAGATGCAATCTAAAATATAATAATAAATTTAAACTTCTAAGAAAGGGGCATATCAGTCTATGAAGATTAAAAATTTAGACCATTTGGTTATTACTACAGCCGATGTAGAGCAGTGTATAGATTTTTATGTCCGGATTCTAGGTATGGAATTAGATACATCTAATCAGCGATATGCTCTGCGTTTTGGCAATCAGAAGTTTAATATTCACACGAAGCCAGCCGAATTTCTACCTGCTGCTAAGTATCCTACTAGTGGCAGTTTGGACCTATGCTTAATCATAATGGCTGATGGAAATATGGAGGCTGTAAAAGCTCATATTGAGTCTAAGGGCTATCCTGTTGAATTAGGGCCTGTAATTCGCCATGGTGCATTAGGCAAAATGGAGTGTATCTATTTGCGAGATCCAGATGGTAATTTAGTAGAATTGAGTCAATATTTATAGGATGCTTTAAATAAATCTTTGAGGCTACATTTGAAATAAAAGGGGTTTTTATTTCAAATGCAGCCTTTTATTTAGGGAAAGTAAAAAATGTTAAAAATTTGTAAAAAAGTACTTGCGCACATTTTTTACTTATGATAAAATAACTTTGTTGTTGCGAAAGAGTACAAGTGAAACAACGAAAAGAATAGTTTTACTTTAATATCGGGGCATAGCGCAGTTTGGTAGCGCACCTGGCTTGGGACCAGGGGGTCGCAGGTTCGAATCCTGCTGCTCCGACCATTTTTATTATGCGGGTGTAGCTCAATGGTAGAGCCCCAGCCTTCCAAGCTGGTTACGAGGGTTCGATTCCCTTCACCCGCTCCATTTTTTTTATACAGAACTTTTTATTACAGTAGACTTTTAGAGAGTGTGTGCTGTATTAGAATCGTTAAACTTAGTAGAAACACAATTGCATTTATTGTATTGTGTAGTGTATAATATATACGGTGAAAATTTCAATTGCATATGGTCCAGTAGCTCAGTTGGATAGAGCAACGGCCTTCTAAGCCGTGGGTCGGGAGTTCGAATCTCTCCTGGATCACCATAAAAAAGCAAGCAACCATGCAGGTTTTCAGATTTATGAAAATCAGCGTGGTTGCTTTTTTGCGTTCTTGTCGCTTATTTTTGTCGTTTATATTATCTGATTTTTACGGATTGTTGATAATTATAATATTTTAAATAATTAGTAATTAGGTTTTATTTGATATAATTAAGATAATAAAGAGAAGGAGTTTATCTTTTATAGCAAGTAGGATAGTAAGTAACAGGAGGTACAGCATGAAACTCTTATTTCGTATTCTTTTACTACTATTTGGCATTATTGGCTTTATCTTTCCTATAGCAGAAGCGGCCTCTGGCACAATTACAATATATGGTGACACTGCTTATAATAGTAATGGAGACACATATACTTCCTATGGCGATACTGCTTATGATAGCAATGGTAATACGTATACTCGTTATGGTGATACAATCTATAGTAGTGAGGGGACGTCGTATACTCGTTATGGTGATACGGTGTATGGTAGTGATGGTGTAAGTTATATGACTTACGGAGACACTACGTATGGTTTAGATGGGAGTACTTACATTCGCTATGGCGATACGATTTATTACGATGTGCCAGATAAGGAAGATTCTTACGATTCGTATGATAGTGATTATTCAGAAGAAGATGATGACGAATATTTTCTGTAGTATGAATATATTATTTGCTGTTTAAAATTTTATAATTTATAATGCAACCTTCTTTGTTAGAATCATTCGAGCAAAGAAGGTTTGTCTTTTATGGCGTTAAAGTTCGTTTAAAGTTACTAAGTAGGACGTTTTAAAAGAACCTTAGTAGCATTTTGATTATTGAAGTCTAATTTCAGTTGATTGTTATACTACAGGTAAACTGTTGACAAAATTTATCTATAGATGTAAAATATCCATAGAAGAGGTGGAATATGAAAATAAGTAAGAGTTTAGAGCAAGCGGTATTTGTATTGTTGATTTTAGCCTTGCAGGCAGAACATAAACCTGTAAAAAGTTATGTATTGAGTGCCAAGTTAGATGTTTCTGATTCGTACTTAAAGAAAATTTTAAGAAAATTGGTTGTGCATGAATTAATTATATCTACGGCAAGTAAAGAGGGCGGTTTTCAGCTGAAACGCTCTATTGAAGAAATTACATTATATGATGTATATGAAGCTGTGGAAGAGGATACGATTGAACAATTTCATTCCCGTTTAGCAAGAAATTTATTTAGTGATGAAGCTTATGTAGCATCGAGTGAGAAAAAAATAAAGCAGGCCATGATAAATGCTAAATTTGCATTAAAAGAGTTGGCCTTATCTGATTTGATTCGTCGCGATAAATATAATGAAGGCGCTGTTGAATGGGCCGAAGTAAATAGTCCAGTTTGATTTAATTAAAATAAATAGGAGATTTATATGAGTGATATTAAAATTCATGTGTTACATACAGGCCGTGTTATTATAGATGAGGCCTTACCGTATCATCGAAGTGGTGATTCCCCATTTGCTTGGACTGGTTTGTTTCGAAGTAAAAAACATTTAGTAGATGCTCCTGTATCGGTTTATTTGATTGAGCATCCAGATGGTTTAGTTCTCATAGATACAGGTTGGCATACAGATAATCGGGAGCATCAATTTAAGAATTTAAGACATCAATATTTTGCTAATAAAGCTGTTTTGCCTGAAGGCCAAGCGGTGCACGAACAATTAGGGGCGATGGGAATTAAGCCAAAAGACTTAGATTTTGTTATGCTTAGTCATCTGCACTGTGACCACGCTGATGGATTGCGTCATGTAAAAGAGGCGAAACGTATTTTGGTGAGTGCTCTAGAATATAAAGCAGCTAGTCGTGATAAGATCCGTTATTTATCTCATGAATGGGCAGGTGTAGACTTGCAGACATTTTCTTTTACTGAAAGTAAATTAGGGGCATTTGGTTATTCTTATGATATGTTTGGTGATGGACGTATTCAATTTGTTTTAGCTAAAGGGCATAGTGCTGGACTCGCGGCTACAGTTATAAGAAATAATGACCAGTTTGTAGTATTATCTTCTGATGTGGCTTATGGTAGACCATCACTTGAGAATCTTTGGGAGCCCGGTGTAGTTATTAATCGCCAAGATGCGATATATTCTTTGCAATGGTTGGTTCATATGAATAAACAAGAAGGTTGCAAAGGGATAATAGCGAATCATGATACAGAGGTAAAGCCAGGTATCATTACTGTATAAAGTATCTTAAGTTCAAACAAAATATATAAGTTCAAACTGTTGCCTATTCGACAGAGTCTAAAGGTGACAGTTTTTTCTGTGATGGGACTTAAGGCAATGGAGCGCTTGAGGACATTTTTTATTAGCAATATAAATGATGAAAACATCTTATTATTAGCTTGCTTGAAGTTGACTTCAATGTGATACAATACACTAGACATAGGTAATAGTGCTATGTTGCAAATAGGTAAAATATTTTATAAGTAGGTTAAATGCTACAAATAGATGATATGGTATAGATATGTGACACATTATAGTCATATAGTTAGATAGTTAGATCGTAGGCAATAAATAGCTGATGAGATTCTTTTTAAAGATATTTGAAATAGACTGATTAATATAATCGTACATTGTATGTAGAATGTGGTAGCGAATTATATAGCATGCTATATTGAATTATAAGCACGTTGTATTGAATTATGTAGTGCGATTAATGAGGTGATAGAAGTGAAGGCAATGCATAGACAGTTTCAAAAATATAGACTCATAGTAGGTATTCTAGGCGTATTGCTAGTGTGGCCTATTACTAGTCAAGGGAGGACGGAGGAGCTTAGTATTGCTGGTGACCATGGTAAATTAGCTGCCATTATGCAAGTGCCAGATGCGGTTTCGAATTATCCGATGGTAATTATTATGCATGGTTTTTCGTCTTCAAAAGATGCCAAGCTTTTACAGTTCATAGCTGATGATTTGGAACAGGCTGGCATTGCTTCCATTCGCTTTGATTTTAATGGGCATGGCGAGAGTGACGGTCGTTTTCAAGATATGACGGTGCTCAATGAAATTGCTGATGCAAAGGCTGTGTATTCTTATTTGAAAGACGAGGCTTCTAATAGAGCGGCCATTTCGTCTATTTCGCTTGTAGGCCACTCTCAAGGTGGTGTCATCGCTAGTATGTTAGCCGGTGAATTAGCGAAAGAAGAAGGCCAAGATAGCATTAAAAGTGTAGTGCTACTTGCGCCGGCTGGTAATATTCAAGATGGATTGATTGGTGGCTCCTTCTTTGGCATTCAATACAATGTGGAGGAATTGCCAGAGGTAGTGGAATTGCCAAGTGGCTTGAAGGTAGGGCGCAATTATTTTAAAACTGCATACGATTTGCCTATTTATGAAACAGCTAAGCAGTATACAGGGCCAGTTGATATCATCCAAGGGAGCGACGATATGGTAGTACCTGCTCGATATGCACAACGTTTTGACAAAGAATATGCCCGTAGCGAGATTCATATGCTCCAGGGCTATGATCATGAATTCACTCAAAATCAAAGCTTAGTTGCCAACATGGTGAAAGAATTTATAGTTAATAAGACAAGCGACTCTGCACCAGTAGATGATGCTACTTTGCCTTGGTGGGATAAAATTATACATTGGTTTAAATCGGTGGTAGCTTATTTTATATAACATGCATTCATTAGTTTACTAGTGAGGGAGAAATTAAGTCTGTGCATTAATGCACAGACTTTTTGTGTTTTAGACAAAGATATAATGTATACATGTTCCTTTATCCACTCTCATATATTGTAATTCTATAGATTTTATGATATCTTATAGAAATACAAATGTCCTTTTGTTGTGGAGGGAGGTGTTTCTGTGTCGGACCTTAGAATTAGGGATTTTCCTATATCTTTAGGTCGATTGCTTACTGGCGCTAACAATTCAATTACTGATGTACTAGGTGTTCGCGTCGGGCATTGTACGGTTAATGCAGAGGCGGTGCGAACCGGAGTGACCGTGATTGTACCTTGTGAAGACAATCCGTTCACAAATAAACTGACGGCCGCTACATATGTGCAAAATGGCTTTGGCAAATCTGTAGGGCTTATGCAGATTGATGAATTAGGCAGCTTAGAAACACCCATTGCCTTGACGAATACCTTGAATGTAGGAAAGGTGAGCGATGCATTAAATCAATACATTCTTGATAGATGTAAAGTAGAGGGTGTGACAGCTCATTCTATTAATCCTGTGGTGGGGGAATGTAATGACAGCAAACTCAATGATATTAGCCAACGCGTTATTAATTATGACGAAGTGAAGATAGCTCTTGATAGGGCATCAAAAGGATTTGAGCAAGGTGATGTAGGCGCTGGACGTAGCACCGTGTGTTTTGGCTTTAAAGGTGGCATCGGTTCTGCCTCTAGACTCATCGAAGTGGGTGACCAGTCCTATACGATAGGTGTATTAGTGCAGAGCAATTTCGGTGCTACAGAAGATTTTGTTTTGCAGGGCCAATCCTTGGGACAATGGTGGCTAGATAAGAACAGTAAGCTAACTGAGGAAGCACATACAGTTGATGAGACTTCTACCAGAAAGCTTACACGATTTGACTATAGTGAATGCGATCAAGGTTCCATTATGGTCATTGTGGCTACTGATTTACCAGTAAATAGTCGGCAATTGAAGCGGATTATTAAGCATGCTGCCGTAGGTATTATGCGTACTGGCGCTTATGTAGGGCATGGCAGTGGTGAAGTGATGATTGGCTTTACTACGGCTAATCGAAAGCCTCACGAGGGGCCAGACTTTCAAATGGAGCAAGTTATCCGTGAGGATGCCTTAAATCCAGCCTTTCTAGGCGTAGCAGAAGCGACATATGAAGCAATTTTAAATTCTTTAATAGCCTCTGAAGGGGCTATAACAAAAGATGGACATGGTTATGTGAGCTTTAAAGATGTGTTGATGAAGTGGCTCAATAGAGAGCATCATTAGGTTGTGGGTAAAGGAGATGGAATGTTATGAAGAAATCTAAGTGGAAAAGCTTGTGTGGCCTAGTCCTCGCAGCATCAATTTTCTTGGCTGGCTGCGGCTCGGACTCCAATTCTGGAGCCGTTACGATTCCAGAGGGCAAATCAGTATCACAGTCTAAAGATGTGGTAGCAGCCATTCCGGTAGATATTACTACAATGGATCCAATGGATACGAGCGATACTTTATCGGGCGGTATTCAACGATTGATTATGGATGGATTGTACAGCTTTGATGATGATATGAAATTAAAGCCTATGCTAGCAACTGGTTATACAGCGAATCCAGAAGCTACAGAATATACATTTACTTTGCGTAAAGGGGTAAAATTCACTGATGGTACAGACTGGAATGCCGATGCAGCGATTGCCAATGTGAATAAATGGACCGATAAGAGTTTAGGCTTAAAACGCACTAACTTTATCTCTGATGTTATTCAAAAAGTTGAAAAAATTGATGATTATACAATTAAATTTACCCTTAATAAACCATTTGGTGCCTTCGTAAATAACATGGCACATCCAGCAATGGTTATGATGAGCCCTAAACAATTGGCACAAGGCGTTGATGTAACAGCGAAACAACCAGTTGGTACTGGTCAGTACAAATTCGTTGAATGGGTACCTGGTGACCATGTAAAATTAGAACTCAATAAAGAGTGGTGGGGCTATAACAAAGATGTTTCTGGTGGTGAAGCTATCGTAGCTTCTGATGCGGGCTTTAAGTCCATCAGCTTTAAACCAGTTATTGAAAGTGCGAGCCGTGTAGCAATGCTTCAATCTGGCGATGCGCAAATGGTCTTTGATGTACCAACTGAAGGTTTTTCAGCTCTAAAAGAAGACCCTAATGTTAAAGCAGAACAAATTGAAAGTATCGTAGTTCGCTACTTGTTCATGAATACACAAAAACCAGCGCTTAGCGATATTCGCGTACGCCAAGCTATTGCTCATGGTATTGATAAACAAGCCTTCCTCAATGTAGTTCGCAATGGATTAGGTACAGTAGCTACTTCCGTTATTGGTCCTAATGTACAGTTCTATAAAGGCAATGACCCAGTTCCTTATGATGTGAACAAGGCTAAAGCACTTCTTAAAGAAGCGGGCTATGAAAATGGCTTAACTTTAAAATTGTTAATTTTCAATACAACTTCAAGCTTAAAACAAGCTGAATTCTACAAACAACAATTAGCTGAAGTAGGTATTAATGTGGAAATTGTTTCCATGGAAAGTGCTATTGTTAACCAAAAGGTACAAGGCTTTAGAGGTGAAGGTAAAGATGCGGAATATGACCTTTATATTGCAGGTTGGTCCCCATCTACTGGTGATGCAGACTGGGGTATTCGCCCAATGTTAGCGTCCGAGTCCATCCCACCGCTTAATTACAATTTGTCTTACTATCAAAATCCAGAAATGGATTCTTACATCCAAGCAGCGTTAACTACGTCTGATAATGAAGCGCGTAAGCAAGCCTATGCAAAAGCACAAGATTTATTCTGGAAAGATATTCCAATGTTAGCTGTATCTAATGAACCAGCTACTTGGGCTACATCTAATAAGATTGTGAATGTACGCTTATTCCCAGACAATGGTATTAACTTGTCTAAAGCGCGCATGGCTGAGTAAGGAAGTAAAGCAATTGGGGATAGTTTTACAAATGGGGCATAGTTTTCATGCATTGTTCATCAATGGTGGAAATTTGCGTTTTTAGGCTGGAATAGCCGCAGTGTGTTTGATAAAATATAAATAGAGTCTGGCCACCAGTGCATCTGGTGGTCTACTCATTTTTAGATATTCATTGTTTGAAAGGAGAAGGTCCTTATGCTTAAATATACGTCACGCCGTTTGCTGGGCATGATATTGACCTTATTTTTAGTAACGACCTGCGTATTTTTCTTTGTGCGCTTAATACCAGGTGATCCTGCCCGATTAGTAGCTGGTGAACAGGCTACGGAAGCTGATGTGCTAGCCGTGCGGGCCCAATTAGGTCTTGACGAACCAGTGACCACACAATATTTAAAATACATTTCTGGCGTGGTACAAGGCGATTTGGGAACTTCTTTACGTACTAAACGACCAGTAGCAGAGGAAGTGGGCTATCGCTATGGGAATACATTAAAATTAACCTTCTTGAGCCTTGGTTGGGGCACAGTGGCTGGTGTCGTGTTAGGTGTATGGTCTGGTCGCAATCGCGGTAAATGGCAAGATTATACCGGCATGGCCACAGCCGTATCAGGGATTTCCATGCCTTCATTTTGGATGGGTTTCCTTTTAATTATGGTGTTTAGTGTTAAATTACACTGGTTGCCTACGACAGGCGCAGCAGGCTTTCAAAGTTATATTTTGCCGGCTATTACATTAGGTACAAGTATCGCTGCTATTATTGCGCGCTTTACTCGTTCCTCTATAGTGGAAACCTTGAAGGAAGATTATATTCGCACAGCGAGGGCGAAGGGCTTATCTGAAAATGTAGTAGTTTGGAAGCATGCGTTTAGAAACTCTATGTTGTCAGTAGTAACTGTTGTGGGGCTTCAATTTGGCTTCTTATTGGGCGGTGCCGTTATTGTAGAAGCTGTATTTGCCTTTCCTGGATTAGGTTCTTTATTGATTCAATCAGTAAACTACCGAGATTATCCGGCCATTCAGTCCTTGATTTTAATCTTCTCCGCGCAGTTTATCATTATTAATACCTTAGTTGATATGCTGTATGCTACTTTAAATCCTGAAATTAAATTGTCCTAGGAGGTTCCGTATGAGTGAAAAATTACAAACCATTCAGCCAGGGGCTCCTGGTGCAGCTATGGATATGCATGAAGAAATAAAAACACCTATGAAGGTGATGACACAGCGCTTTTTAAAGCAGCGTAACTCTGTAATAGCGCTCGGTTTTATTTTGTTTTTAGTTGTGCTCGCTTTCATTGGGCCGCTGATAGTTCCTTTTGATGTAAATCAATATGATTATTCTGCTATTTTGCAAGGGCCGAGTAGTACACATTGGTTTGGCACTGATGAATTTGGGCGCGATTTATTTTCCCGTATTATTTTAGGTACGCCTATTTCTTTGGCCGTAGGTTTATCAGCAGTAACTATTGGTGCTGTGACTGGTACTGTATTAGGCTTGCTTAGTGGTTATTATCGCGGTTGGATTGATGCGGTGGTAATGCGCATTTGCGATACTTTATTTGCCTTCCCTGGCATTATCTTGGCTATTGCCATTGTAGCGATTTTAGGGAGTGGTCTATACAATGTTGTTATTGCTGTAGCCGTTTTCTCAACACCTACTTTTGCGCGTATTGTGCGCAGTCGTACGATGGCTATTAAAGAGTCTGTATTCGTAAAAGCAGCCATCAATCTAGGTGCTTCAGACGCGCGAATTTTATTTAAACATATTTTGCCGGGCGCGATTCCTGATATTATTGTGCAGTATACTATGTCTATTGGCACATCGATTTTAACTGCATCAAGCCTTAGTTTCTTGGGGATGGGGGCACAGCCGCCAACACCAGAATGGGGTCTATTGTTATCTAATGGCCGCCAATATATTGCCACGAATATTTACACCACAATTTTCCCTGGGCTTGCGATTTTCTTTACCGTGTTAAGTTTTAATACTTTAGGTGATGGTCTTCGCGATGCACTAGATCCTAAATTGACAGAATAGGAGGTATGCAAGATGGCAGAAAAGAAGAAAATTTTAGAAGTAAAGCATCTGCATACTCATTTTATTACTGATGATGTAGTAGTAAAAGCTGTAGATGATGTGTCCTTAGTGCTAGAGGAAGGCTCTACGTTAGGTATTGTAGGTGAGTCCGGCAGTGGTAAGAGTGTAACAGCCTTGTCTGTTATGAATTTGCTCATGGGTACAAAAGGGAAGGTTGTAGAAGGTGAAATTTTGCTCGATGGTGACGACATCCTCAACATTCCCGAATCCAAGAAACGCGATTTACGCGGTGGGCGCATTTCCATGATTTTCCAGGAGCCTATGACGAGCTTAAACCCTGTTATGACTATTGGAGACCAACTAATAGAATGTATTAAAAATCATGAAAGTTTATCGAAGCAAGAAGCCTATGATAGAGCCCGCAATATTTTAGAAATGACCGGTGTGCCACGAGTTGATAAGATGATGAAGGAATATCCCTTCCAATTATCCGGTGGTCAACGGCAACGCGTTATGATTGCTATGGCGCTTATTTGTGAACCAGAAGTGCTTATTGCCGATGAGCCTACGACGGCATTGGATGTGACAATTCAGGCACAGATTTTAGACTTGATGAATCGCTTAAAAGAAAAAATTGGTACGTCCATTTTATTTATTACTCATGACCTAGGTGTGGTGGCAGAGATTTGTGACCAAGTAGCCGTTATGTACTGTGGTCGCGTCGTAGAAACGGCAGATGTGTATTCCTTGTTTGGCCATACAGCCCATCCTTATACGCAAGGTTTATTGGCATCCATTCCTAAGTTAGGCGAAAAGGTAGAGGAATTAACTGTTATTCCTGGCAATGTGCCAAATCCACGACGCATGCCAGCAGGTTGTAAATTTGCACCTCGTTGTCCACATGCCTTCGAGCGCTGCTTGCAAGAAGAACCAGGTTTTTATGAAGTGGGCAAGGGACATTTTAGCCGTTGCTGGTTAAATGCACCAGACAATGAAGTTAAAGGAGGTGAAGCATAATGGCAAAGAATATTTTAGAAGTGGAAGATTTAAAAATATACTATCCTTTGGCTAGTGAAACCTTCTTTGGTAAAGGGGGCGTTGTGAAAGCTGTGGATGGCGTCACCTTTGATATTCGAGAGAATGAAGTCTTTGGTATTGTAGGTGAGTCTGGCTGTGGCAAGTCGACCTTGGGTCGTGGTTTATGTCGCTTAGACCCTATTACAGAAGGCCGTGTTGTATTAGATGGGCAAGATATATCTAAGTTTGATCGTAATCAAATGCGCCCTATCCGCAAGACGATTCAGATGATTTTCCAGGATCCATATGCTTCATTAAATCCTCGCATGAGCATTTTTGATATTATTGCAGAACCTATTCGCATTCATAATTTAGCTAAAAATGACAAGGAACTAGAGGAGCGCGTTGTCAACTTGTTGCGTCGCGTAGGTCTTGATGCGTATCATGCGAATCGTTATCCTCACGAGTTTTCCGGTGGTCAGCGTCAGCGTATTGGCATTGCTAGAGCTTTGGCAGTAGAGCCTAAGCTTATCATTGCTGATGAGCCCGTATCGGCTCTAGATGTGTCTATTCAGGCCCAGGTGCTGAATTTGTTAAATGAACTTAAAAAAGATTTGAATTTAACTTATATTTTCATCGCCCATGACCTCAGCGTAGTAGAGCATATTAGCGACCGTATTGGGGTTATGTATTTAGGTAATTTCGTGGAAGCAGGGGACAAAAATAAGATTTACAAAAATCCGCTTCATCCGTATACACAGGCATTATTATCAGCAGTGCCAATTGCAGATCCGACAGTAAAACGGAAGCGCATTATTTTAGAGGGAAGCATTCCATCTGCTACGAATCCACCATCAGGTTGTAAATTCCATACGCGTTGTCCAAAGCGCATGCCTATTTGTGAAACAGTGGCACCACAGCGCTATGAACCAAGTCCTGACCATTATGTATATTGCCATTTATATGATGATAAATTGGAAGCACAAGCTGCTGAAGCATAATACTAGATGGTTAAGGAGCGATATATATGAAATTATTTATTAGCGCAGATATAGAGGGCTGTGCAGGCTGGGCGTTTCGCGAGGAAGGTCATATAGGTGAATTTGGTTATGACCATATGCGCCGCCAAATGACACGTGAAGTGCGTTTAGCTTGTGAGGCGGCCTATGAGGCAGGAGCTACTGAAATCGTAGTGAAAGATGGCCATGGGGGCGCCAATAATATTGATCCACTGGAGATGCCTTCTTATGTAACGTTAATACGCGGTAAGAGTGGTCATCCCTATAATATGATGGTAGGCTTAGATGAAAGCTTTGATGCGGTGGCTTATATTGGGTATCATGCAGCAGCTGGTGATGTGAATTTTAGTGGTAGTCATACCTCCACGGGGCAAAGTTTATATATTCGCTTAAATGGTGAAGTAATGAGTGAATGTATGCTTAATTCTTATACGGCTCTTAGCATGGGTGTACCGCCTATCTTTATTTCGGGAGATCGCGCCATATGTGAAGAGGCAAAAGAGTTTTTGCCTCATATAGTAACAGCTGAAACTAAGCATGGCATAGGTGGTGCTACTTATTGTGAAGCACCAGGTATTGTGGAAGAGCGCATACAAAAGGGAATGGCTTTAGCTATTCAAAATTATCGACATGCTCCCAAACTACCAATGCCGGAGAATTTTGTGTATGAAGTGACTTTTAAAGATTGGCAGAGAGCGTATAAAATGTCATTTTACCCAGGTATGAAACAGGTAGGAGACTTTACCATTCGCCTTGAAAGTCCCCATTGGCTAGATATTGCTACAGCCCATAGCTTCGTGGTTTATTAATAGGTGAACTAATATCTTTAATAGAAAGATATTTAATAAACGAACTTAGTCCTTTAATAGATGAAATAAGCTCTTTTATAGATGAATTAAGTCTTATAGTAGATGAAGTAAGCTCTTTAGTACATGATAGTGAGAGAAATCTCAGAGGAGGTTGTCCTATGAAGGTTGAACTAATCCGTGATTTGAGTAATGCCTTTGGCCCAAGTGGGTTTGAGGAAGATGTAGTACGCGCTGTAGCTAAGCATACAAAAGAGTATGCTATTGCTCACGATGCTATGCTTAATACATACATTCGCAAGCCTAAGAATGAAGGCCGTCCCTTTGTAGTACAGCTCGATGCACATTTAGATGAATGTGGCTTTATGGTACAGGCGGTTAATGATGATGGTACGTTATCTATCGTCACCTTAGGAGGTTTTCATCCTACGAATTTGCCAGCTCATACGGTGTTAGTAAGAAATAGAAAAGGCGAGTTACATCGCGGTATTATTGCGGCTAAGCCGGTACACTTTATGACGGACGCAGAGCGAGCTTCACAAGCCATTGCTATTGAAACCTTAAAAGTTGATGTGGGCACAACGAGCCGAGAAGAAACGGAGCGTGTTTTTGGCATTGCCCCTGGTGATCCTATAGTGCCAGAAGTAGTATTTGACTATAATGAGAAAACTGGCGTGTGCTTTGGTAAAGCCTTTGATAATAGAGCCGGTTGTGCTTGCATTATTGACACTATGGATAAGGTCTTTGCCTCAGATGAGGCACCGAAAGTGACGATTGTAGGCGCTTTTGCCGCACAAGAAGAGGTGGGCATGCGCGGTGCTAAAGTAACGGCCCAAGTTGTAAAGCCTGATTTAGCTATAGTGTTTGAAGGGTCCCCATCGGATGATTTCTTTGTAGCGGCTACGCAAGCACAAGGGCGTATGAAAGAAGGGGCGCAGATTCGTCTCTTTGATAAGAGTTATATTTCTAATCCAGCCTTTGTTGAGTTAGCTGAAACAGTGGCTAAGGAATTGAGTATTCCTATTCAAGAAACTGTGCGCCGTGGTGGTAGCACGAATGCAGGTGTTATTAGCTTAACCGAAAAAGCAGTGCCTACCCTTGTCATTGGAGTTCCTTCGCGCTATGTACACTCTCATTATAATTACTGTGCTATGAGCGACTTAGAAGCAGCATCTGACTTAGCCGCCGCTGTTATTGGTGCTTTAGATGAGAAGACGGTGCGTCATATCTTACGACAAGATGTGCTGGACTAGTGAGCTTGTCTTAGATGACATGAGATTTAAATTAATAGATGGTACAAGTTTACAAGTTGTGAACACCAAGCTTGACCGAGACTAGTAGTCTGTTTTAGCTGATATGAGTTTTTATAAATAAGAACAATGAAAAGCCCTTAGGAAATTTCCTAAGGGCTTTTAGATTTCATTAAAAAACTTGTAATTATGATAGATATATGTTAATTTTATATGAGGAAGAATTACTATTATAATAGTAGGAATAAAATGTAGTACATTTGCTTTTCTATGTATAAAAAGATATAGAATAAATAGCAAGTGTATGATTGAGAAAGAGGAGGAACCTATGAAAAAAATGAAGCTAACAGGCTTAGTTGGCTTAGCTATGATGGCTATGCTAGCTCTTGCAGGCTGTGGCGGTGGCTCAGGCACTACGGGCCTTGTGGATATTCCAGAAGGTAAGTCTGTATCGCAACAAAAAGATGTAGTAGCTGCGGTGGCTGTAGATATTACAACTATGGATCCAATGGATACGAGTGATAATTTATCGGGTGGGATTCAACGTCTCGTTATGGATGGCCTCTATGGCTTTGATGATAATATGAAATTACGTCCTATGTTAGCCACTGGCTATACAGCGAATCCAGAAGCAACAGAGTACACATTTACTTTGCGTAAAGGCGTAAAATTCTCTGATGGTACAGATTGGAATGCTGATGCAGCTATTGCTAATGTGAATAAATGGATGGACAAAAGCTTAGGCTTAAAACGTACGTCCTTCGTGTCTGGTATTATTGAAAAAGTAGAGAAAATTGATGATTATACCATCAAATTTACCCTCAATAAGCCATTTGGTGCATTCGTAAATAATATGGCGCACCCTGCTATGGTGATGATGAGTCCTAAACAATTAGAAGCAGGCTTAGATGCCGCGGCTAAACATCCAGTGGGGACTGGTCAATATACATTTGTTGAATGGGTACCAGGTGACCATGTAACATTGGCTTTGAATAAAAACTGGTGGGGCTATAATAAAGAGGTTGCTGGCGGAGAAGCGTTAGTTCCTGCTGATGCGGGCTTTAAGACAATTACATTTAAGCCTGTAGCTGAAAGCTCTAGCCGCGTTGCTATGCTTCAGTCGGGGGATGCACAAATGACATTTGATGTGCCGAGTGAAAGTTATGATGCCTTAGCGCAAAGCGATAATGTACATGTAGATAAAGTACAAGGGATTAGCGTTCGTTATTTGTTCATGAATACGCAAAAAATAGCTCTTAGCGATGTGCGTGTCCGTCAAGCTATTGCAATGGCAATTAATAAGGAAGACTATATTAAAGTTGTCCGCAATGGTTTAGCATCGGTAGCGACATCAGTAGTTGGTCCTGATGTGCAATATTATAAAGCAAATGATCCAATTCCATATGATGTAGAAAAGGCGAAAGCCTTGCTTAAAGAAGCAGGCTATGAAAATGGCTTGAAACTTAAATTATTCATGTACAACACAAGTACTAATGAAAAACAATCGCAATTTTATAAACAACAATTAGCCAATATCGGCATTGATGTAGAAATTAATGGTATGGAAAGTGCTATTGTAAACCAAAAGGTACAAGGCTTTAAAGGTGAAGGTAAAGATGCAGAGTATGATCTATACATGGCAGCGTGGTCTCCATCCACTGGTGATGCTGATTGGGGCATGCGTCCAATCTTAGATTCTACTTCCATTCCACCAAAAAGCTATAATCTAGCTTACTACCAAAATCCTGAAATGGATGCTTTATTACTCGCCGGTCTTACTACTTCTGATGATGCAGCTCGTGCGGCTGCCTATGCGAAAGCACAAGATTTAGTTTGGAAAGATTTACCTATGATTCCAATGGTAAATGATTTCAGTACTTGGGCTACATCTAACAAGATTAATGGCGTCAGAATGTATCCTGATAACAGCATTAACTTGTCTAAAGCAAGAATGGCTGAGTAAAAATTAATAATTAAATAGTAGTTCTTATGGCCGCTGGCGCATAGGTGTAAATTTTGAAACTTCTTGTAAGAAAGTTTTAAAGCACTTGGCGCGAGCGGCTTTCTTTATTTTACTTGACAGGCGGTAATGATGAAGTGCCATAGTGCTGTGGAGATGAAATATGATGCTGAGTATAAACTGTGGTGAAATGGTGGGATTGTAACTGTAAAGCATAGTGAAGCGATGTGACGGTAGTGTATGTAGTTTCGTACATATTTTTATGGTCGGAAGTATTTCATGAATAGGATACAAAAATATCATAATAAAACCTGCCCAAGAAAGAGGGATTTTTATAGGTCTATGGAGAATAGTATAGTATTAGGATACGTATGTGAATTTTAGCGCAGTCCAGGAAAGTGTGAGTACGATGGCCAATGAAAAAATAACATTTCATCGCTTAACAATGAATAGAGATATACAGCCTCAGTACTATGTAATGAAACTGGGGCTATATCATGATATTATTATTGAAACCGTAGATGGTGTACCAGTGGATAATATTCGAGAATACATCCATCATTATATTTCAGACGATCATATAGGTGTTTATGAGCTTGGCGAGTTACAAGGGGGAGAGGTTAAATTAGTCCTTGTCTATGATACGGATAATGAGGCCCCTATTAATCCTATGGCTACTAAGTTGGCAGAAATCAGCGCAGCCTATGAGTCATGTAGTGTAGAAGAGCCTTCAGAGCCTACTAAGGACACTAATAGAGACTCTGCTATAGGTTCTGATAGGGAGGCTATTACAGAATCTATTACAGGGTCTGCTATTTCCTTTTATACTAGTTCAGAAAGCTCACCAACAGAAATTATTATTACGGATAGAGCATTTATTTGCTTGGCAGTAAAGAACGACGCAAAATATACTTTGCAGGGCATCCCTGAAAGTATTAAAGAGGATTTAGTGAAGGAATTAATACGAACTTTTGAGCCACAGCGGGAGTTGGATTTCACTACAGGTCGTACAGTACGAAAACTAACGTTAGGTAGTCCTTCCATGAATCGAGTGTTTTGTAATATTTTAAAACAAGTAGCTCAAACTGATGTAGATTTACATGTGGAACATGATTTTATAAATAAAGACAAGTCCCATGTTATCTATTATCGCAGTGCTAAAGGCTTGTACTTAATTGAATGCGCTCATATACCCAAGTCCAATCATATAGAAGCGACCATGTTTAGGCGGGTTAAAGTGTTACATCAAGCCTTTGATCAAGCAGCCTTGAAGAAAATGGAATTTATGGAAGCATTGGGGATTTTAAATGGCCGCTTTGTAAATAAACGTGTAGCCATGGGTAAGGCCCTAGAAGGCGTGGTAAAACAATATCTTCAGGACACTGGTTATGAATATAAAAAAGCAAATCCAGAGGACCCTGATTGGAAAGATGATTATGTGAGCATTTTGCCCTATAAGGATAATTATTATGCTAGCATATGGTTAGTTGACGATACGCAAATGCATATTGATATAGAAGTGAAAAAGAAGATTGTTCATATGAAAGTGTATGAGGAATTGTTGAAAAAAGAGTATGAAGCAAGATAAACATATGATAGATATAGATGATGAGAGATTGATACAACAAAATAGTTCTTCTGTTAACATAGTAGGAAGTCCGCTTCGCCCTAAGTTTTATGTGATGAAGCTAGGTATTCACGATAAAGTCTATAATGAAGCAGTAGAAGATTTTGATCCACAGAATATGACTGAATATATAGAGTATTATTTTCCTAAAGGTGCTATGGGAATAAAGGCTCTAAACTTGGAAGATAAAGGTATAGAGCTGGATGAGGTATATGTAGCGCAGAGAGGCGAAACAGTTGCGTTAGACCGGGAAACTAAGATAACGGGAATTGCTAAGGCAGATACGATTTGTGATGCGCAATTAGTTATTGTATATCGGAAGGACCCTCAACTTGTAGCACAAGAACAAGCCCTATACGAAGCACAACGTTCTTGGATGGATAAGCTTTCTGAAGGTGTAAAGCCTTTTGTGAAGACTGGCACCAAGATGTTAGCTATTGTTGGTAAAGGGCTTTGGAGCGCTACTAAGATGCTCTTTTTTACAGCGAATCGCGTCAGCGGTGGCGGTACCCATGTTATTACATTTCGCCATCAAGTGGCCCAGTTAGAACGCAGTCATTTGATTGGGGGCGAGCCGGTAAGCAGTCGGTATAATACATTGGCGTCTAAATTAGTGGGCACCGATGTATTCGGCGAGGCATTTTTATGTTGCATGCCTAATGCAGGGGGTCTTGAAATGACTGAGACTGTTGGCAAAGAAGCGGCAAAGCAACAGTTTGACGCTAAGTTTAATGAGCTTTATTCTCCGCAACGGTTAGTTGCTTTCGGCGAGTCGAGGCGAGTACATATAGAACGAGTGCTAGAACGAATTTTTGAGCATCAGCGGACCATTGAATTTGTTTTTACTCATACAGTTCGCCGCCTGATTATGAAGACGAAGGATACCGAAACTGTATTTACTAATGCAATTCGCGACTATTTGGGTGATGAAGAAATTCTCAAGATTGAATATAATAAAATCAATGCTGATGAATCTTGGGATATGCACTATCGTTCAAAAAGTGGTAATTATTTTATCGCCTGCAATCAAGATACTAGGCGAGAGAATGTACTAGTTAGTATTTTTAAACGAGTAGATAGTTTAGATTGTAGGATAGATAAAATTGCTAGAGAAAAGCTAGAGTATAATGAAGCGCTAGAAATTTTAAATGGTCGCTTTGGCAATGTACGTGTAGCTACTTCAAAAATGCTAGAAGAAATTGTAAAAGCCTATTTAGATGAACACGGCTATGAGTATAAGAAAGCCATACCTATAGAAGAGTTTGAGAATCCGCAAGATTATTCAGTACTTCACAGTCGTGATCATGTGTATGTTACCCCTTATGGTGAAACTTACTATGCTAGTGTGGAACTTGTAGACAACACTTGGCTTCACATTGACTTGGAGGAAGGCCGCAAGACCGTGCATATGGAAGTGTATCGAGAAGCTTTGCGGAAGCTGTATGATGGTAGTCAGATTAATTATGCTGTTTAATGAATTGTAATTGTATCTAACAAATAAGGACATTAAAGGAGTGTTATTATGAGTAAAATTGTAATGAATCGCAGTAATATAGAGCGGTTGTTAGTTGAAAAGGTTAAGGAATTATTAAGCGTAGATATTGAGTTTAATACCTTGCTTAGAGATATAGATACGGAAGGGTCTAGTTCGATTTACTTACAAAGTACAACTGGTGAGTATGTGGCATTATGTCGGCAGGACAACAGTTCTCGCACACTGTATATTAGGGCATTTAAGCTGTCGGAACAGTGGGCAAAGGAATTAGATAGTAAAGAGATGGACATGTTTGAACGAGCCCTTTCGTATAATGAATATGGAGTGGTAAGGGATCCTGTAGAATTGGAGCAATGTGATCAGGCCAAATTTATTGTAGAAAGCTGGACTAGAGACTATGCAGAGCGCAATAATTTAGTTATTAAGAAACTAGTGGGGGCTAATGGGAACCCTACTATTGTGAGCGTCTTTGTAGAAAAATTAGAAAAACTCTTTATTGCAAATATGGGATTAGAAGATGGTAATAAAGCTGTTGTGACACTGCAAATAGAGGAGAAAAATGCGTTGCTAAGTGCTTATAAAGAAGTAGGACAATGGACTATGGAGGGGCGCTTGATGTAGACTGTCCAGAATAAGTCTAGTTAGTATTGATATGGGCGGGAGATATGCAATGGTAGATGGAAAGAAGAATAGTAAATATAAGTTAGTCGATACAGATACTAAAGTTGTAGATGGACATGTAGTAAAAAGGATTGAAGCTTTAAAAGACTTTGGAGAAGTTAAAGCTGGCGATTTAGGTGGATATATAGAATCAGAGGCAAACCTAGATATGGGAGGGCATTGTTGGATATACGATGATGCTGTTGTATATGGTGATGCTAAAGTTGCAGATGAGGCTATAGTAAAAAATAATGCAATTGTGAAAGAGCACGCTTTTGTAGGTGGACGGGCTAGTATAATTGGAAATACTATTTTAAAAGGTAATGCATGGATGGTTGCAGAATGCACCAAAGAAAATGAAATTATTAATAAGCCAGTGATGAGACGAGAAGAACAAGACATCGATTTTATAGGTAGTCGATCTATATTATTTTTTAGAACTGATACCGATTATGATGAAGGCTTAAATCTTTTGATTTTAAAAGATAATAATAATGAACTACAGAAAACAGATTCTTTTGAAAAAGAGGCGTATTTGTTTTGTAGTGATGATGAAGAGGAACAATTATGGCCGGCCTATACAATCGAAGATATGGAAGATGTATATGGTGTTGGAAATATTAAGAAAATAGTAGAACTACATATTATGGGGCAAAGTGAGAAAAGTTGATTTAAAGCATTGCTAGTTTGGTATAAAAATTTGAAAAGGGAGATAAGATGGAAAAGAAGTATGAATTGACTAAAGAGAGAGTGGAGTATTCAATACCAGCGTATCCTTTTGCAGAGTATGATAAAAAGGTAGAACTTTATAAAATAAGAGCATTGAAGTCTTTTGCAGATGTAAAGGCTGGTGATTGGGGCGGATATGTGGATGGAGAACATAATTTATCCCATGAAGGAACCTGTTGGATATATAAAGATGCTATAGCTTATGAAAATGCTCGCGTAGAAGGAGCTGCTATAGTTAAAGGGAGTGCTATTATTTATGGGAATGCTATTGTAAAAGATTTTGTGGAAGTAAAAGAGGAGGCAATGGTTACAGGTGATGCAGTTTTAGGTGGTCATGTAAAAGTTAGTGGACAGAGTTTTGTTAGTGGGAATGCATATTTTAATGGACATCAAGAATTAAAAGTGTATGCTAATGCAATTGCTGCTATGCCATTTGGAGAATATGCACTCATCGATGGTGGAGTTGATAACTTTCTTATATCGTTAGGAGAGGCGTATGGAGGGAATTTGTTTTTCTATAAATTGCAAGATAACAAAGGGGTTGCTGTTAGTACTCCTTTTGGTCATTATTCCATTGAGGATGTAAAAAACGCTATAGATGAATGGGACGTTTCAGATTACAGACGGGAAGTATATAGAGAAGCGATAAAAATTGGTGAAAACTATATGGGGACTCCTGTAAATATGGAAGATAATGATTATTGGCAAAGCATTATGATACCAACATTTAAAGAACTGTATAATGATTAAGAATGAAAAAATTACAAGTTTGAATAATTTAACTAAACGTATATGATAATATTTAGAGTGATATTTTAGTATATAAATCTGCGCCGGTGCAGTGATTGCTAAGTTTTATGGGTATTTTGGAGTTACTTTTCCATTCATACACAAGAAAATCTTAACTGCGCCGGCTTTGCGTGTATAAACCCTTGATATAATTAGTATTATACGGATAGGGTTAAAAAATAAGACCCCAGTACGGGGCCGGAAACTATAAGAATCGAGGGAAACAATGGACATCAAAGAACTTGAGTTAAAAAATAAGACCCCAGTACGGGGCCGGAAACCCTCGTCCCAATTTTGGACAATTATAAAATTGGCGTTGCCGTTAAAAAATAAGACCCCAGTACGGGGCCGGAAACGAGTGGAATTTCACGCTCTTTAACACTTAAGCGACCACCAGTTAAAAAATAAGACCCCAGTATGGGGCCGGATATTTTCTTAAACTCAGTAATTAATATTACGAGTGTTGCAAATGGTAAAAAAAAATAAGACCCTAGTACGGAGTGAGTACCAAACTATATAAATAATTGTTGCAGTTCAATTAATAGTGCAATTTTTAAAAATAATTAAAAATCAAGAGGATTTTTACGTTACACTATCGAATATATAAATATATCATCTTAAATTCATTAAATTGAGAATCAGACAATCTAGTGATTGGGTATGGATTATATTTGATTAGGTTATTGTAGTGAAGGGAAGGGCTGTTGCATGGGTGTATATGACTCTTTGATTAAGGGGGCACTGTTGCATGATATTGGCAAAGTTTTATATCGTGCGGATCAATCAGTGGGCAACCATTCTAAAGCAGGAAGAGATTTCTTGTCTAATTATTTTGCCGATAAGGATGAGAAAAAGAAAATTTTAAATTGTGTATCGTATCATCATGGGAAAACACTGGCAAATGCTAAACTACAATCAGATGATTTGGCTTATATTGTATATGAGGCTGATAATCTATCATCTGCTATAGATAGACGCCTCGATGAAGGTGTTAGCAGTGAATCGGGCTTTGATACTTATATGCCTTTAAAGTCCATATTTCATACATTTTCTGGTGAAGGTAATGGAAAAGTAATGAAGTATTATCTTAGAGGATTAGATGCTACAAAGCCGTTTAATTATCCCACCAGTGGTGAAATAAGAGCATCTGTTGATAAGTATAAACTATTAGTAGATGCTCTTATTTTTAATTTTAGAAACAATATTGAAGATATGTCTTGCGATGAGATATTACGTTTTTATGAGGATATTACGGCATATGTGCCATCGAGTACTTGTAAAAAAGAGGTTGCTGATATTTCTTTATATATGCACTCTAAAATAACCGCTGCATTAGCAGTTTGTATGTTGCAGTATTTTGAAGAGCACGGCATAACTGATTATAAAAAAGAATGTTTTACTAAAAAAGAAGAATTTAGAACTAAAGAGGCCTTTTTATTAGTATCAGGCGATTTTTCAGGTATCCAGAAGTTTATCTATACAATTCCATCAAAAGGGGCTTTAAAATCTCTTCGTGGTCGTTCATCATATTTGGAGATTTTATTAGAGCATATTATTGACTCTATTTTAAGAAAATTAGATTTGGCAAGGACTAATGTTTTGTACACCGGTGGAGGCCATTTTTATTTAATATTACCTGCCACTCAAAAGGCTAAAGAGATTGTGGCAGCTGAATGTGAACGTGTTAATCAGTGGTTATTAAAAAACATAGGAATTGGTTTATATTTAGCTGTAGGCATGAGTCCATGTACAGGAGATGATTTGATAAATTCTACAGGGCAGAGAAAAATCTTTACAGCTGTATCTAAATTAGTGAAAAAAGCTAAAATGCAGAGATATGATGCGGACACCTTATCTGCATTGTTTAACCCTAACAGTATATACAATAAAGTTCTTGATTCAAGTAGAGAGTGTTCGATTTGTCATATATCAACACTTCAATTAACATCCTATGGAGATGCAGATTCTAATCAAGAAGCTTGTCCTATGTGCACAGGTTTGTATAATTTAGGAGCTGAAATTGTAAAAAAAGAAAATTCTTGTTTTGTGATTGCTAAATCCAATGATACAAATGAAGCATTACAAAGAATTCCTGTATATGGAGAAGAATTATATCTTTATGTTGTTAATAATAACAAAATTGAAGATTTTGCGAAGACACATGAGATTATTAATATTTACAGTAAAAATGAAGCTCTAACAGGTAATTTTGTTAGTACTAGACTATGGTTAGCTGATTATGCTGCAAAAAATAAACGTGGTGAAATTCTAGAACTTGGAGAATTAGCCGAGTTAAGTGGATATATTGATGAAAATGGAGTAAGTAAAGGTATTAATCGTTTAGGTGTTTTACGGGCTGACGTAGATAATTTAGGTGCAGCGTTTATTTCTGGCTTTATTCGAGATGAAGGTAGTGAAGTATATGGAACATTTTCACGGTATGCTGATTTATCTAGAGACTTATCGCTATTTTTTAAAGTTGCTGTTAATAAATTAGCAAAAGGTGAAACTCCAGAATCTACTTCGGGAATTAATCCGTTTACATTATTTAAGGCAAATGCCGCTGAGTCAAAACCTGTACATATTATTTATTCTGGTGGTGATGATGTTTTTATTGTGGGGGCATGGGATACTTTAATTGAATTGGCTGTTACAATTCGAGAGGCATTTACTGCTTTTACTCAAGGGAAAATAACATTATCTGCAGGATTAAGTTTATTCAGTTCATCGTATCCAATTAGTAAAATGGCTGATTTAGCTGGCGAATTAGAGTCACAAGCTAAAAATAATCCCAATAAAGATAGCTTAGCTCTATTTGGTATTAATGTATCGAATGAAGGCACAAGTAGTAGGCAAACACATACACATCATTGGGATGACTTTATTCATTCCGTTTGTGGCGAAAAGTTAAAAATGATTATGACAGTTAGAGAACTACAAGTTGATGAAAAGCCGATATTGCCTATTAGTCGATCATTATTATATAGGATGATGAATTTAGTAAAAGCATATGACGATGATACATTGAATTTCTCTAGACTTTTATATACCTTAGCTAGAATAGGGTTACCAAGTACAGGAGATAATGAATTAAAACAAAAAAGAACGGAAGCATATAATAGATTTACGCAGAGTATTTATAAATGGGTAAGAAATAAAAAAGATAGAAATGAATTATTAACAGCGTTAAATTTGATTCTTTATTATGAACGTGAAAAATAGAGTACATTAGGGAGGGTATATTTATGAGTGAACAAAAGCTGGACATAGTAGATCGTGCAGAAAAGGTAATAAAAGGTCTTAAAACTGATAAAGAGGGAAATATTGGATTAAATACAAATCAATTGCGTAAGGTTTTATCGGCTGTTGTTTCGGTGAAAAATAAAGTGGAGCTTGAATTATTACGAAATAATAATAAAAAAGGTGTAATTTCGCCAGATTTAGCATTAGAAATTAAATTTTTAAAGACTAATATACTGTATCAAATCGGGAGAGATGAATCAAAAGAGGGATATTTTAAGGATTTTGTCGATAAAAGTAATATTGTATTAGCTATAGAGTTTATAGCTAATGATTATATGAAGTTTCAAGCGTTCTGCAAATATATGGAGGCATTAGTTGCATTTCACAAATACTATTCAGCGATTAAAAAATAAAGTTTGTATGAATAGATATGGATAATACATATATAGGGAGGATTATTATGGAAGGGCAAGCATCATTATTAGGTAAATTAAAAATTACAGGCATTTTAGAGGTAAAAACAGGGATGCATATAGGTGGTAGTTCTGAATTTGCAGCCATTGGAGCTGTAGATAGCCCGCTTATTAGAGATGTATTGACTCAGCAACCTATCATTCCTGGGAGTTCTTTAAAGGGAAAGTTAAGAACATTACTAGCTAAAAATTCTTGCTCATCATATATTTTAAATGACATTGACTCTGATAGTGCAGTAGTAAAACGTTTATTTGGAGCATCTGATAAAGAAGGTACAAGACCTGCTCGTCTACAGTTTTTTGACTTATTTATGACTCAAGAGTCTATTGATGCATTTGGTACTGTTGATACTGATACGTATTTAGGTGAAGTTAAGTTTGAGAACTCAATTAATCGTCTTACTGGCGAAGCGAATCCGCGTCAAATCGAAAGAGTTCCAGCAGGTGCGAAATTTAATTTCACACTAGTATATAATATTGAATCTGAAAAGGAAGAAATACTTGAAGATATTGAAGAATTACGGTTAGGCCTTGATTTATTGTCTGTAGATTATTTAGGTGGGCATGGTTCACGTGGCTATGGTCGTATTTCTATTACTATTGATAAAGTAAGTACTATTGGTATCCGTGATACACAAGATATAGATATAGCTGAAATTGATGCGATTTTAAGAAAGTAAGGTGTATATGATGAAACATTATATATATCCTTTGAAGCTTTTAGGTCCTGTACATTTTGGTGATACTGGAAATGGTGGGACATTAGAGAATGTAGTGCTTAGTTTTTCCTCAGATAGCCTTTATAGTGCCATATGTAATGAAATCGGCCGCAATGTAGAACTGCTAGAAAGCTTTCGAAAAAATGTCAAAGATGGTGAATTAGTTATTTCGAGTTTATTTCCTTATTATAGTGACGGAGAAGAAAATCCTTCAGAGTGGCAGTATTATTTACCAAAACCAATTTATACTATTCAACGTGAGCGAACTATTACAACATATGCAGAGACGAAGGAACAAGCGACTATTTTGAAAAAGGTTAAAAAAGTTGAATTTGTACGTAGCTCATTACTTTCTAATGTGGAGGGGCAATTCAATTTTGATGATTTATTATATGATGCAGAGACTATGCCTGAGTTTGGAAGTTTTGCTGTAGTGACTCGAGTTAATAAACGAGAAATTCTTGGGCTACCATATCACGTAGGTAGTTATGTTTTTAATAGCAATTCAGGTCTATATTTTATCGTCGGATTTCAAACAACTTCTAGTAAGGTGTTATTTGATCAAATCATTGAGTTGCTAAGCTATAGTGGAATCGGTGGAAAGAGAAGTAGTGGGTATGGAAAATTTGAGTGTTTAAAGGAGATAGAGATAATATCTACTGAAGATTTAGAAGATGTTAATGCTCTTTATAGACTCATTACAAACAAGAATGCCCAAAGCTACATGTCTATAAGTAGTGTAATTCCTGATGAAAATGAAGTTCATTTATTACAAAGCGGAACGTATTCATTGAAAAAGCGTAGTGGTTTTGTATCAAGCTCTCAATTGGTAGGGAATGTTAAACGTAATAGTTGTTATAGTATAAAAGAAGGCTCATGTTTTGTAGAACCACTTAAGGGAAAAATTATTGAACTTCAAGAGCCTTCCGTTTCACATGTTATAGAACGGCATGGAATCGGGTTTTTCGTGGGGGTAGATTATGAATAATATAGCAAGCTCGTGGTGTGAATCTGCTAATATGAAGCTTGAAATTATTACTCCAGTAAGTATTGCTGCAGATTATTCGTTGACTCCATGGTTTTATATTTTTAATCCTAAAAGTGGAGAAGTATTTTATCTTAATACTATGGAGTGGTTTAAATTTTTACAGCGGAAACGAATTCTTTCGGCCTATGAAAATGAATTAGCTAAAGGTAAAAGAGGTAAGGTGTCTTTGTATGAGTGGCTGTGCGATAGAATAGGTGCACATTCAATTACAGAGCAACAGCTAGGTGCTGCTATACTTTCTAAAACTAAAGCAATTCAAAATAAAGATTTATTAAAAAAGGAACAAAGAAAATCACTTAATAATATTAAAGCTCATATTAGATTAGTAGATGGAACAATATATATTCCGGGTTCATCAATTAAAGGGAGTATAAGGACAGCAATTTTATACCACATATTAATACAAAATAAAGATATGAAAATGCGTTATTGGAGAGAAGTTAAGCGTGTTTTGATAAACGATGATAGGGAATATATTTCAAAAGATAAAGTGAAAGATGAGTTAGGTAAGATAGAAGAAAGTTTAAAGAAAGAGTTAATTTTTAAATTACAGGCTAAAGATAAAGATACAGGTGATTTAAACTATAGATCGGGGGCTTTAGCGGACGTATTATCTGGTCTTCGATGTAGTGATGCATCGCCTATAGGTGAGGTAAAGACTGAAATATTACAAAAAATAGATTTAACTTTGGATGAGTCACAATTACAAAATAAGATTTCTTCTTTTAGAGAATCAATCTTACCAGGCTCCTTGTTTAGGTTCTCTATTTCTATCGAAAAAAATAAGCTTAATGTTATAGGTATACACTCAGTGGATGAATTAGTTGATATCATTACACAATATTATGATTTTATCAATGATACTTTGGCTACTGCGTTTATGAGCTTTCACTCAGAGGTTTTTGATGGTATAGAAGAAGGTAATTTTTATTTAGGTGGGAATACAGGTTTTTTACATAAGACTTTAATTATGGCATTAGCGCCTTCAGTCAAAGAGGGTACAGGAGTTATAAGAAGATTTTTAAATTTATCTGTGGGGAAGAAAAGAGCGTTTAAAAAGCGAAAAAAAGTTTTTGAAACATTTTCACCTCGTACTCTTAAAGCTACAATGTATAATGGGAAGTTAGTACTGACTGGAGGTGTACATATTTCAGTTGAAGAATCCTAGTTTATCAATATTAGAAGTTTCTTTGAAAGCGCCTGAAGGCATTAAAATATCTCAATCTATAGGCAGTGTTATGCATGGTGCCTTGATGGAGTTTATGAATGCAGAGACGAAGGAATGGCTTCATGAGTATAGTCGGAGACCATTTAGCCAGTATATATTTTATGATAGACAAGATGATCTGGTTAAATGGAGGATAGGTAGTCTTTGTAATGAGGCTCGGGAGCGTATCTTAAATCCGCTTAGTCAATTACAAAATAAATTATATTTAAGGCAAAAAGGGTTCTTTTTGCAAGTTTCAAACACTAGTTGGGTGGAGGAGACAAATTATAACGATATAATGGATCGATTTCTAGGTGAAGATATTCAATATAGGAAGATTAAATGGGAATTTATATCACCCACAGCATTTAAAAATGAAGGAACATATACCTTTATGCCTGAATTAGGGTTAATCTATAATAATCTACTTAGGCGATGGAATACATTTAGTGATGCAGAAAAAATTGATTATCCCGAGTTAGTAGAAAGCCTAGTAAGTCATAGCCAATTAGTACAATATCGGCTAAACTCATTGAAGTTTGGCCTCGAAAAAACTCAAGTACCTGCTTTTAAAGGGGAGATTGTAGTTCATATTAAAAATTCTCCGATGATTAAACGTATAATTGCTTTGTTAGCTACGTATTCAAATTTTTCCGGTGTTGGTATAAAAACTGCACTAGGCATGGGCGGTGTCAAGGGGAGTATCATATTATAATTGTGCTATCTCTATAGTTGAGTAATATTCTTGTTATTATTAGAGGTGTAATATGAGTGTTTTATATTCGTGTGTAGGAACGACCGATCCGATTAGAAAGTTTCGGGATGGTGGACTGTTACATATTGTAAGACATTATAAGCCAGAAAAAGTATATTTATATATTAGCCATGAATTGATGCGAAATGAAATAGAGCGACAATGGTATACAATACCAATTAAAGCAGTGCATCCAAGTTGCGAGATTCATGTTATTAATAGTGGGGTAACAGATGTACATAATGTGGATTCACTCCATTCAATGGTGGATTATTTTTATAATATTTTAGAAGATAATCCTGGTGAAGACATACTGATAAATGTTACTTCAGGAACGCCACAAATGCAGTTAATAATGGCATTGTTAGTTGTAGAGAATCCAAATGTAAAAGGAATACAGGTTGATACGCCTAGTAAAGGACCTAATTTTAGTGATCATGAGAGAGCCGGTGACTCTATATTAGAGTTAGTGGAGTTAAACGAAGATAATGAGTTGACAGCTCCTAATCGGTGTCATGAACCAGCCTTAGGCTTTGTAAGAAAGAAGTCCATATCAAGACAGATAGAAGCACTAATTGATAATTATAACTATGAAGCAGCGTTTAGCTTGTATAAACAAAATAGACGCTTATTTGATGATTTAGTAGGTAAATTATTAGAGCATGCATATTTGCGTGAACACTTACATTATGATAAGGCCTGTGAAAAGATAAAGCGTATTAATCGAACGCGTTTAGAAAATTATTATACCGGCAATTTAAGTAATTTGTGGGAGTATTTGCTGGTAATGGATATTCGGGTAAAACAAGAAAATTATCAAGACTTTTTTATTCGAATGACTCCGTTTTTATATGAATTGTTCTGGGCATATTTATTTGATATTAAGAAAGTAAGATATGAACAAGTCGGAGAACGAGACAAAAAGGGCGGAAAGAAACTATGGGTTCATAGGGAAAAGTTACAAAATCATTTTCCCAAAGCACTACGTGCTTTAGATAATTCATTTGCTAAAAGTAATGAACAATTTAAAAATAGAACTTCATTATCTTTTGTGAATATGATAGAAATCGTATGTAATAATGACTCTTTTTGTGTTCCCGAGACTCTGGAAAGTCAATTGAGGTCGTTAAGATCTATAGAGGAGAAGATTAGAAATAAACTAGCACATACTATTGTAAAAATTGATTTAAAATCGATAAAAGAGGTAAGTGATAATAAAACACCACGAGATATTTGTTCATGGTTATACGACTTATTTTTCTTTGTAGCCGGTATAACAGACGGTAAAAAGCAGTTGATTTATAATCAAATTAATGAAGAAATAAAAGAAATATTGTAATTTAATGAGTCGGGAGGGACTTCTTATGACATCATTATACGTAACTGAGGCAGGCGCTTTTATAAAAAGAAAAGGTGGACATGTTATAGTTGGAAGAAATAATGAGGTGTTATTTGAAGTCCCTTTGGAGCGTATAGAAGATGTATCAGTCATTGACTCTGTTCACATTTCATCAAATTTGATAACAGAGTTTTTAGAGCGAGGTATACCTGTTACTTGGCTTGCTGGATATGGACAATATTTCGGAACATTAATTAGTACAAAAACTGTTGATATTATAAAGCAGCGAACTCAATTTGAACTGTTAAATGATAAGTCTTTTTATTTGGAATTAAGTCGAAAGATTATCATTGCTAAAGTAAAAAATCAGCTTACTGTGTTGAGGCGATATAGTCGTAATGTAGAAGAGGGACTTATAGATTCTCAGATTAAGAACATAATAGCTTTAAGAAAACACTTGCGAACTGCTATGACCTCAGAAGAACTAATGGGATATGAGGGATATATAAGCCGTGTTTATTTTGAAGCAATTGGAAAAATAGTGCCTGGAGAATTTACGTTTTCTAAGCGTACAAAGCAACCACCACGAGATCCATTTAATGCCATGTTGGGATTAGGCTATAGTATGCTATTTAATGAAATATTAGCGAATGTTGTAAATATTGGCTTGCATCCTTTTGTGGGATGTTTTCATAGTATTGGTAAGGGGCATCCTGCCCTTGTATCGGATTTAATTGAAGAATGGAGAGCTCCTTTAATTGATTCTATGGTATTATCCTTAGTTAAGAGAAACTCAATAGATTTATCGTATTTTGATAATTCAGAGCAAGGGTGCTTTCTAAATTCAGAAGGGCGAAAGTTATTTTTAGTTGCATATAATAAAAAAATACGATCAGAAAATCAATATCTTGAAGATAGTAGTACGTATAGAGAATCAATAAAAAGGCAATGTAGAGCATATTCATCGGCGATTATGAATCATGATTTGGAGCGGTATACTCCACTTGTAATTTATTAAGAGGATATTATTATGAGGCGGGCTAAAAAGTTTATTGTTTTAATAATTTATGATATAGTTCAAAATAAAAGTCGTTTACGAATGGTTAAGTGTTTGGAAAGGTATGGTGTTCGAGTGCAAAAGTCTGCATTTGAAGCATTATTGAATCAGAAGCAATATGAAAAGCTTTTAAAAGAAAGCTCTCGCATTATAGATAAGAGTGTTGATTCATTAAGAATATATGTTTTAGATGATATTATTAATATATATACTTGGGGAATAGGGGAGAGAAAAGAACAAGATTGTGTTATTTTATAAATGTGCAGAGTCTTTAGTGGAAGTATATATAGAGAGAAAATGAGTATCAGACAGTAGGTTATTTATATGTTATAATTTATCTATGGGTAAAAATAAAGGTAACCTATTCTTTTGTGTCATTAAGTCCGCCGATATAGATAAAACCGGCATTGGAAGGCATTTTTTTCATGAAATATAATGTGCTGACGAGAAATTTGATGACTCCGCCGATAATAGGCCTAATAATAATGATGGATAGTAGCTTTATAGAGATAGGGATAATAAATAAGACCCCAGTACGGGGCCGGAAACTTTTCTCATTCAATCAACGCTCCAATCTTTAAAGCATCTTGATAATAAATAAGACCCCAGTACGGGGCCGGAAACTCTTCCGTGAATTGGTTAGGTTCGCCTAACTCAATCCATTTGATAATAAATAAGACCCCAGTACGGGGCCGGAAACAGTAAAGTTTGAGTATCACCAGTCACTAGGGTAGGTGGCATAGATAATAAATAAGACCCCAGTACGGGGCCGGAAACCTTATAAAAATGAACCGTCATACGTTATTCGTGGACTAGAAAGATAATAAATAAGACCCCAGTACGGGGCCGGAAACAATACATTTATTTCACCTCTTTGAATGTGGCATTTTGATAATAAATAAGACCCCAGTACGGGGCCGGAAACAAATATAGCCGTTCTCTGTTTCAGCGGTGATGTAATCGCGATAATAAATAAGACCCCAGTACGGGGCCGGAAACTATCTCGCGGATCAAACTTAGTAATATCATAGATACACTCGATAATAAATAAGACCCCAGTACGGGGCCGGAAACGGGAAGGCGTTAAACCAGTAACATAAATTACAAGGTCACCAGATAATAAATAAGACCCCAGTACGGGGCCGGAAACAATATTGGATTAAAACATATCCATCAAGGCAGTTATGCATGATAATAAATAAGACCCCAGTACGGGGCCGGAAACCAACAGCACGCAAGACGGCATTTGTGTGCTCCACATTATCCAGATAATAAATAAGACCCCAGTACGGGGCCGGAAACTAGTATTAAAAAATTTGGCTTTAAAGTGCCGATGATTGTAGATAGATAATAAATAAGACCCCAGTATGGGGCCGGAAACTATTACGAGTGTTGCAAATGCAATCATTAAAGATAATGATTCAGATAATAAATAAGACCCCAGTACGGGGCCGGAAACACATCGGCGTTTACTGACTTTCTCATTTAGTAACTATGCTAGATAATAAATAAGACCCCAGTGCGGGGCCGGAAATTTTCATTGAATTTTCTACCGTTGATTTGTAACATAATTATGATAATAAATAAGACCCCAGTACGGGGCCGGAAATAGAAGTCGCCACCGCACTCAATAATAGCCTCTTTTAGCTCGTCTGATAATAAATAAGACCCCAGTACGGGGCCGGAAATAGCCTTCCTCACCCGTTCCGTAATCGTCAAAATCGCAAGTGGGATAATAAATAAGACCCCAGTGCGGGGCCGGAAATATAATTTCTTATCACATTAAAGGAACGGAAGAGTACTCTATTAAGCCTGTACAAGATAACTTATTTTACAAATACTTACTCCTCTCTTAACTTTTAACTTCACAAAACAAAAAGAACCCTTCCAAGGGTTCTTTTTCTTGCCCTCGTTCTCACCGAGGTCTATAATGTTCTTAATAAGTCTATAGTATAAGGCTCTTTTCCTGATTGTACGTTCCAGGTATTGGTTTATAAGACTTAGTGTAAGTAGATATGAGTAATTGTATGTAAGTATGTATTAAGAAAGGGGCATTATGAATGGGAGTTCAAGTAGAACCAACAGGATCACCAAATCCTAATTCAACAAGTTTTTTAGAGCGTCAATTTAAGTTATCAGTCTTAGGTACATCGGTGTCTACCGAGATTATTGCGGGGATAACAACGTTTACCACTATGGCCTATGTGCTAGCGGTTGTGCCAAAGATGATGGGGGAAGCAGGTCTTCCTGCTGGTGAAATTTTAACTGCCATGGTCTTCATGATTTTCCTTACCTCTGTAGCTATGGGGCTGTATACGAATCGACCATTTGTATTGGCACCAGGTATGGGCAGTGTAGCGATTTTCTCCATTACCCTTATTCAATTACAGCATGTAAGTGTAGGCATTGCCTCAGCTATTGTATTTTTAAGCGGTATTTTATTTATTTTAGTTACTGTGCTGGGGATTCGCGATGCTATTGTTAATGTAATTCCTAAGGGCGTTAAAATATCCATCAGCGCTGGTGTAGGTCTTTTCTTAGCTGTTATTGGACTTCGCAATGCCCACATCATTATTGCTAATGCGAAGAAAACAGCCTTTGCTTTTGGGGACTTAACACAGCCAACCGTATTATTAGCGGCCATTGGCTTTTTATTGCTTATTATTTTCCAAGCACGCAATATAAAAGGTGGTGCACTATACAGTATTGTGCTAGCGACTTTGATTGGTATTCCTATGGGGGTCACCAAGGTTCCTACTACATTTTTTAGCTTACCTGATGGCATCAGCAATGTAGTGCTTCATTTTGATTTGATGGGAGCTTTGGACATTAAGTATTTACCGTTTCTTTTTGCCTTCTTCTTGCCAGATTTCTTCTCTAGTTTTGGTACAGCCATTGGGATTGGTGGTAAAGCAGGCTTTTTAGATGAAAATGGTGATTTGCCAGGTCTTCATAAAGTATTTTTAGTAGATTCTGTAGCAGCGACTTTAGGTTCCTTGTTTACGATTCCAGTGTTAATTACTTATCTCGAATCAGGTTCTGGCGTAGAGGCTGGCGGTCGCAGTGGGTTGACAGCCATTACAAGTGCTGTTCTATTCCTTCTATCTTTATTGATTACCCCAATTGCACTCATGATTCCGGCAGCGGCTACAGCGCCAATTTTAGTATATGTAGGGATTAGTATGCTTCGCGGTTTACGCAATTTAGACTTTGAAGATATGGCGGAATATTTGCCTGCTTTTATATGTATTGCGTTTACAGTGTATACCTTTAATATTGCAAATGGTATTGCCCTTGCATTTATTACCTATGTTGTAATTAAGTTGGCGTCAAATCGCATGGCTGAATTACGTTTGGGTCACTATTTAATGGCTATTTTATTCTTAGTGTATTTTTATAGTATTGCCGGTGTAAAATAGACGGATATATGATGACAGCATAAGTAGTCTGTAAATAAAGGGGCTAATATAAAGGAGATCTGTGATGAAATGTGATTTGATTTTAAAGCATGGACAAGTTTACAATGCATATTTTAAAAAGTTTATTGAAGCAGATGTAGTTATAGTAGACGGTAAATTTTTCTATATTGGCGATGCCAGTCAACATGATTTCGACGGTGAATGCCTCGATGTTAGTGGACAATATATTGTGCCAGGTCTTATAGATTGTCACGTGCATATCGAAAGTTCCATGACAACGCCTACTTGGTTTGCTAAGGAAGTGTTGAAGCATGGTGTAACTACCTTGATTGCAGAGCCTCATGAAATTGCCAATGTGTATGGCGTTGAAGGCATTAAGACTATGCTAAAGGATGGCGAGCATTGTGGTGTAGATGTCAAATTAGCCATTCCTAGCTCTGTGCCGTCTACTAGTGAAGGGCTTGAAACTACTGGTGGCATTATTGATGAAGCAGAGGTTAGGGAATTATTAGAACATGAACAAACCATTTGCTTTGGGGAAGTCATGAATTGCCGTGATTTAATTAATGATGAGCAGTCAAAGACTAGGCGCTTAGTATCTCTTTGCCGCGCACTGCGCCCTGAACTGCCTATTGAAGGACATTGCCCTGCATTTATGGATTTAGAATTAGCAAAAATCTTATATCAAGGGGTGGGCGCTGATCATACAGAACAAACGCCAGAGCGTATGGAAGCACGTATTCAAAATGGCATGTTTGTACAGCTTCAAAATAAGACTTTGCGTCAAGAAAATATAGATTATTTAAAGTCTAATAATTTGTTTGAGCATTTTGCCATCGTTACGGATGACACTATGCCTCATGATTTTGTAAATATAGGTCATTTAGATGCGCTAGTGCGCAAGGCTATGGGGCTTGGTTTGACACCAGAAGAAGCGATTTATGTAACTACTTATACGCCAGCTAAGCGCATGCGCCTATATGATCGTGGTGCTATTGCGCCTGGTTTGTTAGCGGACTTTATTGTACTAGATTCATTAGACTCATTTGCCATTAACTCCGTATATCGTTTAGGCAAATTAGAATATGCTAAGACCATGAAGTATGAAGCTGATTCAGCTAGTGTAGAGTCTATCAAAGCGGCTACCGAAAGCTTGTATGCACCATATATGAATAGTGTGCATGTGCCGGAACTAAGTGCCGATGATTTTACCGTTAAAGCGCCTATTAAAGAGGGGACTGTTAATTGCGTGCTTATGAAAGTGCAGGATGGAACTACTTTCATTGAGCGACAATCAGTAGAGGTTCCCGTGCGCAATTATGAGCTTCAGTGGGAAGAGACGCCTTATGCGTTAGCTTGTGTCATTGAGCGTCATGGGAAAAATGGAAATCGTGGCTTTGCTTTAGTTGGTGGCAATGCATTGAAGCGTGGTGCAGCAGCCACTACCTATGCTCATGATCATCATAATTTGCTCGTTTTGGGGCAAACTAAAGCTGATATGGCCTTAGCAGCAAATACCGTTGTGGCTGAGCAAGGTGGTTATATTGTAGTAGAAAATGAAGAGATTCTAGCATTTGCCCCGCTTAAGATTGCAGGGATTTTATATAATGGCCCTATGACTGACTTAGCCCTTGATATTCAAAACGTGGTGAACGCCCTTCATGGCTTAGGCTATGAGCATAGTAATGTCATTATGTCCTTAAGTACTTTAGGTCTACCAGTAAGTCCTTATGTGAAAGTAACCGATAAAGGCTTAATTGATGTAAAGAAACAGTGTATTATTCCTTTAATTGAAGCGTAATTCGCATAATATCAAAGAATCATACCGTGCTGTGCAGGCATGATATAAGCTGTACGGACTGAGTGAACAGTTTGGGACAGTGCGCGTTAAAAAAGATGGCGTAGGAGTCTCAGTAGGAATTTTCTTGGAAGTAAGATTTGTTGTGAATGATATCATTTAAATGAATATTACCTATAAATAAAAGTTTAAAAGCAACCTTTTGTAGATAGTTTTTACTTTAAATTCTGTTATTTAAGTGAATTTAAGGGAAATAAAACTATAATATAAAGGTTGCTTTTTTATATTTTAAAATTTAACAATACGTGTAAATGAGGGGGAATGTACACTGGAGAAAATATATTGAAAAAAGTGAAGACTATTTATTTATGCATATTAATTTGAAATAAAAAATCAAAAATTAAAAATGTTTTTATACAGTGGACTTGGAATCGATTTGACACAATTTTTATAGTTGACTATATTGAATAAAATCAATTAACATATTAGTGCAATACATATGAAATTTTCATTAAGTTATAAAAAATATAAATGATTAATGGTATTTCATATAGAATGAAAATTTAAAATCAAAAATAAAACTCTTATGTTGTTGAAGGGTACATTCATAAGAAATACAAGAAAAATTATATCCTTCTAATGTAATGAAATTTAAAATTCAAGTGAAAATGGAGGAGAACTTACGTGTCTCAAGATTTAAAACAAATGAAAAAATTAGGTTTAGCATTGGCAGTAGCTGCTGTAACTGGCAGTGTCACAACGGCTGTATGGGCTGCTGATAATACAGTTGGTACAGGTAGAGGGGTAGCTCTTGGTACAGGCTCAAGGGCGTCAGTTAATACTGAGGACTCTATCGCCATTGGCGAATGCTTCGGCTACTAGTTCTGTGGCATTAGGTTGGGAATCCTTGGCCGATCGTGCTGCTGGCTCTGTTGGCTATGACCCATTGACCGGTCAAAATTCTAGCTTAACCTCCCCAACGTGGAAATCTGTTGGTGGTGCAGTTTCTGTTGGTAAATCTGGAGCATTGACTCGTCAGATTATCAATGTGGCAGCTGGTACTGAAGATACGGATGCGGTGAACGTAGCACAGTTAAAAAATGTAGCTACATTAGCTAAAAATGCTGGTAATGTTAACTTAAAATTCAGTGGTAATGTTGGCACAGGTACAGTGAACTTAGCTACTCAAAACTTCAGCATTACT
>Ga0129306_1000179_pt1 | contig 109624 bp, 103 predicted proteins | sample P827metagenome_FD_94438 | JGI IMG/M metagenome (GOLD analysis project Ga0129306, IMG submission 94438) | Capybara group fecal microbial communities from Wisconsin, USA - P827 metagenome | ecosystem: Host-associated > Mammals > Digestive system > Large intestine > Fecal | place: USA: Wisconsin...
AACGCTTTGCTCTTCTGATTTTAATCGTGTTAAAATCGGTACTTGCTTGTACTTGTTCTTCCTATTCTTTCAATGAACTGCCGTTCTTTCCGAAACGGGCTGCAAAGGTATGCGAATTTTTTTTAATCCGCAAAAATAATTTCAAAAAAATTAATTTTTGTTTTGAATTTCTTCAGCACCCTGCTGCAGCACTATGTCAACTCACTCAATCGTTCCCTATCGTTTCCCGAACGGGACTGCAAAGGTACACATTATTTCGACAAAACAAACTTTTTTTGTCTTTTTTTTGAAAATATTTTTCAGAACAGACGGGGATAATTATCGTCCATCTGCTCCAAAATATGGGAGATCACGATGTTACGGATAAACGCCGATTTATTCCGGACAGAATACTTTTCACAGAACTGGTTGATCAGCGAGCATTCCTTCTCGTTGAAGAGGATGGTCTTGCGGTAGCGGCGCACCAATTCGCGCTGGCGCTCGCTCCTGAAATCAGGGCTAAGACTGTGCTTCTGGGTTTTCTTCTTCCGGGCCATACCTATAATATAGTTACGTATTATTCGATCGGCTCTCCGCCGGCATTGCACCAGGTCGCCTTGAGGAGCGAGTAATCGGTGTCGCCGACAATCTTGATCTTACAGCCGTATTTACGGCACCACTTCCGACGGATGCTGTTGAACCCCTTGGTCAGGTACGCTTCGAAGATGGGGCTGACCTTGAGCACGAAAGCGTTCAGCTTGCGCTCCTTCACGAAATACGCGAGCTGGCGCTCGACGGCTTCGTCGAAGAGGATGGTCGGTCCGACCTTGCCCGTACCGTTGCAGGTGGGGCACACTTCCGTGGTATTGATTTCCGTCGCCGGACGGACCCGCTGCCGGGTAATCTGCATGAGTCCGAATTTGGTGAGCGGGAGAATGGTATGCTTGGCGCGGTCACCTTCCATGAGCTCCTGCATGTGCTTGTAGAGCTGGAGACGGTGAGCGCTGTCGTCCATATCGATAAAATCGATGATAACAATGCCGCCCATGTCGCGGAGGCGAAGCTGGCGGGCTATTTCTTCTGCGGCGTTCTTGTTGACTTCGAACGCGTTGTTTTCCTGGTCCTTCTGCTTGGCGCGGATGCCGCTGTTGACATCAATCACATGCAAGGCTTCGGTATGTTCGATCACGAGATAGGCCCCGGACTTGATCGACACGATCTTGCCGAAAGAGCCTTTGATCTGACGGCTCACCTCGAAGTGCTCGAGGATCGGCTCGTGGCCTTTATAGAGCTTGACAATCTTCTCCTGTTCGGGAGAGATCATCGACACGTAATCGTCGACTTCCTTGTACACCGCCTCGTCGTTGACGTAGATATTGGTGAAGGAATCGTTGAGCAGGTCGCGCAGGATGGTCGTCGTGCGGCTGTTCTCCGTGAAGAGCAGCTGCACGCCCTTGTTTCTGGCCATCTTCGGCCAGGAGTCCTCCCATTTCTTGATGAGGCTCTTGAGCTCCGCGTCAAGCACGGCAGCCCGCTTGCCTTCTGCCGCGGTACGGATGATGACACCGTAGTTCGGCGGGAGGATGCTGTAGACCAGGCGTTCCAGGCGTTTCTTCTCTTCGCGCGAGGAGATTTTCTGCGAGATGCTGACCTTGTCGGCAAAAGGAAGCAGCACCAGGTTGCGCCCCGCAATCGAAATTTCGGCGGTCAGGCGCGAACCCTTGGTGGAGATGGGCTCCTTGACGATCTGGACGGCGATGGGCTGACCGGGCGACAGGAAGCGCTCGATCTTGCCTTCTTTCTCCAGGATATCGTCGATCCGCTCGCTCCGGTAGAGCTGGGTCAGATCGCTGTTGGGGTTGATGCTGCGGACAAAATGATCGAAGGCCTTGAAATTCAGGCCCAGATCGAGATAGTGGACGAAAGCGTCCTTCTCGTCCCCAATGTCCACGAAGGCGGCATTGAGCGAGGGAAGGATCTTCTTGACCTTTCCAAGATAGACATCTCCCACCGTGTAGCCGCGTCCCTCCGTCTTTTCCTGGTTCAGCTCGATGAGCCGTTTGTTTTCCAGGAGCGCGATGGAGATTTCGGACGGGCCTGCATCAATGATCAGATCTTTGTCCATACTTGTAAAAACAAAAATAATCTAAAGCAGACCGCGTCTGCTTTAGATTAATCGATGATTAGAAAAGCGGAGACAAATTATTTCTTCTTATGTCTGTTCTTGCGCAGGCGTTTCTTACGCTTGTGCGTAGCCATTTTATGTCTCTTATGCTTCTTTCCGTTAGGCATAATATGTATAATTTAAAGGATTACTTGCTGACCTTGGCGATGAAAGTCTTGGCAGGTTTGAATGCCGGCACCTTGTGAGCGGGGATCACGATGGTCGTGTTCTTCGAGATGTTACGGGCGGTCTTCTTCGCGCGGGTCTTCACGGTAAAGCTACCAAAACCACGAAGATATACGTTCTCACCATTTGCCAACGAATTCTTCACGCTTTCCATGAAGCTCTCAACCACGCTCTGCACTTTGATCTTTTCAACACCAGTGCTCTTTGCGATTTCGTTTACGATTTCAGCTTTTGTCATGATATTAGTAGATTTATATACGGTTAATTACTATTTTTGGGGAGGCAAAATTATAGTTAATTTTTTAATTTTCAAAAACTAGTGAAGATTTTTTTCGTTTTTTGTTTGGCATAACAATTGACCATATACCGTGCCGGTATCCTTATGCCCGGAAAACTGACATTTTGACACATTGAACATGAATAACAACGATATATTGAAAGAACTGCTCGGCGGTTCCGGCTCCGAAGTCAGCATCATCCCCGTCAACCTGGAGAGTTCCTCCCAGGACCTGAAAGAGATGGAGCTCCCTACGCTGCTGCCTATTCTGCCCCTGCGCAACGCCATCCTGTTCCCCAACACGGTGATTCCCGTCACGGTGGGCAGGCCCAAGTCCATCCAGCTGATCAACGACACGTTCCGTGCGGGCCGGCTGCTGGGCGCTGTCACGCAGCTGGACGCAAAGGTAGAAGAGCCCACGCCTTCAGACATTTACCGCATCGGCACGCTCGGACGCATCGTCAAGACCATCGAAATGCCTGACGACACCATCACGGCCATTATCCAGGGCGTGCGCCGCTTCGACATCCAACAGATCAACATCACGGCTCCCTACATGATGGCGGAAGTCAGCTATCGCCATGACAACATCCCCGCTGCCGGCGACGCGGACATGGACGCCCTGACCGGCAGCATCAAGGACGCCGCCATCCAGATTGTCAAATTGACACCCCACATTCCCCAGGAAGCGGGCTACGCTATTAAAAATATAGAAGGGTACGAATTCATCGTCAACTTTATCGCTTCCAGCGCCGAGATCGATCCGCCCACCGAAAAAGTGCCGCTGCTCGAAGTCGACGACCTGCGGGAGCGCGCCCGCCAGTTGCTGGTGCTGCTCAACAAGCACATTGAACTGCTCAAGATCAAAGACGATCTCCAGAAAAAAGTCAAGTCGGAAATCGACCAGCAGCAGCGCGAATACTACCTCAACAACCAGTTGAAAACCATCCAGGAAGAACTTGGCATCAATGACGAGCAGCAGGATCTGGATGAATTCCGCAAGCGCGCGAAAGACAAGAAATGGTCTGCCAAGGTGTCCGAGATCTTTGAAAAGGAGCTCCGCAAGCTCGAGCACACCAATCCCAATTCTGCCGACTACAACGTACAGTACGCTTATGTCGATTTCCTGCTGGAACTGCCCTGGGACAATGTTTCGGAAGACAATCTCGACATGAAAAACGCCCAGCAGGTGCTGGACGAGGACCACTTCGGACTGGAGAAGGTAAAGGAGCGCATCGTGGAGTACCTGGCGGTCCTCAAACTCAAGGGCGACATGAAATCGCCCATCCTCTGCCTCTACGGCCCTCCGGGGGTTGGCAAGACCTCGCTGGGCAAGTCCATCGCACGCGCACTGGGGCGCCAGTACGGGCGTATCTCCCTGGGCGGCCTGCACGACGAATCGGAAATCCGCGGGCATCGCAAGACCTACATCGGCGCCATGCCGGGGCGTATCATCCAGACCATCAAGCGCGCCGGCACCTCGAACCCGGTGATTGTGCTCGACGAGATCGACAAAGTGACCGAGGACTTTCACGGCGACCCCGCTTCCGCCTTATTGGAAGTGCTTGATCCCGAGCAGAATACAACTTTCCACGACAACTATCTCGACATCGACTACGACCTGTCGAAAGTACTTTTCATCACCACCGCCAACGACGTGAGCGGCATCCATCCGGCCTTGAAGGACAGAATGGAGATGATCAACGTGTCGGGCTACCTCGCCGAGGAGAAGGTGGCCATCGCCCAGGGGTATCTCATCCCCAAGCAACAGCAGGCCCACGGCCTGAAGGAAGGCCAGCTGAACCTCACCAAGGAGGCGATTGACACCATCATCGACAGCTACACCCGCGAATCGGGCGTGCGCGGCCTCGACAAGCAGATCGCGAAGGTGGCCCGCCTGACCGCCAAGAAGATCGCGCTCGAGGAGCCGCTGCCGGACGTGATCGGCCCGGACGAGGTGAAGGCCTACCTGGGCCTCCCGACCAACTTCCACGACCTGCAGGAAGGCAATGAAGGGCCCGGCGTGGTCACCGGACTGGCCTGGACCCAGATGGGCGGCGAGATCCTCTTCGTGGAATGCAGCCTGAGCGAAGGCAAGGGCGTACTCTCGACGACCGGCAGCCTGGGCGACGTGATGAAAGAATCCGTGACCATCGCCTACCAGTACCTGAAGGCCCACCCGCAACTCGCCGGGACCACGTCCAAGGAGCTGGCCAAGAAGGACATTCACATCCATGTGCCGGAAGGCGCCATTCCAAAGGACGGTCCGTCCGCCGGCATCACGATGGTCAGTGCCATGGCCTCCGCTCTCAAGGGGCAGGCCGTCCGCAGCCACATCGCCATGACCGGCGAGATCACCCTGCGGGGCAAGGTACTGCCGGTAGGCGGCATCAAGGAAAAGATTCTGGCGGCCAAACGGGCCGGCGTGCAGGTCATCGTCCTCTCGAAAGAGAACGAGAAGGACATCCTCGACATCAAGCCGCTCTACGTGGAAGGCCTGGAATTCCACTACGTTGACACCATCGACGAAGTCCTCTCCTTTGTCTTTGCCAGCGCATAACACGCCATGGACGTCAAAATCGAAGAAAGCTGGAAGCGCGTGCTCGCGCCCGAATTTGAAAAGCCTTACTTTCAGGAGCTGGTGCGGCAACTGCACGAAGAAAAGCGTGCCGGACGGGTGATCTATCCGCCCGGTCCGCTGATTTTCAACGCGTTCAATCTGACACCCTTCGACAAGGTAAAGGTCGTCATCATCGGGCAGGATCCGTATCACGGGCCCGGCCAGGCGGAAGGTCTTTCTTTTTCGGTTCCGCACGGCATTCCCCTGCCGCCCTCCCTGGTCAACATTTACAAGGAGATTGAAAACGACCTGGGCGTACAGTTGCACAAGGACGGCTCGCTGCGCGGCTGGGCGGAGCAGGGTGTTTTCCTGCTCAACGCGGTACTCACCGTCCGGGCCGGGCAGCCGACCTCCCACAGCCGCATCGGCTGGGCGGAATTCACCGACGCCGTGATCCGCACGCTCTCCGACCGGCGCGAGGGTCTCGTCTTCCTGCTCTGGGGCAATTTCGCCCGGTCCAAGGGCGCCCTCATCGACACGAGCCGGCACAGTATACTGGAAGCGCCGCATCCCTCCCCGCTGGCCCGCGGTGCCTTTTTCGGTTGCAGGCATTTTTCGAAGGCCAATCAAATTCTTGCCGCCCAGGGACTTTCGCCCATCGACTGGACACGGTAGCTGTTTCTGGAGTGGCACAAGCTTTTCTCGATTTTTTCACGAGGGTGTTTTAATTCTTATTATATTTGTATGATATATCAAGAAAATATCATACAAGATGAATAAAATACTCTTTGTTCTGGTTTGTGCAGCGCTCATTCTTCCGGGCTGCGGCACCACGTCCAACACCGTCAAAGGAGGCGCCGGCGGCAGCGATTCCGGAGCGGCGGCCAGTACCATCGGCGCCGACGCCGGTGCCTTGATCGGCAAGCAGATGGACAAGAAGGCCGTCCAGCTGGCCGCACAGCTCGAAGACGCCAACGTGGAAGTCGTGACCGACGCCAACGACCTGAAAGCCCTGAAAGTTACTTTTGAAAGCGGCATCCTTTTCAAGACCAGCAGCTTTTCCCTGAGCGACGCCTCAAGGTCCCAGTTGGAAATGTTTGCCAGGGACATTGCCGACATGCCGGATACGGACCTGACCATTCTCGGCCATACTGACAACACCGGCACGCCCGAATACAACGAAAAACTGTCCATCGACCGTGCCGAGTCGGTGGCGGCTTACCTGAACAAGAATTGCGGCATCGACAAGAAACGCATGACCATCGAGGGCCGGTCTTTCCATGAACCGGTCGCCGACAACGCAACCATCGAAGGCCGCCTTCATAACCGCCGCGTCGAGATCTACCTCACCGCCAACGAGAAGATGATCCAGGACGCTGAAAACGGAGAACTCAACTAATCTTTTCACCTCATTACTTAAACAACTATGGCATTCCAGGAAACCACCCGCCAGTCGTACGGGAGCAAAGTGAAAGGCTCTTTTCAGGGCATTCTCTGGGGCATTGTCCTGATCATCGCCGGCACCATCGTTCTCTGGTGGAACGAGGGCCGCGCCGTCAAGGCCAGCAATGCACTGAAAGATTTTCAGAAGAATTACGTCGAGTTGACCGATATCAATTCGATCGATGTCAATTTTGAGGGCAAGGCCGTCCACGCTTCCGGTGTGGCCACCACGACCGACACCCTGCGTGACGCGTCCTTCGGCATTGCGGTCAACGCGTTCCGGCTGATCCGCGAAGTCGAGTACTATCAGTGGGAAGAAAACAGCAGTTCCGAGAGCAAAGACAAACTGGGCGGAAGCACAGAGACGACTACCACGTATACCTACGAGGCGGACTGGTGCGACGAACCGGTAAACTCCGCGGAATTCAAGGATCCGGCTTACAAAGGCAAGAACTTCGTCTGGCGCAGCATCGAGGACGCCGACCAGAACGCGCCTACCGCCACGTTCGGCGCCTACAAGCTCTCGCCGTCCATTATCAGCGCCATTTCCGGAGAGGAGCCGGTCGAGCCGGCACTGACCGAAGCCCAGCAGCAGCAGTTGCTGGCCAGGGTCAGCGACTCCACCGTGGTGGTGACCATCCGGGGCAACCAGGTATACATCGGCAGCGATCCGGAAACGCCGCACATCGGTGACGTCCGCATCACGTTCAACCAGGTTACTTCTCCCAAGACCATCTCTCTCCTGCAGAAAGTGGTCAACGGCACCTTTGAGACCTATATCGCCAAGAACGGGCAGAGCTATTCCCGCGTTGAGATGGGTACGGTCAGCGCTGAAAACATGATCGCCCACCAGAAGAGCGCCAACAAGGTCACGCTCTGGCTGATCCGCATCCTGGGCATCTTGCTGGTCATCGGCGGCTTCCGCTCCCTGCTGAGCATCGTCAGCACGCTCTTCGCCGTGGTTCCCTTCGTACAGGGCATCATCGGCACCGGCGTCGGCCTGGTCACGACCGTGGTCGGACTGATCTGGAGCTTCGTGGTGATCGCCCTTGCATGGGCCGCCCACAGGCCGTTGATTGCCGTCATCCTCCTGATTGTCGTCGTCGCCCTGATCTTCTGGCTGGTGAGCCGTCGCAAGAAAACGGTCGTGCAATAAACCGTCATGAGAACCGCCCTCTTCCCCGGGTCCTTCGACCCTTTCACCCTGGGTCATCTGGACATCCTCCGCTCTGCGCTCACGATGTTCGACAAAGTGATCGTGGCCGTAGGCTACAACAGCGCCAAGAGCGGTTTCTTCCGGCCGGATCTCCGCGTACGCATCATCCAGGACGCCGTGGCGGACCTGGACAACGTGGAAGTCTGTGCCTACCGCGGCCTGACCGTCGACATCTGCAAGGAAAAAGGAGCCAGCTGCATCATCCGCGGCCTGCGCACGACGACCGACTTCGAAATGGAGAGCGTCATCGCCCAGGCCAACCGGACCATGGCGCCTGACATCCAGAGCCTCTTCATCCCCGCCGGGCATGAGTACTCCTTCATCTCGTCGACCGTCGTCCGCGATGTCCTCAACAACGGGGGCAGTGCCAAATGCTTCCTCCCGAAAAGCGTCGACATCGACAAATACCTGAAACTACGACAAGAGGAGGACTAGGCGATGAAACGGAAATGGCTCTTGACGCTGCTGGTGCTCGTGCTGGGCATGGGGTCCGCCGCGGCCCAGGAACCCGCCACCCACAACTCCGTCACTGCCTATCTCCAGACCCTGCTCACTGAGCCGGTCGACAGCATCAACCTGCATGTGGACCGGCTCATTGACTCGGTCGGGCGACAGCAACCCGAACTGCAGTCGAAGGTAGCCGGCATCGTGTTCGACTACTTCTCCACCTCGCCGGTCATGGGCCACGAGGCTGTCGCCGTGCACATCGCCGACGAGTGGTTCCTCAACCAACGGCTCAAACTGGAAAGCGAAAGCCTCTACCCTATCCTCTACACCTTTGCGGAATTCAACCGGAGTTCACTCGTGGGCAAGGACGCCCCTGCCCTGCAGATGCAAAGCATCGACAGCATCCCCGTGGAAATCCGCGATCTCACCACCCCGCTCAAAGTGCTGTTTTTCTATGATACAGAATGCAGCACCTGCCGCAAGGAAACCCCGCTGCTGGCTGACCTGGCCCGCAACTACCACGGCACGCCCCTCAGCCTGGTAGCCATCTACACCCAGAGTGACCGGACCGCCTGGGAAGCCTACGTGCAGGAGTGGTTCAGCGGTATCGACAATCCGGATGTCCAGCTCATCCACCTCTGGGACCCGGAAGCCGAAACCGGCTTTCACAAGAAATATGCAGTGCTGTCGACCCCGATGCTCTTTCTGCTCGACGAGCAGAACGTCATCATGGGACGCGGCCTCGACAGCGAAGCGCTCACACAGATGCTGGGCATGGAAAACGCCCTGGTCATGCAGTACAAGAATCTGTTCGACCATGTGTTCGGTGCGTTCTATCCCCTGACGATCGAAAACGTGGAAGGCATCGCCGATGCCCTGGCTGACCGGACGAAGGAAGACCGGAAGCTCTATGCCGAGGTGATGTTCAACCTCTTCAACTATCTCCGCAACAGCGACAATTTCGCACAGCAGCAGGGCGCGCTTTACGTGGCGGAAAAATACATCGTTACCGAGCCCGACGAATGGTCGCCCGAATTCCTCGAGCGCACCGTCTACGCCCTGGCACAGGCCCGGCTCAATCCCGCCGGCCAGAAGGCCACCCAGCTCTTCCTGCAGAAAAAATGCGGCAAGACCGTTCCCATGTACAACAACAGGCACTGGTACACGCTGGTACTTTTCCACCTGATCGACTGCCTTGAGTGCCAGAAAGAGATCGCTGAACTCCAGCGCCTGAATCCGGAACTCTACGACCTGGACATCCAGGTAGTGCTGGTTTATGTGGGCAAAGACCAGGAAAACTGGAAGAAATTCGTCCGCCGGCAGCAGCCCAGCCGCTGGACATTCCTCAACGATTTCAAGGACCAGAGCAACATGCGTATGCTCTATGATCTCGATTATGTCCCCCACCTCTATCTGCTCGACAAGAACGGCATCGTAGTGGCCAAAGATATACGTATCAACGAATTGCAAGAATTACTCAAGCTTTTATGATCAGCGGCGAATACCAACGCTTCTATGAGGCGCTCCTTCCGGTGATTCCGAAAGAACGGATGTTTCACGATGCCCTCAGCACCCTGGCCTACGGCACCGACGCCTCCTTCTATCGCTTGATTCCCAAACTGGTGATCCGCGCCAGGGATGAACGGGAAATCGCAGCCATCCTGCATCAAGCCGACCTGCAGAACATCCCGGTGACCTTCCGGGCGGCCGGCACCTCGCTCTCGGGCCAGGCCCTCAGCGACTCGGTGCTCGTGGTCGTCTCCCACGGATGGCAGAACTGGAAAGTACTTGAGGAAGGCCGCAAGATCCGGTTGCAGCCGGGTATCCGGGGCGGCCGGGCCAACACCTACCTGACCCGCTACGGCCGGAAGATCGGCCCCGACCCTGCCTCCATCGACGCCGCAATGATTGGCGGCATCGTCGCCAACAACGCCAGCGGCATGTGTTGCGGCACCGCGGAGAATTCCTACCAGACAATGGCGGACATCCGCATCATCCTGCCCGACGGCACCATCCTCGACACGGGCGACACGGACTCCTGCGCAACGTTCCGCCAGTCGCACGCGGAGTTCCTCGCCGGCATCGCGAAGATTGCCGCAGAAATCGACGCCGATGAGGAACTGGCCTCACGCATCCGCCGCAAATACAAAATCAAAAATACGACAGGCTACTCGCTGAATGCGTTCGTCGACTACAGCGACCCCATCGATATCGTCAAGCACCTGGTCATCGGCTCGGAAGGCACCCTCGCCTTCATCTCCGACATCACCTACAACACAGTGGTGGACCACAAGCACAAGGCGCTGGCGATGATCACCTTTACGAACATCGCACTGGCCTGCGAAGCCGTGCAGATCCTCAAGAAGCAGGGATTGGTCTCCGCCGTGGAGCTCATCGACCGCGCCGGCGTACGCAGCGTCGAGCAGACACCCGGCATCCCGGAATTCCTGAAGACCATCGGCGACGAAAGCTGCGTGATCCTGGTCGAGACGCGCGCCGCCTCAGCCGAAGAACTCGGCACGAATGTGTCTGCCATCACGGACGGCATCGCGAGCGTACCCACGGAATTGTCCTGGGCCTTCACGACCGACGCCAGGGAGCAGGCCACCTTGTGGAAACTCCGCAAGGAAATGCTGCCCACCGTGGCCGGCATGCGTCGCAGCGGCACCACGGCCATCATTGAGGACATCTGTTTCCCCATCGAGAAACTGGCTGAAGCCACCGTCCGCTTGCGCGAGGTCTTCGCGGCCGACGGTTATGCCGATGCCGTGATCTTCGGTCACGCGCTGGCCGGCAACCTCCACTTCATGTTCAACCAGGACTTCTCGACAGCCGCAGAGGTGGAGAAATACAAACGTTTCATGGACGATGTGGTGAAGCTGGTCGTGGACCGCTACGACGGTTCGCTGAAAGCCGAACACGGCACGGGCCGCAACATGGCGCCGTTTGTGGAATACGAATGGGGCAAGCAGGCCTACGGACTGATGCAGCGCGTCAAGCGCCTTTTCGACCCGAAAGGCATCCTGAACCCGGGCGTGATCCTCAACACCGACCCGATGGCGCATATTTCTAACCTGAAGCCCTGCCCGTCCACAAAACAGATTGTGGACAAGTGCATGGAATGCGGTTTCTGCGAAGGTTATTGCGTGGCCGAGGGGCTCACGCTCTCGCCGCGCCAGCGCGTGGCGGCCTTCCGCGAGATCGAGCGCCTGAAAGCTTCCGGCGAGGAGCCGCACCGCGCCGCGGAGATGCAGAAACTGTACAAATATGCCGGTGAACAGACCTGTGCCACCGACTCGTTGTGCAACCTTCACTGTCCTGTGAAGGCCGATGCGGGCAAGCTCATCAAGGAGCTGCGGCACGAGAATCATTCGCCCAAGGGCGAGAAGCGTGCCGTCTGGCTGGCCGGGCACATGGCAGGGCTTACTGCAGGCCTGCGCGTCGGCCTGAAGAGTCTTTACGGGCTTCGGATGATCTTCGGCAAGCAGGTGTTCGGCGCGATGGCGCGGGGAATGCGCACCCTCACCGGCAAGAAGCTGCCGCTCTGGAACGAATATATGCCGACGGGCGCGAAGAAAATCAAGATGCCGGAGCAGGTCCGGCATGACGGCTCTTCCCCCGCCCCGGATTCGGCCCAGGCGCTCAAAGTGGTCTATTTCCCTTCTTGCATCACGCGGAGCATGGGCACGACAAAGGCCTACAGCAAGGAGAAAGACGTCACCCATGTGACAGCCGCCCTGCTGGAGGCAGCCGGGTTCCAGATCATTTATCCCGAAAATATGGACTCGCTGTGCTGCGGCATGCTCTTTTCGAGCAAAGGCTACGTCGAAGCGGGCCAGAAAGCATCCGACACGCTGCAGGCAGCGCTGGCCCAGGCGTCCGAAAACGGCAAGTACCCGATTCTCTGCGACATGAGCCCCTGCCTCTATACGATGAAGGCGAACTTCGGCGATGCGCTGCCGCTTTATGAACCCACCGAATTCCTCGACAAGTTCGTGCTGCCGCACCTGACACTGAAGCCTGTCGATGAAAAAGTGGCGCTGTTCGCCGTCTGCTCGGCCAAGAAGATGGGCGTCGACCCGTACCTGAAGCGGGTGGCGGAGCGCTGTGCACGCGAAGTGGTCGTGGTCGATTCGAACTGCGACGGTTTCGCCGGCGACCGCGGCTTCTTCTTCCCCGAACTGAACGAACATGGCCTCCGCGACCTGAAACGCCAGGCCGAGGGCTGCGACGAAGGCTTCGCCGTGAGCCGCACCTGCGAGATCGGTCTCTCCCGCAACAGTGGCCTCGTTTTCAAATCCATTGTCTACCTGGTCGCTGAAGCCGCCGGAGTGAACATCAAGAAGTAGTTATTCGTCATTCCGGGCTTGCCCCGGAATCTCCGTGCCCAGCTGCCCGGTGGTATAGTTGTATTCCGATCCCCTCGTGCTGTGCGGGATCGTGAAGACCAGTACCATGAACAGCACGGCCAGACAGACGACCCACTTGTTGTACTTCCACTTCAAGGTAGCGATGGCGGCCAGAAAAAACAGGAAGGCCAGGAGCGTCTTGTTGTCGGTCAGGTCCGTACCGAACGGAAATCCCGTCCACCAGGGGCCGAACGCCGCGTGCTGTACGAGCGGTCCCAGAATGAAACCGCCGGCAAGCAGCGTCACCGTCGTGACGATCAGCCATTTTCTGTAGCTCTTTCCGGAGACGACCCGCAGGAAAGTGTAGACGGCGAAGAGCATGGCCGCAAACATGAAGAGAATGTGCGGAATCAGGATGCCGGCCGGGACATCGTTCCGGAAACGGATCACGACCGGTCCGTCGGCCGGATAGTCCTTTCCTTCGATCGTCAGGTAATACTGCAGTTTCCCGGCGACGGGTTGTACCGGCAAGCTGGCTCCCCGCAGATGGTCGTCTTCCCAGCCGAAATCTTCTGTCGTATAAGCATCTGCCGTGGGATAGCGGCGGTAGTGGATTTGGGCGTCCACATCATCCGGCACGCCCCACAGCCGCACCGTCGCATCTTGCCGGACGCCGCTCCGCGGCAGTTTCAGGCTATACGTCTCCCCCTCCAGTTCCACGGTTACGCGTTTGGGGTTCGTGGGACCGGTCATACGCTGGTATACGCTCAGTGACAAGGTGATGAGAACGGCCAGCAGCCAGCAGACCCAGTTTTTCATTATTCAGCAGGATTTAGTTGAACTTGCAATACGATCGTTTCATTGCCACGGAGCACTTTCACGGGGATGGTGGTACCGGGCTGGAGCTCCGACAGGCGCTCCATATACTCATTGATGTCCTTGACAGTTTTTCCGTCAATTTCCTGGATGATGTCGCCGTTCTTCATACCGGCCTTGTGGGCGGGTTTTCCAGGCATCACGATGTCTGCACGGAGTCCGGGAACGGTGCCTGAGCCCGTAACATCCGGCATGAGGCCCATCGTTACCTTGAACCTTGCGTGACGCATTGGCTGGCTGCCGGGCACGTTGATGAAACCAGGTGCCGCAGGCATGGCGGCCAGTTGGGCGACCAGATCCTTCGTGTATTCCAGGGTCTGCTGCATCCCCTCATAATTCAAGGTGGAAGGCACATCCTCCGGGGTATGGTATTCCATGTGGCCGCCCGTCGTGAGGTAGAGGACCGGGATGTCCGCTGACACGAAGGACAACTGGTCGCTCGGACCATAGCCGTCGGGCGTGCAACTGACGTGCAGGCCGGTCCGCGCGGCCGCCGCCTCCGCCATGGCCTTGAATTCCGCACTTGTTCCCGTGCCGGAAACAAGCAGGCTGCTGTCCCGCATCCGTCCCACCATATCCAGATTCACCATGGCGACAATTCCTTTGATATCGGCAGGCAGGTTGATGCGCCGGTCGTCAGCCTGTTTCATCCATTCCACAAAACTTTTGGAGCCGGCAATCCCCTGCTCTTCCGCACCGAAGAAAACGAAAATGATACTCCGGGGCGAACCTTTCTTCTTAAAATGACGGGCCAGTTCAAGGATTACGGCATCGCCACTGGCGTTGTCGTCGGCACCGGGATGCACCGCCACGGTATCAGGGCGACGCGAGCCGGAGTTCTGGCCGCCCATGCCCAGGTGGTCATAATGCGCTCCGACAACGATGAATTCGTTCCGCAGCCGCTTGTCTTTTCCCGGAAGGACGGCGATGATGTTATGGCTGGTCTTCTGATCCTCCTTCCCATAGGTGAAGTCCTGATAGAAGCCCTTGATCTTCTTTTCTCTGACGACAGGCTTGAGTTTCAGGCGGCGGAACCTGCCGGCCAGGAAATCCGAGGCAAGCGTATCCCCGGCCGTTTCAGGGAACCGGCCGCCCAGTTCCGGCGATGCCAGATATTCCACCGTCTGGCGCATGCCATCCTGATTTTGTGCATATGTCTGGCAGACAAGGGCAAAAACCAGAAAAAGCAGAAACAGGAATCTCTTCATGACACGATTCTATTACACAAACGCTTGCTTAGGTCAGGCACAAAGATACGTTCCCGGGGCGAAATTATCAAGCGCTGTCTCTCCCAGCTGTAACGCTGATCAGAAGAATTTCGCGATTTCGTCGAGCTCGCGATGCACAGGCTGGTTCGGTTCAGCAGCCCGGTAACCGAGCGCGATGACGGCCGTCACCATTTCTTCGGCCGGAATCTGGAAGAGCGTCCTTAAGGCGGAAGCATCGCGCATGCCCATGATCAGCGTGTCGAAGCCCATGGCACGAGCCGTCAGGATCAGGTAGGCATTGCTCAGGCCGTTGTCGTAGGCGCCCCAGAAGTCACCCAACTCGTTGGTCTGATTCCCGCGGAAGAAGCCGGACTTGCCTTTCTCGAAGGTCGAAACGATGAGCACAGGCGCACCTTGGATGCGCTCTTTGTTGCCGCCCACCATGTCTTGCACGGCAGCCACTTTCTCGGGGCTGATGGCCACATAATACTTGCTGGGCTGCATGTTGGCCCAGGACGGAGCTTCCTGTGTCTTGGTCAGGAGAGTACGGACTTCTGCTTCGGAAATGGATTTCGAAGCGTCATAGCTCCGCACGCTGCGGCGCGAAACCAGCAATTCGTCGAAAGTGGGAGACGCACTCCCGTTGCCGGCACATCCGGCGAGGGATGCCAGGCTGAGCAGCGCTGCCGCTGCCAGGATAATGGTTCTGAATTTCATGGATTCAAATGATTTCTGCTGCAAATATATGAATTCTTCGCTGCAATGTACATACGTCTGTCAATTGCGTCCGTTGCAGCACGCCAGCCTATTTGAACAACTTCTGCGCGAAGATCGTCAGATAGTCGCGCCAGTTGCGCCAGATGTGGCCGCCTTCCGATTCGTAGAAAGTGACGGGATAACCGTGGTCGAGGCAGTACTGCTCCAGTTTGCGGGAGTTGGCCATGATGCCGTCGGCCTTGCCGCAGCCGATCCAGTAGAGCTTCGGACGGGCGGCGAAAACAGCCTCCAGGGCGGCCTCGTTGCCTTCGGGCGTCGCTACGCCGGAGAAGAGGCCGACATAGCCGAAGCGCTTCGGATAGTGCATCGACAGCTGGCAGGACTGGCGGCCGCCCATCGACAGGCCGGCCACCGCCGTATGGGCGTAGCCCTTCGCCACCCGATAGTGCTTCTCGATGTAGTTCATGATGTCGGGGAAGCTGTTCTCCACTTCGATGGTGCTCTGCGAACGGCTGTTCTCGAAAGTGGGCTGGAACATGTTCACGGCGGCGCCGGGCGCGGCCTGGTTGAAATACACGCCGTTGGGCATCACTACGATCATCGGTTCGGCCTTGCCTTCCGCAATCAGGTTGTCGAGGATCTGTGCCGTGCGGCCCAGGTCGGACCAGGCATCCTCGTCACCGCCGGAGCCATGCAGCAGATAGAGTACCGGATACTTGGTTTTCAGATTGTCTTCATAGCCCGCCGGCGTATAGACCGTCAGACGGCGCCGGGCCCCCAGCGTGGGGCTGTCGTACCAGACGTGCGCCACCGTGCCGTGCGGTACGTCGTGTACTTCGTAGTACCAGCCTTTGTCGCCCGGCACGGCGCTCAGGGTGAATACGTTGGTCCAGGTTGCCACGTCGCGGATCTGGTAAATGTTCGAAGGATCCATGGTCTTGCGGCCGTCCACCAGAAAACTATAAGAATAGAGTTCTCCCGCCAGGGGCGCGGAGGTGTAGGTCCAGACACCGCCCGGGCCTTCCTTCAGGTCGACGACACCCGGCGCGTCGTAGGTCAGTTTCTGGCCGCCCCGCTCATACAGGACGGGACGGGTGGGCAGAAAGTCGCCCGTCAGCTGCACCATCTTGGCCTTGGGCGCGAACAGGCGGAAGGTAACGGAGTGGTCAGGGTTGATCTCGGGCGAAACGAGCCCGGTACCGGGACCCAGCGCCTGCTGGGCAAAGGCGGCCACGGTCATGCCGAGGACAGCCAACAAAGCGATAATCTTTTTCATGGGTTGATTCATTTCTCAAATTTACACATTTTTCGGATTTTTTGCATATATTGCATTTTTCTTGAAAAACCGACTATGTACAACGGTCTGAAGGATTATGTAAGGTTCCTGGAGGAGAAGGGAGAATTGCGCCGAATCACGGAATTCGTGGACCCGGTGCTGGAGATTGCCTGCGCCACGGACATCGAGTCGAAGAAGGCCTTCGGCGGCAAGGCGCTGCTGTTTGAGAATACCGGCACGGCTTATCCCGTGCTGACCAATATGATGGGTTCGGAAGCCCGTATCCGCTATGCCCTGGGCGTCGATTCGCTGGAAGGCGTCAGCGCACGCATCGATGCGCTGGTCGACAGTGTGCTGGGCGGCCGGCAGGGTCTTCGGAGCAAACTGAAGATGCTGCCGCTGCTGAGCCAGGCTGCGAAATGGGCGCCGCGCCGGCACAAGGGCCATGCACCCTGCCAGGATGCAGTGCAGTACGCGGCACAGTTGAGCCAGCTTCCGGTGCTGAAGTGCTGGCCTCAGGACGGCGGGCGGTTCATCACGCTGCCGCTGGTCCATACCGTCAGCCCGGTGACGGGCGTCCGCAACGTCGGCATGTACCGCATGCAGGTGCTCGACGACGCCACCACCGGCATGCACTGGCACATGCACAAGACCGGCGCCAAGCACCTCTCCGAGTGTACGCACCGTCTGCCCGTAGCCGTGTGCCTGGGCGGAGACCCCGTCTATTCTTATGCCGCCACGGCGCCGCTGCCGGAGGGCATCGACGAATACATGCTGGCAGGTTTCCTGCGAGGCAAGCCCGTGGAACTGGTCAAATGCTTCACCCAGGATCTCATGGTTCCCGCCGACTGCGACTTCGTGATCGAGGGCTATGTACAGAAAAGCGAGGAAAAGTTCCTGGAGGGGCCTTTCGGCGACCATACCGGCTTCTATTCACTGGAGGACCTCTATCCGAAATTCCACGTGACCTGCATCACACACCGTCTCGACGCCATCTATCCTGCCACGGTGGTGGGTATCCCGCCCATGGAGGACAAGTACATCCAGGAAGCCACCGAAAAGATCTTCCTGTCGCCCATCAAGCTGGCCATCGTGCCGGAACTCGACGACCTGTACCTGCCGGAAGAGGGTGTCGGGCACAATTTCGCCATTGCGAAGATCCATAAGCAGTACGAAGGCCAGGCTTTCAAAGTGGCCAATGCGCTCTGGGGCGCCGGGCAGATGATGTTCAACAAGTTTCTGGTGGTGGTCGACGAGGATATCGACATCCGCAACTGGGATGCGGTGTCCGATGCCGTCGCGCGCAACGTGGATGTTTCCCGCGACCTGTTGTTCAGCCGTGGTCCGCTCGATGTGCTCGACCATGCCGCACCCATGACCGGTTTCGGCAGCAAACTGTGCATCGACGCTACGCGGAAGGCTATGGTATACACCGACCGGAAAATCGAGCGGGTCGTCCGTGTCCTCTACGACAGCGGAGAGAAAAATGCTTCCCGCTACCGCAAGATTTGGCTGCTGGGCGCCAACTGCGACCCGTTGCGCGATGGTCGCGTGGGGGATCACCTGATCCTCGACGCCCGCACGAAACGGGACATGCCGGGATTCAAGCGCCGCTGGCCGGACATCGTGGCGCACGACCCGGATATGGTCGCACGCATGAAGGAACTGTTGAAGGACTGATCCGAATGAAAAACATAGCCGTATTTCTGGGTTCCGCCCCCAGTTGTCATGAGATTTACAGGGGCCTGGCGTATGAACTGGGCCACAGGCTTGCACAAGCCGGGCTGACGCTGGTCTACGGCGGCGCGGCCGTCGGGACGATGGGAGCCCTGGCCGAAGGTGCGGCGTCAGCCGGCGGCCGTGTGATCGGGGTGTTTCCGAAGGGCTTCCGGGGCACGAAGGAAGTCCGGGAAAGCGGGCTGGAGGTCGTGCAGCATGGCCTTTCGGAGTTCATCGAGACGGAAGATTTTGCCTCCCGGAAGCAGTTGATGGAAGATATGAGCGACGCGTGCGTCGTTATGCCGGGCAGTTTCGGTACGATGGACGAACTCTTCACCTACGCTTGCAACCGCGCCATCGACAAGCACACGAAACCCATCCTGGTCTTCAATTTCGAGGGCTATTACGATCCGCTGAAACAACTCCTGTCCAACATGCAGGAAGCCGGCTTCATGAAACCCGTCATGGCCGGCGCCGTCACCTTCTGCGATACCCTCGAGGAAATCATCGGCCGCTGTCAGAAGTAGTTCCTGCTCTGGACGGTGATGCCCGGATTGATTCGTACCAGATGCCCGATCAGGGCGTCGGCCTGGGCGGGAAGCAGCCGGACGTCGACAAAGCGCACGCCGGCTTCGTGGATGTTCAGGTAGCGCAGTTTGCCCTTCCTGTTGGTTACTCGGGTGATGCGGTCAATGTCGGCAATCATCATCGGCTGCTTTTTGTTCTCGGGCGTGAAAAGTGTGCCCTCTTCTTCGTCGACCGTGCATTTGACGGAAACCAGAGGAATCCATACTAGAGCGATGATGGCTATCATATACAGAACCATCCGCAGAATCTGCCAACCGGTATGATCGATCCCGATCATCGCAAAGTAGGCGACATATCCCACGACGACTGTCGAACCGAGAATCCAGCTCAGCCGTTTGGGATTCTTGACATTGGAATACGACGTTTTCATGGTGCATAATCATTGGCAGCCCCGGCCTTGGTAATGGCCTGTACGGTCATTGAATGTCAAAGGATTTCTTGCAAGGCGTATGGCACTTGAATGCGGGCCAGCCGGGTTCGCCGTCACGGCAGAAGGCGGTCCAGGCGTCGAGCATCTGCACGGAAAGTTGATGATCGGCCTCCGTAAAAGGACGCCAGCTGCGGTCGAGCGTGCCGAACATGTACCAGAGTTCTGCCGAATGGAAGGCGCCGGCCTGCGAGGCAGGATGCGCCTCATCGCTGGGCAGCTCGCGCAGGAATTCGTATTCGTATACGGGGTATCCCAACGAATCGCGGATGGCGCAGAACCGGTCGACAGCTGCGCCTCCCAATCCGGCCATATCGTCCTTGTTGTAGCCAATCAGAATCGGGACCCGTGCCATCGTGCCCTTGAAAAGTGCATCATCGAAAGTCTCGGTGAGCACTTTGCCGTCGAGATGCGGCCAGAACCAGCCGCCCGCAGCCAGGAGGGTTTCCGGCGTGGAGGCCCGAAGGTTGGCAAGCGTCTCCAGCCCAGCCTTGTCCATCACTTCCTTGCCCTGGGCGTCGTAGATGGCCTGTGTCATTTCCCCGTCGGAAACGAGCCCCCGCGAGCCCAGACCGCCGCCACTCTGGATGATGGCTCCGGCGACCAGATCCCTCGACAAGGGAGAAACAAGCAGGTTCTTGACACTCATGGCGCCTGCACTCTGGCCGAAAATGGTAATCCGGGACGGATCGCCGCCAAACGTGCCGATGTTGTTGCGGACCCAGTGCAAAGCAGCAATCTGGTCCATCGTGCCATAGTTGCCCGACTGTCCCTGCTCAGCCGTGAGCTCCGGATGTGACAGGAAGCCCAGAGCGCCGAGCCGGTAGTTGATCGTCACCAGGATGACGCCGCGACGGGCCCATTCATCACCGTCCATCGTCACTTCATAGCCATAACCGTTCATATAGGCACCGCCATGAATCCACAAGGCGACAGGGAGTCTGGCTTCAGGCTTGCCGAGGGTGGAAGCCGGCGCCCAGATGTTCAGGTACAGACAGTCTTCGCTTTCTTCCGGGGTGCCATCCCAGTAGAACTCGTCTCCGTAGAAAGTCCCGGGCTTGTTGCCGGGCTGCGGAGCGATGGGTCCGAAGGTGTCACAAATCCGGACACCCTTCCAGGCGGCAACGGGTTGCGGCGCCTTCCAACGAAGATCACCTACCGGTGCCGCGGCATACGGAATCCCTTTGAAAACCATAACGCCCGAAGTTTGGGCGGGAACGCCCTGGATTTTTCCGCCTTCGACGGTCAGGAATGGATTTCCGGACTGGCAGGCGGCCGCAAAAACCAGCGTCATTATCAGCGGTTGAAGAAATGACAAGAATTGTTTCATGAGAATGAGTATCTTTCTCTGCAAAGCTACGTATTTTTATGCATAATGCCGACAATACTTCCCTGCCGATCGTCACGTTTCACGCCGACGACCCCTCTCCGGTGAGATGACAGAGCGCAAACACGAAGTCTGGAAGTACAGAAAACACAAGTTTTTATTATCTTTGCACCCAGCCTGCAAGGTGCAGGCGAAGGGGTGCTGAGGCATCCGGGGCGGCGAAGGCCGCCGGCGGGCCGAGGCTGAGATGATACCCTCACTACCTGATCGGGGTAATGCCCGCGTAGGAAACGCTATCTTCTGTCCCCTTTATTGTATACCATTTACAATTAAGGATTTATCATGTTTTTCAAACGATTTTCCATTGCGCTGGCCGCTTTCGGCCTGGTTATGGCCATGCATCCCGTCATGGCGCAGGAACCTGATTCCACGAGTGTCGAACAATTGCAGGAAGTGGTCGTCAGCGCAGTATGGGCCCCGAAAGACGCGCCGTTTGCGGTGGCCAACATCGGCCGTTCCGAACTCAAGGAGTTCTCCAGCACGGGCCGCGAACTGCCCATGCTATTCTCCCGGACGCCGGGCATCATCGCCTGGAGTGAAAACGGCGTAGGTACCGGCACCTCCTACCTGCGCATCCGTGGCGCGGGAGGCAGCCGCATCAATGTGACGATCGACGGCGTGCCCCTCAACTCTCCGGAAGACCAGAGTGTCTTCTGGGTCAACATGAACTCCTACGGCAAACTGCTGGGCAGCGCACAGATTCAGCGCGGCGTGGGCACTTCGACCAATGGAGACGGGGCCTTTGGCGGCACCATCGCCCTGGCCACCCTGGCGCCAGCCATGACGCTTGGCGGCGAGGTCGATTTCTCCTACGGTTCCTGGAACACGATGCACCTGGGCGCCCGCTTCACGAGCGGCCTGCTCTGGAACCGGGTCGTGATTGACGCTGCCTACAACCAGACCTCGACCAACGGCTATCTGCCCGGCACCAACGGCCGTTCCGGCAGTTACTACGGGGGCGTCAGTTTTCTGGGCGGCAGCTGGAAGCTGAGCTACAAGCTCATCGGCAACTTCGAGAAAACCGGCCAGGCCTGGAACGGCGTGACGGCAGGCACCGACGACCTTTCCCTGATGGACGGGACCTACGGTTACCCTACGGGCATCAAGACCTACAAAGACATGTACAATGCCGGATTGGGCAAATACAACTCGCTGTATGAGCGTCTGATCATCAACAGCGCGGATCCGCTCGACTGCAGCTTCGAGCGCTATGAACTGAACGACGGCACACTTTGGGACCGTACCACCGACAACTTCTGGCAGAATCACCACCTGCTCAATTTCGCCGCCAACATCGGCGACGCCTGGAAGCTGTCGGCCACGGCCCACTTCACCGGCGGCCATGGCTGGTATGAGGAATTCCGTTACAACAACAAGCTGTCGAAATTCGGTCTTCCCGTCTACGTGGACGAAGCCGGAAACACCGTCAAACGCTGCGATTTCATCCGCAAGAAAGGGCTCACGCAACGCACCGGCGGCCTGGTCGCCAACCTCTCCTGGCAGAAAGGAAACTGGGATGCCGTGGCGGGTTTTTCCCTTCAGCAGTTCAACGGAAACCATTACGGCTACCTCCCCTACATCAGCTGCGAAGACCTGTACAATGAGCTGACGAACTACGGCAAGCACACCTACAAATACTACAATTCGGACGCATCGAAGTTTGACGGCAGCCTCTTCCTCAAAGCGACCTACAAACTTTCGCCGGCCTGGAGCTTCTTCGGCGACCTCCAATACCGGGGCGTCCACTACGCGACGGACGGCTTCAACGACAAGTATATCGTCAATGAAGACGGTTCCATCAGCCGCCAGCTGCTCGACGTCAACGTACGCTACAACTTTTTCAACCCCAAGGCGGGCGTAAACTATAGCCAGGGCCCGCACCGGGCCTACGCCTCGTTCGCCCTCAGCCACCGCGAACCCGAACGCAACAATTTTACTGACAACGGCAAGTATCCCGCCCCGCGCGCCGAACGGCTCTACGACTTCGAGGCCGGTTACCAGCTGACCGGCAGCAGCGTCCGTGCCGGCATCAATCTCTATTACATGCGCTACCGCGACCAGCTGGTGCAGACTGGTGAACTGAGCGACATCGGCGAAGCCCTGACCACCAACATTCCTGATTCCTACCGCATGGGCGTCGAGCTCACCGCAGGCTGGAGTCCGGTCTCCTGGCTAACCCTGGAGGCCAATGCCGCCTTGAGCCGCAACCGCCTGCTTGATTTCGACGAATACGTGGAGGACTGGGACAACGGCGTGACTGTCATCCACTATGACGACGCACCCCTCGCCTATTCGCCCGACGCCATCCTCAACGGCTTCGTCAACTTCCATTACAAAGGATTCCGGGCGCAGTGGCATACGGGCTTTGTGAGCCGCATGTATCTCGACAACTCGGGAAGCCGCGAGCGTTCACTGCCCGCCTACAGCCTGACCGACCTGTCGCTGGGCTACACGTTCCGGATCCCCAGGGGCTTCGGCATCCGGGAAATCGATCTGGGCGTGGACGCCAGCAACCTGTTCAACGCCCGCGTCGCTCAGAGCGGCTGGGTCTACAGCGCCATCTATACCAGCGGCGGCCATCCGAACGACCACCGCTACTACCAGATCGGCTTCATCCCCGTCGCGGGCTTCACCGCACTGGGGCACGTAACGCTGCGCTTTTAGAAAGATCTATCGGGTAACGACAACGTTGCCTTTGGCATCCAGGAGCGGGGTGAGGCCTCCGCCATAACCGGATCTGACAAAAAGGTAGTTGACGCCGGTTTCGTTGTCGACAATGACGACGGCTTCTGTTGTCAGGCCCATTCCGCTTCGTTCGTCGATGTTGAATCGTTTTTCTTTAGCCATTTTAATACAGTTTTCAGTTACCTTTGCAAAGATATTACAGATTCCATGAAAATCTACATCGTTGATGCTTTTACGGAAAAGTCCTTCGGCGGCAACACGGCCGGTGTCGTGCTGCTGGAGCCGGGTGCGGGCTTTCCCGATGAAGAATGGATGCGGCTGCTGGCCGCGGAACTGCGCTATTCCGAGACGGCCTTCGTGCGGCGCGACGGTGCCGCGGAATTCACCGTCCGCTATTTCACACCCGCCGGAGAAATCGACCTGTGCGGCCACGCCACCATCGCTTTGTTCGGCGTGCTTTTCCGAGAAGGCTTTGTGCCGGCAGGCACCCGTTGCCTCAACCACACGCGGGCCGGCGATCTGGAAGTCGTCGCGGGCGAACAGGTGATGATGCAGATGGCGTCTCCGCAGCGAGTGGGCGGTTTTGAAGATCCGGTCCTGCTGGGGGATCTGCTTACGGCGATGGGCGGCCTGAAGTCGGAACAGCTGGGCCCATGGCCGGCCGAAACCTTCTCCACCGGCCTCCCCGACATCATCCTGCCGCTGCGAGACGTCGCCACCTTGCAGGCGCTCCAGCCCGACATGCCGCTGCTGCATGCGCTCAGCGACCGCCTGGACGTCGTGGGCGTCCACGCTTTCGCCATTGGCCCCGACGACGCATACACAGCCCATGTGCGCAACTTCGCGCCACGCTACGGCATCCCGGAGGAATCCGCCACGGGTACGGCCAATGCCGCCCTTACGGGTTACCTGTACCACCACCGCGTCATTGGCGACGGCGCCCGGTGCTTCTTCCTGCAGGGCGAAGCCATGGGCCGCCCTTCCCTCATCCAGACAACGCTTCAATTGGAAAACGGTATCCCCGACATCCGCGTCGGTGGTCCCTGCGCCATCGTCGTCAAGGGCGACTGCTGACGGCAGCCGGCTCGGTATCCTGGTTGAGTTTCCGAGCCAACAAGAAGCCGATGGCGCCGACGGCCAGGGCCATGGCAAAAATGACGATTTCTGTGAAGGCCATACTGGCGCTCTTGGAAATGACGACCGCGCAGGCATCCACCAGAAAATGCAAAAAGATGGCCACGGGGAAGAGCCAAAACCACTTGTCGCCTTTTCGCACAGCCGTCCATACCGGAATGGACAGGCCCAATTGCAGAACAAGGGCGGAAATACGCTCCCAAAGGCCCAGGAAAAAGGTACCGGCGGAAGAAGTCTCCAATTGCTCAAATTGAGTCTGCACCTCTTCCAGCGCATTGGCAGGAGCGGCGGCCAACAGTGATTCGGCCGCACCGGTATTGATCATCACCGAAAGAACGATGTTGGAAATCATGCTTACCCCAAAGATCAGCATCATCTCCACACCTCCGTGGCCGGTACCGTAAGCGATGGCCGGCAACGCTTTTGACGGTTCTTTCTGCAGAAGGAACTTCATGGCCAGAAAGCGGCCGGTCTCTTCAAAGAAGCCTGCGGCAAGTCCGCCGTAAAGGGCATAGAACCAAACATTACCCAGGATGACCGAACCCTTCGGCCCCTTCAGGACCAGCTGGTGCAGGACAGGTTCCAGCAGCAGGGCAAAGACAATGAACACACCCGCGCCGATGACAATGGTCGTCAGACGCGCTTTCTGCTTTTTCACCAGCCACCAGGCCAGTGCGACGGGAATGGCCAGGCCGGCCAGGGCGCTGATCCCCATCGCGATCATCGAGTTTACAGGTACCATACCCGTCAAAGATACTCGTTTTACCCCATTTATCAAAGGTCGTTCATCAACAAACGACGGTACCGTCCCAAAATCTGGCAGGCTACCGTCAAAATCGGCCATTTTTGAGGGTAGCGGGCCAAAGAATGGGACGCTACCGTCACTTTGGTGGGGAGAGCTTTGCGAAAATGGATGCAGTTGTGTTTTGACGGGCTGGGGGCATAATAATTGCTGCAGTTTGCGAGCCGGAGCAAATGTGCCGGGAGATTAGTATGAAAAGGATTTATTTGCTCACAACGGAGCACCTGAAAAAGGGTTTGTGGTTCAGGGAAGATGAGGATTTCAGGGTAGCCATGAACTTTGTCGCCATTCAAGCAGCCAGCAGCCCGGACGTGGTGGTGCTGGCGTTTATTCTGATGTCCAATCACGTTCATTTTGTTCTGCTGGGGACAGTGGAAGACGTCGAGGTATTTATCAATGCTTTCAAGCAGCGCTATTCCATGTATTATCAGCGCAAGTATGGCGTGAAAGAGTTCCTTCGACATAATGGAGTGGACAAGCAGCCGATCTCTTATAGCGATGAGGGGCCGGAAAAGGCCATTGCCTATGTGCAGATGAACTGCGTCGCAGCGAATATCTGCAGTCATCCCAGTCAGTACCCATGGGGTACGGGGAACACATTTTTCAACCCGGCACCCATGGCAGGCAAGCGTCTGGAAAATCTGTCTGGACGCGCCCGTATGAAATTGATGCATAGTGAGTCCGACCTTCTTCCTGCTGATTGGGCCATCGGCGCTGATGGCTATATCCTTCCATCGTCCTATGTGGATGTCAAAGGCGTGGAGATGCTGTATCGCACGCCCAAGCGAATGAATTACTTCTTGGTCAATTCATCCAAGGCCAAAAAACGCATGCAGTCTGATGAGAATCTTCCGTCCTTCCGCGATCAGACTATCCTGGCGGCTTTGCCCGACTTGTGCCGGAGCCTTTTCCAGAAAGATTCCTTTTCCCAATTGAATCCCGACGAGCAGTCGGAGTTCGCCCGCCAGATCCGATTCCGATTCAGTGCCGATGCCACGCAGATCGCACGCGTTTGCGGCATTTCATATGCTGAGGCCGCCCGTCTGCTGGACAGTGTATAGTCGTTGTGGTCGGCAAACGACGGTACCGTCCCAAAATCTGGCAGGCTACCGTCAAAATCGGCCTTTTTTGCCGGTAGCGAGCCAAAGAATGGGACGTTACCGTCACTCGCTACGCATAGAAGGCCGACCGGGTCCGATCTCCTGGCCACAGATATGACATCTGGCAGATGTTTCACGCAAAAACGATCCTTTCTTCCCATTCTTTCAGGAAAGCGAGTTGTTCTGGTGTACGGAACCAATGTTCACCGTCCGGCATCAGGGTGACCTGGCACTGGTGCCGGCTGATAAAGTCGCGTCCTACTTCCTCGCTGACTACCGGGTCTACTGCTGGGCGAAGGATGTATGTGGATGCATCCCAACGTGTAATCGGATGATTGACAACCCACTCGTAATAGTCGTCCTCGCGTTGTGGCATCAGTTCGATAAACTTCTTCATATCGAGAATTGGTGAGACAAACAATGCCTGTTCAACTTTCATGTTCTGGAATGCCAACAAAGCGAACCATGCGCCGATGCTGTTGGCACGGACGGACACATTCTTCCAATTCTCGTAAAGAAAATCTCGAACTTCATTCAGCAAAGGCAGCACTTCCCAAGGCTCGCGCTCTACAGGCAAGTCGATACTCAATATCTGATAACCTTTTGGCACAGCCACTTCCGCAAAATCCAAGGCTTCTTCCTTTCGCCCATGCAACCCCTGTACATAAAGGAATACCTTTTCGCTCTTTTCGTCCATGAGCAGCGCCGGCGTAGGGCCGATATTTAATTCATTAACCTTCATGTCTTGTTATTCGCCAACGCGCATAATGCTATCGCTCAGCATAATTCAAGCGAGCCTGATTCTGCTTTCGCTTAACCGCATTATTCGGAATGTACAGCGGTCGCTCCCCCTAAGAATTGTATTCTCAATCCGAACCTCGAAACGGCTGTCCGGCTCAAGTTGCGACAAGATATATAGAATGCTCTGTCGCGAGCACTCACATTGCTGCGGATGGTTTCTCAGCCCACATTTAACTTTAGGGCACGTACATTCCAAATAATTCAGTTCATATACCTTCCCCGGCTCAATCACCCTACCCGTATAGGACTTGTTGTTGTACCCTTCCGTATAGATTCTGTCAAAATCACCATTATACTTGGCATATATTTGCATATGTATCTGGAGAACATAATCCTTAACACATTCGATGGCTTCCTCTCTATAGCATGAAATCATTTTATTCATACCTCATTTCTTTTTCGTTCTGATGAGATGTCCCTCTTGTATGGCGGCAAATGTGGCGATGGCAGCAATAATGGCGAGAGGAATGATAGACCAAAAATGCATGGGGACTGCAATGAAGAGCAGGAATCCCGTTGCCTTGTTCGCAAGGGTATGTGGGAAGCAGCAACGCCCGTATATCACGAGGGCCGAAAGCTGATTTATGATTTTAATCGCGACAATTACTCCTGCCCACAGCCATAGCCATTGCGGCAGTTCAAGTATCGGCAGGAGTTTCCAGGCACAACACGCTACGAAGCAGATGTCTGCCACGCTATCCAGCAACGCTCCCGTCTTGGTGACGCACTTCAGCTTCCGAGCCAGCCATCCGTCGACGATGTCGCTGAAGCCGCAAAGGCCATAGATGATCCAGAACACCACACCCGCCCTGTCACAAAGGAGCAGACCCAAAGCGCCTGCAATCCTGAACAGCGTGATGATGTTCGGCAGATGTTTCATCGTATTTCTAATCTCAGAATCCTCATCGGACAGTCGGAACCGGCCAGCGATTCATCGATGCAGGTTTCGCCCGTAGAAACGAAACCGCACTTTTCCATGACGCGGCCGCTGGCGGGATTGTCGATAAAGTGGCTGCTGATAAGCGACTTGATGTCCTTCGTCCGGCGGATATGGTCAATCATCAACCCCAGGGCTTCCGTACAAATGCCCTGGTTCCAATAGGGTTTCCCCACCCAGTAACCCACCAGCGGCTCTCCCTCACGCGAAGGGAGATGGTTGCCCTCGCAAGGCAGATAGCCCATTGCACCGATAGCTTCGCCTGACGCTTTAAGTTCTATCGCCCACGTGGTGTCGTTATGAAATACGGTCCGGATCACCTCCAGGCTTTCCGCTTTGGACTTATGCGGCGGCCAACCGGCGCGCGGCCCAACGTCCGGATCGGATGCGTATTTGAACAACGCTTCAGCGTCCGATTCACGCCAAGGTCGCAGCAGTATTCTGTTGGTTTCCATGCTGTTATATAAGTAGTCCCCGGTACCGGGCATTCAGGACTCAATCACGAAACTCCTCGGATAGAAATCGCTGTAGAAGCGGCCGTCGGTGGCGGTGAATTTCAGGACGCAGTAATTGGGGTCGGTGACGCCGCCGGGATAGTATTCCGTGTCGCCGTCGCGCCAGATCATCTTCTTCGAGGCGGCGTCCGTCAGCACTTCCATCGTGCCCCGGAGCATCATCCCCTTGAAGCCCTCGGCGTCACAGAAGTAGATGCTGGCCTTGGGGTTGGCCTTGTAGTGAGCCACGCGCAGCGAGAAGGTGTTGGTGGTGAAGTAGAATGTCCTGATACCCTCGCGGACGCGCGGCGACAACATCGCCTTGGTGCAGGGATAGCCCTCATCGTCCACCGATGAAATGAAGGTAATGGGCAGTTTGTCGGCCATTTTACCAATGAGTTCTTTCACGCCTGCAAGGGCTGGATTCTCCGGCGTCGCATCCGTAATCGTCAATTCTTTGCGCCAACGCTTCAGATGCGGGAAATACATCTTCATCTGGCCGATGTATTCCTCTTTCGTGATGGGCTGCGGCAGGCCTTTGTTGACCTCGTCCACGAACTGGGCGCAGTGTTCGATCATCTCATCCATCGTGCAGTCCTGCAGGAACTTTCCATCCTTGTAGCAGTACATGCAATAGTCTTCATTCTTACTCCCGTCGGCATTCGTGCCGAGGATCTCCGGGGTGAGCGGCATTCCGCAGCTCTGGCAAAATTTCATTTCCATATCGTGATGTATTACATTCTTGCTTTCTCTTCTGCGCCGGCGCCGGTACCGCGGTACTTGCTCTGGGCGGCGTTGAAATTGAAGCGCACGGAGAGTTTGATTTTCTGCGTATCCATCCGGTTGGTCTGCATGATGGTATGGCTGCCGAAATCGGAGTCCACGTCGTAGTGAGCCATGCCCAACAGATCGGCTCCTTCCAGGCGAAGGACCAGGGATCCGTCTTTCAGGAGGGTTTTCTGAACGGCGGCGGTCACATCGACATAGGTGTTGCGGAGATACAGGTTCTGCGAGTAGCCTCGGCTGTTTACCTGGCCGCCCAGTTCGAGTTGCCAGCCGCCCTTGAACGTAAGGGTATTCTGCAGCTGCACAAAGAAGATGGGCTTGCCGTTGAAGGTGGTGACGCGCTTGCCCGAGGCTTCGCGGGGGTCATCCACGGTGATGCTGAGCCACTGGGGCTGTATGCCGGCGGTATAGTTCATGTTCCAGCAGCCCACGGTAGGAGTGAGGTTCACGTAAGCGGCCATGAAGCGGTACGGTTCCTCGAGGTTGCGGGGCTTCACCAGCACCACGCCTTCGTCTCCGATGGGGGCGCTCCAGGTAACCATGGCGTTGTTCATGCGCGTGTAATTCACCATGAAGGTAACCCATTTGTACACGGCGGCAAGACTCACGTTGTGCATCAGGCTGGGCTGCAGCTGGGCGTTGCCGCTCTGCCAGATATAGCGGCTGTTGTAGCGGATGGCGCTGGAAAGGAGCGCATAGCCCGGACGGGAGGTCTTGGCGGCATAGTTCAGCATCAGCTGCACGGGGCCGAAGGCATTGGCATAGGTCGCATTGGGGAACCAGTTGCTGTACCGGCGCTCCACCCTGGCGTCAAGCCGCATGGCGTCTTCGTAAACATAGTGTACGTTCTCGTAACGCACGCCGGCGCTCAGCTGGCCCACTTTGGGGATATAGCAGCCGTAGGAGGCGAAACCTGCGATATTGTCCTCTTTCACGGTGGCCTGCGAGGCGGGGATGCTGATGCCGGTGATGGTATAATTGTCTTTCCGGCGGGAGAAGGTCTCCTCTGTTCCCAGCTGCAGCTGCCCCTTCCAGATGGGATAGGAAAGCACGGCTTTGGCGGCATACAGCCGGCTGGCATTGTCGCTGGTCGTGCTGATGGAAGCATCGTGGGTCATGGCGCTGGTTTCCGTAGAGGTGGAATTGGCACTGTCTTCCGTGCCATAATAGTCCAGGTTCACATCAATGCCCAGTTTCTGGCCGATAAGGCCGTTGTAGTAAAGGTTGGCGCCCAGGTTCCAGGGGACTTTATCCCCGATCACGTCCTCGGAGGTCGTGGTGAGCTTGTCGATCAACGTACCGTTCTCAAATACATTGTCATTGACCACCGTCTTGACGTTATAGGTCAGGTGACGGCCCCATTCCACCTTGCCGCCCAGGAAGTGGTTGTCGGCGATCTGCCAGTTCACGCCGGCGTTTCCGTAGAGGGTACTGCCGAAGTATTCGTTCAGGAGCGTCCCCTTGTTCTCAAAGAGCCAGTCGGAGCCATCCGCCTTTCTTCCGAAAGTCTGCTTCTCCAGGTAGCTCTCCTGCCGCGAGGTATTGCGGTCGTAGTTCACTCCTGCGAAAATATCCACCCCGCCCGTACGGTAGTTCACGTTGACCGCACCGTGGGGGTCGTTGCCCCTCGCCCAGCGCAGGGACTGCGCGTCGGAGGCGTTCAGGTTGAAGCCGAAGCCGTCGCCCTGGCGCCGGATCGTCTTGATCCGCACCACAGACCGCACCGTGGCATCGTATTGGGCTCCGGGGTTCGTTATGACTTCAATGCTCTGGATCTCATTGCTTTGCAGGCGATCCAGCTCCGAGGCGTCCGTCACGCGGCGTCCGTTGATATAAACCATCGGCGAGCCTTTGCCGATCACCTCCAGGCCGTTCTGGCCTTTGATGAGCCCGGGGGTCTTGGCCAACACATCATTGGCGTTTCCGGCGTTTTCAAGGACCGACCCCCGCACGTTGGTCTGAAGGCCCTCGCCGGTCAGTTTGGTCTTGGGCATGACGGCCTGGATGGTGGCACCCTCCAGCATGGCGGTATCATCGGTGAGGGTGATCACTGCCCCGTCGACAGGCACCATATACACCGTCTTGTAGCCCAGCATGGCTACCATCATGATGCCGTCGGTTTCTTTTGTCTGTATGTTGAATGTCCCGTCTTCTCCGGTGACTACGCCGCACACTACGGACGAATCGGCCCTTGCGAGAACGGCCACGTTGGCGTATGCCACCGGCTCTCCTTTTTCATCCACCACTTTTCCTTTCCAATCGCCCTTTGCCTGGGCCGAAACGGCTGCCAGCAGCAGCACGCTTGCAAAAATCAGTCTTCTCATTGCTTTATACTACTTATGCTTGGGTTCTATATTGACGATGTTGCGGCCCGACTTGATCAGCGTCAACTGGGCCATGAACTGTGTGGACAGCTTCAGCGAAATGATTTCGTCGGAAAAGACCTCCGGATTCTTGTTGCAGAGCATGGCCAGCCCGCAGGCATAGGTCCATTCCTGATCGAAAATCTGCTCGGTCTGTTCCGGGGTCAGGCCGAAAGAGGCAGCCGTCTGCTTCAGGCACGCCAGCGCGATGGTATGGGCCACTTCGCTGCTGCCGCCTTTTTCGAGAAACAGATAATGGAACAGGTTCGGCTCTTCCCGTGAGAAACGGATGAGCCGGATGCCGAATTCCTTGAAGGCGGGGTCGTAATTGACGGCATCGGCCAGATAGTCCGAAAAAATCTTTTCGGCTGCCTTCCGGGCATCGGCATGGATCTCCTCCATATTCTTATATTCCCTGAAAAGCGGGCTCACCGAGCATCCGAGTCTTTTCCCGATCGCACGGGACGTCAGGGTTTCGGAGCCGTCAGTCCGAATGATATCGATGACGGCCTTCGTGATCTTCTCCTTGTTGAAAAATACTGCTTTCGGCATGGTGATTACTGTTTCTGGCCGCAAAGGTAAATGGTATTTTCTAAAAAAGCAAGCGTTATGTAACAATTGTTTCCCAAATCCAACATCCCGGTCATCCGCTGGTCCGCACTGGTTGCCGCACTCCTCGCCTTTGTCCATTCCAATTACTACGCCGTGGTGAAAGGTGAATCCGCGTTGATGCTCGATTCCAACACCATCCTGATCCCCCTCATTGTCCTCCTGTTCGCAGGACTCTATAAAATGGCGTACCTGGCCGCCAAAGACAGCCAGCTCGCGATATGATTACCGTCAACCTCGATAAAATACTCTGGGAGCGTCACATGAAACTCTCGGAACTGTCCGAAAAGATCGGCATCTCGATGACGAACCTTTCCCTGCTCAAGACAGGGAAAGGCCGCGCCATCCGCTTCACGACGCTCAACAAGCTCTGCAAAGTGCTCGATTGCCTGCCGGGCGATATCCTGGGCTATCAACCCGATCCGGAAGGCGTTGAAATGGAGGAGGATATCTATGCGGATTAGGTTTCTATTGGCAGCGCTGCTGCTGCCCGTAATGCTTTTTGCGCAGGAACGTGCCGTCAAAGGACTGGAGTATCGGGAGTAGTCATGCACCAGGCAAAGGCTCGGGCGAGGCGGCCTTCGTTATCGGTAAAATGATTGCCTGGCTCCCAAATCAGCGGACAACGCTCAGGCCCCAGCTGCTCCTGCAGCAAGTCATGGTATGCCCGGAGATTGTCGCCCACGCGCGCGATAGCCTGATTCTTCACATGCTCCTCCTGTTCGCCCAGGCTCAGATAGACCTGATTCGCCAGCGTCACATGCTTCCTGGCGTAGGGAAGCCAGCCATGGATCCATACGGAAGGAGATGCGGCGGCAATGGCCTTGAAGCTGTCGGTCTGGGTAGATGCCCAGAGACTGAACAGCCCGCCGAGGGAGTAGCCGCCCAGGATGACCGGCAGGGGGCCAAAGCGCCTGTGCATTTCAGGAACCAACGACAGCAACAAATAATGCAGCGTTTCCAGCCCGTGCTGTCCGGCCTCCGGGTCACGGGAAATGTTCCCGTCCGGCCAGGGCATCAGGTCGATGATCCAGTCTTCGAGTTCGATGGTCGCCAGTACGAACGGTATCCGGCTCAGCGTCGAGATTTGAGCCACTTCCATTTCCAGCGTGGCATTCTCGTGACGGGCCGAGGGCTGCACCAGCAGGCAGGCCGGCGTCTCTGACCCGAATAGTCGGCATGTCTTGCCACCTATGTTTATGCTTTCGGACATCGCTTCATGCCGATGATGGCTGCGACCACCTCAACCAGTCCCAGGACGAAATAGATATTGCTCAGGGCATTGAAACCCCATACCCACCATTCCAGAACGATCCAGAGCATCAGGATGATGCCACAGACCATGACAGCCTGGTATGCCCGAGGGTGATGCTTGAACAACAGGATGGCAGCGATGAACTGGGGGATGCCGTTCACGCTCAGCAGGGCGAAGCCCGAGGGGATGAAATCCTTGAAAAACACATCCGGCCAGGGCATCTTCGCCCGCAGTAAGTCCAGCATCGGCGCTCCGCCCCAGCTGACGCCGGAGGGATCCACCCACATCATCACGGCACCACCCACAGCACCGATGCCGATGAACAGGGTCAATATCTTCAGAAAAGTCTTCATACTCTTAAAATCTCCTTGTGCGCTTGCAATAGTCCGCATACTCCTGGCCGAAATCCCGACGGAGACGCTTTTCTTCGCTGAGCACCTGCACCGTCATAATGGCCAGAAATGCAGCCCAAACGATCGCAGCCGGCCAGTGCCACAGCCATATGGCTACGCCAGCCAGATAAGTAAGCGTGCCGGTGAGCATCGGGTTGCGGTTGAAGTTGTAGGGGCCGTCCGTCATCAGGTGCTGCGTACGGGGCGCCACTTCATGCCCGAAGGCATCCATCGGATTGCCCTTGCCCCGCTGCTTCATATAGACAATGGTCCAGACGGAGAGCGAGAGCCCGACAATCATCAGAAAGCCGGCAAGGATACCCCGGACGACCGGCACAGGCAGTAGCGAGGGCATCCCGGATGCCCACCACATGAGGGCTGGAAGTCCCACCACGAACAGCAGGAAACCTAGCAAATATCCGAAAGCGTTTTTCATATATTGCAAAGATACACCTCCGCCGCCATTTTCGCAACGCCTTCCCCGCGAAAGTGCCGGTAGCGTCCCATTTGTTGGGACGCTACCGGCAAAAAAGGCCGATTTTGACGGTAGCCTGCCAGATTTAGGGACGGTACCGTCACTTCGGAAGAATACCCCTTCCTTATATGAAATCCACAAAGGCAAAGATCAGATGGCAGATGGCGAAGCCCGTGGCCAGCAGCACGGCCGGCAGATTCTTCCTGTCCACCAGCAGGAACAGGACCAATCCCCAGACGTCAAAACCGAACGAGAACTTCATGGTTCCAGTTTCCAGATCAATCGTGATAGTCACTGTCTTTCCATTCGTATCGGTAGACATAGCAGTACTTGCACCCGGGGCTGATCTTGGTGCAGCCATGCCACGGATTCCAGTCTGCGTATATCTCCCAGTGTTCGGACATTTTTTCTATCGGATGACAAATATATAGCTCGTCGCGCATTTCAGCAAGCCGGATTGGAAAGAGATTGTTATATTTGTATTTATCTATGGCTAAAACAAACGTATATCTGGAATCCAAGCCCCGTTACGAGATATTGGACGGGCTGCGCGGTGTGGCCGCCCTGATGGTGGTGGTGTTCCACATTTTCGAGACCTATAGCAAGGGACCCGCCGAGCAGATCATCAACCACGGCTACCTGGCGGTGGATTTCTTCTTTGTTCTTTCCGGCTTTGTGGTGGGTTACGCCTACGACGACCGCTGGAACAAGATGACCACCTGGGGCTTCTTCAAGCGCCGTCTCACGCGCCTCCACCCGATGGTGATTGCAGGGACGCTGGTGGGTGCAGCGCTCTTTTTCCATAGCGGCAGCGCCTTCCCGCAGACGCAACAGATTGAATTGGGAAAATTTCTCCTTTGCCTTGTAATGGGCCTGCTGATTATCCCGTGCCCCAACAGCCTGGACATCCGCGGCTGGGGTGAGCTCAACTCCTTCAACGGCCCCGTATGGACACTCACCCTGGAATACATCGGCAACATTCTTTATGCTTTCATTCTCCGGCGTTTGCCGAACATTATCCTGGCCCTGCTGGCAGTCTGCTGCGCCTTCTTTACACTGGATGTGACGCTCGGCTGGAATATTTTCGGCCTGTTTGAGAAGCCGCATTTTACGGTTATCGGCGGCTGGAGCCTGACGCCGGACCAGATTTATATCGGCTTCACGCGCCTGTTGTATCCTTTCCTCTGCGGCCTGCTCATTTCCAGGCTTCTCCGCACCCGGAACAACCCCATTCATCTGAAAGGCGGCTTCTGGTGGTGCGGTATGGCCATCGCAGTCCTGCTGGCCATGCCGAACATTGGTGGAAAGATGGGGCCGCTGGACGGCGCCTACCAGGCCCTTTGCATCCTGTTGCTGTTTCCACTCATTGTGGTGGCAGGTGCGGGTTCCAAGACCACGGACCCTAAAAGCACGGCTGTCTGCAAGTGGCTGGGAGAAATTTCCTATCCCATCTACATCACACATTATCCCCTCATTTATCTGCAGATGGACTGGGTGTCCCAGCACGGTGACGCTCCGTTGTGGCAGCATATTGCCATGGGCGCCGGTACGGTGGTGATGGCCATCATCCTGGCGTGGGGTCTGCTGAAAGCATACGACCTGCCGGTTCGCGAATGGCTGAAGGAACACTGGCTTAAGAAGTGATGGAAGTTACCAACCTGCTGGACATACATACGCGGGAAGAATTGTACCGCTGGTATCAGGAGAACCACGAAACGGTGCCTGATTTCTGGCTGCGTATCAACCGGGCTGAGGCTGACTGCCCCGGGGTCATCCGATATGTGGATGCCGTAGAGGTGGCGCTGTGCTTCGGCTGGATCGACAGCACCATGAAGCGCATCGACGAAGGCAAGCCCATCCAACATTTCACGCCGCGCCGCAAGGGCAGTAATTGGTGTGAGCAGAATCTCGTGCGCTGCAGAAGGCTCCTCAAACTGGGGGAGATGACCCCTGCCGGGCTGTCTGTAGCGCCGGACCTGAATCCCAGGCTATTTGTTTTCGAAGACTGGATTCTGGACGCCATCAAGGCCGACAAACCAGCCTGGAAGCATTTCAAAACTTTTCCGGAGAACTACCGGCGCATCAAAGTGGACCGCATCCAGCACTATCAGCACACCGGCCGGCAGGAATACGCGCAGAAGATGCTGACCAAGTTCATCCAGGACTGCCACGCCGGCAAAATGCAATCCGGCTGGAGCGATTTCGGCCGATTGGAGATTCTTTAGCAATATTTGAAAAATCACTTCAAATTATTAACTTTGTAGGATTCAAGAATTCAATAAAGAAACAATATTCGAATTATGGCAGATAAACAATTACTTTTGGGAGATGAGGCCGTTGCGCTGGGTGCATTGCATGCAGGCCTGAGCGGTGTCTACGCCTACCCCGGCACTCCCTCCACCGAGATTACCGAGTACATCCAGGGGCATCCCCTGGCTCGCGAACGCCGTGTCCACGACCAGTGGACCGCCAACGAGAAGACCGCCATGGAAGGCGCCCTCGGCATGTCGTATGCCGGCAAACGCGCCCTGGTGTGCATGAAGCACGTGGGCATGAATGTCTGCGCCGACCCGCTCATGGGCTCGGCCATGACCGGCGCCAACGGGGGCCTGGTCGTGGCCGCCTGCGACGACCCCTCGATGCACAGCTCCCAGAACGAGCAGGACTCCCGTTTCTGGGGCAGCTTCGGCATGATGCCTGTATTCGAGCCCTCGAATCAGCAGGAAGCCTACGAGATGACCCGCGCCGCCTTCGACTATTCGGAGAAGCGCACCATTCCCGTGATCATGCGCCTGACCACCCGCATGGCCCACTCCCGTGCCGTTGTCACGCCGGCCGGCGATATCCGTCCGCAGAACGAGCTCCATTACCCCGTCCATCCCCGGCGCTGGGTGACCCTGCCCGTCAATGCCCGCGTCCGCAACCGTGAACTGATCAAGGACTATGCACAGTTTGAAGAAGACGCTGCCGTTTCCCCCTTCAACCGGCTGAGCGACGGGCCCGACCACCGGATGGGCATCATCGCCTGCGGCATTGCCTACAATTACCTGATGGAGAACTATCCCGACGGCTGCCCGTACCCCGTGCTCAAGGTGACGCAGTATCCCTTCCCCCGCCGGCTTGCGCTCCAGCTGGCCGGAATGGTCCCGACCATCCTGGTACTGGAAGAAGGCCAGCCGCTCGTGGAGAACATGCTCCGCGGCGTTTTTCCTGTCGGCACCCGGATTCAGGGCCGCATCGACGAGACGGTCGTCCGCGACGGCGAACTTTCGCCCGACGAAGTGCGCAAAGCCCTCGGCCTCCCCGCTCTGCCGACACGAGAAACCTCCCAGGTACTCGCACCGCGTCCCCCGGCCCTTTGCCAGGGTTGCGGCCACCGCGACTTTTACACCGCCCTCAACAACGTGCTGAAAATCGACTATCCCAGCGCCCGCGTGTTCAGCGACATCGGCTGCTATACCCTTGGCTACATGGCCCCGTTCCATGCCATCCACACCTGCGTGGAAATGGGTGCCTCGTTCACCATGGCGCAGGGTGCCGCTTACGCCGGCACCTGGCCGGCCATCGGTGTACTGGGCGACTCCACCTTCACCCACAGCGGCATGACAGGCCTGCTCGACGCCGTCAACAGCAACGCCGACGTGGTGCTCTGCATCTCAGACAACCTGACCACCGCCATGACGGGCGGGCAGGACTCCGCCGGAACGGGCCGCATCGAAGCCATCTGCGCCGGCCTCGGCGTGGATCCGGCCCACATCCGCACCATCGTTCCACTGCCGAAAAACTATCCGGACATGGAACAGGTGATCCGGGAAGAAATCGAATACCACGGCGTCTCGGTGATCGTCTGCCGCCGCGAATGCATCCAGACCGCCAGAAGACACGCAAAACAGAAGTAACACCATGAAACAAGATATCATCCTTGCCGGCGTGGGAGGACAAGGCATCCTCTCCATCGCCACGGTTATCGGTTCGGCCGCCCTTGCATATGGCCTGCACCTCAAACAAGCCGAAGTACACGGCATGAGCCAGCGCGGCGGCGACGTCCAGTCGAATCTCCGCCTCTCGTCGGAGCCCATCCACAGCGACCTCATTCCCCGCGGTGCCGCCGACCTGATTATCTCGCTCGAACCGATGGAAGCGCTCCGCTACGCGCCGTATCTCGCACCCGAGGGCTGGGTCATCACCAATACCGTTCCATTCGTCAACATCCCCGACTACCCGCCCATGGAGAGCGTGATGGCCGCACTGAACCAGCTTCCGCACCTGATCGCCATCGACGTCGACACCATCGCCCGGGAAGCCGGCTCGCCGCGCAGTGCCAACATGGTGCTGCTGGGCGCCACCGCCTTCCTCGATTACCTCGATCCGGACAAACTGCGCGACGGCATCCGCCGCATCTTCGGCCGCAAGGGAGAAGACGTCATAGCAGCCAACATCAAGGCCTTCGATGCGGGTCTGCAATTCGCAAAAAACCAATAACGGACGCCTATGAACTACGTAACCGCCGACGAAGCCGTCCGTCTGGTCCGCAGCGGCGACACCGTCTGCTGCCAGGGAAGCACTTCCGTGCCGCTCATCCTACAGGAAGCGCTGACACGGCGCGCGGATGAACTTCGCGATGTCCAGATTGTCTCGGGCTTCAACATCACGGAGGGCCCGGCACCGTTCTGCAAGCCGGAATACAAGGATTCCTTCCTGGTCAACAGCATCTTCCTTTGCGCCGACCAGCGCAAGCACGTGGCCGAGGGCTACGGCTCGCTGACGCCCTGTTTCCTGAGCGAGGTACCGGCCCTTTTCCGCAAAGGAGAACTGCCGATTGACGTGGCGTTCATCAATTGCTCGCTGCCCGACGAGAACGGCTACTGCAGCTACGGCATCGGCTGCGACATTTCCGTCGCTGCCGTGGAAACGGCCCGGGTGGTCATCGCCCAGGTCAACGAAGCCATCCCCTATCTTTATGGAGGCTGCCTCATCCACGAGTCGAAGATCAGCACGGCGGTCCGTTGCAATGTCCCGCCCATCGCCATGCAGTTCGGCGAACCCACGGAAATCGAAAAAGCCATCGGCGCCAACGTGGCGGCTGAGATTCCCGACGGAGCCTGTCTCCAGATCGGCGTAGGCGGCATCCCCAATGCCATCCTCAACGGCATCAAGCACCACAAGCACCTGGGCCTGCACACCGAGGCGATGACCGACGGTGTGATCCGGCTCATGAAGGAAGGCGTCATCGACAACTCGCTGAAGAAGGTGCATCCGGGTGTCAGCATCGCGGCGCTTGCCCTGGGCTCCAAGGAAATGTACGAATACATCGACCACAACAAGACCATGGAATTCTACGACGTGGCCTATACCAACAACCCTTTCCTCATCGCCCAGAATCCGAAGGCGTGTGCCATCAATTCGGCATTGGAGGTGGATCTCACCGGCCAGATCTGCGCCGACTCGATCGGCGAGATGATCTTCTCGGGCGTTGGCGGCCAGCACGATTTCATGTACGGCTGTTCCCTTTCGGAAGGCGGCAAGTGCTTCATTGCGCTGCCGTCGCGCACCAACAAGGGAAAAGGCAAGATCGTCCCGACCCTGACGCCGGGCGCCGGCGTGGTCACCACGCGTTTCCAAACCCAGTACGTGGCGACGGAATGGGGCATCGCCTACCTGCGGGGCAAGAACCTGGCCCAACGCGCCAGGGCACTGATCGCCATCGCCCATCCGGACGACCGCGAAGAGCTGGAGAAGGCCGCCTGCAAACGCTTCGGCTACAGTTTCCTCCGATTAAAATAAATGAACCGTTATACACAATGAATCAAATCTTAGAAAATGAAATCATCCAGCTGGTGATCCGGCTGGTTTCTGCGGCCGTCATGGGCCTGGCCATCGGTTACGAACGTGAATTCCGGGGCAAGGGCGCCGGTGTGCGCACGCACATGCTGGTTGCCATGGGCGCCTGCCTCTTCATGCTGATTTCCAAGTACGGCTTCGCAGATTCCGCACGCTTCGACGCGGCCCGTGTCGCGGCGGGTGTGGTCTCGGGCATCGGTTTCCTGGGCGGCGGCTTGATCATTAAATCCAAGACCAACATAATCACCGGACTTACCACGGCAGCCGGTCTCTGGGTAACGGCCGCCATCGGCCTCGGAGCCGGCAGCGGTATGGTCCTCATGGCCTTCGTCTGCACCGTACTGGTCATCATCTGCACGGAAATCCTGAATGCATGCCATTTCAAGCTGGGCTTCCACCAGATGACCGTCGTCTTTACATCGAATGACGAGAAAACCCTCGAAGAAGCCGTCCGGAAGTTGGGCAATCCCGTGAAGTATATGTCTTTCTCCCGGCAAGGCGACCGTTACAAGACGGAGCTTTCCATACGCGTTCCCAAACGGGAGAAACCCCTCGAACTGATCACGCGCCTGACCAGCATGCCCAATGTCCAATTGGAGAGCCTGGAATAATCCTTACAGATTGTCCCGGACGACCGTCAATCGTTCTTCGTAAATGGTGCGGAGGCGGTTGACGGCGTCGTGGAACGACATGTTCTCGTCGCCATTGATAATGCGTCCTCCGTTTTGGGAAGCATCCTGAGCCGGATTCCACAACTTGAAATTCAACTCAGCCGAACGTTCGAGTTGCTTTTCCAACGCATCGATGTAAGCCGGGATGGTCTCCAGCGCCGGCAGCAGTTCCCGGAAACGCTCGCGCACCTGCGTCAGAAACGCCGGATCGTCAAAGAGCCGCGCATACCAGCAGGCATTGCGGTTGACCAGACCTGTCCGGGCCTGCGGATTGTAATTGTAAGAAAGGACGCCCCAGTCAAAGTCCCAACAGGGACCTGCGGTCATTTTTCCGCCCGGTCTGAAATGATAGAACACGCTGCCGGGATTGCCCAGTTCGTGGTTGCCCATCACTTCAAAGACAATCCAGTAGTCAATGAAGGAGGCCACGTCGATGCGGGAAGCATAGCCCTGCTCCGGATCCTTGAAATCCGCACCATACAGGATGCCGGCCGTCTCGTAGATGAAATCCCTGGCGTATTGCACCTGGGCAGGGGTGATCTCGTCGGAATCGGGGTTCTTGATACCGAACGGGATTCCGCCTTTCATCTCATTGCAGCGCCCGTGCGGGTCCATCCACTGGACCTCATTGTCGTAGTGAAAGTCCGACTCGATCAGGTAACCGTCATCTCCGACGTTCACCCGGTTTTTGTCGACACGCACCTGTTCAATGAGCAGATAGTTGCCCTGATGCACGCCGTTGAGCACCAGCTCCACGCTCTGGCAGCGCGGGGTCCAGTCGAGCGAGGTCAGCGAGGAAACCTTCATGGCCACCAGGTTGCGCATCATCGTGCGGTCCATGAAATTGGCCAGGAGAATCCAGCGCTTGTGCGCCGGCATGCCCAGGAGCGGGGCTTTCTTGTCCAGTTTCACCAGATAAGGCTTCTTGGGCCAGGTCCAGGTGGTATTGCCCCGGCCGCGCACCTGGCAGGCAAGAGAGACCGTCGAATCCGCGTCAGGGACCGTGAAGGTCGCGTTCACATAATCCGTCTTCGAACGGATGGCCGCGCCGCCCTCCGTGTCGAGATACAGCACGGGAAGCCCTGTCTTTCGGACACGCGTCGCCGGATCGGCGTTCTCCGCCACACAGATGAAAGACGGGGAAAGGACCATCTCCAGGGAGGAAACGCGAATGCCCAGGCGGACGGCGGATTCATAGTCATCCCGCCGGCCCAGATCCGAGATGATGGCCCGGTAACGGCCGGGAGTCTCTGTCCTCTCTACGGCCGTCAGTTGGAAATCGGTCGAAAGAAGCGTCTGCCCTTTCGCCAGATACAGGACTACGTCTTTGTCCAGGTCAAATGCCGCCTCCGGCTCCTCGACGGAGAAATAGAACGATTCGCTGCCACCCGCAGGCAGGACAACGCGGTCCTGCTCCACGAAAACAGAGAGCAACGCCGCTTTCGGACTCTCATGGCAAGAGACCGAAAGCAGCATTACGCTCAACCAAACAAATAACCTAAAAATATGACGCATCCGTCATAATACTTGAAATGAAACGGGCTGTCCGGAGGCGCTGTCGCCCGCTACCCACAGCTGGAAGTCGCCAGGCTCCACTTTCGTGACGCCGTCCAAGCCGAAGAAGGCCAGTTCCGAAACCGGGATCTGCACTTCCAGCGTGCGCTTCTCCCCTGCTTTCAGGGGCACCCGTTCGAAATACTTGAGCTCTTTCACCGGACGGGTGATGGAGCCTACCAGGTCGCGGATATACACCTGCACCACTTCGGTGCCATCATACGCTCCGGTATTGGCCAGGCTGAACGTCAGCCGTATCGTTCCGTCCTGCGGATAAGCCTCTTTATCCAGGGCAATGTCCGAATAGTCGAACGTCGTATAGCTCAGGCCATAGCCGAACGGGAAAAGCGGCCGGGCGCCATAGTCCAGATAATAGGAAGTGTTGCCCAGCGAGGTCTGTCCCGCCTCGGGTTCGATGTCGGCAAGCAGGGTCTCGTTGTTGTAGGGACGTCCCGTCATGGTATGCGAATAATACATCGGTACCTGTCCTACCGTGCGGAGGAAGGTGACCGGCGTCTTTCCGGAGGGATTCACATCACCGAAAAGGAGATTGACCAGCGCGGGACCGCCCATCGTTCCCGGATGGAAGGCATAGAGCATCGCCCGGCAATTGGGCAGGTCACGTTCGATGGTCAGCGGACGACCGGCCATCACCGTGGCAACCACGGGCTTGCCAGCCGCCTTCAGGGCGACGAGCAGTTCGCTCTGCGTACCGATCAGGTTCAGGTCGGCCAGGCAGTGCGCCTCGCCGGAAAGGATAGCCTCTTCTCCCAGGAACACCAGCACCACATCGGCGCGGCGGGCCGCTGCCACGATATCGTCGAAGCGCGCGCGCCTTTCCCGGCTGTAGCCATATGGCACATAGTTCACTTGGCCGGGGAAACGGTCCTTCAACGCCTGGAGCGGCGTCACCGTATGGGCCTTCTCGCCATCAAAACTCCAGGTGCCCAGCTGGTCATGCGGTGCATCGGCCATCGGGCCGGTAACCAGAATGGTGCCGACCTGTCCGGCCTTGAGCGGAAGGATCTCGTCGTTTTTCAACAGGATCGCCGATTCTTCGGCCGTACGGCGTGCCGCATCCAGATGGCTTTCCGCATATTGCACAGCCTGTCCGGCATCCACATCCACATAAGGATGCTCAAACAGGCCCAGCAGCAGTTTGACGCGGAGGATGCGGCGGACTGCCTCGTCGATGGCCGATTCCTTCACCTGGCCGCTGGCCACCAGTTCTTCCAGATGGGAGATGAAACCGAAGGTCATCATATCCATGTCGACACCGGCATTCACGGCCTTGCAGGCCACGTCCTTGCGGTCGGTACCGAAGCCGTGGGGAATCATCTCGCCCATCGAGTTCCAGTCGGTTACCACCAGCCCGTCGAAACCCCATTCGTCCCGGAGCACATCCTTCAGGATAAAAGTATTGCCCGTGGACGGCACGCCGTCGTTGTCGTTGAACGAAGTCATCAGCGTCAGGGCGCCGGCTTTGACGGCCGCTTCAAAAGGCGGCAGGTAGACGTTGCGCAACTGTCGCTCCGTCAGGAAGGTGCTGTTGTAGTCACGGCCACCCTCCGCCGCACCATAGCCCACAAAATGCTTGATGCAGGCTGCCAACGCATTTGCATCCAGGGCCTCTCCCTGATAGCCGCGTACCATGGCCTCCGCCATGCGGGCATCCAGATAGACATCCTCCCCGCTACCCTCTGCCATACGGCCCCAACGAGGGTCGCGGGCAATGTCGAGCATGGGCGAGAACGTCCAGCGGACGCCTTGTCCGGTAGCCTCCACCGCAGCGATACGGGCGCCCTGCTCCACCAAAGCCGGATCGAACGTCGCCGCCAGGCCCAGCGGAATCGGGAAGATCGTATGGAAACCGTGGATCACGTCGCGACCAACCAGCAGCGGAATGCCGAGGCGGGATTCTTCCACGCAGATGCGTTGAAATTCATTGATTTTGACCGGATCCACTTCGTTCAGAATGGAACCGATCTGACCGTTGCGCAGCGCTTCGGCATAGTTGGACACTTCGCCGCCGGCCGACACCTGGTTCATCTGTCCGATCTTCTCGGCCAGGGTCATCCGCGACAACAATTGTTCGATGCGTTTTTCAAGGCCGGCATCGGAACCCACCGTTGATGGCTTTGGCTGCGTGCAGGCAGCCAGCAGCACCAGCAGGACAGCCAACAGCAGGGTTCTAGTATATTTCATCATTCCTTACTTTTTGTAAACACGTACATAATCCACCTTCATTGTACACGGGAGCGCACTTTCATCCACACCGGCGTAGCCGCCCCAGTCACCGCCCCATGCCAGGTTCAGGATGAGGTAGAATTTCTTGTTGAACGGCCATGTGCTGTCCCGGCCCGCCTTGTCATTGCGGAATTCCAGCAGCTGCACACCGTCCACATAGGTCCTGATATAGTCTTTCGTCCATTCGAGCGCATATACGTGGTACTCGTTTTCAGCCCCCGGAATCGTGCGGGAAGCCGTCTTCTGGGTGTTCTTCACATGGTTGTACGCCTCGCAGTGGATGGAAGAAGAAGCGATGTTCGCATCCACGCCGACCTCTTCCATGATGTCAATCTCGCCACAGGCAGGCCAGCCCTTCGAAAAATCGTCCGGCATCATCCAGAACGCCGGCCAGGTGCCCTTGCCTTTCGGCAGCCAGATGGCGGCTTCGAAATAGCCGTACAGCCAGGATTCCCGGCTGTTCATCCGCGCGGAAATCACCTGGTTCCCGTCTTTTCGGGCCACGATGTGCAAGGCGCCGTCCTGTGTGTAGGATGTACGCCGGTCATCCGGCACATAGCGCTGGAGCTCGTGATTCACACGGCCGGGCGCCCAGTCTTCGTAACGCCATTTGTCGATCAGGGCAGACGAAGCCTCCGAGAAGTCATCCTGCCACACCAGCTCGTAGCCTTCAGGCACATAGGCGCCGGAAGGAACGGGCGTTCCTTCTTTCTGCGTGACAGTCAGAATCTTCTCATGCTCCCCACTGCGGAAACGAACCTGTTTCGAACGCGGCTGCGCCGAATAACTCTTGTTGAACGTCACTTTCAGTTCACCATCGCCCCGGCCGACGGTTCTCGGACTGATCGAGAACCAATAATCCAAATCCGTTTCATCCACCGTCCAGCCGGCGTTGGCATGCGTCGCCACGGTCACCGTGCCGCCCGCACCCTCGCCTGTCACCGTACTTTGCGAGAAAGTCAGTTCCGGTACAAAGAAAGCCTGCGACAACTTGAGACTGACGGTTTTGTTGCCGCTCGTGAAGCGAAGGTTCGCCATACGGGCCGCCGTCGTATAATTGGGCTCCGCAGATACTTTCAGGATGCTTTCTCCAGCATAGACCTGCGATGCGGAAACCAGAGAGTACCAGTTTTGCCCGTCCGTAGCAATACTCCAGTTCGTGGATGCGCCCACCTTGAGCGAAGCCTCGCCCCCTTCGGGACTCAGCACCAGCTCATTCGACGAAAAAGTGATCTCCGGTTCCCGCTCCGGTTCCGGGGTCGGAACCGGATTGCAGGAAACCAGCAGAAAAAGAAGTGTCAGTATGTGCAGCATCCTGTCCATTACTGAATGTACTCCTGAAGGACGATGTCCGTCACGACAATCTTCGTGCCTGCCGGCGTACGGCCGAAGTCGAAGATCAGCATGGCCGCTTCAGCATCTGCAGACGCAGGCTTGACCGCGACTTTGCGGATCGTCACCGCACCCTCCTTCATATTGAGTGCGTTGTCGTAGAAGCAGACCTTGCTGTCATCTTCCGGATCGTTCGTCAGCTTCATCGTGAACTGCGAGGCATTGGTAGCCGTCACCGTGCAGATGAGCTCATATTCGTGGGACGCCAGCAACGGGATATCGGTATGAATGGCAAACTGGCCCATCCACTCGCTGCCGCCGATACCGTCGGGAACCGTCAGTTCGAAGCCGTTGCCTTCGAGCATCTTGACATCGGCTGTCAGGCCGCCCGCCCAGTCAGGACCGCTGAACCACTGGGACGTAGTCACGGCAGCGGCAGGCCACAGGTTCACCACCTCGGGCTTATCGCTGAGCGGAATGTGTTTCTGGAGGCAGAGGTCGGACAGGGTGATCACCGTTCCGGCCGGGAAACGGCCGAAGTCGAAGACCAGCAGGATGCTTTCCGTATCCTTGTTGAGCATGTGGTCGGCCGATTCGAAGAGCGTGGAGCCATCGACGGCCACATTGCCGTTGTAGAAGAACTCATCGTCTTGCGGATCGTCATCCGCCGTCATCTTGACCGTCGCAGTACCCGGATTCGTAGCGGCAATGTTGCAGCTGAAGTCGAAGCGTTCGCGGGCCGCAGCCGGAATATGGGTGCGGATCTTGAACTGGCCCATCCACTCACTGCCACCGATGCCGTCGGGCACGACGATGGTAATGTTGTTCTTGATGGAAATGCCCGGCTCCAGGCCACCGCCCCAGTCAGCACCGCTGAACCATTGCTCGTAGTCGAAAGTCGTACGTAGCAGGTTGGTCTCGGCGTTCGGACGGAACCAGGCCGCTTCCGGTTCGGGTTTCGGATCCGGCGGGATGACCGGCTCCGGATCGGGTTCCTTCAACTCGTCTTTCGGGACGAAGATGAAATACCAGGCGTTGCCGGGTTCGGCTTCACTGCCGCACCAGACATACAGCTCATGCTCGGTCAGGCGGATGATATGATACACGCTCACACCGGTATAGAAGCCCAGGAAGGCGTTGCCGCCGAGCGTCAGCGTCATGTTTTCCTCGTCGAGCGAGAAGGTCAGATTATCGGCAGGCGTATAAGGCACGTCGAAGTCGCCGACAAGCGGATTGGGCGTACCGGGGATGCCGAGGTGGTTCATGCCGTTCTCGTTGGTGTAGATGTAGCCCTGGTTCTTCCAGATGAGCTTCGTACCCCGCTGGATGAAGGTGTACTCGTTGTCATAGAGCGAGCAGCCTTCTTTTCCGTTGGGATCGCACTGCCACCAGGCCGGGCCGTTCACCTCGGGAGCCGCATTGATGTCACCGACGCCGAAGTGGCCGCGGGTGTAGCGGGCGAAGACCCAGGTCTTGCCTTCAGTGGCATCTGCGCCACCGGTCAGGGCATTGAAGCCCGGGGTGTCGAGCAAGCCGTAATCATCGTTTTCGATATTGATCACCTTCGAGATCGTGGCGCTGCCACCCGTCGTATAGAGCGACATCGCTACCGTGTATTCACCCTTGAAGGGGTAAGCCACGGTGACCTCATCGCCTTTGGCGGTCGAGCCGTTGCCCAGGTCCCACAAAGCGACACCGGCAGCGGAGGACGTGTTCTTCAGAACAATGATGTTCGGCGTAACAGCGGAAGGCGAAGACACAAAGGAGAGATCACTCTCGCTGACGGGTTCGCCGAGCTTGTAGTCATCCTTGTCCAGCGGTGCGCAGGAGAAAAGAAGCGCGACCGAGACGGACAGGAGCAAACTGACTTTGAATATGCTTTTCATCTTGATTGTCATTGAGGATTAACCATTAATAACCCGTATTCTGGTGAAGTTCGAACTCACCCGTGCCGGCAGTACGGCTTATTTCGCTCTGCGGGATCGGGAGGTATTTGTCCTTGCTCGGGTTGAAAGTGCGGACACTCTGGAACGTGACATCGTTTTCAGTCAGCACGCTTGCCGCGTCACCCCAGCGGATGAGGTCCCAGAAGCGCATGCCTTCACCCACAAACTCCTTGCGACGTTCCGACTTGAGATTCTCCCAGGTCAAGGGGATGGAACCCAGGCCGGCACGGGCGCGGATCTGGTCGAAGCAGTCCTGGGCGGATACACCGCCGGCCGGTGCGTTGCCCTGCAGGCCGACGAGTTCGGCATAGTTGAGCAGGGTCTCCGCGTAGCGGAAGAGGATCAGGTTGTTCGGGTAGTTGAGGTCCACGGTGCCGATCGGCGAACGGAGCGCCGTACGGGCGGCATACTTCTTCTGGAAGAGGCCGGTGTTCTGGAAACGCGGACCGTAGGTACCGTCAGCAAATTTGTTGATGGAAGCTTCGCGACGCACGTCACCCGGTTCATACATGTCCCAGGTAGCCTGACGCACCGGGCCGAAGCCCCAGCCACCGCAGAACACGGGGTCGGAAAGTTCGTTCGGCGAGATATAGGCCGGCAGGTTGGTGCCGCAGCCGGTCCAGGCGCTTCCCCAGTCACGCTTGCCGTCGGAGATCTGGTTGCTTTCGAAGATGGATTCCGGCGTGAAGTCGTTCTCGTCGGCACCCGTCCAGAGGGCGTCGAAAGCGATGAGGCCGTAGCGGCCGCTGGAGATGATGGCAGCCATGTTGGAAGCCACTTCACCGTATTTGGACTGGTCGTTCTGGTACATCACCACGCGGGCCTTCAGCATGTAGAGGGCGGCCAGGTTGGCCCGCGCCTGCTTCATGGTGCCGTTGGTGTACATCGGGAACTCATCGCCAGCCTCGGCAGCAGCCCGCTCGGCTTCGGCGATGTCCGCCATGATGTCGTTGTAAATCTGGTCGGCAGTCTTCTGCGGAGACATAAACGGATCTTCGAGCGGTTCGGTGAAGAAAGGAATGTTGCCGTAGAGTTTCCAGAGGTGGTGCAGGTAGTAGGCACGCAGGAACAGGGCCTCGGCCTTGTAACCGGCCAGCTTGCGTTTGGCGGCGTCACTGTCGAAACCGACAGCGTTGTCGATGGCCATCAGCGTGTTGTTGGCACGTGCAATCGCCGTGTAGTACAGGCTCCAGATGCCGGTCGGACTCTCCGAGGCGGGAATCTGGAAGAGGGACATATGATACATCCAGGACTGGTCGCCGGCGTCGCCGCCACCTTTGTAGATGTCATCGGAGCGAAGGTCGGAGAGCAGCAGGATATGGTTGTAGTTGTAGTTTGCGTAAGAGTCCATCAGCAGCGGCTGGTAGGTCGCCGTCAGGTAGGACAGAATCGCATTTTCGGTAGCTTCCGCACCGGCCGCGCCCTGATGGGTCGTGTGGGCCGTGAGGAATTCCTCGCCGCAGCTGGTCAGCACCAGGCCTGCGAAAGCGACAACTGCAATAAATTTATAGAGTTTCATAATCGTCTGCAATATTGATTAGAAGGTGATGGAAGCGCCGAGGGTGATGGTGCGGGACTGCGGATAGATGCCACGGTCCACGCCGATGGTCGTATAGCCGTCGGATGCCATCTCCGGGTCGAAACCTTCGTACTTCGTGAAGGTCAGGAGGTTTTCACCGGCCACATACACGCGGAAGTTCTTGATGAAGACGACCTTCATCCATTTGGCGGGGAAGGTGTAGCCAAGTTGGGCGGTCTTCAGGCGGACATAGGAGCCGTCCTTGACCCACAGGTCGGAAGAGCGCCAGTTCTGGTTCGGGTTCGCGTTGGTCATGCGCGGAATTCTGTTGGAGGTACCTTCGCCGATCCAGCGGTCGAGCACCCAGCCCGGACGGTTCTGTGCCGGAATATCACCACGCATGCAGTAGTCGAAGACATCGTTGCCGAAGGAGCCCTGGAAGAACAAAGTCAAGTCGATTCCCTTCCAGTCGGCGCTCATCGTCAGGCCGGCGGTCCAGTCGGGCATGCCCTTGCCGATCATCGTACGGTCGTTGTCGTTCACATAGCCGTCGCCGTTGACGTCGACGAAACGCACGTCACCCGGCTGAGCACTGGGCTGCATCAGATTGCCGTCGCGGTCCCTGTAGCTTTCGACCTCCGCCCAGTTCTGGAAGATGCCGTTGGTCTTCATACCGTAGAAATACGGCCAGACCATACCGTTGGAACCTTTCACGTAGTCACCGATACCGGAAGCGCCGTTGCTCTGGTACACGGCCTCTCCCGACTCGTTGCCGAGGTTGATCAGGCGGTTGCGGAGCAGAGATGCATTGGCACTGACCGAGTAGTGGAAATCCCCTACCTGGTGCTGCCAGCTGATCTCAAATTCGTGACCCCAGTTGCGCATGTCGCCGAGGTTGGACATCGGTGCGCCCTGGCCCACATAAGCCGGAATCGGCTTGTCCATGAGCATGCCTTTCGTACGTTTGTTGTAGAAGTCGTAGCCGAAGCTCAGGCGGTCGCCGAAGAGACGCGCGTCAAAACCGACGTCGACCTGTTCGGATTCCTCCCAGCGGATGGTCGGGTTCGCCAGCGCAGCCGGAGAAGCACCCGAATACATGTTGCCATAGGGGGTGGCGCCGATACCGAAGTAATACTCCTGGCCGGTGTCCATCAACGAAGCGTAACGGAAGTTACCGATGTTCTCGTTACCGTTGCGGCCCCAGCTGGCGCGGAGCTTGAGCTGGTTGATCCAGTCGGGACGACCTTCGCGGAACCAGGGTTCATTGGTCATGTTCCAACCGGCGGAGACAGCGGGGAAAGTAGCCCACTTGTGGCCCGGGCCGAAGCGCGAGGAACCGTCTCGGCGAAGCGTGAACTCGAGCATGTAGCGCTCGTCGAAGTTGTAGTCGAAACGGAAGAAGTACGAAGCCAGGCGCTGGTGGTCGTAGCCGCCGGTGCCGCCGCTCGTACGTTCGTCATCCGTGCTGCCGATGGCCGAATCGATATAGGCCATGGCCGGATTGGTCTCCTTGAGGTTGTAGTCGGTGCCCGACACATAAATATAGGAGTAGCTCATCGCAGACTGGCCGAGCACGGCGGCGATGGCGTGTTTGCCGAACTGCCGGTTGTACGAGAAGTAATTCTCCACCTGCCAGCGGAGTCCTTCGTTCATGCCCATGTTCACCCAGCTGGTCAGCGTCTGGTTCATCGAGCTCTTGTACTGCTCGAAGCCATAGCCGCGGTTGCGCCAGAAGGCCAGGTCGGTGCCGAAACTGGTCTTGAACTTGAGGCCGGGGAGGATGTCGAGTTCCGCGGCGAAGTTGGCCACGATCTTATGGGTCTTGTAATAGGTGTTCGACGGGGTGTCTAGGTTGGCCACCGGGTTGGTGAGTTCCTGGTAACCCGTCGGAGGAAGCGAGTACACGCGGCCGTCGGCGGCAACAATGGCCGTCGGATGCTCGGCCAGGATACGGGCCGCTTCAGCGTCGGAGGCGAACACCGGAATCGAGGGGTTGAAGCCGACGGCGGAGCCCAGCACGGAGCCGAACTCGGAGTTCGTCGTAATACCCGTCGAATTGATGTTGGAATACGCAATGTTGGCCGTCAGCGTCAGTTTGTTGAGGAAATTGCGTTCTTTCGACTCGAAAGGAATATAGGTATTGTTGGCGCGGACAGAGAGGCGGTCATAATTGGACTTGCCATAGTTGCCGCCGACGATACCGTCCTGTTTGAAGTAACCGAGCGAAACGAAATACATCGCTTTGTCGGTACCGCCGCTCACTGACAGCTGGTGCTGCGTGATGGGCGCGTTATAATTGAAGGTCTCATCCTGCCAGTCGGTGCCTTTGCCGGCCGCTGCGATCTCCGCGGCGGAATAGAGCGGGGCGCCGCCGTCGTTGATGCGGGCCTCGTTCATGATCACCATGTATTCCGTGGCATTGAGGACTTCTTTTTTGCGCCAGGGATTCTGCCAGCCGTAGCTGCCGTTGTAGGTGAGGGAGGCTTTGCCTTTCTCGCCATTGCGGGTGGTCACCAGGACAACGCCGTTGGCGGCACGCGCACCGTAGATCGCTGCGGAAGCCGCATCCTTCAGAATCTCCACCGACTGGATGTCGTTGGGGTTCAGGTAGTCGATGCCACCGTCCACTGCCATTCCGTCCACGATATAAAGAGGATCGGAGTTGTTGACAGAACCGATACCGCGGATCTTGATCTGGGAACCGGAACCGGGCTGGCCGGATGCCTGGGTGATCTGCACACCGGAGACTTTGCCTTTGATGGCGTCGTTGACAGTCGAAGCGCGCACTTTATTCAATGCATCGCCGTCGACTTTGGAAATCGAAGCGGTCACGACGCTTTTTTTCTGGACACCGTAACCGACCACGACTGTCTCTTCCAGCATCTGGGTATCATCTTCCAGGATGATTTCCAGCCGCTGTTCATTCGAGACCGTTACCGTACGGGTCACATAGCCGATGCAGGAAACCTCCAGAACGGAGCCCGGCGCTACCTTGAGGGAGAATTCTCCGTCCAGGCTGGCGGACGTACCGTTGCTGGTACCCTGTTCGACCACGAAAGCGCCGATAATCGGCTGGCGCGCAGCGTCAAGAACGACACCGGAAACAGTGATGTTCTGCGCAAAAGCGGCCACGCTCAATCCTAATACAAGGATCATTGCAGCTAGTTTTTTCATACGCTTTTAGGTTTAAATGGGCGTTTTTGATTAAAAATGTTAAATGAATCTGTTTGAAATCATACTTTTTGGCTCTTGGCCAATACAAAATTAAGCAGAAATGTAAGCCCCTGCGCGGGCAAGAATAAAAAAGTAGTGAAACAAGAAAACGAATCTACTGATATTCAGCCGATTCGTCTTATTCGATATAGTTGGAAAAGTAGTGTTTAAGGAGCAAAAGAGTACTACTTTCCAATCTGTTTCACGCGTTCTTCAAAGCTGTCACGATCACCGAGGGCCTTGTTCTTGACGGCGACCTTATAATTATAGATGGTGCTCAGGGAGTAGTCCAGCATTGACGCAATCTGCTTGGAATCCTCCACGCCCAGCCGGATCAAGGCGAACACCCGGAGCTCGGTATTCAGTTGTCCGCGCGGCGGATACACCCGGGCGTCTTCCTGCAGCAGCGCATTGAACTGTTCCACGAACGAAGGATGCATGGCCAGGAAAGTCGTATCGAAGGTCCGGTAGAATTCTTCGCGGGCCTTCTCCGAGCGCTTGGAAAAAGCGGCATCCTTGAGCAGCAGGTCCGCCCTGCCCCGCTTCACCAGGTTGCGCAGACGGTTGTCCTCGCTCCGGAAGAGATGGATCTGATTGGAGAAACTCTCCAAAAAAGAAACGATGAACTGCTCTTTCACCCGGTCTGCATCGGATATCTGCGCGTTCAAGCCGTTGAGTGCCGCATTGGCGGCGGTCAGGCGTGCATTGCTCAGCTCCAGTTGTTTCTGCATCGCCGCCAGTTTCCGGGATCGGGTCACATAAAACCAGCTGAACACCGAAAGCGCCAATACCAGCACCGCCATCAGGATGGAGGCCGCATCCGCCCATTTTTTCATGCGGATCTGGCGCGCCGAGTACGCATCCTGCACTTCGATCAGGAAACGGGAAATCTGCCAGGGGCGGAGTTTTGCGTTATAGAACAAGGCGTCTTCCTGGGCGATGCGCAGATAGCGGAAGGACCGGTCCACATCGGCCGGCAGGATGTTCTGTGCCACCATCGTCAACGAAGCATAGTCCTTGACGGCATTGATCATATCACTCTCGGCCGAGCGGATCAACCAGGCCATGCGCTCGGTCTGGCGGCCTTGCCGTTCAGCGATCTCCGACAAATAAAAAGCATAGATGGCATAGGCATGCTCTTCGGGGCGGGTACCGGCCAGCAGCAGGCGTCCGACACTGTCGGCCTGGGCATAGCGCTCCTGCGCCATCAGGTCGTCCCGCAGAATACCACGCCAGGCATCCGAATCCCGGGTGAGCCTTTCATAAAGGGCCGGACGGAAGGAAGCGGCGTTCGCGATATTCAAGCGTTCGACCATACCGGAATTCCCGGCCAGGTCCATGCTGAAATCATACAGGGCCTGCAGGTATTCCGTCATCAGGGCTTCGGACAACTGCGTCGTATCGATCTGCTGGTACAGCAGGTTGTACGCCTCCATGTAACTGCCCGCCTTGGCGTAGAGATGTCCCAGCCGGATGGAAGCCAGGTTGTAGCGGTCGTGGTCGTGCAACTTGTTCAGGGCCAGTTCCTGGCAATGCTTGAGATAATGCTGCGTCGAATCGAAACTGAAAGAGAAGTACTCCGAAGCCACGTTCATCTCGGTCTCAAAGAGCATGAAAGGGTCGGACGTGGCCGCAACGAGCTTCCGCAGCGCATCCATCTGGTCAAGTTTCCGGGCCACATAAACTTCCCGGGCAGCCACATAGCCGTCCAGCTCACCGAGCAGACGCCGCGTGGAACGGTCCAGCCTGGCCGGACGCTGGCAGGCACTCAGCAGCGCCAGGACCAGCATGAACGGCAGAAGCAGCGGGAATCGGACGGAACGCATAAGAGAATCAGCAGCCTTTCGTAGTCATGATGTTCAGGACCATTTCATCGGTGATACACATGGCATCGGCACCGATGGCGGTCAGGTTGTGAATCGAGCGGTCGATATCGTCATCGACGATGCCCTCCTGCGAGGTGACGCACTTGCCTTCCATGGCCAGCAGCGCCGAAAGGATGGCGGTCGAAACGCCGGAGGTAAGTTTCAGGGAACAGGACGGCTTGGCGCCGTCGCAGATCATACCGGTCAGGTTGGCTACCATATTCTTTACGGCCGCGCAGCAGCGTTCGTAATCGCCGCCCATCAGGTAGACGATGCCCACACTGCTGCCCGTACTGGCCACCACACATCCACAAAGGGCGGAGAGCTTTCCGAGCGACTGTTTGATGTAGATGGCCGTCAAATGGCTGAGCGTCAGGCCCCGGATCAGTTCCTCCTCCGTATTCTCGTTCATCTCGGCATAGACGCACACCGGGTTGGTGGCGCAGATGCCCTGATTGCCGCTGCCCGAGTTGCTCATCACAGGAATCATCGCCCCGCCCATCCGGGCGTCGCAGGCCGCGGCCGTCCGCGCGATAATATGGGAATAGATGCTGTCGCCCAGGATGCCTTTCGCCAGCGGACGGTCGATGCTCTTGCCCAGATTATGGCCGTAGTTGCCCTTGAGCGCTTCCCGGGCAGCCTTCATATTGTAATCTTTCGTTTCAAGGATAAAACGGATCTCATCGAGCGGCGCGGAGGTAGCAAAATCATAAACCAGCCTGAGATTCAGCGCGATATCCTCGTCATCGGCGCACATTCCAGCCGCCGTCGGCAGCACGCCGGCCAGGGTGGCATCATCCATCCGGCCATCAGCCACGTGCACGAAACGGGTGTGGCAGCCCGCAATCACGGCGGTGGCCTGCTTCTCCCCTGCCGTCACGATGATTTCGATATAAAGCTTCTCGGAAATCCCTTTCTTGAGCTGGATGCCGATACGATCTTCCGCTACGAAACGCTTCCCTTTTTCCAGCGCTTCGGGCGTCAGGTCGCGCAGCACCTCCAGTTGATAATCGCTTTTGCCGATGAGCGCGCCCAGCGCGATGGCAATCGGCAGGCCCGTCATCCCCGTACCGGGAATGCCTACGCCCATGGCGTTTTTCAAGATATTCGCGCTCAGCAGCGCCTCGACTTTTTCCGGCTTGCAGCCCAGTTGCTCGGTGGCACGGGCCGTGCAGAGGGCCACGGCCATGGGTTCGGTACAGCCGATGGCCGGTACCACTTCCTTGTGGATCAGCGCCAGGATGCGCTCTCGGGTCTGTTTATCGATCATATCGTATTCTCCTTTGTTGCTGTCAATGATACAAATCTCGCTGCGCCTTCTCGCTTACTGCTGCAAAGCCGACTCGATGCGGCGGAGCGCTTCCTCCACGACGCTGCGCGGGCACCCGACGTTCAGGCGGACGAATCCTTCCCCGCCCGTGCCGTATCCGGCCCCATTGTTCATCACGACGCCTGCCTTTTCATTGAAAAGATCCATCAGCTCAGCCTGCGGAAGCCCCAGTGCACGGCAGTCCAGCCAGATCAGGAACGAGGCTTCAGGGCGCACAGGACGGATGCAGCATGCGTGCCGGGAAAAGAAATCCTCGACACAGGCGATGTTCCCTTCAATGTATTGCTTGACGGCCTCCAGCCACACAGGCTCATGCGTATAAGCGGCGATGGTCGCGACCAGGGTGGGAATGGAGGCTTCCCGGAGCTTGGCGTTGTCCAGGGCCTCGTGGAAACGCTGCCGCTTTACCGGATCAGGGATGATGGCGTATGCCGACCCCGTGATTCCCGGAAAATTGAAGGCTTTGGTCGGACTGCAGAGCTGGATTCCAATGCGGGCCGCTGTTTCATCGACACGACAGAAAGGTATATGCCGTCTCCCGTAGAGCGACAGGTCGGCGTGAATCTCGTCGGAGACCACCAGTATGTCGTGCTCCGCACACCACTGCGCAAGCCTGGTGAGGCTTTCTTTCGGCCAGATGATTCCCACGGGATTGTGCGGATTGCAGAGTACCAGCACCTTCACCCGCTTGTCATAGAGGCGTTCAAGGCCCTCGAAGTCCATTTCATAGCGTCCGTTCTTCCAGAGGAGCGGGTTTTCCACTGCGATCCTTCCGAGCCGCCTGGCATAGTCGAAAAACGGATCATACACCGGCGTCTGGACAACGACCTTGTCACCGGGTTCCGTAAAGGTCAGATAGATTTGGCAAAGCGAGGCGATGACACCGGGCGCATATTCCACCCATTCGATGGGGACGTCGAAACCATGTTGCGCCTTTTCCCAGCCGGCGATGGCCTCAAAAAACGCATCGGGGCCGTAGGTGTAGCCGAAAACATCCTTTTCCAAGCGCTCCCGCAACGCCTGGCTTACCACCGGATCGGTCTTGAAATCCATGTCGGCGATCCACATCGCCAGCTTGCCACCTTCCGCCCGGCGGTACTTGATGCTCCAGGTGCCTGTCCGGTCGAGGACCTCATCAAAATTCCAGCCGGGCTTATTTTCGGACGTGCAGCCTGAGGCCAGGGAAAGGACGCTGGTAGGCAGCATGGCAGCGGCTCCTGCCGCCGCGGCGCTTTTGAGAAAGGTGCGACGTTTCATGGTTTTTCACGGTTCAACTCATAAAATTACAACTTTTTGACGGGAAAAACGCAACATCTCGTACATTATTTGCATCTTTGCGGAGTAAAGCCGCCGTGACAGGCTGTGCCATCACTGGGGATGTACTGGTTTTGACGGTAAATGATGTCGGGTGGTAAGCATGCCGAGCGTCGTAGCCCCGCTCGTAAATCTCAGACTGCAAGCCATAACTGGCAACAACAACTATGCACTCGCTGCCTAATTTGCCAAGCAAATTAGCTTAATCGCGCGGACCAGGTCCGTAGCGACGAGTATCCCGCCGGAGTTTCTAGCCTTCCCATTCCGGTATATGGGGTATCATTCAGGAAGGATGCGGGCGCCGACGCTTCTACCGCGCCCTAAGACTTAGAAACTAAGGGACCGTTGGCCCGCCTACCGGCAGCCGGCCCCCGACAACCAAAGGCAGGATAAGCATGTAGAAAGCCACTTGGCGCTTTATTCGGACGGCGGTTCGACTCCGCCCATCTCCACGAAAAACGGGTCCCTGCGGGCCCGTTTTTCGTGGAGATGGGCGGAGTCAGCGGCAGCCAGCTGCCGCTTTTCCTACTGGGGCACATCCCCAGACCCCTCGAGCTTCGCTCGTTTCTATTTCATGAAAGCGCCATCAGGCGCTAGCGGAGATCGAGCGGGCTGCCTCGTGTAATAGCCGATCGCAGCGGCGGGGCTTGGGGCAGCGCCCCAGTAAACACAATGGCACATCCCCAGACCCCTCGCGCCTTTGGCGCGACATTCCGGTGGCTATTGCGGATCAGCGGAAAAAGTGGGGCGGTTACATTAAAACGAAAATCGTTGTCCATAAACACCCCTGTCAGATCGCCCTAGGACTGGGATTACTCTGGATACCTTTTTTCTACTTCAGAGACCAATTGATTCGTAAAATCCGCAACGTGACAGCAGAAGCACAAAATCTGTGATGAAGCGAATGCGAACATTATTCGCATCAAAATCTGAAGGGAATAATTGTATTTTTCGCTTCGTTCTCTAGTTCCTGCGGGTGCTGGTGGCTTTGCACGAAGCCGGGTACTTTATCGACGACGCTGGCGGTCCCGTCGATCAACAGGATGTCTTTGCCGCCTTTGCCCAGATTCTCGATGTCGATCTCACCCGGGCGCACAGCAATCTCAACGACGGTCTGAAGCACCACAATCAACCAATCCGGCTGCAGGTGTTCGACGATCTCAAAGAAGCGTACAAAGAGTACGAAGATGAATTGAAGGAGAGGCAGAGGGAGTAGTTGCCGTACACGAGCCTAACCCTTCGTCATTCCGGGCTTGACCCGGAATCCTGAAGGAAATACGTATTATTGCGAACTCCATCTTTTTTATCACGTGAGCCTTCCTTTTCGGGATTTTCCGTATCTTTATCACATAAACCCATAATGATATTGCTCTATGAACACAACCGCCTTGAACTTCATCGCGCTCGACTTAGAAACTGCCACCTGGGAGCGTAGGTCAATTTGTGAAATTGGCTTAACCTTTGTCGAAAATGGGGAAATCATAGATACCAAATCGTGGTTGGTTCAACCAGAAGGAAACGAATACGACCCTTTCAACATCGAGATTCACGGCATTACGCCCGACATGACCCAGCATTCTCCTTGCTTTGCAAATGTTTGGAAAGAGGTGGAACCGTTGCTAGATAAGAAGATTGTCGTTGCCCACTATACGGGCTTTGATATGTATGCTTTGCGTGATGCTTTCGACTACGACAGTATACCCTATCCTCACTTTACTATTTTCTGCTCATATCGTGCCGCAAAATACACGGTCCCCGATGCATACAGTTATTCTTTGCCACTCATCTGCGACCACTTGGGAATATCCTTTGACCAACATCATCGAGCAGGCAGCGATTCTGAAGGTTGTGCCAAGGTGTTTTTGGAGGCCCTTAGAAGGAGTGGAGTCGAATCATTGGATGAGTTTCAGAAAAAGTATGAGTTCCGCTGTGGCGAATTTGGAGACAACTACTTTCGGCCTCAGCTTTCAACCAGAAAGTGGGCTTCCGCAAAAACTTCAAAAGAGTACGTCGGGGATCCGGCAAAACTCGACGAAGGAAGTTATTTCTATGGAAAATCAGTATGTTTCACAGGCAAATGCCTCTATGGCACTCGTGATAAATTGATGCAGATCATAGCCGACATCGGCGGCACACCCGTTAATAGTGTGACTAAAACCACTGATATCCTGGTTGTCGGCCAGCAGGACTACCGAAGAGTGGGAGAAGATGGCATGAGCAGCAAACAAGAAAAAGCAATTGCCCTGAAAGATGCTGGAGGCGATATTGAGATTATGTCAGAAACTGAATTCTTAAAGATGATTTAGCTATTTCGGATACCGAGATGACATACGACAGAGATGATATTTTGAAAGGGCTATCCAATGTCGGATATGAGGATGACCCTGATTTCTTGGAAGGCACATTTGACAAAAGTCGGATGGGCATTTTGACAAACCTTGTTGAATACAAATTCAAGAAATCAAAGACTTACTACATGCAGGAAAACTCCAGTAGAATCAAGCACTATATCAACAAGCTATGTAAATACCAACCATTCTGGGATCTTGAAGATGTCCAAGAAGGAGAAGTCATTTATGCAATGTACCTTGCTGGTTTTGACGCTAAAAGAAAGGGAGACCGGGCATACTTCAAGATAACCCCATATAGCTGCCATAAGCTTTATTCTGAGGCCAATATCGCAGAGCATGATTTTCATGAAAACCAGTACATAAACAATGTGAAACGTCGTTAATAAAAGCACCATCACATTATTCCCTCATACATTTAGTCATACGGAGATACATCGAATGGACTCAGTGAGCATGCTTGAAGTATTCGATCGAGAGATACAGTGCGAATACAAAGATCGAATATATCTGGTACGTGACAATGGCGCAGTCAAACGTTTACCGAAAAAAGGAGGACGATTATCGCCTCTTGACAACGTTTGGACTTTCGGCAAGAAGAACGAACATGGATACATGGTTTTTACGGGTGATGTCCGTGTCCATCAGATTGTATGCACTGCCTTCAACGGACCGGCGCCCCAGCCGAACATGGTTGTAGATCATATCGATACAAACCGCTGCAATAATCGTCCAGAGAATTTACGTTGGCTCACTCGAATAGAAAACGCACTGAATAATGATGCCACACGTAGAAAGATCATATTCCTCTGTGGAAGCATTGAAGCGTTCATCGATAATCCATCTACTCTACGGGCCAAGGCGCTTTCGCCCGATATCAGCTGGATGAAAACAGTGACCAAAGAAGAAGCAGCTGCCTGCAAGAAGCATATAGAAGAATGGTCGGCGAGAGACTCACGGCCTCAAAGTACAGGAGTAGGAATCGGCGACTGGATCTTTTCTGAAGAGGAAATGCAGGAGGTCCGGGAATGGAATGGTGGTCAGCTAATTCCCGAAATACGTGAATATAAGCCATGGTCCCAGCAGAAAGCCGAGATTGAAGCTATGAATCGTCAAATCTGGGAAGCCGAACACGCGCTTAAAGAATCCCTTACCCCTGGAGCTAAACAACTGAACTGGAAAACTCCGACAGCTTTTCCTCTCTGTCCCCAGGAAGGAGAGGCACGAACGCTTGATGCTTATTTACAGAAGCTCGTCAAAGGAACTCGGTTCTCGACAAACAAGTACGACACCGGAAGTATTGTGGAAGAAGCAGGTTTCAATGAGGCCGAAGGTGTCATATATGTGCTTGCCCGGCTCATTGAAAGCGTCAATCCTCTTGCGTTAAGCAAAATCTCACTGGAAGATGGTTTCTTCGTGCATGAAAATATCCGTTCTTTTCAATCTGACGTTGGTGGCCAGAAGTATTTCACGTTGGCCATGGGACGAAAGTGGACTGGCGGAGACTGCATCGATGATTATAATTGAGCTATGCATCGTCGGGCGATCGCAGCCTGGCAATCGTTGCCGGTGGAGCAGCAGGATCTTTGGGAATCCTATTCGCTGGGGGTGGAGCCGCACAGGCCACCGTTCGATCACACGACGCGCATCTCCGGCTACAATCTTTTCGTCAGTGCCTACCACGGGTTTGCCACCCTGGGCAACGAGTATGTGCCGAGAGTTCCATCCAGAGCGCTACCGCTTGTTGGCCAAGATCCAGCTCACGAAGCCGGGCAAAGGACGCAACCCCGGCCTGATGCGCAACCACCTGGCCTCGCCCTTCGATGCTGCAAGCAACGCCACGGTCGTTATCCCCTATGTCGCCTCTCAATCGCAGTACCAGGTACACGCCCGTTTCGTCCTGCTCGATACCGAAACCGGCTACCGGTCCCAGTACCTGCAGCAATCGTTCCTGATTCAGTTATAAAACTCAGATAATCTCGCCTGCCCAAAGGGCTTTGAAGAAGTCGGTCACGTAATACAGGTCAATGTCTCCCGACCGTCTGGTCAAGAAGTCACTGGAGACAATGATCTGCTTGGCATCCGGGTGCTCTTCCACGAATTTCTTTAAGCCCTTCTTATGCTCGGTTTCCACGTGGTCCGTCGATTTGATCTCAATGGCAACGCGGGCATCGCCGATCACGGCGTCAACTTCATCGTTGGTGTAGGTGTGCCAGTAGGTCAGTTCCTCCTCACTGCCGGAGTATCCCAAGTAAGCACGGATTTCCTGCATCACGATGCTTTCAAAGGCGTGCCCATATTCAGGTGTTCCTGGCATCAAGTGAAAACGGTGCAGCAAGTAGTTGGGAATGCCGACATCGAAGAAATAGAACTTGGACGTCTGGTACAGTTTGCGTTTGATCACCTTCCGGTATGGTTTGACCTCGAATCCCAGAAGGGTATCGTAGAGAATCTTGAAATAGGCCTTGGCCGTATTGACAGACACGCCGCAATCAGAGGCGACATTGTCGTAATTCAGGATCTCCGTGTTGGTGACGGCTGCTACTTCGAGGAAGCGCTCAAAGGTATCGATATTCTGGACCAGGGCTTCCTCTTCGATTTCCTCTTTGAGGTACAAGTTCACATAGTTCTTGAGACGCACCCTTGCATCCTTCACATCATAATGGCGCGGAATCATGCCGTTCTGGATGGCCCGCCCAAAGTCGTAATGAGGAATCTCAGCATAGACAAGCGGATACAGATGTTCCTCGTTTGCACGCCCACCCAGCTGGTTGACACCGGCCTTCTTGATCTTCCTGGCACTGGAGCCGCTAAGGATGAAATGAAGGTCATTCTCGACCATCAACTTGTGAACGACATCCAGCAGCTCCGGGAGTTTCTGGATCTCATCTACAATGACCAGGGTCTTGGGCGGATATTTCACCAGCATCTCGTAGAACTCCATGGTACGACGCTTGAATCGTTTTCTCGTATCAGGATCAAGAAGGTCAACGTATATGGCCTGTGGGAATCGCTCCCTCAGAAGCGTCGATTTCCCAACCTGACGACCGCCAAACAAGAACATGCCCTCATCCAGGCGGTTCTCTATGTCGAATACTCTATGATACATAATCACCGTGAAATTTTGCAACGCTTCTGACGATATTTGCGAAAAATCGTCAACGGCAATGCAAATATAATGAAGTTTATCTGAATACCAAAACCATTCTAAATATTATCTCAGTTTACTCAAAAAACGCCACAAGGCTACGGTCGCAGGCACATCAATCTTCTTCTTGGCATCAAAGACCAGGAGCCCCCGGTCGCGCCAGTTGTAGACCGTCTGGCGGCTGACTTCGCTTCTGTTTGCCCGGACGCCCTGAGCGGCGATAATTCTCAAACATCTGATTATTAGCATGTTTCATTATCGCAACATCTTCTTTCGATATTGCACCCGTCTTGTGTATCCGTATGTTGCGGATTTTTGGTAACTTTCGGGCATGAAAAAGAAAACCCTTATCATCCTTGCCTCAGTCGCAGCGGTATGCGTATTGGGGCTGCTCTCCTCCATCTATTTCAATTGGCCCGTCGACCGTAATGACAGTGACGCGGACATCGCCAAATCTTCGCGCTTCTTACGCAAGAACACCGAAGAGAGAATCGACAATATGAAAGAATTGCTCCAGACCGACGAAGCCTTCAGGAACAACTTGCTGGCCGCCAATCTGGTGATGCATACACGGGCGACACAGTTCTCTGCCCTCGTAGACATGTCTAACGAAGTGGCGGGCGGCATTCCGGAATACGCCGATGTACTGAAGGATATGAATGCCGCGCGTCCGATGGTCGACAATGTCCGCACTATCCTGGGCGATCTGCTCAACGCGCTGGATGGCGACCTGTCCGGTGAGAATCCGCAAGATTTGACACAGGGAACGATCCATGCTTCGCTGGCCTATGTCAAGTTCCAGCAGCAGAATTCCCTGGCCGACCGGTTCATCGCCACGACCGACGACTACCTGAAGCATGCGAAGGGCAGCGACCGGCTCCTGTTTGTCCGCGACGAGTGGGTGGACTACCAGCGAATGACCGCCGCCTTGAATGGTGACGAGAAGAGTGCGAAGGAGTTGCAAGAAAAAGGAACCCAGCTCCCTTCTGAAAATACGCTGGCTGCACTGAAGTCATTCGATGCGTCCTGTCAGGAAGCGGTGGTCAACAGCGCGCTCATCAGCAACGAATTGACGGTCAAGAATCATCTGTCCGACGTGATTCCGGCAACGGACCTGCTGGGCACCCCCTATCTGCTACCCGTTACTGTCTATGGCGTTTTTCGCTATTCTGAGGATTGTTGCTCCAATGTAGGCAACCTCATCAACGAAACAGCCAACCTTGGGGAGCAACTGAACTACCCTGTGTTCAGGTAGACAAAGAGGCTGACCCGCATTTGACAAGGAACCGATAAAATCGTACCTTTGCGATAGGAGAACGGTTCCTTGTATGAATACCAGTTTGGCCATCATTATTTCCAGCATTTTGCTGGCGGTATGCCTGGTTTGTGGCACGCTGCTGTGGATCAGGCGCAAGGAAGTGGCCGACTATTCACGCTATTTCTTGTCTGCCATCTGTTTCCTGGGGGCAGCCGGCATCGTAGCCTATCTGGTTACAGCAGCCAAAGGTCCGCAGGTTTCACGAGACCCCCTGCTGGATCCGATGCTGACTTTCGGAGGATTGTACGCCATTTCCTTCCACAGCCAGGCTGACATTCCCATAGTCACATTCCGGCGTCAAGCCGTCAATGATGAGGTCCACGACACTACCCATAGGCTCTACCTCCGCCTGGACGGTGGCAGCCTCGCTTCCGATGGTGACGGTCGTGGTGTACAGACCGATGGCACGACAGGAGCTGATTGTAGACGGATAGAGTTGGACGATATGGGCGGTAGCGAGCTGTTCGGCCTCCATCAACAGCCAGAACGGCTCAGGCCCGGAGGTGGACGTCTGCCATGCCACAAGGGTATAGGTTCCCTGGGGAATGTCGCTCAGATGGATGGTTACGGTTTGCAGGCTGCTGGATTCCGCCCCCTGCCTGGCTACGAGCAGTCCCTGCCGGTCGTACACAAGTACGGAATCGGTTATTTTGAAGGAAGCCTTTTCGGCCAGCATCCCGGCAACGAGGTCGGCAATCCCCAACTTTTCGCAGAGTGAGGCCGTGTTGATGCATACGATGGCGTTGCCCTTGTCCGGCGTGTCGTCCGGGATGCACGAGGAGATACACATCGGCAGGCACATCATGAGAGCGGCTGCTATCGCCCATTGATACAATCTTTTCGTTTCCATTGCTATTATGGCCGTATTTTTCAGCAAGGTACGAAAAGCCGCCGGAACGTGCATACAGGCGTATGTAGCAATTTTGAGGAACGATGTTGCAAATCTGCAAAATCCTTCATTCATACCCGGCTTTTTCCTGAGGCGCTTGATCCATTGTTATAAAATTTGTCATAACGCCAAAAAAAATGTATCTTTGGTAGATGAACCCTCTTTCAACTATGAAAACAACCCTTCTTGTCCTTGCGGCGTTAGCATTGATGCTGGTGCTGACGGCCGGCTGCGGTGTGATGGGGAAGACCGGCCTCAACCTTGGCGGCAATCCCAGCCACACCTACACCTACAACAAGCTTCCCGAGAATCTGGACGACCTGCTGGAACTGCCCGGCGCAGCAGAAATGACCGATCCTTACGCCGTGGCGGCCCTGACCGTAGCTGCACTGACCCGCTACGGCGAGAGCACCAGCGACTGCATCCAGATGCTCAACTATCTCAAAGGTCCAGGATCCGTATCCGGCTACGATGCTCAGTTCCTCCGCGACCGCCTGCAGGGGAAATCCTATATCCCCTATTCCTATTTCCACGGTGCCACGCCCCAAAACAACTACACCCCCGGCAAACCGTACAAGATCACGGTGACCAGCAACCAGTATTCCTTCACGACCGACGGTTCGGGTCACGAATGGTGTTCGCTGATGGTCACTTCAGGCGGCGCCGACAACCCGCGTCACATCAAGTTGCGCAAGAAAGGCAGCACCGGACAGTGGTTCCTCAATGACATCCTCTGCCTGAGCGATATCCGGACACCCGCCAACCAGGATCCCTGGTATTAGGATTCCGCTTCCGCCGACGGCGAGAAATAGCTGAAATGCACATTGCCGTACTTCTTCTCCTTCACGAAGGAGGGATGTGCGGCAAAGTTGTATTCGGCAGGATGCTCGAGGATGAGATAGCCGCCTGCATGGACAAGGCCCCGCGACAGTACCCGTTCCGGGATCGTATCAAGCCCTTCGATGGCGTAGGGCGGATCGGCAAAGACGATGTCGAAACGCTTGGCGCAGATGTCCAGGAAATCGAAAACATTCTGGTGTACGACCCGTACGGTCCGGTCGACGCCCAGCGCCGCGGCGGTCTTCCTGATGAAGGCCACGTTGGCAGGGTTCATCTCGACGCCGATTACCTCACCTGCTCCGCGGGACGCGAACTCGAAAGCAATGCTGCCTGTCCCGCAGAACAAGTCGAGTACGTCCAGGTCGTCGAAGTAAAATTCGTTATCGAGGGTATTGAAAAGGCCCTCTTTGGCAAAATCGGTCGTTGGCCGGGCCTTGTAGCCGGCCGGCGGAAGGATGGCCTTCCCGCGCAGGGAGCCGCCGATGATTCTCATAAGACCTCCACGCTGGCAAAGTGGCGGAAGAGGTCGCTCTTGATGCCTTCGCCCGCCTCGCCGAAAAAGTGGACCCGGGTCAGTTCGGGATTGATCTGGAACTGCTTGAGGGCGGCAAACAGAAAGTATTGCGCCGTCACTTCGTCCCGGGCCGGAAACGAATTGCAGAGCAGCAGCCGGTCGCCGGCCGCCACCACGATGTCGACGGCGTCTTCGCCCAGATGCACGACCACCTTGTTGTAGCGGTTGAGCTCCGACGCAGCGGACACCATGCCGGCAAGGCAGCGGGCCGCGGCATCATCACCGGCATAAACAAGAACTGCCTTGTAACAAGGCAGTTCCAAACTTTTCACCGGTTCGGACTTCTCGAGAATGACGACCTGGGCAAGAAGGCTGGCAGCCGTTTCTTCCGAGAAGTACCCTTCGGGTATGAGGGTGTACTTCAGCACTATTCCCAGTTACCTGCGTTGTTGTTGGCGTTCTCGACAGAACCGACCATCAGGCCCGCGTAACGGCCCGTGTCTTCGCGCTCGGCCACGAGGTTGACGATCTGCTGGCGATCCATGCCCTTGAGGATGGACCAGAACGGCATCTGCGCCTCGAACAGCGGCACGTCCACGCCGGACACCTGCTTGACGATGCTCTTCATGATGACGGTGTCGCGCTTGCCGTTCTCATCTTCGGAGAAGGGGATGTAGCGGAGCTCGGCGACCTTGAAATCTGGACGGCTGCGGAAGAGCGTGTCTTTCACGTTGGTCTCCTGAGGGATACGGATGATGAGGTGCTCGTCACCATTCTGGTAGAGTTCATAGAGCTTCTGCATCATCTGGTCGCCCTTGAGGTTACGGAAGGTCTTCTTCACGGCTTCGGTGTGCAGCACGGCCACGGAGTCGTCTTCCGAACCGATCTGCTGCATGATCGTGATCTTGCCGTTGTTGTAGAAGTCGATCAGGGAATCCATCACCGGCGCATAGTGACCGTAGGTATCCTTGAAAGTAACCTGCAGGGTACGGATGTCTTTCAGGCGTTCGATGCACGCTTTCTCGCGGATATCACGCTCCTTGTTGAATTTCACAGGCTCGTTGATGCTGCGGTAAAGCAGGAAAGCCAGTCCGATGATGCAGAGAGGGAAAATGAAATAGGTCAAAAGTTTTCTCATATCGGTTAATTTTTAATATTGTCTGCCTAGTACGCCAAAATCGATTGGACTTACAAAAGTAAAAAATTTATTTCAAGACTACAATATCTTTTTAAATTTGCAGAAAGAAACTTGCGCGATTCCCATGCAGATCGACATCTCTTCCCTGGAGACCCTGCTCCAACAAGCCGACAAACTGGTGCTGGTCGGGCACTTCAACCCCGACGGTGACGCGCTGGGCAGCGTCACGGCCGCGTACCACTACCTGAAAGGCCGTGGCAAGCATCCCCGCATCATCCTGCCCAGCCCCTACCCCGACAACATGGCATTCCTGGAGCCGGAAGACCCCCGGGACCGGATGATGATCTGCGAAAACGAGCTGGACGACACCCGGCGCGCCGTGGCGGAGGCCGACGCCATCATCTGCCTCGACCTCAACCGCCTCGCCCGCACGGAATACCTGGAAGACGACATCCTGGCCGCACCGGGCAGGAAGGTCCTGATCGACCACCATATCCCCGCTGAACTGGACCGCTTCGACGTGGCCATTTCCACTACCGGGGTCTCTTCCACCTGTGAACTGCTGTTCTGGATCCTGATGGCCCTGCCCGACGTCGCCGGCGATCCGCAGCGTATCAGCGCGCGCTGTGCAGAATCGCTCTATGTGGGCATGATGACCGACACCAACAACTTCTCCAACTCGGTATTGCCCGGCACGTTCGAGATGGCTTCGAAACTCATCGCCCGGGGCGTGGACAAGAACGGCCTGCAGGAAAAGGTGCTCAGCTGCTACAGCGTGTCCCGCACGCGGCTGATGGGCCACATGATCAAAGACAAAATGAAGGTGCTGCCCGCCTACAAGACAGCCTATATGCTCCTGAGCAACAAGGAGAAAGCGCGTTACAACTTCAAACCGGGCGACAGCGAGGGCTTCGTCAACCTCCCGCTGGCCATCAGCAGCGTGCAGGTCAGCGCCCTCTTCACCGAAAACTTCGACAGCAAGTACATCCGCGTGTCGCTGCGCTCCAAGGGACAGATCGACGTGAACCGGTTCGCCACGCAGTTCTTCAACGGCGGCGGCCACCACAATGCCGCGGGCGGGCGCCTCTATATGCCCCTCGAAGCCGTTCCCGCCTACTTCGAACAGTCGCTGGCGACCTGGGCGAAGGAAGAAAAATTTTTATAAGGCACATCTTTTGTATAATTTTGCGGATTATCCGCATCCACCCGATGAAACCGATGTTCCGTCTCTGTTTGTGCCTGGCTGCCGCCCTGCTGCTCGCACTTTCGTGCGAAAGCGAGGTGCGCGAGGCCAACATCAACCAGAACAAGTACATCGACGACTACATCCAGAAGCATTTTGCCGACAAGGAGGTCATCCGCTATGAAGGCGTGGCCCGCGTCGTGATCGCCAACAACCTGCCCGTTTCGACCGCGATCGATCCCGGCGACTCGGCCTATCTCCATCTGGTCGGCTATACCTTCGGACAGAACGGCCCGGAGAGCCAGTTCACCCACGACAGCTGCATGGTGTGCGTCGGCAAGGGCGACCTGATCACCGGCCTGGACCGCGGCCTGATCGGTGCCCGCCTGGGCCAGGAATCGCTGATCCTGTTTCCCGCACAGCTTGGCTACGGAAGGCAGTCCGTCGGGATGGTGCCCGAAAACACGGCACTGCTGTTCAACGTACTGGTGGCTGCAATCAAAAAGAATGACTGACGAATGAAACGTACCCGAATCTTGTTTCTCCCCTTGCTGCTGGCAGCCGTCCTGGCGATCTCATGCGCCGTCAATCCCTCTGAGGACAGCGACATCTCCTACGACCACATGATGGAGGCCTGGCTGCGCATCAACTATCCCGGCTTGAAGCCGTATGGCAAGTACGGCGCTTATATCCTGCAAATGCACAAGGGCGACGGTCCGGCCATTGCCGACAGCTCCTACATCCGTGTCCATTATACCAAGTACTTCCTCGACGGCACGATCGTGGAGACCAATGTCCGGCAGCTGGCGGAACAGATGGGCACCTACACCCCTTCCTCGAACTACGACGGCAACACCTGGCGGATGACCCAGGGCTACCTCCCCGATGCACTGGAGGAAGTGTTCCGGACCATGCACGGCGGCGGCTACACGGCCATCGCCCTGCCGAAATCGGCTTCTGACCACCTCTATTCCATGTACGACGCCTTCACTTCCACGGAGGAAGTCAACAACTACCTCTACGAGTTCGACATCGACACCGTCATCAACGACATCATCAGCTATCAGGACAAGGAGATGCGCACCTGGTTCCGCACGCACTACGACAGTGAAGCCACGATCGCCGAGCATCAGTATTTCAAAAAACTGGAAGAACATACGGCCGACACCGACACCATCCCCGAAGGCACCTCCATCAGCGTCCGTTACATCGGCCGCCTGATGAACGGCCAGGTATTCGACACCAACATCGAAGACACGGCCAAGTTCTACCGCATCTGGTCGAAAGACAAGACCTACAGCGGGATGGATATTACCTACTACAAATACGACGAGAGCAAATTCAAAAGCGACAACAGCGTCGTGGCCGGTTTCGGGAACGCCATCCTGAAGATGAACAAAGGCGAAAAAGCCGTCACCCTCTTCAATTCCGAGCTGGGATACGGTGCGAAAGGCAGCAGTCCTGCCATCCCGGAGTATTCCCCCCTCATCTTCTGGCTCTACATCGAGACGAAGAATCAATAATTAGAAACAACCTGTATTCCGTTCGGTATTACCGAGATATGCACAGGCGTAATCCCGACGGCCTCGCCGTCCACTTCCATGTAGGAATAGGGCGCGGCCGAGATGTCGATACGCTTGCCACGGGTATGAATGACTTCCTTGTTCCGGAAGATGGTTCCATGGAGCAGTGACGGGACCTTGGCCAGGAACTTCCATTTTTTGAGCTTCCGCACCACGGTCAGGTCAATCAGCCCATCGTCAGGAATGGCTTCGGGCGTCTGCATCATGCCCCCGCCGCAGTAGCGGCCCAGGCCCAGCGCCACCGAAAAAGCCGGTCCCCGGAAGAAATCCTCGCCATCGACCGTCACGCGAAACTGCAGGCAGCGATAAGAAAGGAAGCCCGCCAGCAGCGACTTGAGATACTGCTTGTCGCCGGCATGTCCCCGCTCCTTGGACAGGTCGAAACGCCGGCATACTTCCGAATCGAAACCCAGCCCGCCGATGTTGACCATGTAGCGGCAATAGGCCTGGCCGTCCATGCGGGTGTCCACGCGCGCGAGATCCTGGACCCGGATGTGCGCCGCCGCATCCGCGACCAGGGCGACTGCGGCGGCATAATTGGAAGGAATGTGGTGGAAGCGGGCCCAGTCGTTGCCCGAACCCACAGGAATCAGCGCCACCGTCACTTCGGAAGGCGAAACCTCATGCTGGGAATACAATCCGTTGATCACTTCGTGCACGGCGCCGTCTCCGCCGACCACCAGCAGTTTCCGCCAGCCTTCCAGTACGGATTCCCGCGCCAGTTCAATGGCATGATAGGCATGATTCGTAAGAAGGGGAGAAAACTCTATCTTACTGGTTTTGAGAAGATTCTCAATTTGAGGCCAGTCCTTGCGCGCCTTTCCGCCACCAGAGCGGCTGCTTACAATCACGCGCCAGACAGAAGGATCAGACATGATTACGGTTTTAGTACTGCGAAGTTACTATTTTTTTCTTAAATTTGCAGTTTATGGGAAAGATCATCGCAATCGCCAACCAAAAGGGTGGTGTCGGCAAGACCACCACGGCCATCAACCTGGCCGCATCGCTGGCTGTCCTGGAATACAAGACCCTCATCATCGACGCCGACCCGCAGGCGAACACCACCTCCGGCCTCAACTTCAATCCCGACTCGAAGGAGCACGACACGCTTTACGAACTGCTCATCGGTGAACGGAAGATCGAGGAAATCGTCAAGGCCAGCGCACTCGAGCGGCTGGATATCATCACTTCGCACATCAACCTGGTGGGCGCGGAGATCGAGATGCTCGACGTGCCCGGACGCGAGAACGTGCTCCGCAACGCCCTCGCCGGCATCCGCGACAACTACGACTACATCGTGGTCGACTGCGCTCCTTCCCTGGGCCTGATCACCATCAATGCCCTGACCGCCTCCGACAGCGTGATCATCCCCGTCCAGCCCGAATATTTCCCGCTGGAGGGTCTCGGCAAACTGCTGAATACCATCAACATCGTCCGGACAAGGCTCAACCCTGCCCTGACCATCGAAGGCTTCCTCTTCACCATGTATGACAGCCGCCTCCGGCTGCACAACCAGGTGGTCGAAGAAGTCAAGACCTACTACCCCGAAATGGTCTTCAAGACCATGATCACCAAGAACGTACGGCTGAGCGAGGCGCCTTCCTACGGCAAGCCGGCCATCCTGTACGACGCCCGTTCGTCAGGCTCCGACAACTACCTGAACCTGGCGCGCGAGATTATCCAAAAGAACGAAGCATGGCAAAAAGAGACGCACTAGGAAGGGGTCTCGGCGCCCTTCTGGGTGACGTCGACCCGCTGCAGGGTACCCGGGAGATCCACCGGATCGTCAGCGGCAATCCCGCCGCCGTCAACGACGTTCCCGTCGACCAGATCGTTCCCAACCCCTACCAGCCCCGCAGCGAATTCGATGCGGAAGCCCTGGAGGAACTCACGGATTCGATCCGCACCCTCGGCATCATCCAGCCCGTCACCCTGCGCCAGACAGGCCCGCAAAGCTATCAGATCATCAGCGGCGAGCGCCGCTACCGCGCCGCCTGCGCCGCCGGGCTTACCCGCATTCCCGCCTATATCCGCCAGGCCGACGACGCCGCCATGCTCGAGATGGCCATCGTGGAAAACATCCAGCGAGAAGACCTCGACCCCATCGAGACCGCCCTCAGTTTCCAGCGCCTGATTGACGAATGCCAGCTTACCCAGGAAGCCATGGCTCTGCGCGTGGGCAAGAAGCGCACCACCATCGCCAACAGCCTCAGGCTGCTGAAATTGCCCGAAGAAATGCAGAAAGCGCTCAAACTTGGCAAGATTTCTGTTGGACATGCCAAGGTGCTGCTGGGCGTCGAAGACCCCGCCCGCCAGCACAGGTTGTTTGAACAGACGGTCCGAAACGACTGGTCGGTGCGCCGGCTCGAAGAAAGTGCACAAGTCAAGCCGCGGGAAGCCGCGGAAGCACCGGCGACAGCGCCTGCCCTCCCCCCTGTATTCCAAACGCTTGCCGAGCGTGTGGGACGCCATTTCGACGGTCAGGTGGCCGTCCGCCCGAACGGCAAGGGCGGCGGAACCCTCACCCTCCGCTTCGACAACCCCGAACAAGTAGAAACATTTATCAGCCACCTCAACCCTGAAGACTAAGTCCGTGCGCCGCATCCTTGTCACTTTCCTGCTGCTGATCCTTGTCTGTCTCAGCGCCAGTGCCCAGTTCCGGAGCACGCGCAACGACGTTTCCGGCAGGTCCTCCGTCGGCACCGTCACAGGTCCTCCGGGCTCCGAGGAAGCCAATGCCCAATCCGGCCGCGACACCACCGTGGCGGTCGACACCACACAGGGCTTCTCCCTGCGCAAACTGTTCCGCGGCTATTTTGGACGCGACACCCTGACTCCGGGTTACATGTTGCTGGGCACGGCCGTCGTGCCGGGTGCGGCCCAGCTTTACAACCACGACTGGTGGAAGGTACCCGTCATCTATGCCGGCATCGGCGCAGGCATCTACGGCGGCATCTGGAGCAACCGGCAGTACCAGCACACGGGCGAAGAGAAATACCGGTACATGCGCCTGGCCAGCTATGCGGTGGCCGGTGCGTTCTACTGGGGGCAGATGCTCGACGGCACCGTCTGTTTCAAGACCGATCTCAAGACACCGGTTCCGGCAAAATCCACCATCTACTCCCTGCTGCTGCCCGGTCTGGGACAGGCCTACAACGGCGACTGGTGGAAGATTCCCATCTGGACCGGCGGTCTGATGGCCTGCGGCTATTTTTATCATTTCAACGACATGCAGTACAGGCGGTTCCGCTGGATCGCCCAGATGGACCGCCACAAGGACGAGACCGGCTACATCGGCCAGATTACGGCCACCCAGGCCGAGACCTACCGCGACATGTACCGTCGCTGGCGCGATTACTCCATCCTGGCCACCGTCCTGGTCTACGCCCTCAACGTCATCGACGCCCACGTCTTCGCCTTCATGGCGGATTTTGACGTGAACGACAATATCGCCTGGCTGGAAGTCCAACCGACTGTCATCCAGCCCATCTCCCCGCAATACGCTTCCTTCAGTTCCGGAAGCTCCGGTTCCGGTTTCACCAACACGGCGCTGGGCCTCAACCTGCAATTAACATTCTGACATAATGAAACGCTTTTCCCTGCTCCTCCTGCTCGCCTCGCTGCTGGTCGCTGTTCCCGGACAGGCCCAGAGTCTCAAGGAGAAAAAGAAACAGAACCAGCTCATCGAAGAGCTGACCCACCGGCTCGACTCGCTGCAGCAGGCCTACGACTCGCTTTACAACGAGTACCAGCTGCTCAGCGCCCCTGCCAACGACAACGACGGTGACATCCTCGTGGATGACGACATCGAAAATCTCATCGAATACAACTCCGACAACATCGACTCGCTGCTCAACATCTACTACATCCAGAAGCAGATCGATGTCAACGACTTCGACGTGGCCACCCTCGAGCTCGACTCGCTGACCAGCAACATCCCCGACGAGGTGTACATCGAGCGGCTCAAGAAGATGAATTCCTTCATCCCGGTGCAGTTCAACAAGGTCGTCAAGAACGCCATCATCCGCTACACCGAGCGCATGCCCATGGTGACCTCCCGCATCATCGGGCTCTCGACCTACTACCTGCCGCTTTTCGAGGAGATCTTCGACGAGTACGGGCTTCCCAAGGAGCTGAAGGCCATGGCAGTCATCGAATCGGCCCTCAATCCCCGCGCCGTCTCGCGCGCCCGGGCCAAGGGCATGTGGCAGTTCATGTACAACACCGGCAAGATGTACGGCCTGGAAATGACCTCCTACGTGGACGAGCGCCTCGACCCGCTGACTTCCTGCCGGGCCGCGGCACGCCTGCTCAAGGACAACTACATGATTTTCGGCGACTGGTCGCTGGCCATCGCATCGTATAACTGCGGTGCCGGCAACGTGAGCAAAGCCATCCGCCGCAGCGGCGGCAAGACCGACTTCTGGGAGATCTACGACTACCTGCCGCGTGAGACCCGCGGTTATATCCCCGCCTTCATCGCCGCCCTCTATACCCTGAACTATTATCCGGAGCACGGCATCGTGCCGGCCCAGATCAGTCTCCCGGCCCACGTGGACACCTTCCAGATCAACAAGAACCTGCACTTCGGACAGATCTCCGAAAACATCGGCATCCCGATGGAGACCCTGCGCGACCTCAATCCGCAGTACCTCCACGACATCATTCCGGGCACCGAGCACATGTACATCCTCAACCTGCCCCACCAGTATACGCTGGCCTATGTAGACATGCAGGACAGCATCTACAACTACAAGGACTCCGTGTTTTTCAACCCGGTGGCTGTCAAGAAGATCAAGGAGACAGGCGGCAGCGGCGAGCAGCGCGTGATCCACAAGGTGAAGAGCGGCGAGTCGCTCGGCAGCATCGCCAGGAAGCACCGCACCACCGTGGCCAACCTCAAGCGCTGGAACGGTCTCAAGAGCGACAATATCCGTGTGGGCCAGCGGCTCTACATCTACGGCAGCGCGCCCAAGGCCAGCGGCTCCAGCGCCCAGAAGAGCTCCGGCAGCAAGAACTCGACTTCCGGCAGCACGGCCGGCGCTTCGTACTACACCGTCAAGTCGGGCGACACGCTGGGCGGCATCGCCAAGAAGACCGGCGTCTCGCTCAACACCATCTACCGGCTCAACAACCTCAACAGCAGGAGCAAGATCTATCCGGGTATGAAGATCCGCACGAAATAGGACACATATCCCTGCTGGACCTTCAAATAAAGGTCTACATAGCGTATCGGGGCATACTTCACCAGGAGGTAGGCCCCGATTCCTTTTCCATAGTACGACTCCACGGCAAAGCTCTGCGGCACGTTCTGCTCGTAGAAGCAGATGCGCGAGGCCCAGTCTTCCGTGCGCCAGACCGTCAGGCGGGCCGCCAGGCTCCAGCGTTTCGAAGGCTGCCAGCGCAGCCCGGCATAAGCGGCGAAACCGTGCAGGTTGGCATCGGCACGGGCGGCGAGCTGCCAGGCCTTCCCCAACGGAAGATCGGCCTGCAGGCGCGCTTTCCAGGTGCTGCCGTATGACAGCTGGCTCAGCAGCATGGCTCCGTTGCGGAAGGCATACGAGAGCAGCAGGCGGCCCTTGACCTGCTGCGTCCCTGCCTCGGCCCGGTAGCGTTTCCATGGATAATAGACATACTCCAGGTCGCCCTGCAGCGTCCACGGGCCGCGGATCCAGCGAAACGAACCCGTGCCGCCTATCTGGTTGGAAACCGAGTTGAGGGTGGAGTGCGCCCCGGCATGCGTGGCAATATAGGCGGGGGCATAGCAGCGCGCCGTGAAGCTGGTTTCGAAGGTGTACGACGGGCTCCAGAGCAAACCCGCGATGGCGGCTGGTGCCAGGTGCGCGTCGACCGCCACTTCCCCGAACAGCCGCAGGCTGCCCAGCGTACCGTACCAGTCCGCACCCAGATTGCCCCACCAGCCGTCGTACTGCTGGTAGCGGTTGTAGTCCTGCACGCGGCGCCCGTTGTGCTTGTCGTAGCGGTAGGCCGCACCGGTCACGCCGATATGCCAGCGCCCCCGCTCACAGGCGACATTCGCCCCCAGCACATATTCGTGCAGGCTGTGCCGCCGGGCCCGCTCCGTTTCAGTGACATGCAGTCCGCCGGTGGTGATGGAGGTGTAGCTGCTGTCCACGATGCGGGCGTCCAGCGCGTTGCGCGATGCAAAAGCCGTCACGCTCCAGTGCCCGAAACGGCCCGTCCAGCCAGCACCGCGGAAGAAATTCGACTCGTCGGTGGAGCGATACGGCTGGAGGCCGTTGCCGCGGCGGGCCACCGTGGCCGGTGACCCGAAAGCCGAAAGGCTGAACGACTTCCAGACGACGAGTCCCTGCCCGAAGCGCGCCGTGAAGTCGCCGGCAAAGAAACCCTTCCATTGCCCCGACAGGGAGATAAAATCCGGGAAATGCTCCTGCGGATCGTTGTCGAGTACGGCATGAAGTGACAGCTGCGGCGCTTCAAAACTGTGCTTGGCCGTAACAGACAGGCCTTTCTCCCGCCACTTGTTCCTGCCTTTGAAGCTTGTGGTGTTGGAAAAGCGCTGCGCCGGGGCTGCCTCCCCGAATTGCACGAAAGGGCGGAGTTCCGCCACGACTTCGGGCGGAAAGCCTTCCACCAGCGCCAGCTCGGCCGCCGAGCGGATCGCCCCGTAGCGCTCCCGCCACGCCAGCAGGCTTTCCTGCTGGAACAGGGTCAGCAGTCCGCTCGCCTCCAGTTCGCGCCGCGTGGCCGCATTGAGATTCAAGGGCTGCGCGAGCAGGCCTTCATAGTGAAGAATCAGCGCCTCGGCGTCACAGCCCTCTTCGGCCAGCTGCTCGATGAGCGTCGTAATCATCGCCGGCAGTTCCTGCGCCCGGGCCGTTCCCGCTGCGCCTGCCAGCATCATTCCAGAAAAAAGCGTGAACATGAGGGTCCCGTAAACCGACCCTCCGGATCTCCTGCACATATCGTTCGGTTTTAAGATTTGACGAAGTCAAAGATAGGTCTTTTCTTCGGAAAAACCTACACCTGTCGGCATCCATTTTATTATTGCCAAAAACGAAGATATTGCGTAATTTCGCGTGTTGTAAAAAATCTTTCTGATGGACAGAATCCTGCTTAAAGACAAGTATTTCGTTCCCTACATTCCCTACGAGCGCCTCGAAAAGGCCATCGACGAGGTTGCGGAACGTATCAATCATGATTTCAAGGACTTCGACGGCGTGCCGATCGTACTCTGCGTGCTCAATGGTTCCATCCTCTTCACCGCCGAGCTGATGAAACGGCTCAATTTCCCCTGCGAGTTTTCAAGCGTTCGCCTCTCTTCCTACGAGGGGACGCTTTCCATGGGCATCACCCGCAAGGTGCTGGGCCTGACTTCTTCCATCAAGGGCCGCACAATCATCGTGGTGGAAGACATCGTCGACACGGGCAAGACCATCACCGACCTCTATGCCCTGCTGCGCGACGCGGGCGCCAAAGAGGTGAAGATCTGCACGATGCTGCTCAAGCCCGAAGTTTACAAAAAAGACCTCAAGCTCGACTACGTGGCCATGGAGATCGAAAACCGCTTCATCGTGGGCTTCGGACTCGACTACGACCAGCTGGGCCGGAATTCCAAAGACATTTACATCCTCGACACCCAAACACCCATGAAGCACTATCTGATCTTTGGCCCTCCGGGCGCCGGCAAGGGCACCCAGGCCGCACGGCTGGTCGAGCGTTTCGGCCTGCGCCATGTCTCCACCGGCGACCTGCTGCGCCGTGAAATCGCCAACGGCACGACCCTCGGCCTGCAGGCGAAGTCCCTCATCGACAAGGGCGAACTCGTTCCCGACTCGGTCGTGGAAGGCATGATCGCCTCCGAACTGGAAGCCCATCCGGACGTGAAGGGTTTCATCTTCGACGGTTTCCCGCGCACCACGGCCCAGGCGGAACACCTGGACGCGATGCTCGCCGCCCGCGGCGCCAGGGTCGACGCCGTGCTCTCGCTTGCCATTCCCGACGAGACGGTCTACGAGCGCATCCGCAACCGCGCCGAGGTGGAGAACCGCGTGGACGACACCACGCCCGAGATCATCCGCAACCGCATCGACACCTATCACGCCAAGACCGAGCCGGTCATCTCCTATTACAAGGGCAAAGGCGTTTACAAGGAAATCGACGGCCTGGGGACCATCGACGAGGTCTTTGACAAGCTCTGCGCGCTGATGTAGCGCTTGTCCGCGACCATCATACAACGGCTCCTCACCTTCCGGTGGGGAGCCGTTTCCCATAATACCTATAAAGAAATGCTTATTGAAGCCGAATGATTAGAAGGCAAGGAAAGGACGAACCAGCAACAACTTGTTCAACTGAGAACAATCGCACCGAAAATCCGCTATCTTTGTAAGCTTTATGGTAACGGACGCACTTTACTTCTCCGGGCTGGCAACAGCCTTTTACATCGCGACGAACCTCGTGTTCGCGGCGGTGCGCTGGTTCCACATCTGCCGTCCCTACGACAAGAATCCGGACTACTATTTCCCCGGGCGGAAGAACGCGTCCCTGACCACACTCGCGTCGCTGGTGCTCCTGCCATACGCCATCCAACCGTACAGTCCCTCCGCCTGGCTGATTACCAAGGCCTACTTCCTGCCGGCGGAGCTCTATTTCCTCACTGTCCTGCTGTTTTCCTATTTTGGAAACGTGATGCATTGGGAGAAATGGCAGCGCCCCGCCCTGTGGACGGGCATTCCGGGCCTGGCAGGCCTGGTACTGGCCCCGTTCTTTGCCGGCTTGTTCCAGAAATGGCATTTCGGCAGTTTCGCACTGGCCAACGGAGTAATCTTCGGACTGGGCGTCATCATGACGGGCATTGCCTTGTGGTCCGCCCGGCGAGTGCTGCGCTGGGCCCGAAGCGTGAACGACGAGGAGTATTCGAACCCGGACGATTTTCCGGTGGTCTTTGCGCGAAAGACCGTATATATGGTACTGGTGATCATTGCCCTGCTCTGGGCGGCGGCCCTGGCCGACAACCGTATCGTAACGGCGGTTCTCGAACTCCTGCTGAGCGGCTTCACGGTCATCCTGCTCATCGGCGTCCTGCAGCCGCACCGCCACCAGGCTGGCGAGTCCGAGGAAATGCAGGAGACCCCGGCAGCGCCGGCTGAAGAGACATCCGCGGCAGCCGCCACGGAAGTCTACAGGCGCACGCTGTCCGAATCCAAGGCACTGACCATCCTTTCGGCCATCAGCGAGGTGGTCGTGGAGCAGCAGGCCTTTCTCGACCCGCACCTCACCATTCAGGACGTGGCCGACCGGGCCGGATACAACCGCACCTACATCGCCGGACTGTTCAAGACGGAGCTCGGCGGTTTCTTCAACTTCATCAACACCCTTCGCCTGGACTATGCCGACCAGTACAAGAAGGAGCATCCCGACGCCACCCTCAGCGAGGTGATTTCTGAATCGGGCTTCGCCTCCCGCACCACCTACTACGCCGTCAGGGCGCGGATGCAACGAGAAGAATAAGTCCATGTATCTGATTCTCGACAGCGCCACCGATCCTGCCTGGAACCTGGCCGCGGAAGAATACCTGCTTACCCGGCGCAACGAGCCCTTCTTCCGGCTCTGGCAAAATACCGACAGCGTCATCATCGGACGGCACCAGAACGCCTGGTCGGAGATGGATGTCGACTATGTGACCCGCGAGCACATCCCTGTGATCAGGCGTCTGACCGGCGGCGGGGCGGTCTTTCACGACAGGGGCAACGTCAACTACTCGTTTTTCGATCTGAAGGACTGGAAGTTCACCGATGTGATCCTGGCCGCCTTGCGCGCGATGGGCATCGAAGGGCAGTGCTCCGGCCGCAACGACCTGACCCTTGCGGACGGCCGGAAGTTTTCCGGCACGGCCATCTGCCGGCACAAGGGACGCGTACTGGAACACGGCACGCTGCTTTTCAACGCCTCGTTCGAACGGCTCTCCGCGACGCTGCGTCCCAGGCCCGAAAAGTTCGCCGGCAAGGCCGTCCAGTCGGTTCGCAGCCGCGTCACCAACCTGTCCGGACTGCTGCCTGCCATGACGGTCCAGGACTTTATCGCGGCGCTGAACCACCATATCGGCGCGTCGCTGGCCTGCGAGCCGTACAGCTATACGGAGGCGGATCTGGCTGCCATCGCGCAGTTGCGCGCGGAGCGCTACGCCAATCCGGACTGGAACTTCGGCGCCTCACCCGCCTGCTCCGTGACGAATGTGCGAAAGTTCCCGGCGGGCCTGCTGGAGGCGCATTTCAATGTGAACGGCGGCCGCATCCGCGACCTGCACATCTTCGGCGACTACTTTTTCACGCGGCCGACGGAAGATTTTTGCGCATTGTTGGAAGGATGCCCGTACGATGATAAAACCATCGCCGACTGCCTCCGTACGGTGGCAATCGGCGAATACTTTTCAGGCATCGAAGCAGCAGAGATACGCTCCCTGCTGATGTAAATCTTATTTGTACCTTCTCTCCTTTTCTGACACGAGGAGATCTTTCAGTGTGGCGACGCAATCGTTGACGGCCGTTTCGAAGGTGTCGCCGTTGCGCTCCACGACAAGCTCGTTTCCGGGAATGAAGACGTGTACCTTCACGTTCTTGTTCTGCGGGTCGGGGAGCAGGGAGAGGTCGACTTCCGTGCGCACGATGTCTTCGTAGAATTTCTCGATCTTGCTGACCTTCTTGTCGATGTAGTCAAGCAGTTTCTGGTCTGCGTCGAACTTGATGGATTGTACTTTAATTTCCATGGTTACCTCCGTTTTTTGCTCTTGGATGAGCGGTTAAATATGTCTTCTTCAATTGTTCAAACGAGTTGTGCGTATACACCTGCGTCGCAGCCAGCGAGGAGTGTCCCAGGATCTCCTTGATGCTGTTGAGGTCCGCGCCCCGGTTGAGCAGGTGGGTCGCCAGCGAATGCCGCAGCACGTGGGGCGATTTCTTGCCGGTAAAACCCTCCAGTCCGGCCAGCTCGCGCTTGACGACATGGTCGGCAAAGGCCAGGTAGAGCGGCGCGCCGCTGTCGGTGAGAAAGAACTTTCCTTCCGGGTTTTCGGGATACGCTTCACCCAATTTTTTCAAATATAGTGAAAATTCCTGACATAACAAAGCCGGGACGGGGATTTCTCGCGGCTTGTCGCCCTTGCCGACCACCCGGAAAAGCCGGCGCGAAGGGTCGAAGTCGGTCACTTTCAGGGCACAGAGTTCAGCGCGGCGCATGCCCGTCGCGTAGAGCACGACCATGATCATCCGGTCGCGCAGCAAGGCGAAGTTGTCCGGGTCCTCCTCCACCCGCCGGCGGCTCTCGTCGAAATAGTTGTCGATGGCTTTTTCCGTATAGAAGACGGGCAGTTTCTTCTCCTGCTTCGGGCGGGGGACCTTGCTCACCGGATTGCTATCCAGCAGACCCTGGCGCAGCAGCCAGTTGGCCCAGGTGCTGAGGGCGGAGAGTTTGAGATTCATCGTGCGGGCGGAAAGCCCGTTGTCCAGACCATGTGCAATGAAACTCCGCACATGCAGGGCAGTCAGGCCTTCCGGCGACGGCTCTTCTTCCAGGAAGGCGTAGAAATCCGTTACCGCCTCGTCGTAGAGACGGACCGTCCGCGGCGAGTAGCGCCGCTCGACTTGCAGGTAGCGGATAAAATTTTCTTGCAACACTTGACAAATTTACAAATTATTTCTCTATCTTTGCGGTCCCTAAGAAAAAGGAGGTGTAAGCATATGATTATCGTACAGGTCAAAGAAGGTGAGAACATCGAGCGTGCGCTGAAGAAATTCAAACGCAAATTCGAAAAGACGGGTGTCATCCGTGAGCTCCGCTCCCGCAAGACGTTCGAGAAGCCGTCCGTGAAAAAACGTGAGATGTTGAACAAGGCCATCTACGTGCAGAAGCTTCAGCTCCAGGACGAATAATACGGGTTCCTGAAGCGGCCTCCGCCAGCGCCTGATGGCGCACATAGAAGATTACCTCAGCCTATTGGGTTGAGGTTTTTTTTATTATCTTTGCTTCAAACCCATCATACATGGAAAAAGTCAAAGTTTTTTACACCGACTTCCGTACAACGGCTTTCGGTGAGAGCATGCCTGCCAAATTGAAAAGGCTGGCCCGCAAAGCCGGCATCGCCGACATCGACATGAACGGCAAGTTCGTGGCCATCAAAATGCATTTCGGAGAACTGGGCAACGTCAGTTATCTTCGTCCCAATTACGCCAAGGCCGTCGTCGACCTGGTCAAGGAACTCGGAGGAAAGCCCTTCCTCACGGACTGCAACACCATGTACCCGGGCTTCCGCAAAAATGCCCTGGAGCATCTTGAGTGCGCCTGGGAGAACGGATTCACACCGCTCTCGGCCGGCTGTCCGGTGATCATCGCCGACGGCCTGAAAGGGACTGACGACATCGCCGTGCCGGTGGAAGGCGGGGAATACACGAAAGAGGCGCTCATCGGCCGCGCCGTCATGGACGCCGACGTGTTCATCAGCCTCACCCACTTCAAGGGACATGAGATGACTGGGTTCGGCGGTGCCATCAAGAACATCGGCATGGGCTGCGGCTCACGCGCCGGAAAGAAGGACCAGCATTCCGCCGGAAAGGCCATGATCTACGAGGACAAGTGCCGCGGGTGCCGCCGCTGCCAGCGGGAATGCGCCAACGGAGGTTTGGTGTTTGACGAGTCTGCCCGGAAGATGCACGTGGATGAGAACCACTGCGTAGGCTGCGGACGCTGTCTCGGCGCCTGTAATTTCGATGCGATCGACTTCGCCCAGAACCAGGCCATTTCCGTCCTCAACGCCAAGATGGCGGAATACACCCAAGCGGTCGTCAGCGGCCGGGATTGTTTTCACATTTCACTCGTGCTGGACGTTTCGCCGTACTGCGACTGCCATGCCGAGAACGACGCGCCCATCCTGCCGGATATCGGCATGTTCGCGTCGAAAGATCCCGTGGCCCTCGACCAGGCCTGTGCGGACGCTTGCCTGAAAGCAGAGCCCCTGCGAAACTCGGTGCTTGATGACCACATGCACGCGCAGGGCTTCCACGATCACCACGACCATTTCAAGAACACCACCCCCGAATCAGAGTGGGAAACCCAACTGATCCACGGGGAGAAAATCGGCCTCGGCAGCCGCCAGTACGAACTGGTCTTTATGAAATAAGCCTACTCAGCAGGGTCGGCGTTGAGGGTGTTCCAGAGCAGATCTTTCAGCTCCGGGATGCCCTCGCCCGTCAGGGAGGAGATCAGGACGGAGGGGACTTTGCGCGGAAGATGCCGGCGAAGTTCGCGGCGGAGTTCCTCGTCAAGCATGTCGCACTTGGTAATAGCCACAACACGCTGCTTGTCAAGAAGTTCCGGATTGTAAAGCTTGAGCTCGCGCTGCAGGATGCGGTATTCGCCGGTGATATCCTTCGAATCGGCCGGGATCATGAATAGCAGCATCGCATTGCGTTCGATGTGGCGCAGGAAGCGCAGGCCGAGGCCCTTTCCTTCGTGTGCGCCCTCAATGATGCCGGGGATGTCGGCCATCACGAACGAACGGTCGTCGTAGTAGTTCACGATGCCCAGTTGCGGCTCCAGCGTCGTGAAGGCGTAGTCTGCGATTTTCGGCTTGGCTGCCGACACGACCGAAAGGAGCGTTGATTTGCCCGCATTGGGAAAGCCCACCAGGCCCACGTCAGCCAACACCTTGAGTTCCAGAACGAACCAGCCCTCGACACCGGGTTCGCCCGGTTGCGCATAGCGGGGCGTCTGGTTGGTCGCGCTCTTGAAGTAATTGTTGCCAAGACCGCCGCGGCCACCGCGCGCGAGAATCTTCTCTTCACCGTCTTCCAACACCTCGAACAGCACTTCGCCCGTCTCGCCGTCGCGCGCCACGGTACCCAGCGGAACTTGCAGGATGATATCCGTTCCCTGCTTGCCGTGCTTGAGCTGGCCGCTGCCCGCGCCGCCATCCTCCGCCTTGATGTGCTTCTTGTACTTGAGGTGGATGAGCGTCCACATCTGTTTATTGCCGCGCAGGATGATGTGTCCGCCCCGGCCGCCGTCGCCGCCGTCCGGACCGCCTTTGGGCACATACTTGGCCCGGTGCAGATGCATCGACCCGTTGCCGCCGTCGCCGCTCTTGCAGAAGATGCGGACGTAGTCGATGAAATTGGTACCTGTTTCGAAACTCATAATCGTCAGTCTTTGAGTTTTTTGTATTTGAAGCGCCTGGGTTCTGCGGAGCCAAGGCGCATTTTTCTGTTGGCTTCGTACTCGGAGTAGGTACCTTCGAAGAAATAGACCTGCGAGTCTCCCTCGAAAGCGAGAATGTGGGTGGCGATACGGTCGAGGAACCAGCGGTCGTGCGACACGACCACGGCGCAGCCGGCGAAGTTCTCAAGGCCTTCCTCCAGGGCACGGATCGTATTGACGTCCACGTCGTTGGTCGGCTCGTCGAGCAGCAGGACATTGGCGTTTTCTTTCAGCGTCAGGGCCAGGTGCAGGCGGTTGCGCTCACCGCCGGACAGCACGCCGCAGCGTTTCTCCTGGTCGGCGCCGGCGAAGTTGAAGCGCGAAATATAGGCGCGGGCATTTACCTCCCGGTTGCCCAGCTTCACATACTCGCTGTTTTCGGAAATCGTCTCATAGACCGTCAGGTCGGGGTCGATTTGCTTGTGCTGCTGGTCCACGTAGGCAATTTTCACGGTCTCCCCCACCTCGAAGGTTCCGGCATCCGGCTTCTCGTAACCCATGATCAGGCGGAAGAGCGTGGTCTTGCCGGCGCCGTTCGGGCCGATGACGCCCACGATGCCGGCCGGCGGCAGCGAGAACGTGAGGTTCTCGAAGAGTACCTTGCCGCCATAGGCCTTGGTAACGCCCTTGCATTCAATGACTTTATTGCCGAGGCGCGGTCCGTTGGGAATATAGATTTCAAGGCGTTCTTCCTTCTGTTTCGTATCTTCGTTGAGCATCTTCTCGTAGGCGTTGAGTCGCGCCTTGCCCTTGGCCTGGCGGGCTTTGGGGGCCATGCGAACCCACTCCAGCTCGCGCTCCAGGGTCTTACGGCGCTTGCTCTCCTGCTTTTCTTCCATGGCCAGGCGTGCGCTCTTCTGCTCCAGCCAGGACGAGTAATTACCTTTCCAGGGAATGCCTTCGCCGCGGTCCAGCTCCAGGATCCAGCCCGCCACGTTGTCGAGGAAATAGCGGTCGTGCGTCACGGCGATCACCGTGCCTTTGTATTGCTGCAGATGGGCTTCCAGCCACTGGATCGATTCCGTGTCAAGGTGGTTCGTGGGCTCGTCGAGGAGCAGAACGTCCGGCTCGCGAAGCAGCAGGCGGCACAAGGCCACACGGCGCCGCTCACCCCCGCTGAGCGTTGCCACGGACGCATCCGGATCGGGGCACTGCAGCGCGTCCATCGCGCGTTCCAGTTTGGCGTCGATGTCCCAGCCGCCGGCGTGGTCGATGGCTTCGGTCAGCTCGCCCTGGCGCTCGATCAGCGCATTCATCTGTGCATCGTCCATGGGCTCCATGAACTTCTGGTTGACTTCCTCGTATTCGCGCAGCAGGTCCATGACTTCCTGCACGCCCTCCTGCACCACTTCCAGCACGGTTTTGGACGGATCGAGCTTCGGTTCCTGCTCCAGGTAGCCCACGGTATAACCCGGCGCGAAGACCACTTCACCGTGCGTCGGCGTCTCGATGCCCGCGATGATTTTCATCACGGTCGATTTGCCGGCGCCGTTCAGGCCGATGATGCCGATCTTGGCTCCGTAGAAGAAGGAGAGATAGATGTCTTTGAGGATTACTTTGTTGTTGTGCGGCAGGATCTTGCTCACACCGTTCATCGAGAAGATGATCTTTTCGTCAGCCATAATGAATAGTCGGTTTTTAACGCTATGGGAGCACTATATCAAATTGCGTTGTTTCATGAAATATCTGATCAGGTCGACGACCTTTTCTTCGTCGTCGCCGAGGCGGGAGGCATTGACGCACAGGTCGTAGCTGGCCGAATCGCCCCATTTCTTGAAAGTGTAGTAATTATAGTACTCAGCTCGTTTCCGGTCGCCGGTTTCGATGAAACGGCGCGCTTCTTCCTCGGTCTTGCCGCCTATCCGCATCAGGTTCCGCACCCGGCTTTCCAGGTCCGCCGCGATAAAGACCGTCACCAGCCGGGGCTCGTCGCGCAGGATGTAGTCGGCGCAGCGTCCCACGAAGATACAGTCTTCCTTGGCGGCGATCTTCTGCATCACTTCGCTCTGGATCTTGAAGAGCTGCTCCTCCGTCATCACGGTGTTCGTTCCGGCCCGGTTATACGCGCCGAACAGGGAGCGGAAACCCTGGAGCGCCGTGCGCATGCCCCGCGACGAATGCTCGTCGCGCTGGGCGAAGCAAGCCTCGTCCAGGCCGCTTTCGCGCGCCACTTCGGCCAGCAGTTCCTTGTCATAGACCTTCAGGCCGAATTCCTGCGACAGGCGCCGGGCCACGCCCAGTCCGCCTGCGCCGATCTGCCGTCCGATGGAAATAATCAGATGTGGTTCCATATCGCGTCGTTAGATTGTATCGGTTACTTCAATGGGTTCAGGAATCTCCCGGGATTCAGCCACCGGCATGGCCGCCTGCTCCCGGCGGAAGTCCTTTTTAAGGCGGGCCAGCATGATTTCAGAGACAATCAGCGCAGCCAGGTCGGAGGCCGGCATGCTGAACCACACGCCGTCCGCGCCAAACCAGACCGGCAGGATGGCCAGGAAGGGCAGCAGGAAAATCAGCTGGCGAGAGAGCGACAGGAAGATGGCCTTGTTGGCCATGCCGATGCTCTGGAAGAAGTTCGTGATGACCATCTGCCGTCCGATGATGAAGAAGATCAGCACCGTAATGCGGAAACCATGCGCCGCCAGGCCGATGAGCTCCTCGTCGTGGGTGAAGAGCGACACCGCGGCCTGCGGGAATAACATCCCCACGACAAAGCAGGTAAAGGTCACCAGCAGCGCCCATTCGACGGTCAGGCGCAGCACTTCCAGCACGCGGTCGTACAGCCGCGCGCCATAATTGTAGCCGGCGATCGGCTGCATGCCCTGACATAAGCCCATCACGATCATCAGGAACAGGAATACGAGCCGGTTCACAATGCCGTAGGCGCCGATGGCCAGGTCGCCGCCGTAGCGCTTGAACTGGTTGTTGATGAAGATCACCACGAAACAGGAAGCCACGTTCATCAGGAAAGGTGCCATGCCGATGGCCAGGGAGCGCTTCGCAATGCCCCAGTCCAATCCGAAAGTTTCGCGGGAGAGGTGCAGGAATTCACGTTTGTCGCAGATGATACGCATGATCCAGACCAGCGACACGCTCTGCGAGATGACCGTCGCGATGGCGGCGCCCTGGATGCCCATCTTGAACACGAAGATAAAAACCGGGTCCAGCAACATATTGAGCGTCACCGTCAGGATGGTGGCGTACATCGCTTTCTGCGGATGGCCCGATACGCGCACGATAGAATTCAAGCCAAAGTACAGGTGCGTGATGATGTTGCCGGCCAGGATGGGAATCATGTAGCTCCGGGCGTACGGGAGCGTGGCGTCGCTGGCGCCGAAGAAGCGCAGGATGGGATTGAGGAAGACCAAAGCGACCACCGAAAAGATGACACCGACCAGGACGTTCAGGATGAAGACGTTGCTGAGCACCTTCTTCGCCACGGGATAGTTCTTCTGGCCCAGCAGGACGGAGATCAGGGTGGCGCCGCCGACGCCGACGAGGGTGCCGAAAGCGGCCGACAGGTTCATCAGCGGAAAGGTCAGCGCGAGGCCGGAGATGGCCATCGGTCCGCAGCCCTGCCCGATGAAGATGCTGTCCACCATATTGTAGAGCGAGGAGGCGGTCATCGCGATGATGGCCGGCATGGCATACTGCTTCAGCAGTTTGCTGATCTTCTCGGTACCAAGTTCAAGGGGAATGTTTTCTGCCATAGTCAGCAAAGATACGAATAAAATCGGATTTACGCGCGTGGCAACTATCATCCTGACAATCAGGCACAACCCGGAAACCGTATGCGCGCTTTTACGCAGACGTTTTTGAGTAATTCGCTGAAAAACAGTTTGTTGTTTGCCACAAGTTTTGTATCTTTAGGCTCGTTATGACCGGCCTGTCCCTCATCATCGCCTTTGTCGTGGCCATTGTGGCCATGATCCTGCTCATCTCGAAGCTGAAGGTGCATCCCTTCCTGGCCATCCTGCTCATTTCGCTTGTGCTGGCCTTGCTGGCCGGGATTCCGCTCCGGCAGGTGCCGGGCGTCATCGGCGCCGGGTTCGCCGGGACATTTACTTCCATCGGTATCGTCATCATTTTGGGCGCTTTCATCGGGGCTGTGCTGGAAAAGACGGGGGCGGCGCTCAAACTGGCCGACCTAGTCATCCGGCTGGTCGGGCAGAAGCGGCCGGCGCTGGCCATCGAACTGATGGGCTGGATCGTGTCGATCCCCGTGTTCTGCGACAGCGGCTTCGTAATCCTCGATCCGATCCGCCGGGCGATGGCCCGCCGGACCGGCGCTTCGAGCGTCACCATGACGGTCTGCCTGTCCTGCGGCCTCTATGTAGCTCATGTCTTCATCCCGCCCACGCCCGGTCCGCTGGCCGCAGCCCAGGCGCTCGGGCTGGAGAACAACCTGCTGCTGGTCATCGGCATCGGCATCCTCTGCTCGATTCTCCCGCTCACCGCGGGCTACCTCTTCGCCCGACATATCGGCCGGAAAGTCAAAAGCGAAGATGAATCCGACAGCGCCCGGACCGTCCAGACTTATGAAGAACTCAAGGCCGGGTTCGGGAAACTGCCTTCGGCGGTCTCCGCCCTTGCGCCACTGGTGGTCCCGATTCTCCTGATGGCGCTCTCTTCGGTCGTTTCCATGATGCATGCGACGGGCTGGGGTGCCGATCTCTGCCTCTTCCTCGGAACACCGATCATGGCACTGGCCGTAGGCGCCGTGCTGGCCATCTGCCAGCTTTTCGGCGCCGGCAAAGGCAGTGATTTCTATCCGTTGACCAACGACACGCTGAAGACGGTCGGCCCCATCCTCTTCGTTACCGCTGCCGGCGGCGTGCTGGGCAAGGTCATCGCATCGTCCGATATGGTGAATTACATCACGGCACACACGGATACTTTCCGGAGCATCGGCATCTTCTTCCCTTTCCTGCTGGCTGCCATTCTCAAGACGGCGCAGGGATCGTCCACGGTCGCCATTACCACGACGGCAGGGATCGTCGCACCGCTGCTGGGTGCCCTCGGTCTTGCCGCCCCGGTCGATGCTGCCCTGGTCGTGGTGGCCATCGGCGCCGGCGCCATGACGGTATCCCACGCCAACGATTCCTATTTCTGGGTCGTCACCAGTTTCGGCAAACTGCTGGTCAACGACGGTTACCGGACCCAAACCCTGATGACCCTGGTCATCGGCCTGGCCTCGATGGTCGAAGTCTTCCTGCTCAAACTCATTCTCTAAACGCGCTTTGTGATGGCTTCCTTCAAAGAGTTGATGAAAGATAAAAATGAAAGACAGGCCATTCTGATTCTGGTCTCCGTCTGCCTGGCGCTTGTCGGGATTGCCGTCATCGCCATCATCCCCCAAGTCCAGTCTTTCTTCCTCCGGCTCCTGACCGGCGGAAAGGGACTCCTCTATCTGCTGGCCGCCGGCATACTGCTCACCGGCTGGTTCCTGATCCTCGGCGTTCGAGGAAAGGCCTTTCGCTACGCATTGCTGATTCTGGTATTTACCCTTCTATGCCTCTGGCTGGCCATCAACATAGACCTGGTCTGGAACTCGATGGTGCACACCATCGGTCTCTGGTCCACCATCATCATCGTCCTGTTGGGCGCCATCGGCGTCTGGCTCATCATCTGGATGTTCCTCTAGTCCACAGTCTACGGTAGAAATCCGCTTTCCGCTCGAGGGCGAGCGGATAGGCGCGGGATGTGGAAGGCATCCGCCAGAATGTCAGGGTGCGGCCGGCCGCCTCGGCCGCCGTCAGAGGCTCGCCGATTTCGATTTCGACGGATCCGCCGACAGGCGGTTCGGCGCAGCCGAAGGTTTCGACGATGACGTCGGTAGCTTTCTGGCCGGTAGTAACCAGCGTCCGACAGGCAGGGATGCGGGCCAGCAGGGCCGGAATATCGGTCGGCGTCACCACTTCGAGGAATTTGTCGGAAGCGTTGTCCTTGAGGCGCCGGACTTCACAGGCCGTATCGTAGAGCGCCAGCCCCTTCTCACGGCAGAAAGCCTCCACCTGTGCCTGGTCAAATCGCTTTTGGCCAGGGACGGCGAAATGATCCTTGTCTCCGAAAAACAACAAACCCATCACCCGCCAGAAATCGTTGTTCCAGTTCGGGTAATAAAACGGCATCGACCACCGCTTCGGCTGCGGCGGAAAACTGCCCAGGAAAAGAATGCGGGCATTCTCCGGCAGGAAGGGTTCGAAAGGATGTCGTTCAGTTTCCATCATCTGTTGTATCTGGCTGCGGCGGCAGCGGCTGCGACCGCCGCTCCCGCCACCATCGAATGAGAAAACGGATGCCGGCCGAAAGCAGGCCCGGCCCCAGGCCGCAGTAGAACCAGGCGAAAAAAGACGTCGGAATCCCAGGGATATGCTTCAGCGTGATGCCCAGTCCGATCATGAAGGCGATAATCAGATACCCTTTCAGACTGAAGGTCTTGAACACCGAGGTTCTCGCTTCCGGCATGGCCAGGATCCGCGCCGAGTATTTGCCGACAACTCCGGTAAACATCCAGTAGAATCCCGCAAACACCAGCAGCGACAGCGGCACCATCCAACCCCAAGCCGCCGTTCCATTCGACGCAACCGCTTCGCCCACCGCTCCCAGCCGCATATAGCTGGCGACGCCCGTCACCAGAATCTTCGTCCCGATGGCCGTCCACAACACCCCGTTCACTGCCAGCAGTCCTTTTGTCGGTATCTTGCACATAATACGTAAAGATACTCATAATTACGCACCCCGCCAAATTTTCCGCTGCAACGGACGCAATTGACTGACAGCCGATTACGCAAGTTGATCCCCCTCAAAAACAAGGGGATCAACCCGTGCAATTCACTGATTTACTGATGCGTACATTGCAGCGGTTTTTTTCGTATTTTTGTCATTATGAAACGGAGAGACTTTATCAAGACCTCGGCGCTGCTGGCAGCGGCGGCCGGGTCGGGCGAGCTGATGAAGGCGGCTGCCATGCCGGCGGCAGATTCAGAATTGGCAGATGCCGATCAGAACCCGGCGGAGCCGGAGGAGCCGGGCGAAGGCCCGCTCCTCGTGTCGGCGCCGATGCTACAGAATTTTGCCGACACGTCTGTCGGCGTCGCCTTCGCCGTGAGCGCCCTGGCCAACGGTTATGTCCTGATCGGCCAAAAGCCGGACCTGTCGGACGCCAGGAAGTTCCTCTGCGGGGGCTACCGCGTCACGGACATCGACGACCGGGTCATCCGGGTCCGGATTACCGGCCTGAAACCTGCCACACGCTACTACTACCGGATCGGTGCCGACCGGATCCGGTACGACGGCGGCTACCGGATGAAAATCCTCGGCAACGAAGAAGATTCCCATATCTATCGTTTCACCACGGCTGGCGCGAAGGCGAAAGCCCACTTCTGCGTCATCAACGACACCCACGCCCGCTGGGAGCCGTTCGGTCGGATCATCGAAAAAGTCGCAGAGCTGGCGCCGGCCTGTGTGATCTGGAACGGCGATGCCAGCAATGTGGAAGAGACCGTCGAAGACCAGATCCGCATCTTCCTGAAGCCGGAGATCGAACGGAATGACTATGCCAGCCAGATCCCCTATCTCTTCTCCCCCGGCAACCACGATAGCCGGGGAATGGCCAACCGGCATCTCGAACGGGTCTGGATGTTCCGCCAGCCGGAAGAGCGGCTGCCCCGCGACTGGGATCTCGGCCGCAATTTCGCTGTCCGTCTCGGCGACATGGCCTTGATCGGCCTTGACACCGCGGAAGACAAACTCGACACCAATCCGATCTTTGCAGGCCTGTTCACGAGCGGGCCGTACCGCGAAGCGCAGACGGAATGGCTGCGCGACGCCCTCGCCCGGGAGGAGATCCGCACGGCCCCCTATCTGGTGGCCTTCTGCCACATCCCGCTGTTCGACGACAATCCCCGGCACAATCCGGGAGACGTGGCGCCGGCCGACAAAGACCCGCAATATAGCGCGGACTTTGCCTATTGGCAGCGCACCTGCGCCCGGCTGTGGACCCCGCTATTGGAAGAAGCCGGCTGTCAGCTGATCATCACCGCCCACCAGCACCGCTACCGCTACGACGCCCCGACGGCCGACCGCCCCTGGGCCCAGATCGTCGGCGGCGGGCCCGATCTGGGATTCACCGGTTCCGGAGACAACCGCAAGGAAGACCCCGGCAAGTTCCCCACCGTCGTCGAAGGCCTCGTCCACCGCGGCCACCTGGAAATCCGCGTCCACAACCTCGTCACCGGCACCATCCAGGACCGCTTCACCTTCCCGCCCCGCCGCTAATGCGGCTGTCCGGCCGGTCCTTCCTCTTTTTTGCGCTGCAACGGACACATTTGGCTGTCAGGTAATTACACAAGTTGATCCCCCCGAAAGCCGAGGGGATCAACTTATGTAAGAGCCTGATTTACTGATGCGTACATTGCAGCGCAGGAAGGACTGGCCGGGCGGATGGCGGAAGATGATTTGCAATATTGGCAAACCCTTGCGATCTTTGTCATATAAGGGGCTGCACGACGCGGTCCTGACAAACAATAAAAGCTGCGAGCGATATGAGGGGAAGGAATAAACCGATTGTCAGGGCGAACGCCATCCACCACGTCTATCAGAATACCCGAAACGGATATCTCATTTTCTATTCCGTCAAAGATTACCTGATTCTTTTTTCTGTCATTTCCGTATTCGCCCGCCGATATGGCGTTCAAATCCTGGGCATCAGCCTGATGCCCGATCATATCCATCTTCTGGTGTACGTCAGAGACGTTGATAGTTTCCGGGCCTTCATGCGGGAGTACACAAAAGTATTCACCTACATATGGAACCGCCATTATCGCCGGACCGGACCTATGTTCAACACACCGTTCGGCTGTGCGCCGAAATTGGCGCACAAAAGAATCCGGTCGGCCATTGCCTATGTCTACAACAATCCCGTAGAAGGACGCCTTGCATCCCAGGTAGAAGAAGAACGTTGGAACTTTCTGGCGTATGCCAACAAAAAGTCTCCGTTTTCGGAAAAACTCCGCATCGACAGGGCCCGATGGGAGCTCCGGAAAGCGTTCAATACCGTAAAGGCTTGCAGAAAGGAGGGAAGATGGCTCGATTATACAGAAATCGACAAGGCCACGAAAAACTTGTCACTCCGGGAAATCCAGCAGTTCATCGACTACGTGATCCGGAAATACAACTGTATCGATTATCCCGCCACGACGTCCTACTACGAATCATACGGAAAGATGGTGATCGCCCTCAACGCCAATACCGGCAGTGAGTATGACATTGAGGAGGACACTTTCGGCAAAGACTACCGTTGCTACAAAACGATGATCCGGGAATTGTGCTTCGCCAAAGGCTACGGCTCGATGGAACGGGTACTGAATCTGCCCGAAGCCGACCGGCGGCGCTTGGGGCAAATGCTGATGCGGGAAACGGGGGCAAACGAGAAGGAAGTCGCCAAACTTCTCAGACTATGAGGGCGGCTATGAATAGTGCGGCAGCGCTTTCAACAGGGCGCGGCAGCCGAGAAGGATGTCGTTATAGGCGGTATCGAAGTCGCGGGTGTACCAAGGGTCGGCCACGTTGCGGTGTTCGCCGGCGTAGTCCAATAGGAGATGAATCTTGCCGTCCGGGTCGTCGCCGGCGATACGGTGGATACCGCGGATGTTCGCCTCATCCATGGCGATGATCAAATCGTAGTATTGATAATCGGCCTTCTTCATCGGCCGCGCTGTGCGGACTGTATCGTAGGGGATGCCGTGCCGGCGCAGGATGGCGGCGGCCTGCGGATAGATCGGATTGCCCCATTCTTCTTCGCTGACGGCCGCTGATGCGACCTCGAAATCATCGGAACGGCCAACCTCAGCGGCCAGATGGCTGAACATCGCCTCAGCCATCGGGCTGCGGCAAATGTTTCCCAAACAAATGAACAGGATCTTAGTCATACCGCAAAGATACGCAAAAACTGCCACTTTTTCCGCTGCAACGGACGCAATTGACAGTCAGCAGATTACGACAGTTGATCCCCCCGAAAAACGAGGGGATCAACTCTAATAATCCGCTGATTCACTGGTGTGTACATTACAGCGAAAAGGATTACGGGGTCGGGCGTTTCCGGCCAAAGTGGAGGTCGATCTGGGACCAGTAGCCGAGGGTCTTGAAGCCGTCGCATTCATAGACCTGCCAGTCTGTGGACAACATCTTTTTCCGGGCCCAATTGACGATCTGCTCTGTCAAAGATTCCTCGTTACCCAGGCCTTTCAGGGCTGTTCCGCCAATCGATAGCCGACAATCGGCCAGACGACCATTCTCATCGACCTGAATATCCCTGATATAGATAGAAATGGATCCCCGGCCTTTCAGTTCCGGAAACTGGTCATAAGGAAAACTGGCAGACAACGCTGACCTTTGCGCCATATCGAAGGGAATGCCTTCGTGAAACAGATGATTCTTGTAACTGAGTGCGTATAACAAACCGTTCCGGAACGAGCAGAACAATTCTTTGCTGAATCGGGAGCTGAAGCCCAAATGCGCATAAAGCAATCTCTCACTGCGATAATCGCTGACATGCACGGAATCGCGCGTTATCCAGTCGGCACGGATGCGGCCATCGTGACAATACGCCGACAAGAGGTCTTTCAAGTCTTCGTAGCCATAATAACGGTAGATATCTTTATGGTTATCGGTAACACCGATGCAGACTTGAAGACTGTCGAGATAAAGATAGTCATCCTGAATGCTCCAGTAACCGACATACCCGCGCCACAAACCCGTGGACATAACACGGATGTGCTCGGGATCGACCTCGATCCGTTTTTCAATTTGGCGCTGTAGCAGCGTGTCCAGATCGAATAATGGACAATACTGCATCCCGTATTCTTTCCCGTTCAAGAGCAAACGCTCCGGTGCCTGCTCGGTGGCAAACAAGGGGACAGCGACAAACAATGTGAAAAAAAGCAGACATACGTGTTTCATAACCAACTTGAGCGGCAATAATTATGCCTATAGCTCCGCGATGAGGCGGATGAGGGTGTTGAGCAGATGGAGGAGCCAGCGGAGGGCCTCGATGATCCAGGAAGAGATGGGGACGAACTTGGGCGACAGGGCGGAGAGGCCGGCAGCGGCGAAGGTGGCGGCAGCGGTGTAGAGGATCAGGGTGGTCAGGGGGATGGCCAGCAGCGTTGTCAACAGGAAGTAACGCGGAAACGATCCGAAATAGAGCCAGGCCAGGACGCCGCAGGTGGCCTGGCAGCAGAGGCTGACGCAGAGCAGCTCCCACACGCGGCGCAAAAGACGCGAACGCGTCTGCAGGAGGCAGGAAAGCCGGGGATGCAGCAGCAGGATGGACAAAACGGCCGTGTAGGAGAGTTGAAAACCGATGTCCCGGGGCGACTCGGGACGGAAGAGCATGAGGAGCAAGGCGCTGCCGGCCAGCGCAGAAAGCGCGTCACGGTCGCCCAACAAAAGACCCGATACTTCATAGAACGTGATCATCAGCACGGCGCGGGAGATCGACGCGCTCAGACCCGTGATGACAGCATAGGTCCATAGAAAGCCGAGGATGCACAGACTGCGCAGCACCCGGGCCGGCCGGCCACCGCCCAACGGCCGCAACAGCCAGCCCAACAAGGCATAGACCAGTCCGACATGCAGCCCGCTCAACGCCAGCAGATGCATGGCTCCGCTCTCGCGATAAGCGGCACGAAGGTCACGGTCCAGCCCGCTCTTGTCGCCGATCGACAGCGCCTGCAGCACGGACAATTCGTCGCCGGCCGGCAGGAGGCGGCCCAGCCAGCGCGAAAAGGACGCTTTGCAACCGGATGCCCAGACCGCGAGCGAAGAAGGCCCGGGCACGGGCGGCATCCGCCCCAGTTGCACCGCCGCCGCACCCAGCATCAGCAGGCAAACCAGCAGCCAGCCCTTGCGGGGCCGCCAGGCCGTAACGAGGGCAAACAGCAGCGACAGAGAAAGATAGACGATGGGCGGAAGCGCCAGCAGATCTCCCGACACATTGCCGGCCAGAACGGCCAGCGCGCACAGCACAATTTCCCTACCTTGCCGCATCCTTTCAAATTTTCAGCAAGGTACGATATTTTTTCATAACTTTGTATGATTGACAAATTCAAAAAACAAATAATATGATTATCCTTGTCCTGAACTGCGGAAGCTCCTCGCTGAAATATCAGCTGCTCGACATGCGGAGCGCCGAAGATTTCACCCTCATGAAAAAGGGCCTTGTCGAACGCATCGGTGAAGCCGAAGTCCCCGACCATGCCGCCGGTATCAAACTTGTGCTCGACGCACTGGTCAGCCCGGAAGAAGGCGTCATCGAATCGCTCGACCGCATTGATGCCGTCGGCCACCGCGTGGCCCACGGCGGCGAATTCTTCGACCGGAGCGTCCGCGTGACCCCCGACGTGATGGACAAGATCGGCCGCTGCTGCGAGCTGGCACCGCTCCACAATCCCGCCAACCTGATGGGTATCCAGGCCGTCGAGAAACTGATGCCCGGAAAGCCGCAGGTCGCCGTGTTCGACACCTCGTTCCACCAGACTATGCCGGACTACGCCTACATGTACGCCCTTCCCTACCGCTTCTATGAGCAATACCGCCTGCGCCGCTACGGCTTCCACGGCACCAGCCACAAGTTCGTGGCGGAGAAGGCCTGCAAATTCGTCGACATGGACATCAGGAAGAGCCGCATCATCACCTGCCACCTGGGCAACGGCAGCTCCATCACCGCCATCAAGAACGGCGAGAGCATCGACACCTCGATGGGCTTCACCCCGGTCGAAGGCGTGGTGATGGGCACCCGCGTGGGCAACCTCGACGTCGGCGCCGTCACCTTCATCCAGGAGAAAGAAAACCTCGATTTCGCCCAGGTCAACGCCCTGCTCAACAAGAAGAGCGGCCTGCTGGGCATTTCCGGCGTATCGGCCGACAACCGCGACATCGAAGCCGCCGCCAAGACCGGCAACGAACGCGCTATCCTCGCCCGCAAAATGCTGGCATACAGCATCAAGAAATACGTAGGCGCCTATGCCGCCGTCCTCGGCGGCGTCGACCTGATCGTCTTCACGGGCGGTATCGGCGAGAACGCCTGGCCGGTCCGCGAGCAGGTGTGCGAAGGCCTCGAATTCCTCGGCGTGGACTTTGACGCCCAGGCCAACGCCGTCCGCGGAAAGGACGTCGTCATCACCCGTCCCGGTTCGAAAGTCAAGGTCGTGGCCGTAACGACCAACGAAGAGCTGGTGATCGCCACCGATACCATGAATATTGTGAATAATGTATAATTTGATACAACAATGATTACCAACTTCAACGAACTCTTTGAAACACTCCGTTCGCGGAGCAGGAAACGCATGGTAGCCGCCTGGGGCGTGGACGAACACACCATCACCGCCGCCTCCCTGGCCATCGAGAAAGGCATTGTCGATGTCACCCTCGTGGGTGACAAGGACAAAATTGTCGAGGTCTGCAAGAACGAGCACATCGACCCGTCCATCTTCACCATCATCGACAACAAGGACGAACTCAAATCGATCGCCCAGGCCGTGGGTATGGTCCGTGACGGCGAAGGCGACATCCTGATGAAGGGTCTCTGCAGCACCGACAAATACATGCGCGGCATCCTCAACAAGGAGCGTGGCCTCCTGCCGCCGAAGGCCGTCCTGAGCCATGTGGCCGTGATAGAAAACCCGAACTATCACAAGCTCCTGATCGTGAGCGATATGGCCGTCATTCCGCTGCCGGACTTCAAACAGAAGATCGCCATCTGCAAGTATCTGGCTTCCACTGCCCGCGCGCTGGGCATCGAACGCCCGAAAGTGGCTGCCATCGCCGCCACCGAGCAGATGCTCGACGGCATGCCCGCCTGCGTAGAAGCAGCCCTGCTCGCCAAGATGTCCGACCGCGGCCAGATTGCCGGCTGCGTCGTCGACGGCCCGCTTGCCGTAGACGTGGCCATCGATCCCGAATCGGTCGCCATCAAGAAAGTCAAGAGCGAAGTGGCCGGTGACGCCGACTGCCTCCTCTTCCCGAACATCGAGAGTGCCAACGTGTTCTACAAGGTCAACTCCAAGCTCTGCAAGGACGTGCGCCAGGCCGCCATCATGGCCGGTGGCATGGCTCCCTGCGTGCTTTCGAGCCGCGCCGACAGCATCGACACCAAACTGAATTCCATCGCCCTGGCCGCCTTGTCTGCCAAATAAGCCGAGACCATGAAAATCCTAGCCATCAATCCCGGCTCCACTTCGACCAAGATCGCGGTGTTCGAAGACTACGAGCAGGTGTTCACCAAGACCCTCCGTCATTCCGCCGAGGAAATCGGAAAATACCCCAACGTCGTCTCGCAGTTCGAGTTCCGGAAGAGAATGATCGTCGACGCGCTGAACGAGAACGACATCGTGCTGAACGAGATCTCGGCCATCGTAGGCCGCGGCGGCCTGCTGCGCCCCATTCCTTCCGGCGTGTACGAGGTCAATGACCGCATGTTGGCCGACCTGCGTTCCGGCGATTACGGAGAGCACGCCAGCAACCTGGGCGGCATCCTGGCCCACGCCATCGCCAGAGAGATCGGCTGCCGTGCCTTCATCACCGATCCGGTGGTGGTCGACGAGCTCTGCGACCTGGCCCGCGTAGCCGGCCATCCGCTCTTCAAGCGCATCTCCATCTTCCACGCGCTCAACCAGAAAGCCATCGCCAAGACGTATGCGGCCCAGCAGGGCGTGAAGTACGAAGATCTGAACCTCATCGTGGTCCATCTGGGCGGCGGCACCTCGGTCAGCGCACACTGCAAGGGCAGCGTGATCGACACCAACAACGCCCTCAACGGCGACGGTCCGTTCAGTCCCGAGCGCTCCGGCGGCCTGCCGGCCCAGCAGCTGGCTGACATCTGCTTCAGCGGCAAATATACCCCGCAGGAAGTCAAGAAGATGATCAACGGCCGAGGTGGCACGGTGGCCCATCTGGGTACCAACGACTTCATGGAAATCGAGCGCAAGATGGTCGATGATCCGCACTTCAAGCTCATCGCCGACGCCTACCTCTATAACATTGCCAAGGAAATCGGCGCCATGGCCTGCGTCCTCAAGGGCAAGGTCGACGCCATCCTCGTGACCGGCGGCATCGCCTACGGCAAGGGCATGATGGCCGACCTGGCCGGCTATGTGGACTGGATCGCCCCGATGAAGGTCTATCCGGGCGAAGATGAGATGGGCGCTCTTGCGCACAACGGCCTCAGCGTCATGCAGGGCCGCGAAGTCGCAAAAGTATACTGACAATGAAACACTGGCAGATAGCAACGGCCGTACTCGCCTTCACGATGGCGTGTACGGCCGCTTTCGCACAGACCGCCGCACAGAAAGCCGGCGACAAAGGCTACTACAAAGACCTCTTCATGGACGGAGGATGCTCGCTCAACGCCTACCCCGACCTGCCTGCCGCGGACTGGCTGGGACTCAGCATGGAACAGCTCAGCACCGCACCGCGCCTGGAAATGACCTCCCTCGACACGCTGATGCAAAACTACCTGCTGGTGGGGAACCGGCTTGACGAGAACGGCGCCCTGCTCTACCCCGACGGCGCACCCCGCTTCCGCGTGGTGTATGTCAACGGCGGCAAGGCGCTGGGACACACCCGCTCCCTGACCGCGGAGGGCCGCGAGCGTTTCCGCACATACCTGAAGAACGGCGGCAGCTACGTCGGTACCTGCGCCGGAGCCTTCATGGTCGCCCTGGGCTCGAAGCGCGACACGGGCTACGTGCCCCGTCCGGACTATCTCTGCCTCTATCCGGGCTGGGTGGTCGGCACCGGGCTGGAGAAATCCGCCACGGGCATGACTGTGGAGCCGGACTCTCCCCTGCTGCAATACTATGACTTCGGCGGCGACATGCGCATCGACTCGGTCCGCCACAACGGCGGCTGCTATGCCTACATGGACGAGAACGTCCCGGCCGGCACGGAAATCCTGCTGCGCTACATCGGCGACACGCTGAAACTCAAGAAATCCATCCATCAGAAGGTCAGTGCCTGGGCGTGGAAGGAAAACGCGCAGACGGGCCGCATCGTGGCCATCGGCTCGCACCCCGAACGCATGGTGGAAGGCGACCGCCTGGAACTGATGGCGGCCCTGATCCGCTATGCCATGGACGGCAACGGCACGCCCCGGCTCAAGGGTATGCTGGCCAATGGAGAGACCCGCGCCATGACGCGCGCCACGGATGAAAACGACCCCGACTTCACCCGCATCGGCGACCGTCAGTACCATCATTTCGCCGTGGATGTGCCCAAAGGCGTAAAAGAGATCCAGGTCGAGCTCCGTGCACCGGACCGTTGGGCCAACCGCTTCGACCTCTGGCTCTTCGCAGATGGGGAGGACTACGCATTCCGCGACAACGCCCGCTGGAAGGACCTGCGCCACGGCAGCGAAAAACGCTTCACGATCCCTGTCGAAAAGCCCGGCCGCTACTACATCTCCGTATTCTGCGCCACGACGGTCGACACGGTCGACACTTTTTTCGGCGTCCAGTACACCGGGCGCACCGATGTCCTGAACGGCGTCCCATACCTACTGAAAGTCAGCTGGTAAGCGCTTTATTTACGCTTGGATATCTTGCTGTTGATTTCGACCTGGACCGCTTTTTCCTCGTCGGATTTTTCCTTGGCACGACCGGCCTTGGCCTTGGAGGTGACGATGATGACACCGCCGTTGCCGCGCATGCCATAGATCGACGCCGTGCCGTCCTTGATCACTTCAATCGTGGCAATGTCATAGGGATTGATCATGCTGGTGTCATAGGTTTCTACCCCGTCATATACGATCAGCGGCTTGGAGTAGCCTTTCTTGGTCGAGCGGCCGCGAATGACAAGATTGCCGAAATTGTCAAGATCTACACCGGCCGTGTGCGAGGCGACATATTCCTCAAAGGTGGTGTAGCCGGCCCGGTCCACATCGGTCACTTCGATGCGGCCGATGGCACCCGTTTCACGGGGGACCATGGCATCGGTCGGGTCCAGGGTGTTGTCGGATGAGGAGGACGGCTGAGCGGCGCCGCAGCCGCCTGCCAGCAACATCACGAGGGCCATGCCGGCCCAGCATGCGTATTTGTAGATCTGTTTCATACCTCAAAGTTAATTTTTTTCTATATCTTTGTAATCATGCGTTTTTTCCTCTTCTCCCTGACTTTCATGCTGATGGCCGCGACAATCACGGCCCAGGAGCGTCCCATGCCCGAAAAGGTGTACGCTCACCTTGACCGGAACTGCTATGCGGCAGGCGAGACTATATGGCTGAAAGGCTATGTTGAAGATGCGAAGGCTTCAGGGGGAACAAGCCGCTTCCTGTACGCGGAATTGCTCGACGCGGACGGAAAGACCATCCTTCGCTCGAAGATACGGCAGGGCCGCGACGGCTTTGCGGGATATCTTGAACTGCCGGATTCCCTGAAGACAGGGAACTATCTGTTCAGGGCCTATACGCGCTGGCAGCTAAACTGGCCGGAGCACACTTTGTTCCATACGCCTATTCGCCTCGTGGGCATGGACGGCCTCATGCCGGACTCCCCGCACACAGATGATGCCCTGGACATCAGCTTCTATCCCGAAGGAGGGCGCTACTTTGCCGGCGAGCCAGCTTCGATTGGCTTCAAGGCCATGGATGCCGGAGGCAAGGGCGTGACGCTCTCGGGTCGCGTGGTCGAGGGCAACGGGGCGGAAGTCACGCAGGGTCGCACGCTGCACGATGGCATGGGCCTGCTGACCTTCACACCCGCACAAGGCCATCACTACCGCTTCCTCCCGGATGACGGCTCGGCGGCCTGGAATCTCCCCGAACCAAGCACAGACGGTGCGACATTGCAGATCCGTCGCATAGGCCAGCAGTTGATTGTCAAAGTCATCAACCACAGCGGGAATCCCTGCACCTTATGGATTTGTGCAGGAGGGCATAATGAGAAGGCAGGCGAAGTGGCCGGCACTTCCCAGAGCTTCCGTATCCAAATGCAGGACCTGGCCGAGGGCCTGCAGAAATTCCTGCTCACCGACCCGGCCGGCAATATCCTTTCTGAGCGTGCCGTGTTCCGGGAGAGCGAGCGGACCGATGCCGTAGCCCTGACCGTGCAAAGCGAAGGCGACAGCTACGCACCGCGGACGCTGCACCGTGTACGACTCAAACTGCCGGCCGGCATTGACTCCGGCGACGTGTCGGTTTCGGTGGTCCGGTCGGCGTTCCGGCCCTATCAGCAAGAAGGCGGTCTGGCAGCCTATATGCAGCTGGGAAGCGAACTCCGCGGCCATATTGAGAATCCCGACTACTATTTCAATCCAACCGTACCGGAGAAGGAACGGCACAACGCACTCGATCTGCTGCTCATGATCCAAGGTTGGAGCTATTACGACTTCGTACCGAAAGCCCCGATGGCCCGCGAGTTGACCCAAACCCTGACAGGCGAAGTACGGGGCTTCACCCAGCGGACACCGCGCAGCTATCTTCTCTCAATCATGGCACCGGCCCTCAATTACTCGGAAGTGGCCGAAGTATCCCGTGGCGGCCGCTTCGTAATTGATTCCCTGGATTTCCGCGACAGTACCGTTTTTGTGCTCAATGTCACGCGCGACGGCACCCTACAGCACTATACGCCTCGCATCCTTCCCGATCCCGTGGCACAGGAAACCGGCCCCTGGGCTGGCAGTTGGCCATTCGGCGGCCTACGTCTCGACCCGAGCCAGGCCGAAACCCCCGTCTTCCCCGACGGTTTTTTTCAGCGCGACTCCATCCAGGCCCTGGTGATCCAGGCCGACTACGTGCGCATCAAGTCGCCATTCGGCAGCACACCGCGCCTGGGCGCCAAAACCCGCGACCAGCTCGGTCCTTACGACAACATGAACCTGCTCGACTATGTCCTGCTGATGAAGCCCAACTTCGAACGCGTCGACCAAGATGGAGAAACCATCGTCCGCGCTAAAACTTCTTACGAATACTTCGGAGACATCGCCTTATGTGTCAACGGAATCCGTTACACCTGGGACCTTGGACAGACCATCATGGTAGGTGATATCGAGAAGCTCAGCATTACCACACGCGACAGCGACGCTTTCCTGCTGAAGGCCGACGGGGTGGTACTCGTGGAGTTGAGCGGGCCGGGACAGCGTTCGCGGGAAGATCAAGGCAATACACGCGTGTTCACGCCGCTTGGCTGGCAGACGCCGCGCGATTTCTACAACCCCCGCTACGACCGGACTCACCCCTGGGTGCCCGACCGGCGCAATACCATTTACTGGAACCCCTCGCTGGGGCTCTGGGGCCGGCATACCAACAGTTTTTCCTTCTACACGGACGACCAGCCGGACGGACCGTATTTTCTGCGCGTCGAAGGACGTGCCGCTGACGGCCGCTGGATCTCCACATCGCAGGTGTTGGAGTGACAAACCACTTGAACATATAATACCATGAACGATATGAAAAAAACAATTTTCCTGATTGCTACGTTCCTGCTGCTCTGCAGCTGCGGCGGCGGCAGATTGATCAACGACAGTGCAAACGCCGACCAGCCCTGGCTGAACTACAGGACGATGGACGAGTATATCGAAGCCATCAGCCCCCACTTCTTCGCAGGTGCGGCTGCCCGCGGCATCAGTACTATCAACGGCAGCACCACGCCCCTGCTGATGGTCGACGGCTTCGAAGTCCAGAGCTTCGACAGCCTGGACCTGCACGATGTTGTCGCCGTCGAGATCATCACCGATTCCCGCGTCGCCGGCTACGGCGTCCGCGGCGCCAACGGCGTCGCCCTCGTCACGACCAAAGCCTCCCGCAACGCCAACAAAAAGTACAAGGATCAGAACTGATCATCCGGGTTGTCTACTGATTATGAAAACGAGGGTGACCAAATAGTCATAAAGACTGGGTCACCCCCGTTTTCGTAAAGCGATGATTATCAACCTTGTCCGTCGCAGCGCAAAAAAGGCGGGAGCGGAACGGAGCCCCGTTTACAAGGCGTGGTTGTAATCTTTCTCGTTCTGCGGGATCACGTAGGTCCACTTGTTGCCGTCGCCCGGGTTGATGGTGACGGCGAAAGCGGTGTGGAAACTGCCGCCGTCTGCAATCGACTTGCGGACGATAGGCTCGTTCCAGCGCTTGTAGTCGTAGTAGTCGAAGCCTTCACCCCAGAGGTCGATGCGGCGGTACAGCTTGACTTCCTTCAGGAGGTCTGCGCCCGTAGCCGTGCACTTGTAGGCCGGGTCGAGGTTCTTGTTGAGTTCGTTCAACAGACTCTGGACCTTGGCATCCTGACCGCCCATGTGGCAGAGAGCCTCAGCCTCGGCGAGATACATCTCGGCGCCGCGGTAAATGTTGAAAGAACCGCCGCCCGGCATGAAGGTCGCCAGGAACTTGAACTGCATGTAGCCGTATACGAGGCTGGTGCTGTACAACTTGTTGCCGTACTCAGCGAAAGCACGCTTGTAAAGTTTGCCCGTGCTGCGGCCGGCCGAGTTGCATTCTTCCCACTCCTCTTCCGAAGGACCAAGCCACATCTTGCGGCGGGCGTCGGTCTCCGGAATCTGGTCGTAGAGTTCCTTGCTGATGGCCAGCGGATAGGTACGCTGCATCGAAGAGGAAGCGTTGGAAGCCTGATAAGCGAAGAAGGAATAGTAATAGATGGTCTGGTCGGAAGCCTCATAGACACCCCAGATCCATTCCTTCGGAACGGAACCGGTGTAGTCGCTGAAACCGCCGTCCATATATTCGGTGCGGCTCATCAGCGGGTGACCCTGGCGGGCCAGCGGGGCCATCTTGGCAGCGGTAGCCCAGTCCTCGCGGGTGAGGGCGGCGCGGGTATAGACCGCATAAGCCACATCAATGTCGGGTTTCCAGAACTCGTCGCCCCGGCTCAGGCCGGACTGCTGGTAGAGGCTGATGGCCTGGTCGAGGTCGGCATAGATTTGTGCGTAGGTCTCGGCTGCGGTCGAAAGCGGCATGTCACCGATACTGGTGTCGGTACGGAGCACCACACCCGACGTCGTACCGTTGTTGGTGTCCTGCCAGCGATAGATGTAATTCCAGGCCAGCATCGTGAAAGCGTGGGCACGGAAGGTCAGGGCCTGGGCCTTGATGAACTGTTTCTCGCTGTCCGGGCCCTCAGCGTCATCGATGTTTTCAATGATCTGGTTGGCGTTGCCGATCATCTTGTAGTAGTAGTACCAGGGATAGGTCGCATAGCGGGAACTGGCGTTCTCATTGAACTGGTGGTTCCAGACAGTGGCCCAGCCGGTCTGGTTGCAGCGCTGCAGGTCGTTGCCGAAATTGCCCCACCAGGTTTTGATGGAACCTTCGCCATTGAGACCCTGTACGCTCCAGTACTGGGTGGTCATCATCTTGCAGATACCATTGACAGCCAGGACGGCGTTTTCAGTGGTTTCGAAGATGGTCGCCGGAGAAGTGGAACTCTCAGGCGCCGTCTCCATATATTCCTTTGCACAGCTGACGCTCAAAAGGACGATGGCTGACAGGAGAAGAGATACTTTGATTATCTTTTTCATATCTATTTCGTCTTAAATTAGAATTTGAAGGAAAGACCGGCGGTGAACACGCGCGGGGTGGTAAAGGTATTGGAATCGACCGTACCGCTGAAGCTCTGCTGAGCGTTCATACCCTGACGGTGCGTGAAGGTAACGGCATTCTCGCAAGATACGTTGACGCTGATGCCCTCCATTTCGAGGCGGTTGACCCAACGTCTCGGCAGCGAATACGAAAGGTTGATGTTCTTCAGCACGAGGTAGTTTGCCGAGATCAGCCAACGGTCGGAACCCGCATTGTTATACGAGGAGAACGTGTTGTTGATCTGCGGGTTGACGGCAGTGCTGATACGGTCGGAGGAGGTCTCGGTCATACCGGCCGGAATACCGGTCCAGGAGTTGGCCCAGATATCGTGGTGCATGCTGCTCGGGGTCGCGCCCACCGACATCAGGCCGCCGTAGATGCTGTCATACGCCTTGGCGCCGAGCGAGTAGGTAAAGATCGTGTTCAGGGACAGACCCTTCCAGCTGAAGTTGAAACCGAAGCTGCCGTAAACGGTCGGGGTAGCCGTGCCGCACCAGTCGCGTTTGCCATAGGAACCGGCGTTATAGACGTACGGGACGCCGTTGATCACGATGTAGTCGTTGGGGGACATTACGGAAACGCCGTTGGTGATATCTCCTTCCTCATTGTATTCAGGAGCGGTACCGTAGAGCACATTACCCGTAGCCGTGTTGTCGTCGGTGATATAGTATTCCTTATCATCCCAGGTGTAGAGGGAACGGCCCGTCATCTGGTCGACGCCGGCCCAGTGAAAGAGATAGTAGGCATAGCGGTCTCCTCCCTCGACGAACTTCTTGGTACCGGAAAGGATACCTTCCTCACGGTTCTGTTCAGGGAGCTTGACAATGCGGTTCTTGAGGAACGTGGCGTTGGCGAAGATGTTGAAGCGGAGATCCTTGTTACGGACGATATCGACATCAGCCTCGATCTCGATGCCGCGGTTCGACATCGTACCGATGTTCTGTGTGATGGTCGGGTTGGTGCTGCCCGTAGCGGTCGGACCGGCGGAGATCGGGAGGATCACGCTGAAGAGCAGGTCTTTGTTGCGCTTGTCGAAATATTCAATGTTGAAATTCAAGCGGTTGAACAGGCGGGACTCGATGCCGACGCCCCAGCTCCGGGCCGTCTCCCACATCAGGTCGTAGTTCGACAGCTGCGAGAGCCAGTAGGCACCCTTGTTGGCATTCTGGCCGGAGGTATACAGGGCCTGGTAGCCATAAAGGCCGGAGCCTGCGTCGTTACCTACTTCACCAAAATCGGCACGGAGTTTGAGGCTATTGACCCAGGCCACGTTTTTCATGAAATCTTCGCGGGAAATCAGCCAGTTGGCACCCACGCTCCAGAAGTTACCCCAACGGGCATCCTTGTGGAAACGGGACGAACCGTCGCGGCGGAAGGAAGCTTCCACGTTGTATTTGTCGGCATAACTGTAACGGACACGGCTCAGGTAAGACTCGGTACGATAGTAGTTGCCGTAGTTGTAGAGGTTCGTGATTTCCGTGAAGTTGCGGAGGTTGTTGATGCCCGGGAACACCTCGGACGTCTTGTAGCCGTAGAGGTAATCGTAGGTATTGGAATAATTCTCGTGGCCGAGGAGCACGTTGACGAAGTGCTGGCCGAACTGGCGGCTCCAGCGCAGCTGCTGCTGGAAGGAATAGGTTTTGTAGTAGTATTCGCTGCGGCTGCCGCGGCCTGCGTTACCCTTACCGTCACCGATCACGGCGCTGTCGTAGCTCTGGTTGATGCTGTGACGCAGGTTGAGGTTGCCGGTTACGGTGAAAGTGAAGTCCTTCAGGAAATAGACCTCGGCGTAAGCGATGGCATTGACGGTGTTACGTGTCGAAACATCCTTATTGAGCTCGTTCTCCCAGATGACGTGACGGTCGGCATACTGGTTGCGGGTCACGACCACCTGGCCGGTGACGGGATCGATGTAGGAACCGCCGTCATACTGCTTGTTGCCCTGGTCGTCCAGGATGTACTGGCCCGTGTTGACATCGTGCAGGTGCACCGGATAGATCGGGGAGATGTTGCGGCAGTACATGAACGGGTTCACATACGCATTGGAACCGGCGTCCATATTGTTGAATTTCTGATGCGTAGCATTGACGTTCAAGCCAACCTTCAGGTAGCTGGTCGGTTTCACGTTGACGGACGCACGGCCGGAGAAACGGTCGAAAGCGGAGTTGTGGAGGTAGCCGTTCTCGTCCAGATAACCGGCGGAGAAGTAGTAGTCGGCCTTGTCGGAAGCACCGCTGGCGGTCACGTTGTACTCGGCACGGTAGCCATTCCGGATAGCCTGGTCGAACCAGTTGAGGTCATCGAGATAGCCGCTCTTGATGGCAGCGTTGGAAACCAGTTTGCCGCTGGCATCGAACAAAGCGTCGTCAGCCACGTTGTAGATGTTCAGATAGAGTTTGTCGGCGATCAGGTTTTTCGAAGCGTACTCGGCAGCGGCGGCGCGCTTGGACGCGTCCTGCGCGGTGGCCACGATGTCGGCAAACGACATATCGAGTGAAGGATACAGCGTGCGGTTGTAGAGTTCGAGCCATTCGACTTCCATGAATTCATTGGCCGTAGCGTAGTTGTACTCCTTCATACCGCGCTGGTACATACCCTGCGTAACGGAAGCCGTCACGTTGACACGGCCCGATTTGCCTTTCTTGGTGGTGATCAGGATCACACCGTTGGCGGCACGGTTGCCGTAGAGGGCTGCGGAGGCGGCGTCCTTCAGGACGGTCAGGCTCTCGATGTCGGCCGGGTTCAGATCGGAGATGTTTCCGCCGAAGGGAACACCGTCGATGACATACAACGGAGAGGTGGACCCGTTGATGGTACCGTTACCGCGGATCATAATCGAAGGATCGGAACCCGGAGCGCCATAGGTGCTGTTGACCTGGACACCGGTCACCGTACCTTCCAGGGCGGAAGTGACGGAAGAGGTCGGACGGGCTTCCAGTTTTTCGGCATTCACGTTCGAAATGGCACCCGTCAGGGACGATTTCTTCGCGGCGCCGTAAGCGATGGTAATCACCGCTTCCTCCAGGTTTTCCGTATCGGTAGCCAGGATCACGTTGATAATCGAGCGGCCTTCCACGGCGACTTCCTGATTGAGGTAGCCGATGGAGCTGAAGATCAGCGTCGCATTTCTAGGGACATCGATGGAGTAGTTACCGTCTCCATCGGTTGCAGTACCGGTCATGGTACCTTTCACCTGGATCGAGGCAAAAGGAACGCCCTCACCGGTGGCGTCGGTAACCGAGCCTTTGACCGTGATGTTCTGCGCAAGGGCGGTTCCCAGTGCTAAAACAGTCAAAAGGCAGGTAAACAATAATCTAAGTTTCCTCATAAATGATGTTTTAGGTTAAAAAGTCATTGTTCGGCT